>ERZ777306.1955-NODE-1955-length-28863-cov-5.973480_pt1 | contig 28863 bp, 32 predicted proteins | sample MGYA00374966_ERZ777306 | MGnify/ENA primary metagenome ERZ777306 (study PRJEB29329, sample SAMN06343882) | mouse gut metagenome | isolation source: Mouse cecum | place: Austria: Vienna | collected 2014-11-15 ... | reverse complement strand
CAACACCGGGGACTGGAACACCGGGAACCGCAACACCGGGAACCGCAACACCGGGGACTGGAACAAATCTTCTTTCAATAATGGATGCTTCATGACGGAAGAGCCAAAGATTTTTATGTTCAATAATTCCTCCGATTGGACTTACCTTGATTGGATGCAGAGTAATGCCAGAAGTTTTTTGAATGAAATACCAAAGAATGTGGTTGAGTGGGTATATTCAGAGGATATGACGGAAGAAGAGAAGACCGCATACCCAACACATAAAACAACTGGCGGGTATCTGAAAGTGCTTGATGAATCGGAATGTGCTCAGTTATGGTGGGATGGTTTACCAGATTATAAGAAAGATACAATCAGAGATTTACCGAATTTTGATCCTGAAATTTTCAAACAGTGTACGGGTATTACAGTATGACGATTCCGGAATTAATGGAGCACCAGAAGAAAGCGCTTGATCTGACAGAAAGTCATAATCGGGTAGCTTATTATCTGGATATGGGGCTTGGTAAAACTTTTGTCGGCGCCGAAAAGATGTATCTGTTGAATAATGACGTTAATCTGCTGATCTGCCAGAAATCAAAAATTGATGATTGGATAGAGCATTTCAATACATACTACCCGGACTATTCCGTTTTTGATCTGACAAAGAAAAATCAGGCGGTCAGATTCCGGGAACTGATTGAAACAGATAAGTTTTATGACTTTGATGTGCAGATTGTGGGAGTGATTAACTATGATTTGGTTTTCAGGCGGTCATATATCGCTCATATACACAATTTCACACTGGTACTTGATGAAAGTTCCCTTATTCAAAATGAGACGGCGAAACGGTCTAAATTCATTTTAAAGCTGAACCCGGAAAGCGTGGTGTTATTATCCGGCACGCCGACGGCGGGAAAGTATGAACGGTTATGGTCACAATGTAAGCTGCTTGGTTGGGATATTTCTAAAAAGGCATTCTGGAATTCGTATGTTGACACTAAATGGGTGGAGCAGGGTGAGTTTAAGCGTGAGGTGGTTATTGGATATAAGAATGTGGAGCACTTGAAAAAGAAACTTGCCGGGCTTGGGGCTGTATTCATGAAAACAGAGGAAGTAATGAACTTACCTGAACAGGTTGAACAGAGTATATATTTGAAATCAACGAAAGAATACAGATATTTCATGAAACATGGATATCTGGATCTTGATCTGCGGAATCTCTGCCAGTTTAAAGATGATTCAGATTTTTATGGTGAGGATATTACTCCGCATGTTGAATTAATCGGTGATAACTCACTTACAAAAACTCTGTATGCGAGACAGCTTTGCGGTCAGTACCATAGAGAAAAATTAGAAGCATTCAGAGATTTGGTTGAATCTACGGAAGATCGTTTGATTGTGTTCTATAACTTTAAAGAAGAACTTCACAGGCTGAAAGCAATATGTGAATCACTTCATAGAGAAGTCAGTTTTGTAAATGGTTCAGGGCGTTCAATGTACGCCTACGAAGAAATATCTGACAGTGTGACGTTCATCCAGTATCAAGCCGGGGCAATGGGAGGAAATTTTCAAAAAGCGAATAAGGTGATCTATTATACATTACCGCTGGGGAAGGGCTCCTGTGACCTTTGGGAGCAGTCAAAGAAGAGGGTACACCGTATAGGCCAGGACAATACGTGTTTTTATTATTATCTGTTGGTCAACGGGAGTTTTGAAGAAAAGAACCTTGCCGCATTAAAGGAAGGAAAGGAGTTAACGGATGAATTGTTTGAAAAATATGATTCTTAGATCACTTGCCGCATTGAATTTTGTATCGTTTATGATTTTCATGTGTCTGGTGGATTCTGAAAGCAGGATTTTTCTGATCATATGCCTGTTCAATATTACATGGCTGGAAGTATTCTTTTATGTTAATTCCAGCTATTTTATGAAGGGTGTTAGGAGGGATAACAAAAAGGAGGTACGAAGTAATGGCAGCAGAGAAGCAGTTTGAAAACAAAGTAAAAAAATATTTGAAAAGTAGATGCTGCTGGTCTTTGAAGTACTGGGGCGGAGCGTCTTACACGAAAAGCGGTATTCCAGATCTGCTGGTATGCTGCAGCGGAAAGTTCATAGGCATTGAACTGAAAGCACCAAAGGGAAGGCCGTCACCTTTGCAGATTTATAATCTCAGAGAAATCGACCGATCAGGAGGCTATGCGATTTTACTTTACCCGGATGATTACACATTGTTTCAAGAATTGATTCAGTGCATACAGGTTGAAGATTGGAGAATGGTAGAGCGTAATTACAGTTTACTGAAATCGAAGTGGGAGCACTTTGAAAATAAATTGAAAAGAGGAGAATAGAACAATGGCAAAAAATGAAGTTATGAACAATACGTCAGTAAATGAACAGACTGAGGGGGCTGCGGAAGCTGTAGAAAAAGCAATGAATTACAACTATCCAGATATCATCAGGGAAGCATTGCTGAAAACAGGGAGGGATGGTGTGCTTGATCTGATTGGATATATGCGTGAGATTGGATTTTTTGACGCCCCGGCATCTGGCGGCAACCATTCACAAGAGTCTGGCGGTCTTGCGGCTCACTCAGTCAATGTCATGTTTTGTGCGGAAAAGATAGGGGTTGCCCTGCTTGGAAGTGCAGGATACAACGAAGTGCAGGAAAATGTAGTCATTGCCGCATTACTGCATGACCTGGGTAAATGTGGTGATTATGGAAAAAAACTTTATATTCCAAATATGATCCAGGATGGCAGACCCACGAAAGCAAATCCGGAACAGAAGTATAAGCAGTCAGAAAAGAAGCCATGGAAGCGTAATCCAGATTTACTTCCTCTGGATCATGCGACCAGATCCATCAAATTGGCAACGCTGTTTATCGATCTGACAGAAGAGGAAGAATTTGCTATTCGCTATCATGATGGACTGTATGAAACTGCAAATTATGGAGTCAAAGGGCATGAGACACAGCTTTATATGATCCTGCATTGGGCTGACATGTGGGCGTCCAGGATTATTGAAGAAAACGCTGGGGAAGGAGAAGAGTAAAAAATGAGCAGTGCAAAAAATCACAGAATCAGAAGTCATCGCAGTTATCGAAGTAGTGTTTCTGCTGCTGAGCGGTTTCAGCAGAATCAAGTTGTAAAATATGCGGCTAATAGAGCGATGAAAGAAAAGAGAAACATTTTCGCTATGTTTATGGGATTGTTAAAGAAGGGAGAAAGATAAAATGGCACAGATGGTTTTAGTTATGGGAGAATCAGGAACAGGAAAAAGTACAAGCATGAGGAATTGCGATCCGGCAACGACAGCAGTTGTGAATCCGGTAGGTAAGCCGTTACCGTTCAAGAATCATTTTGAAATGCTGAACAATGAAACAGATGCAAGAAAGATCTGCAAATATATGAAGGAACAGGCGGCGGCAGGTAAAAAGCTGATTGTGGTGGATGATTTTCAGTATATCCTTGCAGTGCCATACATGAACCGCATTAAAGAAACTGGATGGGACAAGTATAATGACTTCGGATCAAATTATTTTGAAATTATCAGCGTATGCAAAGAACTTCCTGACGATGTGGTTGTCGCATATATGACCCATTTGGAAACGCTTGACAGTGGTCTGGTTACAGTGAAACTGATTGGTAAACTGCTACGTGAGAAGATTACGATTGAAGGACTTTTCACAGTAGTACTCAGAACCGGGGTAAATGAAGCAAAGTATTACTTCTATACTCAGAACAGCGGGAAAGATACGGTAAAATCACCACTGGGAATGTTCAAATCATATGCTATTGACAATGATCTGAACTATGTAGCAGATAAAATACGCAATTTCTATGAAGTAGGCGATTATACGTCTGATGCTGAAATGGAGCAGGCAGATGCGGCAGTTGCCGCCGATATTGAAAAACCTGACACCAACGGCAGGAGGACAAGATCTGGCAGAAAAACTAAAACGGAAATTTCAACACCAGCAGATCTTGAGCAGACGGAACAGGAGACTCGTGAATCTAACACTGAACCTGTTGAACATCCTAAAAAGACAAGAACAAGAAAGACACGTGCGGAAGTTCAGCAGGAGAATGATAAAAAGGTCGGAGACTATATGCAGGAATGTGACAACGCTGTTACGGGGGTATGCGGGGATGCGGAAGAAGTGCCCTTTGAGGAAGCGTCTGCGGCTATGGAAAATGTGCCGAAGTCGGACTTGCAGAAGCCGCCGCGCAGGACACGTAAAGAAAGAAACGGTGAACAACCTGCGAAAACGGAACTTCAAGCAACGAATAAAGAAAAGGATTCGAATGAATTAGAATCATCTACTGAGCAGAACACAGATGAAACAATGAATCCGCCTGAAGCGCCCAGAAGGCAGAGACGTAGAAGAACCTGAGGATGTGTGGTGATAAATGATGGCTTATCTACCAACGAGCTATATGGAAAAACCAATGATGTATGATTATGATCGAGATGAAAATAGTACACTTCGATATTTGGAGGATCTGAAACGGTGGAAACAACATTGTACAGAAATGAGAGATAGAAATTGGCATAATCAGTGCGAATATAAAAGTAGACATTGGAAAAATGGTAGAACAAAAAGTATAAAAAGAAAGGTTAAAAAGGTAAATAGAATGGCAGTTGATTTTAGCGCTTTTGATCAGAAAGTGAATTTGGATGCTTTGCAGAAGGAAGTTGCAGAAGCGAAAGAGAATGAATTTGAGGATGTGCCAGATGGTACATACATTGTCGGTATTGAGAAATTGGAGATTAAGCCTACCAAGGCGGGAGATAAGCTGATGTTTGCAGCACAGTGCAAGATCAAGGAAGGTGAATATAAGAACAGAATGATATTCTTCAACCGGGTGATCAGCGGAAATAAGAATTCTGAAACATGGAATGACGGAAAGGCGATCAAATCTGTCATCACATGGCTGGATAAACTGGAAACAGAGACGCTTCCGGAATTTGTTAATTACGGAGATTTTGCAGATTGCGTTCTGGACATCTTCCAGGAGATCCAGGGTAAGGTAGAGATGGAAATTGACTATACCAGTAAGGGGTTCAATCCGATCAGCATCAAAGAAGTCTTTGATTGCTAAATAGTGAGGCGGTGACGTTTTGGTAGCACCTGCGTTACCGCCTTTTTAAGGTGGGAAGTGTATGATTTTTTATGATTTTGAAGTATTTAAGTTTGATTGGCTGGTCGTATGCGTTGATATGGTCAAGAAAACAGAACATGTGATAATTAATAACCCTGCTGAACTTAGGGAGCTATATGAGCAAAATATAAGAAATATATGGGTGGGATTCAATAACAGACACTATGATCAGTACATCATGAAGGGAATTCTGCTGAATCTTGATCCAAAGAAAATAAATGACTGGATCATTGTCCGGAAAAAAGAGGGCTGGCAGTTTTCTGGGGCTTTTAATAAGGTTCCGATGATTAACTATGATGTGATGCCGAATCCGCCGGTTGGTTTGAAAACAATGGAAGGTTTTCTTGGTTCAAACATCAAGGAAACAGAAGTTCCATTCGATATAGACAGACCGCTGACACAGCAGGAAATTGATCAGACCGTGTTTTACTGCAGGCATGATGTAGAAGAGACTATAAAAGTATTTATGCAGACTGTAGATACTTTTGAAGCAATGCACGGTATTATTCAGGCCTTCCCAGATATGGTCAGCCTGTCAAATATTGGTGACAGTGAAGCCAGAATTACTGCAAAGGTTCTTGGATGCTGTAAAAAAGAATGGGATGATGAATTTGAATTTTTCTTTTTGCCATGTATCCAGTTAAAGAAATATAAATGTGTTCAGGAATGGTTTGAACAGAAAAGGCAGGAAGCGCTGAATCTTGGAGTACAGCAGTACAGCGATAATGAAAAAAGGGCATGGTATAAAACGCAAAGTTTTAAAATCACAGTCGCTGGTATTCCTCACACATTTGGTTTTGGAGGCCTGCATGGTGCTGCTGAAAAGCCGGTTCATTTTAAAGGCGCGTTATATCATGTTGATGTGAATAATTACTATCCATCCATGCTGATTGCCTGGCAGTTAGTAACGAGGTCCGCAACCAATGACAATTATACAAAAGTATATAAGACCAGAAAGGCATTGAAATATAAGCAGACTCATGCCTCAACAAAGATAGAAGCAAAGAAATGGAAAAAAGCACAGTTACCCTATAAGAAAATGTTGAATGCGCTTTCCGGAGGAATGAAGGATAAGACCAATGCAGCATATGATCCCAGGAACAACAACTGTATGTGCATTAATGGCCAATTGATGCTGCTGGATCTGATAGAGCATTTGGAAGTAATTCCAGAGTTCCGTTTAATTCAATCAAATACGGACGGCCTGATCGTGCAGGTGCCAGATACAGACGAAGCATTTTCCATGATGGATGATATCTGCTGGGAGTGGGAACAACGATGCAGTACAGATCTATGTGAGATCCTGCTTGAGCTTGACTGCATACATGAAATTTATCAGAAGGATGTAAATAATTATCTTTGGATTGATCTGGATGGTGGAGTCGAGAGAATCGGAAAATATTTGAAAGAGCTGTCACCAATAGACAATGATCTCCCGATTCTAAATAAATCTTTGGTAGAATATATGGTTCATGGCACGCCGGTTGAATATACTGTGAACGCCTGTGATGAACTGATTATGTTTCAGAAGTTGGTGAAATTATCGGATAAATATAAATGGGTGGAACATGAACATTGTATACCGATAGAACGTAAAAGAGGCGTGAGGGTGATAAAAACATATTATGAATACCCACAAACAATCCGGTACACCTATAAATCATACAGGGTATTTGCTTCCAATGATTTTAGAGACGGCAGACTTTTAAAATGTGGGGGGAAACGTGGTAAACCAGAAAAGTTTGCAGATACTCCTGAGCATTGCTTTATATATAATGATGCAGTTGATGATAGTGTAAAAGTGCCGGATCAACTGGATAGACAATGGTACATAGATGAGGCGAAAAAGCGATTAAAACAATTCGGTGTTATGACATAATACCGGAAAGGCAGGTAGTCAGAGTGCTTTATAAAGGCTATATAGAAACTAAGGGGAAACAGGCAATTGAAAAATTTAAAGGGAAACGTGACTTCAAAACCTATGAGGAAGTGAAGAATCTGAAAGGTTTTGGCGGTGTTCTTGCTGATGATATCATCCTGCTTGATATTGATGATCCAGAACAATCTGAAATCTTAATGAACATTGTGGAAGAATACCAGCTTAACTGTCGGGTATACCAGACTTCCAGGGGACGGCATTTTTTATTCAAAAATCACAGTATTGCAAGGAACAGGACTCATGTACCGCTTGCAATCGGGTTGACTGCAGATATTAAACTGGGATCACGTTCATCTTATGAAGTAATTAAGATGAACGGTAAAGAACGTTTTATCGAATGGGATGTTGAACCAGATGAAGAATATCAGGAAATACCGAAATGGCTGTTCCCGGTTAGAGCAACTGTTGAATTTATTAATATGGATGCGGGAGATGGGAGAAATCAGGCGCTGTTTAACTATATATTGACCTTGACCGCTAATGATTTCAGCATGGATGAAACAAGGGAAGCGATCAGGATTTTAAACAGATTTGTTTTCAAGAAATCACTTTCAGATGAAGAAATAGAAGTGATCTTGCGGGATGAATCTTTTCAGAAACCTGTGTTCTATAATGGCGCTACATTTCTGTTTGATCGTTTCGCAACTTACATGAAAAACAATGCGAATGTAATAAAAGTGAATGGACAACTTCATATTTATCATGACGGTGTATATGTAAACGGTTACAAGCATATTGAAACAGCTATGATTCAGCAGATCCCTAATCTAAAAAAGACACAGCGCAGAGAAGTGCTGGACTATATGGAATTGATCGTTGAAGAGAAAGCGACGGCGGATGCACGATATATTGCTTTTAAAAATGGCATATTGGATATTGTTACAGATACGCTAATACCGTTCACCTCAGATCTGGTCATAAATAATAAAATACCATGGGATTATAATCCAGATGCTTATTCTGCACTGGCAGATAATACTTTGGACAAACTGAGCTGTGGCAATGAAGAAATCAGGCTGTTGCTGGAAGAATGTATTGGATATTGTTTCTACCGAAGGAATGAATTAGGTAAGGCATTTATTCTGACAGGAGATAAAAGCAATGGAAAAAGCACATTTCTGGATTGCGTAAAAGCAATTCTTGGTGAAGATAATATTTCAGCCCTTGATCTTAAAGAACTAGGTGACAGGTTCAGTACTTCAATGATGTTTGGAAAACTTGCTAATATCGGTGATGACATCGGTGATGATTTCCTGCAGGGATCCCAGGTAGCAACGTTCAAAAAAATTGTCACAGGAAACCGAATCAAAGCAGAAAGAAAAGGCCAGGATCCTTTTGATTTCGACCCATATATTAAACTGCTGTTTAGCGCCAATGATATTCCCAGAATGAAAGACAAGACAGGAGCTGTGTTGCGTAGACTGGTCATTATTCCGTTTAATGCAAGTTTTTCAAAAACAGATCCAGACTACAATCCATATATCAAATATGAACTGATTGAACAAAATTCAATAGAATATTTAATCAGAATAGGTATTGAAGGATTAAAGAGGATCATTAAAAATAACGAGTTCACTAAATCTGAACAGGTTCAACAGCAGTTAGATGAATATGAAAATGAAAATAATCCCATTAAGGCTTTTATTGAAGATTGTGGTGTAGAGCTGATAGAGAATCAGCCTACCAATGAAGTATATAAGCGTTATCAGGTATTTTGTGCTGATAATAGCATGAGTCCAATGAGTAACATTGTATTCAGTAAACAGATAAATAAGAGGTTAGGTTTAGAAATATCCGTTGTGAGATTGGATAATAAAACAAGGCGTATTTTTGTGAAAAATTAGTATTTTAGAAGGTGCAAAGTTGATGATTGATTATGAACAGTTTATCGAAAAGAAAAACTTTATATTAAGCAGTAGCGGTTTTGATGTTGATACGTCAAAAATGAATCCGGTTATGTTTGATTTTCAGAAAGATATTGTACGGTGGGCTTTGAAGAAAGGCAGGAGCGCGATTTTTGCAGATTGCGGGATGGGAAAAACACTGATGCAGTTGGAATGGGCACAAAAGATATACGAGCATACGAAAGGAAATATATTAATTCTTGCCCCGCTATCGGTTGCGTCCCAGACAAAAAAAGAAGGTGAGAAGTTTGGGTATGCTGTAACAATCTGTGAATCACAAAGCGATGTTCAAGAAGGGTTGAACATTACCAATTATGAGAAGCTAGACAAGTTCCAGTGCAATGAATTTACTGGCATAGTGTTAGATGAAAGCAGCATATTGAAATCTTTTACGGGAAAGATCAGGAACCAGATTATAAGCTATTTTTCAAAAACGCATTATAAATTAGCTTGTACTGCTACACCGGCCCCGAATGATTTTATGGAACTTGGGAATCATTCAGAATTTCTGGGAATTATGACCAGAAGTGAAATGCTTTCTATGTATTTTGTTCATGACGGCGGCCAGACCTCTAAATGGAGATTGAAGAGACATGCTGAGGCTGTTTTCTGGCAGTGGATGGCTTCATGGTCCGTATTTATTGATAATCCTGCAAACCTGGGATATCAAGTACAGGGATATGATCTGCCAAAACTGAATATCTACCAGATCATAGTAGATGCCGATGAACCCAGCACAGATTCACTTACGTTAACGCAACGGAGAAAAGCAAGGAAAGAAAGTCTTGAACTGCGATGTCAGAAAGCTGCGGAATTGGTAAACAGCAATGATGAACAGTGGATTGTATGGTGTGATTTGAATGCCGAAAGTCACAGGCTTTGGGAGTTATGTGAGGATTCATGGGAAATAAAAGGATCAGACAAACCGGCCTACAAGACGGAAACCATGCTTGATTTTTCTGCTGATATGATTAAGTGCCTTGTAACAAAGCCGTCTATCGCAGGATTCGGTATGAACTGGCAGCAGTGTCATAACATGATTTTTGTTGGTCTGTCCGATTCATATGAGCAGTATTATCAGGCATTGAGGAGATGTTGGAGGTTTGGACAGACACAAGAGGTCAATGTTTATATAATCATTTCTTCGAAGGAAGGATGTGTTAAGGAAAACATTGAACGTAAAGAACAGGATAACCGAAAGATGCAGAAAGAGATGATTGAATTGACTAAGGAAATCACAAAAAAGGAATTGAAACAGACTTGCAGATTGGTAAGTCCATATGAAGCGAAAGTATCTATGTTGTTACCAAATTGGGAGGAATTTGAATATGAAGATCTTAGACCAGCGAATTGAAGAATTTTATTCATTGTATCATGGGGATTCCTGTGAAGTAGTGAAGGGGATCCCTGATGATAGTATTCATTACACGATATTTTCTCCGCCGTTCTCTTCACTTTATACATACTCCAACAGTGACAGAGATATGGGGAATAGTAGGAATGACGATGAATTTTATGCGCATTTCACATATTTGGTGAGGGAATTATATCGGATTACAATGCCTGGGAGACTTCTTAGCTTCCACTGTATAAACATCCCTCTGATGAAGCAGAGAGATGGTGTTATCGGCTTAAAAGATTTCAGAGGGGAACTGATTAAAATTTTTGTTCAAGCAGGATTCATATTTCACAGCGAAGTATGTATATGGAAAAATCCCGTCACGGAAATGCAAAGGACAAAAGCATTAGGGTTGCTGCATAAGCAGATAAAAAAGGACTCGTCCATGAGCAGGCAGGGGATTCCGGATTATGTAATTACTATGCGGAAGCCGGGGGAAAATCCGGAACCAATTGAGCATACCAATGATACGTTTCCGGTTAATCTGTGGCAGAAATATGCATCACCTGTTTGGATGGATATCAGACAGTCAGACACTTTGCAGAAAAAATCCGCGAGAGCAGAAGCGGATGAAAGGCATATCTGTCCATTACAGTTGGAAGTGATTAAAAGGTGTATATGTTTGTGGACGAATCCGGGAGATATTGTACTTGATCCATTTACGGGAATAGGGTCATCAAATTATATGGCGCTGAGGTTAGACAGGAGGACGGTAGGGATTGAACTGAAAGATTCCTATTATGTACAGGCTGTGGCCAATTGTGAAATGGCCATGGATGAACCGATTATTGATGTTTTTGTGGAAGAGGTGTGAAATTGTACAAAAACAACGAAGGGTATGCTGATCCAACGGCATGTACAGCTATAGATACGGCAGCTAAAAAAGAACAGGAAATTGAAAAGCTGAATCATAAGGTCATTCAATCATTCAAGTTGCTGGTGGAGCTGGCAGGTTTTGAAATTGTTGGGAGGATAACTCTTAAACACAGGAAGTCAGGAAAAATATTTAGGTAGTTGTTGTATGTTACGGTTGAAATTACGGTTCATTATGGTTGAACGTTACGGTTGAACCTCAGTAATGGCGGGGGTGTTACGGTTCGTTACGGTTGAAAGCGAAGTTTTTATTATTTTAATTTCTTAAATAAAAAAAAATAATAAGAAAAATAAAAAATATAAATATATAGTAATATAGAGCGCAACCGTAACCGTAACATCCGTAACATCCAGTAACCACAAGGGCTAGAGCCCTGTTACGGTTCATTTTCAAACCGTAACAAAGCGTAACGGAGTATAAAAAGTGAGGTTATAATATGAGTAAAGAGAAAAAAACATTATCTGCCAAGAAATATCTCAGTCAGCTTAAAGTGATTGATGAAGCGATAAATCAAGATTTAGGGCGGCTGTCTGAAATGAAAGAAAATACGCTATGTACAGGGGGAATTGATTATAGCAGGGATCGTGTGCAGACTTCTCCTGTAGGTGACAGGCTGTGTTCTGATGTGACCAGGTACACTGCATTTAATGAAGAGATTAATGCGGAAATAGATCGCTTCATTGATGCGAAGGAACGGATCATAAAAGAAATTCGGGAATTGCATGATGTGAATTATATCCAGGTGCTGTATAAAGTATATGTGCAATTTAAAACACTGACTACGGCTTCAAGAGAAATGCATCGCTCATATAATTTTGTGCTTAATGTGCATAAGAAAGCATTAAAGGAATTTGAAGAAATACATAAAAATCTTACATATTTGTATTAAATGTTGTTTGATGTATATTTGTGTGGTTCCGAAGTGTTGGACAGTATAGAATAGTGCAAAATTGTATATCAAAGTGGGTTGAAATAATGCCTGTCATCTGATATATTGTAAAATGTAAAAGTTTTTGCAGGTTATAAAAATGACCTGCAATTGTCATTTTAACTATTGTCTGACCGCCGCAAGGGTACTCATAGCCGGACTTTTCATCCGGTGAACTCCTACCTTGCGGCGGTTTTTGTTTAGAAAGAAGGTGTTGCAGGATGGCGAGAATGACAAATAAACAGCGCTTGTTTGTTCAGGAATACCTGATTGACCTGAATGCGACACAGGCCGCAATCAGGTCAGGATATTCAGTAGCTACAGCGCAGCAAATGGGAAGTGAAAACTTGTCGAAACCTGTTATTCAGCAGGAAATTGCTAAGGCAATGGCGGAGCGGTCAAAACGTACAGGCGTAAATCAGGACCGTGTTGTTTTAGAACTGGCCAGACTTGCCTTTGTGAAAATGACTGATATCGTGGATAACGAAGGTAAAATTAAGGATACAGCTACAGAAGATGATCTTTCCTGCATCGAAGGTATCAAGTATAAGCATTCCGATACAGATTCAGGATATAGCGTTGAACGTGAAGTGAAGATTGGTTCGAAGCTGAAAGCTCTGGAACTGCTCGGGAAGCATTTAGGCATGTGGAATGACAAGATAGACGTGAATGTTGCTGTTCCAATTGTGATATCTGGCGAAGACGCTCTTGAGGATTAGGCGGTGACTGCCTATGGTCAGAGATCGGATTTCTTCGCAATATGTCTTTGGGTACATGAAGCGTATTCTGTACCCGGAAGATTATAAACCAGCAGATCACGGAAAGCAGATTTTGAAACTCCCTGATATCGTTGGTAAAGGCTATGGTACTTTCTGGCGGTGGAAAGGCAGATATCGAGTTGTAAAGGGATCCAGGGCCAGCAAAAAGTCAAAGACCGCGGCATTATGGTATATCACCAACATGATGAAGTACCCGGATGCTAATACGCTGGTCATCAGAAAGACATTCCGGACACTGAAAGACTCATGCTTCACGGAATTGAAGTGGGCGATCCATCGTCTGGGGGTCGATGCGTTCTGGGACATCAAAGAAAGCCCCCTTGAAATGACCTACAAGCCTACCGGCCAGAAGATATATTTCCGGGGGCTTGATGATCCGCTGAAAGTAACGTCAATCACCGTGGATCACGGTGTGTTATCTTGGATGTGGATTGAAGAAGCGTATGAGATCAGTTCCGAAAATGATTTCAATATGCTGGACGAATCTATCCGTGGTGCTATTCCGGAAGGTTCAGGTCTGTTCAAGCAGATCACGCTCACATTCAACCCATGGAATGAACATCACTGGTTAAAGAAACGGTTCTTCGATAGTCCCGATGAAGAAACACTTGCGTTGACCACAAATTATCTGTGTAATGAGTGGCTGGATGACGCAGATAAAAAAGTATTTGAAACCATGCGGAAGCAGAATCCCAGGCGGTATAATGTCGCTGGCCTGGGAGATTGGGGCATCGTTGACGGTCTGGTTTTCGAGAACTGGAAAGAAGAACAGTTTGAACTGATCAGCAAAAAAGATTATCTGAAACTGGATGATGCCGCAAGGAAAGTCAGGAATTATGTATTCAGGGAAGATGTGCAATCTGCTTTTGGCTTGGATTTTGGTTATACTAATGATCCTTCTGCATTGTTTGCAGGGTTCATTGATGTTGAACATAGAAAAATATATGTATGGGATGAAATGTATGAAAATGGTCTTTCCAACAGGAAGATTTTTAACCGCATCCAGTCAATGGGATATGGCAAGGAAAAGATTACTGCTGACTGTTCTGAACCGAAGAGCATTGACCAGTTGAGAGGATATGGCCTCCGGGTGAAGGGTGCTGAAAAAGGGAAAGATAGCGTAAACAACGGCATCCAGTTCATCCAGGATTTTGAAATTATCATTCATCCCAGATGTGTGAACTTCCTGACAGAGATCAGCAATTACACATGGGATAAAGATAAACTTGGAAATAAATTAAACAGACCAATAGACGATTTCAACCATCTGATGGATGCAATGCGGTATGCTTTTGAATCTTACATTGTTACTGGTAGGTGGTTATTTTAGAAAGAGAGGGAATGAACCATGCTGACAGTCCAGGAGATTCAAAGTCTGATGGAGGAAGATATCAGTTCTGAAAAGAAAAGGAATGCAAAGGCTGGAGACCGTTACTATAACGGTGAGCATGATATCTTAAACTACCAGATTTATTATTATGACGCTGACGGCAAACTGCAGCTTGACAAGTTTAAAAGCAATATCCGGATCAGTCATCCTTTTTTTACGGAGCTGGTGGATCAGCAGGTGCAGTACATGCTTTCCGGTGATGGAAATATCATCAGATCAGATATCCCGGAGCTGCAGACAGAATTGGATGATTATTTCAACGATGATTTTTATTCAGAAGTATATGAATTGCTGATCGGTACGATAAGCAAAGGCTTTGAGTATATGTATGCCGTGACGGATACAGAAGGCAAGACCAGGTTTGAATGCGCTGATTCAATGGGCGTGGTTGAGGTTCGGGCAAAAGATACAGATGATGGGTGTGAATACTTCATTTACTGGTATATTGACCGGATTGAAAAGGGCCAGAAGAAGATCAAGCGCATCCAGGTATGGGATTCAGAACAGGTATATTTCTACGTTCAGGCAGATGAAGGCAGGATATTACCTGATGATTCAGTGGAAATGAACCCGAGGCTGCACACCGTATTCACGGATCCGAAAGGAAAGAAGTATGGTAAAGGCTTTGGGTTCATCCCATTCTGGCGTTTGGATAATGGCAGGAAGCAGGTCAGCGGATTAAAACCTGTAAAAGACCTGATAGACGATTATGATCTGATGGCCTGCAGCCTGTCAAATAACCTGCAGGACTTTACGGATGCCCTGTATGTGGTCACCGGGTTCCAGGGAAACAACCTGGATGAGATGATCCAGAATATAAAAGCGAAAAAGCATATCGGCGTTGATAACGGAGGCGCTGTTGACATTAAGACTGTGGATATCCCATATCAGGCAAGGCAGGCCAAACTGGAGCTTGACGAAAAAAATATATACAGGTTTGGTATGGGCTTTAATTCCGCACAGATTGGAGACGGCAATATTACGAATATTGTGATCAAGTCCAGATATGCTCTGCTCGATCTGAAATGCAATAAGCTGGAGATCCGGCTGAAACAGTTTTTTCGTAAGCTGCTGAAGGTAGTACTGGGTGAAATTAATACAATCAATGGTACAGATTACCAGATGAAAGACGTTTACTTTGTATTTGACCGGGAGGTCATGACCAACGCCCAGGACAATGCGTTGATTGAAAAAACGGATGCGGAAAAGCAGCAGGTTCAGATCAACACCATTCTTTCTGTTGCAAATGTCCTTGACAATGAAACCGTAATTCAGGCGATTTGTGAGATTCTGGACATTGATTACGAAGAGATCAAGGATAAACTGCCGCAGGATGAAGAGAAGGACACTGAACAAGCTGAACAGGAATTGAACAATATCATTCCTGGCGATGGCGGTGATGCGGATGAATAAAAGACAGCTTGAAGTCCTGAAAATGCAGATTCAAAATGAGAAAAAGGTCATCCAGCTTTTAAAGCGTGTTTATCAGCAGGCATCTATGGATTGCGAGCGAAAGATCAGGGAGCTGGCAGGGCGTACCGATATGGAGAACCTGCAATCTATCATCTACCAGAAACAATATCAGGAAGCGCTGAAAAAGCAGCTTGACGGGATTTTAGATACCTTACAGAATAAAGAATTTGAAAGTATAGCGGAATATCTTACTGGATGTTATGAAGATGGTTTTTTAGGGACTCTTTATGATATCCATGGTCAGGGTATTCCGCTCATTTTTCCAATTGACCAGGGACAGGTAGTGAAAGCAGTTCAGGTAGACAGTAAAATATCCACAGATCTGTATACCAGGCTTGGAGAAGATGTGAATCATCTGAAAAAGTCAATCCGGGCTGAACTTTCCAGAGGCATTTCAAACGGGTCTACATGGGCTGAGATAGCAACCCACATTGCATATGGCATGAATAGTCCTTTTCGTAAAGCAATGAATCATACGATGAGGATTGCAAGGACGGAAGGGCATAGGATACAGAATCAGGCGCAGATGGATACGCTGAACAAGGCAAAGGAAAAAGGTGCTGATATTGTGAAGCAGTGGAATTCAACGCTTGACGATCGCACAAGGGAATCACACAGGATCCTTGACGGACAGATCAGGGAGATTGATGGATATTTTGAAGTGAACGGCCACAAGGCAAAATATCCTGGAGGTTTCGGCGTAGCATCCGAAGATATACATTGCCGCTGCTGCATGCTGCAAAGGGCAAAATGGGCATTAGATCAGGATGAACTGGACACGCTGAAAGATCGAGCTGCGTATTTTGGACTCGACAAAACGAAAGATTTTGAGGAATTCAAGAATAAGTATTTGCAGGTTCCGGATAATGCTGATAAAATAAATATAAACAGTGGGGACTGGCAGGGATTGAACTTTCCGCAGAATTACAAGACGAAAAAGGAGGCAGTCAATGCTCTGTCAGATAAATACGGTATTGCGTTTTCTGATTCAAGAAAATATCCGATTGATGAAGGAATACTTTGTGATGCAGTCAGTTGGATAGATGCCTTCGCAGGGGAATACCCAGGCTTTGTGCAGTCTAATCCGGCAAAACTTCCTAAACTGGTTGTAAAAGCGCCTTCCGGGATGAAAAATGCTGTGGGATATTTTCAGTATTACCGCAATGGCACGCCTGTTGAAATGGCGCTAAACGGTAAATATCATTCGGACAGGGATTTTTTCGAAAAATATGTGGAGCATACTGTTAAAAGCGCCCATTCTGTGGCGAATGCAACTACACGAAAAACATTTGTTCATGAGTATGGCCATTATGTGTCTAACAGCATGCGTCAAATAAATAATGGAAGTTGGGAACATGATTTTATTCAGGAATGTGTTGACGAGTATAAGAAAATACATCCGGAATACAAAAGAACAACTTACATAGGGCTCCAAAAAGATTGTGGTGAGGTCAGCACATATGGGATGACCTCCGAATCAGAATGTTTTGCTGAAACTTTTGCCGAATATTTCGGTGGCAAGGATCCACGAGAATTTGCAAAGATTTTTGGAAGGAAACTGAACGAATTGCTGAAAGGAGTGAAGTGATATGTTACCAAAAGACAGAATAGAATCTCTGTCAGATGAGATAAGCGAATACGAATATATTGATGATGATACTGAAAAATGGTGTATCAGGGATGACGCGCCGGATTGGGCAAAGAAAAAATTCAAAGAATTGCGGGAGATGGTAGAACCTGTCCCTGATGAAAACGGCATAATAACGCAGTACTGACCAGCAGTCTGAGGAGGTAGCAGCATGGCAAGGGATGACTATCATGTGATCGTATACCAGGTACTGGCGTATTTATACCAATGCCTGAAAAACGGAAGCCCGGTGGACGTGTCTATGTTAGTGCCGGGAAGTATATTGCTTAAGCAGTTAAACGAACATTACTGGGCGTACATCATATACAACATGTCTGAAACTGGATTTATAGACGGTGTAGTTTTCGCAAGGCTTGACGGAATGCGGACGCCGCATCCTGTAGATTTAAAAGACTGTTACATTACGCCGCGGGGAATTGAATACCTATGTGATAATTCGTTCATGGAGAAAGCAAAGGCTTTCCTGAAAGATATGAAAGAGATCACGCCCTTTATTTAAAATTAAAGTATGGGTTAATTAAGATCGTATGAATAAATACGGTCTTTTTTATATGTCCGAAAAGGCTCATGACATTTAAACTGCTGCCAAAATGATCCCCTGCAACATGGGAAGAAAACTGTTGACCGTAAGACACGCAGTCTTCGGAGAAAGGAAGGAAAGATGAAACTGCAGGATTTACTTGGAGAAGAATTGTATGCGCAGGTACAGGCAAAGATTGACGAGGTGAACGGTAAGGAGCCGGATAAATTAAAGCATATCAGATATGCAGACCTGTCAGAAGGGGAATATGTATCAAAGGCAAAATATACAGCATTGGATGCAGAAAACCAGACGAACACGAACAAATTGACGGAAGCGAACAGCCTGATCCAGCAGCTGCAGAAAGCAGCAAAGGGTGACGAAGCCCTTCAAGGCCAGGTGACTGCTTATCAGACGAAGGTGCAGGAACTGGAAGCGGAGCTTGCACAGACGAAGATTGATGCCGCTATCAAGGTCGGCCTGCTGGCAGAAGACGCTCTTGATGTAGATTACCTGACTTTCAAGCTGAAAGAAAAAGGTGAAAAGATTGAACTGGATGAACAGGGGAATATCAAAGGATGGAATGATAAAGTAGCCGCTCTGAAAACTCAGCTTCCCGGTCAGTTCCAGAGTAAGGGGAAAGGCGGGTATGAAGGATTCAGGCCCCTGGATAAGGATGGGCAGCAAAGCCAGAATCAGGGTATGACAAAAGCAGAGCTGTTGAAAAAGCCATATGCGGAGCAGGTGAAGTTCTTCAATGAAAATCCAGATGCTTATAACGAGATTATGAAAGGTTAAAAAGGTGAATAAGAATGGCAGTTACAAAAATTGCGGATATTATAAATCCGGAAGTTATGGCGAACATGATTGAAGCAAAAATTGAAGCACAGTGCAAGATCACTCCCTATGCGCATGTGAATACGGATCTGCAGGGAGTTCCTGGAGATACACTGACCGTACCCAGCTGGAATTATATCGGCGATGCGGATGATTTTGATCCGGAAAACACCGATGGGAAGGAAATTGACACTACAAAGCTCACTGCATCCAGTACCAAATTTACGGTCAAGTGCGCAGGTAAGTCCGTTGCTATTTTGCAGACCGCGATCAACAGTGGCCTGGGTGATCCGGTAGGTCAGGCGAATCTGCAGCTTGCAAAGTCTATCGTAAATAAAATTGACAATGATGTTATGGATGCGGCATATACCTGCAAGAATGTACATGATCCAGGCGTTGTGATCGGCTATAAAGGTGTGGTTGATGCGGTTTCAAAATTCGAGGATGAAGAGGACGGCGTTGATAAGGTCATGTTCATCCATCCCAATCAGGAAGCAACCCTCCTGAAAGATCCGGATTTTCTTTCTGCTGATAAGTTTACGGGCGGTGTGGCTGTAAATGGCTCTATTGGAAAGATTGCCGGGTGCTGGGTGAAAAAGTCCCTGAAAGTGAAGATGAATGAGGAAAGCGGTACAAAGGGGCAGGATGGGTATGTTGCCGCCGGGACCTTTTACCTGAACCCGATCATCAAGACGGAGCCTGATTCTGCTGAAACAGAGTATACAGAAGATGAACTTCCTGCACTGACGATCTTCCTGAAAAAGGATACGCAGGTTGATCATGAGTGGTTTCCAAAGAAGCAGCGTCATGATATTACCGCCGCAAAGTATTACGGCGTAGCCCTGACCAATGCTGCAAAGGTAGTGATTGCAAAGTTTTCAAAAGCGGCAGTTGTTTAAAATGAAAGGTGGTGAGCCTGATGATTGTACCAGTTGAGGAATTGTTTGAAATGCCTGATTTTTCTGGAAAATCAGAAAAATCATTGAAGCGGAAATTGAACGCGATTGAACATTTGATCAGGTCATACACAAACAATAACTTTCAAAACCGCAGCATACGCTTTGAGGGCAGTTCCCAAGGGGATATGATAAAGGGGCGAACACAATTCTTCAAGGTAGGAGATACAGTCCAGATTTCACAGTCACATGTGAATGACGGGCTGTATTTTATTACAGAGATTGCCGATGACTTTATCCGGCTTGACAGGGAACTCTTCCCGGTTCCAGAAAACCTTGTGACTAAAGTTGAATATCCCGCGGATGTCCAGGAAGGTGTCATTGAACTGATGGTCTGGGAAGTAAAAAACAGGCAGAAGGTCGGCATCAAATCAGAAACACTGTCAAGGCATAGCGTGTCTTATTATGATCAGGACGCGAATAATCAGGTTATGGGTTATCCCGTCTCCCTGCTGGGCTTTTTAAAGCCTTATATGAAAGCGAGGTTTTAGTTATATGAGCATTGGCGGTAATAAGTGGGGATTTATTCAGGTCAAGGTGGAAAACAGCCATATGAACCAAATAAAAGAGAATATGACAACCTGGCAGGATTGCATGAAGATTTTGGGATGGCTGGATCTGTCAACGGGCGATTCAGACCGGGCAACGTTTAGCGCAAAGATTCAGGAAAGTACCCATATCTTTTTATGCGATTATCAGGCATTGACCGGGAAAGTAACTGTTGGAGGTCAGGTAGAAACGGTTCATGTGACAAGTGAAAACGCAAGGATGGTCATAAACGGATTGGTGTATGACATTTTGCTAATTGACAATCCGATGAACATGAATGAACACTATGAAATCTATCTCAAATTTATAGGAGGGCAGGATGGCTGACATTGAATTTACGGATAACAGTGCGCAGGTCAAAACAGCATTATCTGACGGGATAAGGACCTTTTTGTATGAAGGCGGTGGTGAACTGCAGGTACAGACTATGCGGAATTCCCGGGTGGATACAGGCCAGACAAGAGGCTCTTACCAGTATAAGGTTGAGGAAGGCACAGGGGAATCGACTGTGCACGTTGGCAGCAACCTTCAAAATGCGATCTGGGAGGAGTTTGGGACAGGGGAATATGCCCTTCATGGAGACGGAAGAAAAGGCGGTTGGAAATATGTGGACGCAAAGGGAAAGGGGCACTTTACCCGCGGCAAAAAGCCGAACAGACCGCTGTACAATGCCTTCAACAGTTTGCGTGAAAAGCTGAAAAGACGGCTGGAAGATATATTGATTTCAAGATTGGGGTGAGACGATGGTTGATCTGCTGAGTTTCGTTGGCGGGAAATTGGAGGAAGCCGGTATCCCGTATGAATTCGGGGAATGGACGCAGGCGGTATCTTATCCATACTTTGTGGGATCCTTTACGGAATCAGATTTCCGATATGAGGATAACCGGACAGCCGGTACATTTACGTTAGATGGATGGTCCAGAGGATCTAAACTGGTCCTCATAGAAGCAAGCGATAAGATAAAAGGAATTTTCCGGGATCTCCAGGAGATATCTGGCAACAGACTTTTCCATGTACGTTTTGGAGGTTCGCTACCGGTTCCTACCGGGGAGGATGAATTATTTAAGATTACGATCACATTGTTCACCTGTGAATGGGAAGGAGAATAAAACAATGGCTTTAAAAACACACGGCATCACCAGTGAAACGATCAAGAAAATGATTCTCGGCGCTGGTGTGATCTATAAAAATCTGAAATATGATGCAGAGACAAGCGACTGGAAAGGAACGCCGCTGGGAGCGACATCTGGGGGAATCAAATTTCATTGGGAGGCACAGTGGCTCGATGTAGAAGTTGACGGCGCAACGGTACTCGTTAAGGGCGTATCCAAGCAGAAAGTCGGTGAATCTGCCTATATTGAGGGTAAGATGACAGAAGTTACGGATGACCTGCTCGTTACGGCGCTGCATCTGGTCAAGTCAACGTCAGAGGATACCAATTATGTGAAATATGTATCTAAGGACAATATCACAGAAGATGAAGATTACCTTGAAAATATCGCCTATGTCGGCACGCTTTCCAACGGTAAGAATATCATCATCATCCTGCCGAATGCACTTTGCACGGAAGCATTTGAAATCGAGACCAAGAACGCAGAGCAGACTACATTCAGTGTGAAGTTTGAATGTACCGCTGATCTGGAGAACAACACGCTGAATAAGCTGGATATCGAACTTTATTATCCGACTGCAACGGTTTAAAGGGAGGGACCAGCCATGAAAGCAAGAGTGACAAAAGAATACATTGATAAATATACACAGGAATTCCATGCGGTCGGGGAAGAAATTTCTCTGACCGAGGAGCGTTTTGCAGAGATTGAAAAAGCAGGCCTGTATGTGGTGGCAGTGATTGAACAGGATGAACCATCAAAAACACAAAAGACACGTAGGAGCAGAAAATAAGAAAGTGAGGATTTATTAATCATGGCAGATATTAGATTTAATTTGACAGTAGATAGCCTGTTTAACTTTTGTGAAGTGCTTGAGGCAATCGGCTTCGATTCCGTTGCAGAAGAGTTTGGCAAAGAGGATCTGGAAGCATTCCAGAAAAAGGATGTCGGATCTGTAGGGATGACGGTGATCACGAAAGTTTCCAAATTCCTTATAAAGAAACTTCCTGGTGTAAGGAATGAAATATATAAATTCCTGACAGGCTGCGCAGAATGGGAGGATGGTACTCCGGTATCGGTTGAAGATGTGCGGAAGATGAAAATTACGCACTTCGTAAAAATGATCCGTGAATTTCTCAAAACAGAAGGGGTAATGGATTTTTTCGGGGAAGCTGCCGGATTGCTGGATACGGAACAGCCAGATTCGAAGAGCTCTGCAACAAACGATACAGTGATCCCTATGGATATTTAGGCCGGACAATCAGGCGGAAGCGATTAGATCAAGCGGTCAGCACAATCTTAAGTCAGCATGATGAAGATATGTGCTGGTCGCTTTATTGCGCTTCTGTAGCAAATTCATTCTCTAATGTTGGCAGTTTTGATGATTTCCTGAAAAAATGCAGAATGCCAGCTGAGCAGAATGAACAGGAGTTGAACGGCAAGCAGATCCAGAAACAGTTGGACAGGGCAGAGCAACTATTAAGTGGATTTGCGCCACCAGTGAAAGGAGGAGACTGATTCATGGATATTTTTTCACTTGTTGGAAAGATTACGGTGAATTACGGGGAAGCGGTCAAAGGGATTGATGAAGTATCCTCCAAAGCCGGGAATCTGGCCTCTTCCTTAGGAAAGACTATGCAGGATGCCGGGGATAAGATATCTTCTGTTGGGAAGAAAACTTCTGATGTCGGGAAGGCAATCAGCCCATTATCAGTTGCGGTTGGTGGAGTGGCTACAGCCGCATTGAAAACATCAATGGATTTTGATTCCAGCATGAGTAAGGTAGCTGCAGTGTCTGGTGCAACAGGAGATGAATTTCAAGCCTTAAGGGATAAAGCCATTGAAATGGGCGGGAAAACAAAATTCTCCGCATCTGAAGCGGCGGATGCTATGAATTACATGGCAATGGCCGGATGGAAAACGGAAGATATGCTCTCCGGTATTAGCGGTATTATGAATCTTGCGGCCGCTTCGGGGGAGGACCTGGCAACAACTTCGGATATTGTGACGGATGCTTTAACAGCATTTGGGCTTTCTGCTTCGGATTCCAGCCATTTTTCAGATGTTCTTGCCGCGGCGTCATCCAATGCAAACACAGATGTCGGCATGATGGGTGAAACATTTAAGTATGTAGCGCCAATTGCAGGAGGTTTGGGATATTCAGCAGAAGATACAGCTATTGCAATTGGCTTAATGGCAAGCTCTGGTATTAAGGCTTCTATGGCAGGGACATCGCTTCGTTCAGCGCTTGCAACCTTAGTTGATCCTAGCAAAGCTACGATTGAAGCTATGCTGTCTCTTGGATTGGCAACCCAGGAAACGGGAGTTGATCAGGAGAAACTCGAAAAAGCGCAGCGTAAAGTTGAAAAGGCAACTCTAAACGTAGAGAAAGCGCAGGTATCATACAATCAAGCCGTTGCTAAATATGGCGCTCAGTCGCCACAAGCACAAAAAGCGTTGCTTGGAGTGCAGCAGAAATCAATTGATTTGGAACAGGCTCAAAGTGATTTGGAAAAAGTGCAAAATACATTAGTTGGTACAGGAGAAATTCATAATCTTGTGCTGAATGATGAAAATGGAAATGCCAGATCGTTAAGGGAAGTGTTGGTCTATTTACGCGAGACTCTGGGTGACCTAGACGAGCAAGAACAGGCAGCGGCGTTATCTGCAGTTTTTGGGACAGAGGCTATGACAGGGTTACAGGCAATTGTCAATGCGTCCAACGATGATTTTGAAAAATTAGTTGGTGCAATTGATGGTTGTGATGGCGCGGCAGAAGATATGGCCGATACCATGCAGGACAACCTTGCCGGACAGCTCACTGAATTAATGAGTCAATTGCAAACTCTTGCAATCTCTATTGTAGACTTGTTTACTCCATCCCTTCGTGAGATTGTGTCACATGTGCAGGATTTTGTGAGTTGGCTAATAGGATTAGATGATAATACAAAAACGCTTATCGGTACAATCGCAATGGTGGTCGTGGCTGCGGGACCGGTACTTATTACTATCGGAAAAGTAATAAGCGCAGTTGGGTCAATAATAGGTGTCGTTGGGAAAGTAATAGGTGTTGGCGGAAAACTTGTAGGCGGTATCGGGAAGATAATCACGATAGTACCGAAGATTGTAGGAGTAGCCTCCAGTGCAATCGGGTTTATTACCGGTACGGTAATCCCAGGGATTGCCGCGGTAGTCTCTTCTATCGGTCTGGTTCCGATCGCGATCGCCGCTCTGGTGGCAGGTGTGGTTGCCGCAGGGATCGCTATATGGCAAAACTGGGATACGATAAAGGAAAAGGCTACTGAGCTGTGGGGAAATATAAAAGAGAAGTTCGGAGCCATAAAGGATGCGATAGCGGACGCATTTTCTAAAGCAAAGGAAGCAGTAGTCAATAAGGTAGAGGAAATAAAAACGAATGTATCCGAAGGCTGGGAGAATATGAAAGCAGCCGTTTCTTCAAAGATGGAGGAGTGGAAAAGCAATGTTTCCAATAAACTGGATGAAATCAAGACGAATTTCAAATCAAAGGTAGAGGAAATTAAAACAAATGTATCCGAAGGCTGGGAGAATATGAAAGCAGCCGTTTCTTCAAAGATGGAGGAGTGGAAAAGCAATGTTTCCAATAAACTGGATGAAATCAAGACGAATTTCAAATCAAAGGTATCGGAAATAAAAGCTGACTGGACATCGAAGTTCACGAACATAAAGGATACTGCAACAAACAGGATGCAGACGGTACGTCAGAATATATCTTCGAAACTAACGGAGGTAAAGACGAACTTCTCTACAAAGGTTTCAGAGATAAAAGCAGATTGGTCAACGAAGTTTACCAATATAAAAGATATCGCAATAAGCCGGTTGCAGACTGCGAAGCAGAATACTTCAACAAAGCTGTCAGAGATGAAATCGAATTTCTCAACGAGGGTATCTGCAATAAAATCAGATTGGTCATCAAAGTTTGGCAATATCAGGGACAACGCCACGAATCTGATGCAGAACGTAAGGCAGAATGTATCCGCAAAACTGGACAATATAAAAACTGCTTTTCATGAAAAGGGCGGGGGAATAAAGGGTGTCGCCGCTGCGGCATTCACGGCGATAAAGGAAACCATAAGCACCCAAATGCAGGGGGCCAACGTACTGACGGGAGGAAAGCTCGACAGTATAAAATCGGCTTTTTCGGAAAAGCTGAGCGGCGTAAAGAATACGGTTCATACGGTTATGGGAAATGTAAAGTCAGCATTTTCAGACAGAATGGAGGGAGCAAAATCTGTTGTGCGTAATGCGATAGAAAAAATCAAAGGCTTTTTCAACTTCAAATGGTCACTGCCGAAGATTAAACTTCCGCATTTCAAAATTTCCGGAAAGTTTAGCCTAGATCCTCCCAGCATTCCGAAGTTTGGTGTTGAGTGGTACAAAAAGGCTATGGACGGCGGTATGATCATGAACCAGCCGACCATCTTTGGATATAACCCAAAATCGAACCAGTTCATGGCCGGCGGAGAAGCCGGGAGCGAAACTGTTGTTGGGACTGAAAGCCTGATGGGCATGATCAAGAGCGCGGTTTCATCAGAGAATAGTGAACTGATATCTGTACTGAATCTTATCCTGGAAGCTATATATTCTCTGGATGAAGGAATCGGGGAAAAATTCTATCACGCATTGCTTAGCACAAAATTTCAGATTAATGAGCGTGAATTCGCGCGTTTGGTAAAGGCGGTGTAATCATGTTGGAGAAGATCAAATTTGTAAACCATATCCAGGAAGAAATGTCATGGGGAGAACATGGAATATATGTAAACAGTAATGACCTTCACGATTATTCTTGGGATTGTACGTCTGATAACAACAGGATATCCGCTTTCAATAAGGGGGTTGTTACAAAGACAATCCCCTTGATCATCTGCTGTAATTCGGAAGAAGAGGGGCTTTTGGTAAAAAACAGGCTGCTTGAGATCACAGAAAAGGATGTGCTGACCTTAGAGTATGGACGGATTTTGATAGGGGATTACTACCTGAAATGTTATGTTACCGGAAGCGAGAAAAGCAAATATTTGTTAAACAAAGGGTATGTAGAGACAAAACTGACGATAACAACAGATTACCCGCAGTGGATCAGAGAGACACTTACATCTTTTTACACAAATGGGGATGTCATTTCAGATGTAGAGGAGGATCCAGCCAGGAAGCGTAATTTGGATTATAATGTGGATTTCCCATATGATTATATGTCAGAAATGAAAGGTAAAACCCTGAACAATACAGGTTTTGTCGGAGTGAATTTCAGGCTGATCATTTATGGCGCCGCGATCAATCCGGTAATTTATATAAGCGGGCACCGCTACCAGGTGAACTGTCATGTAGAAGAGAATGAGCAGCTGACGATTGACAGTATTGCCAAAACGATATTGCTGACAAAGCGGGATGGAAGTGTTGAAAACCATTTCCACCAGCGCGGCAGGGAATCGTATATCTTTGAAAAAATCCCGGCGGGCTCCAATATCGTAACTTGGGATAAAACTTTCAATTTTGATGTTGTTATGTTTGAAGAAAGAAGTGAACCGAAATGGATCTGATCTACGCAACAGACGAAAAAATTGACCTTGGGGCAATGCAGAACTTTACATTTGATCTTGCCTTCGGCAGTGATGAAAATAATTTTGAATTGAAAACGGATATGAATAACCATGTATGCGGAGCAGGATATTTCTTATACATAGAAAATACGGAATATGGCGGGATTATAGACAGGGTTAGAGTTCAAACCGATACGCACACTTTGATTTATAAGGGCCGTACATGGCATGGGATCCTGGCATCAAAAATCTTTGAACCCGATATCGGGGAGGACTATCTGGTTTGCAGCGGAGAAGCAAACAAGGTGTTAGGCGCGCTGATCACAAGGATGAATCTGACCGGTCTGTTCAAAGCTGGTTCAAGTAATTCAGGGCTAAACATTAAAAACTATAAAATGAACCGGTATATAAACGGTTATGAAGGTATTGCAAAAATGCTGTCATCTGTTGGGGGCAAGCTGAAAATCAATTTTCAGGAGGGATATGCCAGTTTGTCTGCAGAACCGTTGGTTGATTATTCCAAAGATGAAGAATTTGACAGTTCGCAGTTAAACTTCGACGCGGAAAAAAATTACAATCCGATAAACCATGTGATCTGCCTGGGGCAGGGGGAGCTAAAAGAAAGAACAGTCATACATTTGTATGCGGATTCTCAAGGGAATATCTCACATACCCAATCTATTTTCGGAATGGATGAAATAACGGCAATATATGAGAACGTAAATGCCGAATCTCTTGAAGAATTGGAAAAAGGAGGTATGGATGTACTGAAAGAATCATGGGACAGTGATAGCGTGGAAACTGATATCGACAGTGAAGAAAGCTATGACATTGGGGATGTAGTCGGGGCAAGGGAACATATAACAGATATTTTCGTGGCAAAGCCGATCACGAAGAAAATTGTAACAATAAAGGGTGATATTGTCACCACATCATACAAGGCAGGTAAATGACTATGGCTAATTTGCATTTAGTTACAGGGTATGCCGGAGAAGAGCATATTACTTCTAACGATCAGGGATCCTTCAATGCGTCCATTATGGGAACAGGGGAATTTGTCCTGGAGCGTGGAGAACAATTTGCCGCACAGGTGATATCCAATAATAAAGTAAGGATTTTCGATGGAGACCTGCTGATGCAGGGCAGGCATATCAGGTTGAAGGAAGATACCTATGTGGATCTGTTTTTTGAGAATGGTACACAAGGATACAAAAGAATAGATTTGATTGTAGCGCGTTATGAAAAAGATTCGATTACAGGCGTTGAAAGCGCAAGCCTGGTTGTAATCCAAGGCGCTCCCGCAGAGGATGTATATACCAGGCCGGAAAAAATTACGGGAGATATCCTCAATGAACACGCTTTGCAGAATGACACGGTTTTATATGAGGTAAAATTTGACGGGTTGGGGATCCAGGAGCCAGAAAAAGTTTTTTCCACTGTCCCAACGTTGGAAACTATTAAAGAGAATATCATAACAGAGACGCGGCAGAAAGTGGAAAAGGCAATCCGGGATATGACACTTACCATAGACGAATTGGCTTCCCATGTACCCATGCATTTTTTCGGGACAAGAGAGGAGTTGGACGCAGCCATAGAGGATCTGCCGCTAGGTACGATCGTATTTTTGCCGGATGATGAAGAGAACAGCTGAATGGAGGTGGAAAGGGTATGAGTGTTGGAAGAGTTGAAATGGATGACGGGAGGAAGCAATATATTCCATACGCAAATTTAGGAGCTGAAGGAGGCTCAGAATCGGAATATGTTTATATAGAGCGGTTTATCAGGACGGAGACGCTGCTTGAAAAATGGAATTTGACAGATGCAGGAGGAAGAGACTT
>ERZ777306.1953-NODE-1953-length-28954-cov-6.898855_pt1 | contig 28954 bp, 27 predicted proteins | sample MGYA00374966_ERZ777306 | MGnify/ENA primary metagenome ERZ777306 (study PRJEB29329, sample SAMN06343882) | mouse gut metagenome | isolation source: Mouse cecum | place: Austria: Vienna | collected 2014-11-15 ... | reverse complement strand
AACAGGATTTGAACCTGCGACCTCTCGGCCCCCAGCCGAGCGCGCTACCAAGCTACGCCATACCCCGGAACATTTCTATTTTACTAGAAATGTCTTCTGTTGTAAAGTCTTATTTTCTCTTAGAAATAACCATTTCTGATACAGATCGCATCACAACCACGCTTGTTTTAAAACAGCTTTTCCGGATAAACGCCATCCTGTACAAGATCAAGAAAAGCCTGCTTCACATAAGGCACGTCCTCCCGGAAAGTCACGCCAAACCACTTATCCCTGGAAGGCAAAACAGTAAGCTTTACACGTTTTTCCTGAATCAGCCCGTCCACGATTGTCGGTAACAGATACTCTCCCGTCAGCATACAGTCGCCAAGCTCTGACAGAAACTTTGCGAAACCTTGTTCCAGTTCGTCGATAAAGTCCGGAGTAAAGCCCCAGAAATTCATGGACACAAGACTTTTCGCGTCAAGCGACTGCTGTGTGCCGTCCGGCAGAGATACGGCAGCGCCTGATTCTGTTTTTATGATATTTTTTGTCTCGCGTATTGCAGAAAGTTCCCCGTTCTCTCCGATACGGCAAAGCCCTCTCGTAACGCCTCCATGCTCGGAAAGTGTATTTTCCAGTACAAAACCCGCCATACAGAACTGATACACACCCTTCTGTGCTTCCCCGGCATTTACCAGATAATCATGCACCTTTCGGAACGCATCCTTTCCATAATAATCATCTGCATTGATGACTGCAAACGGTTCCTTTACGATTCCCTTGCAAGCCAGAATTGCCTGTCCGGTCCCCCACGGTTTTTTCCGCTCTGGCGGAACTAAGAAGCCTTCGGGTACATCTTCCAGCTCCTGAAATGCATACTCCACCGGAACCTGTTTTGCAATACGCTCCCCGATAATCTGTTTAAAATCTTCAAACATGTTTTTGCGAATCACAAAAACGACCTTGTTGAAGCCTGCCTCCAGTGCATCATAAATGGAATAATCCATAATAATTTCACCGGACGGACCAAATGACGTGAGTTGTTTTACCCCTCCGCCAAAGCGGCTCCCGATTCCGGCAGCCATAATAACCAATGTTGTATTTTCCATTACGCTCTCCTGTATTTCTTTTTTCATTCAAGCTCGTTTCAAAATGCCCTCTGAAGGTATCATAGCATAGTGTATCGTAAAAAGCTACCGACAGTTTCCTTAAGAATTCTAAGGAAACACTGATTCAATCATCATTTTCCTATGACATCAGCAGTTCCCGTACCTGCTCACCATCAAAAATCACTTCCTGCACCTGATTGATTTCAATCTGATAAAGCGCATTGGCAGCGATATGCTCCGCGGCCTGCTCCAGGTCCCGGATGCCGCTTGTATTTGCGTATATCTCAATCACTTCATCCAGGGCTTCCGGTGTCAGCGCACATTCATTCTCATACAGTCCCATACGCTTCAAAACCTTCGGTAGTGCGAATTTCGAAAAGATCACTTTTTTCTCTTCCCGTGTATAGTCCGGAATATCAATCACAGCAAAGCGGGACATCAAAGGTGCGCTGATCTTCGTCTTATCGTTTGCCGTGGCGATCGGATATACGCCCACCGTCGGAACCATACATTCGATGTAATTGTCCGTAAAGCCGAGGTTATCCAAGAGCGTCAGCAGTACATCCGCCGGATTGCCGTTGCCTTTTCCGGCTGCTGCCTTATCCAGTTCATTGATGATAAAAACAAGGTTGGACTCCCCCGCCATGGAAAATGCTTCCAGAATAATACCCGGTTTTGCATTGGAATAAATGCGTGAACTTCCTGTTAGCTGTTCCGGATCGTTGATTGAGCTCATATCCAGAGTTGTCCACGGCAACTTCAGAATCCGTGCAACCGCATAAGCCACCTGAGACTTTCCCGTTCCAGCAGGTCCTACCAGCAAAAGACCGTATGCCGGAAGCGTATGCGTACGGTTGATCTGAATGATCGTCTCAATAATACGCTGCTTTACCCGCTCCATTCCATAAAGTTCCTCATCAAGAATCCGGCGCGCCTCCGCAGGATCAATGGATTCAAAATATTGATTTTTCCACTGGATATTCATCATAATAGACAGCGCTCGTTGCGCATGACGCCGTTCCTCCGGCGTAACTTCATGGGATCGGGCAACAGCAAGATTCCTCCGTGCCCAGAGCCGGATATTATCAGGCAATGTTTTTCCCGCGCACGTCATAAAATCCGAGATGCTCTGAAGACTTGTAAGCTTCATCACATCGCCGGTTTCCTCCTTATCATCATCCTCTTCCTCATCGGCAGGAGCGCTGCTTGCCAGGAGCCGTTCAATCATAAACTGCAAAAAGCCATCCTCTGCAGAAAGCTTTGTTCCTCCGCCGAAGGCAATTTCCCGAATCCGGTAAACCGCATACCCCTCCTGTCGGTTCTCTCCCGACAACCGCACATGGATACGGTTTTCCCCCATCCATCGGATGAGGCTCACAAAACGGGCGTCAATCTGTAAAATATCAGCGCTGACCACCTCGCCTGCCTCGTCAAATTCGAACGCTGTTTTTTTATCCGGCTTTGCGAAAACGCCGCTGGAATGGTGTTTCCATTCCTGTTCCCTGTTATCCAGAACCAAAATTGGCTTTTCCGGAGAAGCTTTTGCCTCATTGGATCGAACGATCCTGTATGTACACTCAAACTCGTCTGTCTTGACTGATGTGCTGCTGCTGAAATCAAATACCGGCATGATCGACACTCCTTATTTTTCACAAATTAAGATGAAAGTTCCAAAATATCTCTACCATCATACCATATATTTTTCTCATTACAAGAATATTTCACCGGAGCTACTCAAATTCATCAAAGTTTTCGCTATGCGAAAAAGGAATGCTGCAAAATACAGTGTTGTATTTAGGCAGCATCCCTCTCTTCAGTTATTTTTCCATTGTATCTGCTACATAATAATCTTTTGGTGTAATAATAATATTTTCGCCGGATATATCCGTTTTTCTCTTTACCGCATCCTCAATCTGAGCCCGCTGTGCATCTGTCAGCTCGGCCTCATTTACTACAACATCACAGCTTCCGTCTGAAATGCTTACAACGCAACCGGCGAAGCCTTTTGACTCAAGTAACAGTTCTGCCGCAGCTTCCTTTTCTGCAATCTGCGTCATTTCTGTCATCGTAGCGACTGCGTTCTGTTTCTGATCTTCTGAAATACCTGTGTTATTGATGATCTCAAGCAGTGTCTCCTTGCTCTTTGCGCGCACCTGCTCCCGGTTCAGCTTTGCAGCCGCCAGAATACCGTCATTCGCCTGAGAGCTTGCCAGTACGGCTTCACCTACGCTACCCTGATCGGTTGCGCTTCCTGATGCTTCAATTCCGTCATCGTCCAGGCTTACGATATCCGCATAATTATCTGTGTATGTATCCGATGATACGGCTGAAGTCCCTGCATCAGTCAGCAGCACTGTATCATCTCCGTTCACCACATCGGTCTTTTTACCCAGGATCCTGCCTGAATAATTCAGATAGCCGGCGATTGCAATCATGATCGCCAGTGTTGTAATAATAATCTGGTTTTTCTTAAAAATACGTTTCACTGAAATCCTCCTCATTTCATTATTTCATTTTCATTACTTTGATTTTATGCGCCGGAACATTAAATAATGCCATAACTGCTTCTGTTATCTCACTTGTAATGGAAGCATTTCCCGCTCCCTGTGCAATTACCAGAACGCCGTCTATTTCCGGTGCCAACTTTTCCATGATGTAAGGGGTTTCATTGCCGTAACTGTCCTTTTGATACACTGTACTCTCATTGCTTTTTATCTCACTGGAATTCCCGGAATTTCCCTCATTTCCGCCCACCTCCTCTCCCCGGGACTGCTCCAGATCTTTTTCCACAATATTTTTGCCTCCTGATTTCAGCGTCAGCATGACCTCAGTACGGCCAATCCCGTCTACCTGGGCAAGAATCCGTTTCAGACGATTTTCAAGTTCTGCAACGCCAAACGGATCCTCTGTCACAGCTTCCGTCTCTTTTTCTCTGGTTTGGGGAAGGATTTCTGGCTGTGGCTGTGTCTCCGACGGGAGTGAAATGACAAGCAAAAGCACACCCGCCAGAAGCAGTATCATAATCTGGTCCTTTTTCAGACTTTTTATCTTCCCCAGCCATTCCTTCAAACCTGGTCACCTCCGCCCCGTTATGACAATATCCTTTTTATCAACCATATATAAAGTAAAAAGCTCTTCTTTCAAAGCATCACTTTGCCTTGTATCTTTCAATTCCCAGACCGATATTTCTATTTTTTTCACCCGATACGGATCCGCCTCATCAACCTCGAAAAGAATTTCCACCGGTTCCAGCCCGTAAGAAGCCGTCATTTCCCGAATCTGACGGCGCAGCTCCTCCTGATACGCCCGCGCAATCCGATCATCCTTGAGTTCTTCCATCCCAATTGCAAACGTCTCCATATCATAAGATTCCTCGCGCAAAAATTCCATCTGCAAAAGCCGCTCAAATCCTCCCTCTCCGGTAAAAACATTCAAAATAGGGCGAACCGCAATCAAAAACAGCAGCAGTCCTGCATAAAACCGGACATACTTGGTAAATTTCCCCTGCGGCAGCAAATGCATCAGAATCGTTATGACGCACATGCTTCCAGTCATTGTTTTCAACCACTGCTCCATCACTTATCCCCCTTTCACCGAAGAAGTAACCATTGCAATCGAAATTACAAATACAGACACATTCATGACCAAAATTTTAAGCAGCAGTACCGCGCTTCTGGAAATGCTTCCGATTCCCTCTACCATTCTCCGCTCACTGACTGGCTGAATAAACGCACATAAAAGCCGGAAAATAAAAATACATACAGCCAGTTTTACAAGCGGTAACATACAGATCAGCAGCAATGCCAGAATCCCGGCAGTCCCGGCTGCATTTTTAATCACCAGTGCACAGGCCCCCACCGTCTCCGCAGCAGAATCCAGCAAACCACCGATTCCTGGAATTGCCTTTGCAAGCCGTTGCAATGACGTGCTCTTCAGCGCATCCACGGATGGCGTGACGAGACACTGCACTGCCTGCAGACCAACCACCAGGCCCGTAACCGTTTTCAGTACCCATCCGACTCCCATTTCCAGAAGATCTGCAAACCGCGAAAAGTAATCCTCCTCCGACATCTGATTCAGAATTAGCAATACCAGATAAAAATTGATCACCGGAAGAACCATTCGAATCACAAGATTCTGCGTCAGATTGATGCCAAGCAGAGTCACTTCATAAAACCCGAGCGCTGATATGGAACCGGCACACAAAACCACAGCTCCAACATAAACCGGCAACAAAATTTTCATAAAAGAATTAATCTGGCTGCATGTATCCAGCACAATCTGATTCATTGCCATAAAAGAATGGATCAACAGACCGCAGATCAGCAGATACATCATATAAAAACTGATATCCGCAATCTGGCTGCTGTTAAATACCCGGATAAAGTTTGAAAAAATAGCTGAGGCCAGTACAATAATGAGAATCTGTAATGCCATCCTCCTTTGCTGTTCCAGCTCTGACAGAAACATCCTCACAAGCATTCCGGGCAGTTCTTTGATGTCAAACGGAATTTCCCCGTGCAAAAGCTTCTGAAACGTATCTGCAAAAGAAAATTCAGTATTACCCGGAAGTTCGGAAATCTCTTGGTCAATACGTTCCAGATCAAGCAGGCCGCTGATTTCTTCTAATTCCTCCATCCAACCGGACGTGGTATCTTCCTGCTGCACGGAAGAACTTTCTCCGTCAGATACTTCTGCAGCAGCCTGGGTACCGCAATTCCAAAACAGGACTGCCAGTTCCAAAAACAGGACCAACATCAGTCTCATCCTAGCCCTCCTCTACAGAAAATCATATACTGCCTCCAACAGTGCAAGAATAATCGGAGAGCTAATCGCAAGTATTGAAATTTTTCCGAAAATTTCAATCTGTCCGGCTACTGAACTATATCCGGCATCCCGGCAGATATTTGCAGAAAAATCTGCCAGATATGTAATTCCGATGATTTTCAGCAGAATCCGGAAATAGTCCTTCTGTCCTTCAAAATAGGAACTGAACGTATTAATCATCCCAAACACCCCTGAGAGCTTTGTCAGACTGTAAAAAATAATCAGCAGGCAGGTAGCCAGGCTGATTACTTCCGCAAAAGGGGATTTCAACTGCCGCAGAAACAATCCAAGCATCACGCCGGAGAGTCCAAGGCATACAATTTTTATCATATTCATTTTTTTACAGCGCAAACAGGGATTTGATCGTCTCAAAGAGCTGGCTGATATAAGGAACCAGCCAGAACAATACCAGCACCAGCCCCGCAATCCCGGTTAAAAATGCATGCTCCTCTCTCCCGCTCTGTTTGAGAATCTGCCCCATCACAGAGACAAGAATTCCTACTGCGGCTATTTTAAAGATCAGATTTACACTCATGGCTCACCCTTCTTTCCTGGCAGCTTTATCAAAGCAGCACAATAATAAGAAATATGCCTGCCGACGTACTCAGTCTGCGTGTCAGCGCACTTTTTTCCTGATAGCGCTCAAGCTCCCTCTGATACATATTTTTAAACCGTTCGGCATGTTTCTGAAGCATGGTCCGCTGCATAATGGTATCTGCATTGCACAGCGCATCTGCTGCCTCCCGAAAAGCAAATTTTTCTTCTTCTGTCAGAATCTTTGGCGGAATGCACTGTTCCAGAGCGTTTCTCCAGATATCAGCAAACACTTTCCCCTCCCGCCTTACAGTGCCTGATGCCGTCTCTTTTAATACATCAAAAAGCTCTGTCGTACACTGCTGGGCTGCATTTTGAAGTGCCTCCGGCACCGGGGAACGATGAAACGTCATTTCTTTTTCCAAAAAAGCCAGCAGATCGTACATCTCCCGCAAAAGAATGCATTTATGTTTCATACCTTTGTCTATCTGCATCCCCATCAGAAGGCTTGCTGCCATAATACAGCAGGCTCCGATTGTTTTCACATAAAGCTGCACGTTCTCTCCCCCCAACCGCCTGCTTTTCCCCATCTGCCTTTCTTCACAGATCACTTCAGGATGCCCGATACAAAAGATTGCCCTTCAAATCCAGAATCATCCTGACTGTCCCCACCGGATTTTTCCCAAGTACGACAAAGCGTTCAAATACCGGCAAAACCCCTCCGCGATCATCCGCTGCCATTTCGCTGCCTGTCAGACGCCCTGCCGCATCCTCAAAAGAATATCCATGCATCGTAGCAAGCAGACGGCAGCCGCAGTTTTTCACATATTCCAGAGCTTCCCTGTCTTCCAGGCTTCCGATCTCATCCACCGCAATCACCTGCGGCGCCATGGATCGAAGCAGCATCATCATACCCTGCCGTTTCGGGCAACAGTCCAGAACATCCGTACGAATCCCAATGTCATTTTGTGGAACTCCAAGATACGAGCCTGCAATTTCCGAACGCTCATCCACAACGCCCACGGTCATACCTGCCTGTCTTTTCGAACCGTTGGACAGCTGACGGATGATATCCCGAAGCAGCGTTGTCTTACCGCAGCCGGGAGGTGAAATAATCAGCGTGTTACAAAACCCCTCCTCTGAAAACAGATAAGGCAGCACCAAATCTGCACAGCCGCGAAGCTGATGAGCCAGTCGGATGTTCAGAAAAGATATATGGCGAATACACGAAACCGTATCCCCCTCCATCACAATCCTGCCGGATAATCCCACCCGATGTCCTCCGGGAACAGTAAGGAATCCCTGTTTCAGTTCCTCCGAAAACGCATAGAGTGAATATCCGGAAATGTATTCCAGCGTCTCCGCAATCTCCTCCCCTGTCACAATACATGTGTCGTCTTCCACACAGTTTGAAAGCATTCCGTCACAGTTTAGTGCAAACTCCTGTCCCTGATAGGAAAGAAGCAAAGGCTTCCCTGCCCGCAAACGGATTTCTTGTAACCCTTCCGGGTCAATCCTACTTTGTGCAAGCAGCATTCGCAGACGTACAGCCAGCAGACAATAAATTGTTTCTTCATACGCGTTCTTTTCCATTGGCATACCAGACTCCTTTTGCTCCTGCTTTCAATATATGGGACAGCCTTTCCTGATATGACTCCTTTTTGCCAAAATCCTTCCCTTCCTTTTCTCGGCAGAAGCTCTCCTTTTTCTGTTTGCTTTTTTACCGGAGAAATACTATAATATTGTCAGGTAATTGAACTGAATTTAAGAAAGCATGAGGATTCCCATATGAAGAAAAAAGTTGTGGTTGCTCTGGGCCATAAAGCCCTTGGCACAACGTTTCCTGAGCAGCAGTCGGCCCTTAAAGCCTCAGTGCCGATTCTGGCAGATCTGATCGAAGAAGGAGCGCAGCTTATTATTACGCACAGCAATGCTCCCCAGGTAGGCATGATTCACACTGCCATGAATGAATTTGCCAAATTTCATGATACATACGGAGCTCCCATGTCCGTCTGCTCTGCCATGAGTCAGGGCTATATTGGCTACGACATCCAAAACGCGCTGCGCTGCGAGCTTCTAAAACGTGGTATTTACAAAACAGTAGCCACTGTACTTACACAAGTTACCGTAGACCCGTACGATGAAGCTTTCTATCATCCCATCAAAGTAATCGGCCGTTATCTCACTGCAGAGGAAGCCGCCGCGGAAGAGAAAAAGGGAAACTATGTTATAGAAGAGCCTGGAAAGGGCTTTCGCCGAATCGTAGCCTCTCCGAAACCGCTTGATATTGTAGAAATTGATGCGATCAATGCGCTTGTGGATGCCGGACACATCGTGATTGCCGGAGGCGGGGGCGGGATTCCTGTTCTCAAACAGGGAAGCAACTTAAAAGGCGCCAGCGCCGTAATTGAAAAAGACCTCGTCAGCGGACGGCTCGCAGATCTGACCGATGCAGATATTCTTATGCTTCTGACAAACGACGAATTTGTCTGCCTGCATCATGACTCCGAGCATCCGATACCGCTTCAGAATATCACTCCAGGTGAAGCGCTGAAGCATATTGAAAATAAAGAATTCGGCAAAAATAAGATGTTGCCCAAAGTCGAGGCTGCCGTACATTTTGTTTCACAAAAAAATGGCCGCAAGGCGATTATCACCTCCGCGGACCATGCAAAAGACGCATACCTTGGCAAAACAGGTACCGTTATCTCATAAAATAAGGCTGCTACAAGTGCTTTCGTTCAAGTTCTTGCAGCAGCCCTTCTTTATGTATGTTTATGGACTTTCCGGCGCCATCAGCCGTATCTCAATCTTTTCCTCACGTACCATTCGGATAAACACATCCGCCAGCTTTGGATCAAACTGGCCAAACCGCTCTTCCTCCAGTACCCGCAATGCCTGTTCTACCGGCATCGCCTTTTTGTAGCTTCGTTTGGAAATCATCGCATCAAACGAATCTACTACACACAGGATTCTTCCCATTACCGGAATATCCTCCCCTGCAATCCCACGCGGATAACCACAACCATCATAGCGCTCATGATGCGAAAGCACCGCCGGAATCACGTAATCCAGCGAAGGCAGGTGACGGATAATACCGATTGCATTTTCCACGTGACCTTTCATAATCTCGTATTCTTCTGCTGACAGTCTGCCCGGCTTGTTCAAAATGTCCTCTCGGACGCCAATTTTTCCGATGTCATGAAGAAGCCCCGCCTCTTTTACAATATCCATGAATTCCTCGTTCATTCCGATTTCCCGTGCAAGCTCTGCTGCATAGTAAGCGACATTCTGGGAATGGCCAAATGTATAATGGTCCTTTGTATCAATCGCCGCCGTCAGCGCATAGATGGTAGAAGCATACGTATCGTAATAGCTGACTTTTCTGTTCTTCTCCTGTTCATTATCCTGTGCTTTGACATCATCAGAATACATGACAACTGCATTCTTTCCGAAACGTTTTGCACTGTACACAGCAAGATCTGCATTCGCAATCAGTTCCTCGGCACTTGATGCCATATAGGGCGATGCACAGACTCCACAGCTTAAAGTCAGTGTTTTCATTTTGTAGAGACTCGTCTGCTCATTCATGCTCCGCACCTGATCTGATATAGACTCAGCCAACACCTTCGCCGAATAAATATCATAGGAAGGAAGCAGGATGGAAAATTCTTTTCCGACCATGCGAAAAGCAATTCCTCTGTCTGCTGTCGCTGCATCAATAATCGACGCAATTTTCTTCAGAGCAAGATCTCCCTCCTTTGCCCCGTACAGCTGATTATACAGTTTAAAATCATCCACATTGATCATCACAAGCGCCAGAGAACACTCATGGCACCCTTCAAACTGTTCCTGGATAACCTCATAAAACCTTTTTCGGTTAAACAATCTTGTCAGTTCATCCCTGCGCGCCTCATTGTACGCCTGTTCATACAGTCTGGAATTTTTCACAGCCATGGAGCAGACAGAATTTACGGACAGCAAAAGACTCATATCGTCGTAGCTGTATGCACGCCCTTTTCTTTTTTCAGAAAGCATAATAACGCCTACCAGTTCGCTGTTATCCTTCATGGGGGCAATAAAGGCCACGCCCCAGTCTTCAAACTGACGCTTTTCAGCCTCCCACATCGAATGGTAGCTGTTTGTACGCTTGAAGTCCTCCATAAGCAGGCACTGATCATGCGACCGCAAATACTGAATCAACGGGTGATCCTCCGGCAACAGGAAACCTCTTTTTTCAAGCGGACTGGCCGTCTGTTCCATCACATACGCATTGTCTGCATTCTGGATAAATACATATACCCTGTCAACCTCAATCATTTTCAGGATAACCTCAACGAGACTTGACAATATTTCTTCCTTTTTCAGTGTCTGCGACACCGTATGGCTGAAATCTTTGATCGTCTGCGCCTGTACCTGTTCTTCTTTTACAAACAGATTATCAAGAAATTTCTTCATTACAATTACGAGAAAATAGATCAGGCCAACCATCAGCATGGCGATAAAAAGCAGCGCCGCAGACTCTCCCATTCCAAGCCTTTTCTCCATCCAGGTTTTCAGAGGCAAAAACATATTCTGAAACAAAAGTGCACTAATTACAAGTGCAATCACGTAACAGTTTGTCGGGGCAATCAGTACTGTAAGCTTAAACATTTTTTTCTTATAAAGTGCATAAAACAAAAAATATGCAAAAAGCATCCCCGATATAATATCCACAGGAATCCCTGAAAAAATCTTTGCCGTGGAAGCCACATTGCCTACTGCTACGATTAAAATTCCAATCAGAATCGGACGGAGCTGCCGAAAGGTCAGTACATCTCCCTTGCAATATTTAAAAAACAGTTGGATGATCTCTGCCAGAAGCACGACAACCGCAAGCGCCAGAAGATAAATCGGCCATCCGTAGCAGTAAATAAATTTCACGTGGCCGTCTGTTCCTGTGACTATTTCAGGCGTGGGGATAAAAATCTGTGTGAACCAGTTCACAATAAAACAGGACAGGAAAAACAGAAACCACAATTTCCTTCTGCCCTTCTGTTTTTCTTCCAGAAAATCCAGATAAAACCGGTAAAATCCATAAGGTACCATCATAATTCCAGCAATTGATACGTAATGCCAGAAATTTACGGATGGCCAGAAGCGAATCCGCATCATAAAAGAGCCGCCGCTCCAAAAAATCAAAATCAGCAAAAGAAGAAGAAAGGAATTGATTACCCTTGTTTTCTTTGCAGATGCAAAAGCTAGAAACAAAAACAGATATCCCAGCAAAGCAATCACCGAAACCCAGCTATAGCTCACCATAACTGCCTCCCTTCCACAGCGGGCCTCTGGCGCTTTGCAGCGCAACAAAGTCCGCCACCTCGCAGGCCGGTGGATTTATTTTACGCATTTTGCATCCATACACGCTCTCATATTTCTGAAAGGTTCCGCATTTTACTACCGTAATATTTAATGGGTCCATGCCAAGAATCTTTTTCAGATCCTTATAATCATCATCCACATATTTTACATACACGCTCAAATGCTCTTTCAGAATCTCTCTGCCAAGCGCTGCTCCTGAAATACAGTCTCGCCTAAGCTCCACATACATATGAAGCTGCGGCCTGTTTTCCTTTGTATATTCTTTCACTGCAAACCAATCCTCAATCTTCAGACCGGATAATTCGATCGCATGACGAATCGATTTTTCCGTAATCCGGGTAAATCCGGCAATATCAATCACCCAAGGTACCCGGTCTATATAGGAAAATCTTGGAATCTTCGTGCCATCTTCCCGGCAGCCGTTTCCAAGACAACGGTATACGTCACCCACACGATACCGCGCAAACGCACCGCCTTTTAAAACTGTAACTACAATCTCATATTTCTCTCCCTCTGTCAGCTCATCCATCAGATAAGTGCGCGGCACATAAGACGGGTCGTCCAGATTTCTGTACATTTCGTTTTCCGGTATAAACTCATAAAAGCAGGCATCCGGAAAAAAGTACATACCGTTCCTGGACCATGCCTCAGTTCCCACACATGTCGGTTCTGTTCCGGCAAAAATCTCCATCGGACGGATGCCCCACATCTCTTCCAGCTCGTCTTTGTAGCACCAGTTATCCGTTCCGGCACACATAAAACCTTTCAGTGTAAACAGATCGCGCGGCAAAAGCTCCCGCTCCTCCTGTCTGCATCTTTTTCTGGCTGAGATATAGCGCAGCATCATCTTCGGAGAAATCTGGTTCAGTTTTCCGGCAAGTGAACCTTTCCCGCCTTCCTGTAAAGCCGAAAGACTTTTACTAACAAAATACGTCACGCTGCCAAGCCCGAAAAAGTACTCAATTCCTTTTTTCAGGCCCATTTTAAATCCTTTTGCATTGCGTTCCTGAAAACTCATATGGACTGCTTCCTTGACAGGAGGCAAATATTCAATATCAATCTCATCATGAAGCAGCAATGGCAAAAGCCCTGTCGCATACGGAAGCGGCGCCAGAGCGTACAGCATATGATCCGTAACTGATATGTCAAAATCGCCGCGCTCTTTTCCGGTTGCCAGAATAAAACAGGCCATGACATTTCGTTTATAAGTGTCCAGCATACTCTTCGTATACGGCGCCACTTTCATCGGATACATCCCGCCTTCCCACGTCGTCTGTATCCAAAGTACCGGCTCCTCCGGAAGGCCGGTCGTCTCTTTTCGCAACAGAATATCTGCATAATCATCGTAAGTCGTAAGTGGAACCATGGCACGAAACTCTTCCAGCGTACCGGGACACTTCCCGTTTAAAATCCGCTTTCCAAGCTCACTGCCACACCACAGTTTAATCTCCTCTGCCACGAGGCGCTTCTGCATGTTCATATACTCTTCCATCGTCATATCCAGAAAGCCACAATATTCTTCCCAGATTTCCGATTTTGAGTATCTGCGAAGCTTCTCCTGAAACCGCATCTTCTTCTCCCCCATCAGTCAAAATCTCCTCTTTTGAGGATCATTCTGACTGTTTTGACCGTCTGGTCTGGATCGCCCGCCGTATACTTCTCTGATTCGGTATCAAAAACGGCGTCGTCCTTTTATAATTTTCATAATCCGCAAAAGTAAGCGGAAATGTCCAGTGATCCTGAAAAATTACGTAGCACAGATTTAATATGCTGTAAAACATCCCAGCATAAATCAACTCTGCCGGATATAATGCAATCCCTAGACAAAAATAGAACAGAAAAAACCACAGCACCCCCGGGTGGCGACACAACGCATACATTCCAAAGTCACAGACGCAGGGCTTTTTGCCTACCTCCAGATAGGTACACTCAAAAGAAAGCGCAAAAAATAAGGTGTCAATCAGGAGTAACAAAAATACCCCCGAAAGTACGGCAAAAATCCAAAAACACGCGCCAAGCCGTACCTCAGAAACCGCTTCCAGAATCTGGACCACCGTCACCCCTGCAAGCAGAATATTCCCCAGAAAAAAGAATCCGTGCAGTATCTTTTTCTGCCAGAGAACACTGTTCAGATCATAAATCAAATACAGAAAAAATGTTAAAAGTCCTCCGGCTATCCAGATCATCTTTCCACCTGATGTACCTTCCTGTTTTATCGTTCTATTTACAAAATACTCTTTTTTTCGCTACCATATATCATAATACACTTTTCTGATATGGTAAAGCAAAATCTGTAATTTTGTCACAAAAAAGCATCCGCAAATCCATGCGAATGCCAAAAATTACCAATTATTTAACTTTTCATACAATTTGGTGCATTTTAATAAGTTGAACGGACATTTCCTGTCCGTCATCTTAAATATTCTCCCTCCAGTCAGTTCATGCCAGTACTGCCAAAGCCTCCACGGTCCGGGGCTTCGAGCTGCTCGCATTCCTCAAATCGAATCTGCGGCTGATGCTCCATAATGCGGAACTGACAGATTCTGTCATTCTTATGAATCTGTGTGTCTCTTACAGCCAGGACAGGCATCCTCCACCAGTCATTAGGACCAGCATACGTCTCGTCCACAACTCCCATATGATTTACCTGAATGATTCCGAAATTTTTGAACGTAGAACTGCGCGGAACGATATGCGCCTCATACCCCTTTGGAAGCTGCATCGCAACCCCAAGATGAATCATGCGGAACTCGCCTTTTTTCAACGTCACCTCTTCCGCCGCACGCAGGTCAATCCAATCTGATTTTCCGTCGATATACGTAAGGCGTTTGATTTCATCATCAAGATACTGTATTTTAATCTGTTTCATAAGCACTCCTGTCTGTAGCCTCTTTGGCTTTTTCTGTTTTTTTCTATTTTTTCTTTTCCGTTTTTCCATCAATCAGCCGCAGTGCAATACTACCTTGCCTGATTCCAGTGACTCTCTTACGTCAATCACCCGCTGATTAGCACTTCCCCGCCAGAAAAGTTTCGTATCGCGCAGCTGCTTCACATAAGGCCCGTCAACCAGCACATCAATGTACTTTGCAATCTCCCTGTTTTTCACATACTCCCAGAGATACCCGGTGTACAGCCAGATTGTTTTTCCGGGAAATTCTCTGCGAATTTCTTTGGCAAGCGCCAGCACCTCCGGCTCATTTGTCGGAAACAGAGGATCTCCTCCGCTGAATGTAATCCCTGAAACATAAGACTTTTCAAGCTGTGCAAACAGCTCTTCTTTGTCCTTTTTTTCAAACGGTATTCCTCCCTCGGAATCCCATGTGACCGGATTCTGGCATTCCTCACAGTGATGTCCACAGCCTGCAACCCAGAGCACTACACGCAGGCCATCACCATTTAACATATCGTCCTTCGTAATATTATGATAACGCATAAACACCCGTCCTCTACAATACCATGTATTTTCAAAGGTCTGCATCTACTAGATTATGTACAGACTTCCCTATCGTATCATTTTCGGCCGGTGCCGTCAAGTGGCTGTTCTGCTATTTCTTTTTCTTCTTGTATCAAAGAGTATTCAGACATATGGTCATTTACCTGTTTCATATGCTTTGTTTTCTCGCAAATTTTTTTCACATATTCCCTCATCTGCTGTTCATCTTTGTACTTCTTTTTCCACAAAAACTCCGCATATACAATTACATAAATACAAAAAAGGAAGAGGTACGCCTCTTCCCATCATATCAATCTATTGAGATATTCTATTTTCTGGACTTCAAAATTTTCTGAACCTTCTTTTTATATTTTTTCGCCTTTTTATCCCATTCGTCGTACGCGTCCTGACCCCTTCTGTCCTCGAGACCACACGCGTCTTTCAGATATTGGCCCAAATAAGCAGTTGCTTTCTTTGCCCCTGACAAATTCAGATGATCTCCGCCGTCAAGACTGTCTTTTTTCCAGTCAATCCCAAGCTCTTCCAGCTTCAGATTCAGATCCACATACAATATCTCTTTTTTCTTTGCAAGGTTGCTGATCACATCATGGGTGTGGTAATTACAGTTGGAAGGCGAGGGCACACTGTACAAAACCACTTGGATTTCGTGCTTCCTGCAAAGGCGAAGGATCTGATCAAAGTATAACTGCCCGTAAGCGGACAGCTTATCCTGCTCCTTCTCTTCCTGCATATAATCTCCGCCCTCATATGGTTTCACAGCAGACCGGATCTCAAACCCTTTGTAGCTCGTCAGCGCATCTTCTTCCTTGTCAAACGCCTCCTTCCAGAGATTGTGATACCGGAAAATCGGAAAATAATACGCCGTCAGCTCCCCAAGCGAAAGCTGCATATCCTGCATAATCCCCTGGCAGCGGAAAAACATATTCGTTTCTAAAACCACTGTCTTTAAATCCTGTTTTTTCAGAACCTTTTTTAAAATATAGTAAGCCTCCTGCATCCACTGCCCTGACTGCCCGCAGACATAGGCAGGAATCCCCTGTTCTGACCATAGCTGCAACGGAGAAAATGAAGTATACGTCTCACTATCTCCCAATACCAGAACATCAATGGTATTTGGTTCCTCCGACAAAACACCTGCAATGCACTTGTTCCGATCCTCTATGTTCCCTTTTGCATACCAGAAAACAGGGTCCACCATTCGGGATGCCACAAAAAGCAGCGCCGTCACCAAAAGGAAAAAAATGCAGCCTCTTTTTACTGTCTTCCAGTTTTTAAAATCCTGCATAAATCAGATCCACCTCCTGATAACCACTGCCATACGCGCCCAAAATCACAACAGCCAGAATCAAAGTACAGTACACCGCCCAGCGAAGCGGCATCCTGGCCTGAAGCAGGCCATCCAGTACCGGGCGATTTCGTTCCTTTAACGAACCCACAATTCCAACCACAATACAGCCCAGCACAATTGCAAACAAATCAGCTCTCCCAAGTCCGAGGTTCAAAATCGTGCCATTCCATAAGGTAGCAAAATCAAAATCCCGGAAAATACTTCCGAACATCGCAAGGCCGGCGCGCAAGGTATCCGCTCTGAAAAACAGTTCTCCGGTAAAAATGATGAGCCATGTTTTACCGATTTGAAGACATCTCCACCACCTGCTGTTCTCTTTCACATGCAGCACTTTGCGCACCTGGCTTCCAAGTGGTTCCGCTATCACGCCAATCAGAAGAATCACAAAATAATACATACCATAGAACAGATAGCTCCACTTTGCCCCATGCCACATTCCGTTTAAAAACCATACCGGAAACAGGCACAGAGCAGAAAGCCCTACCTTCGCCCAGTATTTTCCAAAACGCTTTCTCGCAAAACGGTTCCACTTCTTTACATATTCCGATACGGACACTGGATAAAACACATACGTTTTCAGCCACACACCAAGCGATATGTGCCATCTGCGCCAGAAGTCCGCCGCATTCACCGCGCAGAACGGCTGACGGAAATTCTCTGGCAGTACAATGCCAAACAGTCTTCCGCTTCCGATCACAATATCAATACTCCCGGAAAACTCCATATAAAGCTGTATCGTATAAGCAATGGCCCCTATCACAATCACCATGCCGCTGTAGCCTTTGTAATTATCAAATACTGTATTTACCATCAGATACAGCCTGTCAGCCACTACCATCTTTTTAAACAGCCCCCAGAGAATCCGTACAAATCCATGCGTCAGATTTTCTGCTTTGAGCGCATCGCCTGTACCTAGCTGCTCAGACAGAGCAGAATAACTGCAAATCGGGCCTTCCATCATTTTAGGGAAAAAGGAAAGAAACAATGCCAGCTTCCACGGACGACGTTCCGCGATCATACGATCCCAGTAGACATCCATCATGTACCCGATCGCTTCCAGCGTATAAAAAGAAATCCCGACCGGTACAGCCAGCCTTTTTAGAGAAAGAAAGGAAGCGCCGCCTGCTCTTTCAACCAGTCGGTTTAAATTGTCTGCAAAAAAGTTATAGTATTTCAGATAACCCAAAAGAAACACCAGAGAGAAAATCCCGGCCAGAAGAACAAGTTTTTCTTTTTTCCGGAATTTTTCTCTGATGTTCTGTGCCTGCGCACGCGCAACCTCTGCCGTCTCACTGCTGCACTTTTGTTTCAGATGCAGCAGCGCAAGCCCTGTGCCGTACGTCAGAAGCGTGCTCCCCGCAAGGTAGATAACCAGGCCTTTGCTGATTGAAGCAAAGAACAGATAACTGCTGCACAGCAGCACGCCGCTTCGCCATCTGCGCGGCGCCATCTGATACAGCAGAAGCACCGCCGGCAAAAAAAGAAACAGATATAAATTCGTATGGTATGCCATTTAGCACCTCTCCATGAGCCGCTGTATCATGGCCCACATTGCTCTGGCAGAGTTAAAGTTTGCCGGAATCATATCCGTGGCCTCAATGCGGACACCAAACTCATTTTCAAACTCCGCTACCAGGGAAATCAGACCGAATGAATCCAGAATCCGGTCGTCAATCAACCGTTCTTCTGTCTCATAATCCACACTGTCATCAATATCCATTAAAATTTCTATTACTTTCTCCATCATGCTTCCTCCTCAGACTTATCGTTCTGTTCCTTTCTCTTTCATTCGTTTCTTACTACTTTGTTTGCTTCCACATGTTCCACTGGTATAGCTCCTGACGCTCTCTGGCAGGCTTCCAGCCATCTTTCTCACTGTAACAAACAATTCCTGGAAGTTCGTGGCTCAGAAACAGTGCCATTCCTTCTGTCACAGAATATGCGCCGGTGCGTTCAAAAACAAGAACATCGCCTTCTTCCGGCTCTTTTTCCAATGTGATCTGACACAAAACGTCATTTGCCGTACATAAAGAACCGCACACAGTCCATGCCCGATCCGCCGCAGTTTCGCTGTTTTCGTCTTCCTGTCCGATCACGCTGTTCTCTGATGGCAGCAACATGACATGAGGCTGATACATCCCGCGAATCTGCCCGTCATAGTTTATTTGATGAATGCCTCCGTCCACAATACAGTAATTTTTATCTCTGCTGCATTTTACATCCCTGATCGTGGTAAGATAACAGCCACAGCGCGCCGCAAGCGCACGGCCAAGTTCCAGACGCACACGGCCGCTCCACTTCATGCCGTCAATCGTTTCTGCAATCATACGGAGGCCTTCATCCGAAAAAGTCTCGATTTCTTCATCCATAAAATACGGAACACCAATCCCCGGTCCATACTCGAGCTCCGCGAACGAAAACTGCGCCTCCTGCTCTATGTTCTGCAAAAATTCATCGAGATACCGGAGCTCTTTTTCGATCGCTTTCTGTCTCCGTTTTCCTGTGCCGGAAAAAAAATGAAGCCCCTGTATCTTCAAAAAAGGATATCCTGCCCGTGTCTGCACTAGATGCCGGATTGTCTCTTCATCCATACCGAACTGATTTCCACTGGTCAGCCTTGGATATACGCGAAGCGTTTTCTGATGGCTTTCGGCCCACCCGGCAAGGCAACGCAACTGACGCATGGATTCTGCCGTATAAACACTGTTTTCTTGGCAGTAATCCAGAATTTCCAGCAAATCCTCCTCTTTTTTCAGGACACCGGATATCACCAGCCTGTCCGCATGGATTCCAAGCTCCCGACATATCCGAAATTCTCCCATCGAGCAAACTTCAATCCGGTCTGTCAATTCTGCAAAAGAGCCGGTCAGAAAAGGATTTGCTTTCATTGCATAACAAAGCTCTGCTTTTTGGTCCAGGCAGGCGCGTATTCTATGCACTTCATCTGCCAGCGCATCCAGGTCAAATATGTACAACGGTGTCCCGTACGCATGTGCACCGTATTCCAGAATTTTCCGATTCATCTGGCCGCTCCTTTCGCAAGCTTACCAAACCAGGCCCGGTCAAGCTTGCCATTTTTCGTCACTGGCATCTCGTCCACTTTCACAAATTTGTGCGGTACCATGTACACCGGCAATCCTTCTTTCATCCTTCTGCGCACCTCAGCCGGCTCCGGCTCGCCCGCATAATAGGCAAGGATTCTCTGTTTCTCCTGGTCAAACACACAGCAGCTGCGCCAAACCCCCGGAAGCCCGTTTAACACAGCCTCAATTTCCTCCAACTCGATTCTGTGGCCCATATGCTTGATCTGAAAATCTCTGCGACCGGCAAAATACAACAATCCGTCTTTCCCGAAATAACCCACGTCTCCGGTCCGGTAAAACCGTTCTCCTGACGCAGATACCAAAAATCGTTCCTGCGTCTGCTCCGGATTATGATAATACCCCTCGGCAAGCGATTCCCCTGACACGCAGATTTCTCCGGTTTCCCCCTCTGCACAGACCTCATTTTCGTCGTCATCCAACAAAAATACCCGTCTGCCCGGAAATGCCCTTCCGATCGGAAGCTTTTCCGTATCTGATATCGTCTCTGGAACCGCATACCACGTACAGTTACACGTAATCTCGGTCGGACCATACAGATTCACAAAGCGTGCCTGCGGCAATGCTTTCTGCCACAGCCTCAGATGAACAGCTGGCATACTCTCGCCGCTGAACAGCACTCTTCTGACATGCTCCGGTACGCGATATTCCAATCCCTTCAAACCTGACACCAGACACAGCGCCGAAACGGCCCAAATCAGTGTCGTTACCTTCTTTTCACACAGATAATCCACGAGTACAGACGGCGTTGAAAACATACTTTTCGGTATAATCACAAGCGTGGCGCCTGTTGCCACACAGGAATAAATATCTTTCACAGAAACATCAAAGTCAAACGGCGCCTGATTTCCTAAAACATCTTTTTCCTTTATCTCAAAAAGCTCTGTAAAGTGGCCGATAAAATCAATCACGGATCTATGACTCACGACAATCCCCTTCGGATTTCCGGTAGAACCTGAGGTAAATATCCCGTAAAGCCGGTCTGTCTCTTTGCTTCTTAACCGTATCTGCTCCAGTTTTTTCGAATCCTTCTGTCCCTGAGTCAGATCTTCGAGAAACAGAACCGTCCCCTGATAATTACAGTCATGCAGCATCTTCGCATTCGCCCGATCTGTAATCACTGCTCCCGCCTGAACGGTTTCCAGAATCTTATGTATCCGCGCGGACGGCTGCTGCAAACTGACAGGAACATAAAAACCTCCTGCATATACCACGCCAAACATCGCAGCGAGAACCATTGCACTTTTTTCCGCCAACACCACCACCGGATCTCCCTGCCCAATCATTCCGCTCAGCTTTGTCCCAATTTTCTGCGATAATTCCACAAGCTCTGTATACGTCAAACACATACAGCCATCATCCACAGCCGGCTGATCTTTCCTTTTTGCTTCTGTCTCTTCCAAAAGCTCCAGTATATTTTTCATAGTCCCTCCTCTCCTGTCATTGCACAATCTCTTATACTTTAGCACGATAATATTAAAAAATGTCGGCACAATTCTTAACATTTCTTAACATACTTTAAAACAAAGTCTCATATTTATGCCCGAACAGAACCTCCACCTCTCAGGAGATCCGATTATTTCGCAGCGCTGTTCTGATTTTTTCAGCCTCCCCGCTTCCGTTTGTCTGAAGCCTCAGAAGCGGAATTTTTATTTCAGATGACAATCTGTCTTTTATTGCACAAATGTCATAAAAAATGGACAGCCGCTTGGATTATCCCGAACGCTGTCCGCTAATAATTTCTATGCTTGTGTTGAAACGAACTAACATTGTTTCTTCGCTGTTCTTTGCTTCTTTTTTATCCCTAACAAATACTAAAAAGCGGTGTTAAACGATAAACATGGCATCCCCAAATGAGAAGAACCGATATTCCTCCTTCACTGCCGCTTCATAGGCATGTAAAATATGCTCCTTCCCTGCCAGCGCCGAAACGAGCATCAAAAGCGTCGATTCCGGCAGATGGAAATTTGTAATCAAACCGTCCATGAGTTGAAACTGGTATCCCGGATAAATAAAAATCTCAGTCCAGCCACTGCACGCGCGGATATTTCCATCAAAACGTGTTGCTACGGACTCAATCGTACGGCAGCTTGTTGTTCCGACACAGATCACCCGTCCACCGGAAGCTTTTGTCTGTCGTATCAAAGAAGCGGCTTCTTCTGTCACCTCATAAAATTCCGAATGCATATGGTGCTGTGTGACATCCTCCACCTTAACCGGCCGGAATGTGCCAAGCCCCACATGAAGCGTCACCTCTGCAATTTGAATCCCCTGATCTCTCACCTGCTCAAGCAGCTTTGGCGTAAAATGCAACCCGGCCGTCGGCGCCGCCGCCGAGCCTTCGTGTTTTGCATAGACGGTCTGATATCGGTTTTTATCTTTCAGTTCATGCGTAATATAAGGCGGAAGCGGCATCTGGCCAAGCTTGTCCAGAATCTCTTCAAAAATCCCTTCATAGGAAAACTGAATCAGGCGGTTGCCTTCCTCCACAATATCCAGTACCTCACCCTGCAAAATCCCGTCTCCGAAGATCAGCTTAGTCCCTGGCTTTGCCTTTTTGCCTGGCTTTACCAGCGTCTCCCAGATATCATGTTCCCTTCGCTTCAAAAGCAGGATCTCAATCACTGCACCGGTCCCTTCCCGCACACCGTAAAGCCTTGCCGGAATAACCTTTGTATTATTGAGCACCAGACAGTCACCCGGCCGCAGATAATCCAGAATATCCGTAAAATGCCGGTGTGTGATACTGCCGCTTTCCTTTCCCAGCACCAGAAGCCTTGACGCACTGCGGTCCTCCAGCGGGTCCTGCGCAATCAGCTCCTGCGGCAAATTAAAATAAAAATCAGACGTTTTCATAATACACTACATCCTGTTCTTTTATAATCCAAGCTCCGTCCTCCAGATCAACAATCGAAACCGCACAGTTTTTCGGGACTCCGTTCTGCCAGAAATCCTTCGGCGAAAGCCCCTTAATCGCTGCCAGAAGCGCACGCACGGCTGCTCCATGGGAAGAAATCAGGATCGTCTTATCCTGCCATTCCTTCCGCTCCTTCAATTCATCCAAAAATGCACGTGTCCGCTCAAGCAGCGAAGCAACCGTCTCCCCGCCTTCCGGCGGAATATAATGCGCCGGATCATGGAAAAAGCAGTAAAATTCCGAACACGGATCGTTTTTTTCCTCTTTGGAGAGCTGTTTTCCCTCCAGCTCTCCAAAACTAATTTCTCCAATCCGCGCATCCTCCAGTATCGGTATCTTTCTTTCACCCAGAATCAGCTCTGCCGTCTCCCTGGCCCGATGCAGCGGGCTGGAAACAACAAGATCAAACGGGACTTCCTGCAGAGCTGCCCCTGTGAGACGCGCAAGCGCGCGCCCCTTTTCATTCAGTCTCGTGTCTGTCTGCCCCTGAAGCCGGAGCATCGCATTCCACGGCGTTTCTCCGTGTCTAACAATATATAATCTCATGTTCACATCTTTCTACAATACAATGCCAACGTTTCATTTTGAATCATGCCTGAGCATTCTTTCCTGCGTTCTGCACATGCCAAAAAACAATTTTCTGGCACATTTCACGGCGCAAATCCGGCGAGAGAAACTCTTTCATCCGCGTTTTCCCAGCCTAAGCACGGATCTCAATTCCCATGGATTCCAGTCCGTTCCAGATCTTCTTCATAGCAACTGTGATATCACTTTCCTCCAGTGTCCGGTCGTTCGCCCGGAATACAATCGAATAAGCCACAGATTTGAAGCCCGCTTTGATCTGCGCACCTTCATAGATGTCAAAGAGCTGACAGTCTTCCAGAATCTTTCCGCCCCTCTGAAGAATCATCGTTTCAATATCGCCCGCCATAATCTGTTTCGGTACCACCATACTGATATCTCTGGTCACTGCCGGATAGCGCGCAATCCCCGTGTACTTGCGGTCAAACGTTGCCAGTTTTGTCACTTCATCCATATCAATCACAGCAATATAAGCCTTTTCCCCAATTCCATAATTTGCCGCCACGGTCGGATGAACCTCACCAAGGTAGCCAAGCACGGTCTTCCCAAGAAGAATCTCCGCCTGACGTCCTGGATGCAGGTATGGTTTTCCATTTTCCGGTGAATACGTCCGGCGGCCGGTAATGCCAACCTTATCCAGAAATTCTTCCACAACGCCTTTCATTGTAAAGAAATCTCCGTCTCCATACATACCGAGCGTAAACTGCATCCGCTCCTTCGGAAGCTCTGTAAGCGGCAGTTCTTTCGGAAGATAAATATTCCCCAGCTCATACAGGCGGACATTTTTGTTGCGGTGATTGTAATTAAATGCCAGAGAGGTCAACATACCTCCAACGGATACGGTACGCATGATACTGAAATCCTCCCCGAGCGGATTCTGAATCTTCACTGCCTCGCGCAGCTTTGAATCCTGCGGAATCAGAAGCTTGTCGTACACCTTCGGACTCTCAAAGGAATACATCATTCCCTGTGAAAAACCGCAATACTCAGCAATATCCTGCGCAACAGCACGCACCCTCAGATCAAACGGCAGTTTTCCGGTCGTTGCCTCGCCGCTCGGAAGCGTGGTCGGAATATTGTCATAACCATAGAATCGCGCAACTTCCTCTGCCAGATCCGCAGTACGGAACAAATCATGCCGAAACGTCGGCGCAATAATTTCATTCGTCTTTTCATCGTATTCCAGATCAACCATCCGGAAATAGCTAAGCATCTGCTCTGCCGGAATATCTGTACCAAGCACCGCATTGATCTTATCTGGTTCAAACGGAATGCGTACCGGCTCTTTTACTTTGCTGTAAACATCCACCATACCGCCGACAACCTCACCAGCGCCAAGCTCTTCCACAAGCTGGCACGCACGGTCAATCGCTGCCTGCGCATTATTCGGATCAAGGCCTTTTTCAAACTTTGCAGATGCATCCGTGCGAAGACCGATCCGTTTGGAAGAAAGACGGATATTGGTTCCATCAAAGCATGCTGCTTCAAAAAGCATTGTTTTTACATCGTCTGTAATCATAGAATTTTCGCCGCCCATGATTCCACCGATGCCAACCGATTTCTCTCCGTCGCAGATCATTACCACGTTTTCATCCATCGTACGCTCCTGGCCGTCCAGTGTCGTAAATTTCTCGTCTTTTGCAGCACGACGTACCACAATCTCATGGCCTGCAAGCGTATCATAATCATACGCATGCATCGGCTGACCATACTCTTCCATGACATAATTCGTAATATCAACGATATTATTGATCGGGCGAATCCCGGCAGCGGCCAGACGTCTCTGCATCCACTTCGGCGACGGAGCAATTTTAATATTCTTTACGATTCTTGCACAGTACCGCGGACACAGCTCCGGATCTTTTACCGTTACTTTTACATAATCTGCTGCATTTTCTTCATTTCCGGTCTTTGTGACAACCGGCGGATGGAATTCTTTGCGGAACGTTGCAGCCGCCTCGCGCGCAATACCGATTACGGAAAAGCAGTCTACACGATTTGAAGTAACCTCATATTCAAATGTCACATCGTGAAGGCCAAGCGCCTCAATCGCATCAGAGCCTACCTCGGCATCCTCTGGGAAAATATAAATTCCGTACTCCGGCGCTTCCGGATACATCTCTTTTGTGGAGCCAAGCTCTTCAATCGAACACATCATGCCGTTTGATTCCACACCGCGCAGCTTTCCCTTTTTTATCTCAATGCCGCCCTCCGTCATTTTTCCATCGTGGTTTCCTGCCACGCGTCCTCCATCCAGAACGACCGGGATCTTATCTCCCACCTGTACATTCGGTGCGCCTGTTACGATCTGTGTCGTTCCATTCCCGATGTTTACCTGACAGATAATCAACTTATCCGCATCCGGATGACGCTCAATTTTTTCAATCTGCCCGATCACAATCTTATCCAGATCACGGTCAGCCTCCACAAATCCCTCCACCTTTGTTCCGGAAAGTGTCATTGCATCCGTATACTCCTGTGCAGTTACATCCAGCTCCGGAACATACGCTTTTATCCATGATAATGTTGTATTCATTTCCATATCTCCTTCTATAAACTAAATCTGGTCAAACAGGTGCGAGACGCTACGTTCTCCCTGCTCATCCTTCTCTGCTCTCAAACTTTTCCTTAGAACTGCTTCAGGAAACGGACGTCGTTTTCATAGAGCAACCGCATATCATCAATTTCATATTTGAGTAGTGCTATACGCTCCAGACCAACACCAAATGCAAACCCGGTATATTCTTCCGGATCAATGCCGCACATTTCCAACACATGCGGATGTACCATACCGCAGCCAAGAATCTCTATCCAGCCGCTGCCTTTGCAGAAACGGCAACCTTTTCCTCCACATTTAAAGCAGGAAACATCCACCTCCGCACTCGGTTCTGTGAACGGGAAATGATGCGGACGGAATTTTGTCTTTGTCTCTTCCCCGAACAACTCTTTTGCAAACTGCTCCAAGGTCCCTTTCAGGTCTGCAAACGTGACATTTTTATCCACAACCAGGCCTTCAATCTGATGGAAGGACGGAGAATGCGTCGCGTCCACCTCGTCAGAACGGAACACGCGACCCGGAGAAATCATACGGATCGGCAGATTACCCTTTTCCATCGTTCTCGCCTGTACCGGTGAGGTCTGTGTACGCAATACAATTTCTTTATTGATATAGAAGGTATCCTGCTCATCCTTGGCCGGATGGTTGGCCGGAATATTCAGCTTTTCGAAATTGTACTCATCGTATTCAATTTCCGGGCCTTCCACCACCTCATAACCCATTCCGATAAAAATGCGCTCTACTTCTTCCCGCGCGATCGTATTCGGATGACGGTGTCCTACGTTATTTTTCTTTGCCGGAAGTGTCACATCAATCACTTCTGCCTTTAACTGCAGCTCAAGCGCCTGCTGTTCCAGTTTTTTCTTAGTCTCTTCCAACACGCCCTCGATCTGCGCCCGCGCCTCATTCACAAGCTGACCAAACGCCGGACGCTCCTCTGGAGCCACATCCTTCATACTCTTCAGCACTGCTGTCAGCTTGCCTTTTTTTCCAAGGAAATTCACTCTGACGTCATTCAGTTTATCCAGCACTCCTGCCTCTGCAATCTGTGCCAGCGCCTCTTCTTTGATCGCCTGCAATTTGTCTTTCATGTTTTTCTTCCTTCCTTCTTTTATTTTAAATAAATATGAGAAACAAAAAAGCTCCGTCCCTCAATAGGGACGAAGCATATGTTCCGTGGTACCACCCTGTTTCCTGCCATTCGGCAGGCACTTGGACATGCGTAACGTGCATGAAACGTCATCCCCTACCAGATATACCTTCCGGGACGAAGCTCCGGTGTGAAATTCGCTCCCTGCCTGAACCTGAGAATGCTTCCAGCCGACGACATTCTCTCTCTGTCGGAAAAACAGTTCGCTACTGTGCACCATCTGCGCCTATTTCTTTTAAGCTATTCCTTATTCTAATCACATCTTTTCAGAATGTCAAGCTAAAATTAAATCTTCCCACAGTCTAAACTTCTCTGTAGTAGCTAAACTTATACGGTTGGCCATATTCATAATTGTATTCTGCCTCACAACGGTATTTCACACCATCCATATCAAAAAAGAAAGTGATTCTCTGTGTATTATAAATAACATTATTTGAAGAGTAAGCCACAAAATTCACATCGTCCTGCTGCCCTGGCAGTATCGTCTTATTATAATAATACGGCATCTCCATTGCTTTTAACAATTCATAGTCATCGTCATAAGCATATGCTGTTTTATAAATTTCAATTGCATGCGCCGTATTATTCTGTATCCGAAATGTCACTTCACTGCTCACAGCTTCCCAGTTGATCGTACTCACAGTAATGCCAGGCATAGCAATGCCTTCCTGTGGAACAATCACCTCACAGCTATAACAATAGGAACCAAGAAATGCCGTTATCTCTGTACTTCCAGAAGCTTTGGCAGTCACTTTTCCATTCGCACTTACCGTTGCTACACGTTCATTATCACTGATCCAGGTAGCACGTTTAGAAGTGTTCAGCAATTTCAACGTATAGGATTCCCCCATTTTTAATGTCAAATACTCTTTATTAATTTTTACAGGAGGATTTTTTACCGTTACCTTACATTTTACCGTATACCCATTAAACTTTGCGCTGATCACCGCTGTCCCTTTCTTTTTTGCCGTTACCTTTCCGGCCTTAGAAACAGTCGCTACTTTCTTATTGCTTGATGACCATTTTGCCTTTTTAGAACTAATGTTAAGCTTTAATGTATATGTTTTTCCAGGATAAATCGTCTTTGATTTTTTATTGATAGTGATCGGAAACCGCGGCGTTTTGCCCTTGCTCATATCTGAAAAAGCATTTTTATAGTATTTTGCCCGCTTTGATGCAACAGAATAATCGATCCTGAGCAATACGTTCGAATACTGATACATTCGCATTGACCACGACGGTACCGCATCATATATAGTTTTTAAATATTTTCGTCTCCTTGTTGCATCCGATGAATTTTTAAATATTTCAACTGTTCCGGAACACTCAATATCATCATCCATATAAGTGCGATCCTGGAAATCTATTTTACACTTGTACTGATGCGGCTTTCCAAGCAGATGATTCGGATCCGACTTATTTGTTGAATAAATATTATAACTGTGAATAGGGAAGCCATTTGTCTTAAGTGTACTTATGATCTGTTTGCCGGACATATTTGACAGTTTCGCCGCACACACTGTATTCGAAGGCAATGATAAAAACACTGTTAACAGAAATAATAATCCTAACAATTTTGTTTTCTTTCTCATACCTCATCCTCCCGCATCTTCATATTTTCTTTCATTATATCAGAGATCCTCATTTTTCCAAACTCTTTTTGATTTATTTTTTCAGAAATATTTTCTCCAGCATCTCTTTGGAGGCATCATTTTGAAACAGCTCAGGACTTACAAGATACTCATTGATCTCTGCGCCCACAAATACAAGATACATACAGATATAAAGCCAAAGCATTGCAACCACAAGCGTCGTCAAACTGCCATACACCACTGACATATTTACCGCATAATCCAGATAAATAGAAAACGCATAAGAAAACACCGCCCACGAAAATGCAGTAAAGACCGCTCCCGGAAACTGACTGCGAAAAGATCGCCGTCTGTTCGGCAAAAACATATACATCATCAAAAACAGTCCTCCCAAAATGGCAAGCGCGATAACGGTTGGTAGAATCACCGTATCATCCAGATAT
>ERZ777306.1947-NODE-1947-length-29040-cov-7.860411_pt1 | contig 29040 bp, 28 predicted proteins | sample MGYA00374966_ERZ777306 | MGnify/ENA primary metagenome ERZ777306 (study PRJEB29329, sample SAMN06343882) | mouse gut metagenome | isolation source: Mouse cecum | place: Austria: Vienna | collected 2014-11-15 ... | reverse complement strand
TCCGGGGCTGTACCCCGAAAAAACGGCTGATAAATCCGTCAACGTACCGGGAGGAGCATACAGTTAACAGCGGGGGCAGCTTACAGGCTGACGGTCTGTTACCCCGTTTGTAATGCCCAATGGGTACACCCGTTTTATGCGAACAAGGGCCGCAGTTCCCAAGAGGGGCAGGGCGCGCCCTGACAATACAGTAGCTTTTAACCGAACACTGGAACAGTGTAACTATCATAGGAGGTGCAAGAGATACATGGCACGTATTGCTGGTGTAGACTTACCAAGAGAAAAACGCGTTGAAATTGGCCTGACATATGTTTATGGCATCGGCCATTCCAGCGCAGTCCGTATTCTGAATGAAGCAGGCGTAAGCCTTGATACAAGAGTCAGAGATTTGACTGACGATGAAGTTTCCAAAATCCGCGAAGTCATTGACAGAAGCCAGAAGGTGGAAGGTGACCTGCGCAGAGAGGTTGCTTTGAACATCAAACGCCTGATTGAAATCGGTTGTTACAGAGGTATCCGCCACAGAAAGGGTCTGCCTGTAAGAGGCCAGAAGACAAAGACAAACGCAAGAACAAGAAAAGGCCCCAGAAAAACTGTTGCGAATAAGAAGAAATAATTGATTTCGGAGGAGGTTAGAGTTCAATGGCAAAGAAAACTGTGAAAAAGACAACAACTCGCAGACGCCGTGATAAAAGGAAAGTAGACCGCGGACAGGCGCATATCCAGTCCACGTTCAATAATACAATCGTAACAATCACTGATGCTGCCGGCAACGCCCTTTCCTGGGCAAGCGCAGGTCAGCTTGGTTTCAGAGGTTCCAGAAAATCTACACCCTATGCGGCGCAGATGGCTGCTGATACAGCGGCAAAGGCTGCTTCCGACTACGGCCTGAAAACAATCGAGGTTTTCGTAAAAGGCCCCGGTTCGGGACGCGAAGCCGCAATCCGCGCATTGCAGGCGGCTGGTCTGGACGTGACACTCATCAGAGATGTGACGCCTGTTCCTCACAACGGCTGCAGACCGCCCAAACGCAGAAGAGTATAACCATCAGGAGGTGTAGAGAATGGCTAGAGATAGAGTTCCCGTGTTGAAAAGATGCAGATCCCTGAATCTGGATCCCATCTTTCTGGGTATTGATAAGAAATCCAAAAAGCAGAATTTGAAAGCAAACAAAAAGATGAGTGAGTACGGCCTTCAGATGAGGGAGAAGCAGAAAGCAAAATTCATCTACGGCGTACTGGAAAAACAGTTCAGAGGCTACTATGCACAGGCGGAAAAGATTGCCAAAAAAGAAGGCATCCCCGGTGAAAACCTTCTGATGCTGCTGGAAATGAGACTGGACAACGTTATGTTCCGTCTGGGCTACGGCAGAACAAGAAAAGAAGCAAGACAGATCGTACGCCACAAACACGTTACTGTAAACGGCAAGCCCGTTGATATCCCTTCCTATCAGGTGAAGGTCGGCGATGTGGTTGAAATCAAAGAGAAATACAAAACAATTCAGAGATATAAAGACGTATTGGCTGTAACGGACGGCAGACTCGTTCCGGAATGGCTTTCCGCAAACCATGACGCCCTGACAGGCACAGTGGTTGCAAAACCGACAAGAGCGCAGATTGACGTTCCTGTTGAAGAAACATTTATCGTCGAGCTGTACTCCAAATAATCATCGATTGCTGAGAGAAGTCAAAGAAATTGCCGCGGGGCGCATCGCCCCACGGCGCTCTATCATAAAAAAGGGAGGTTTGAATGAGTGTTTGAATTTGAGAAACCTCGCATTGAGATTGCTGAAATGGCACCGGACGGAACTTACGGTAAATTTGTGGTAGAGCCTCTGGAACGGGGCTATGGCACAACTTTGGGAAATTCCCTGAGAAGGATACTGCTTTCTTCTTTGCCCGGAGCTGCGGTCAGCAATGTAAAAATTGATGGTGTGCTTCATGAATTCAGCGTGATTCCCGGCGTGAAAGAGGACGTTACGGAAATTATACTGAACTTGAAGGGTCTGGCGATCAAAAATACAAGCGATGGCAGCGAACCGAAGATTGCGTACATTGACATGGAAGGCGAGGGCGAAGTAAAAGGCTCCGACATCAAGGCGGACAACGAAATTGAGATACTGAACCCCGACCACCATATCGCAACGCTTTCCGGCGGCGCGGGCAGCAAGCTGTATATGGAAATCACGATCAACAAGGGCCGTGGTTACGTTGGCGCAGACAAGAACAAAAAAGACGATCAGCCAATCGGTATGCTTCCTGTTGACAGTATCTTTACACCTGTGACGAGGGTGAATTTCCTTGTGGAAAATACGCGCGTAGGCCAGATTACGGACTACGACAAGCTGTCGCTGGAGGTTTGGACAAACGGAACGATTGCGCCGGACGATGCGGTAAGCTATGGCGCGAAGATTTTGAATGAGCACCTGAACCTGTTTATTGACCTTTCCGACAATACGAAGGATACCTCTATTATGGTGGAAAAAGAGGAGGGCAAGAAGGAGAAAGTTCTGGAAATGAGCATTGAGGAACTGGATCTTTCCGTGCGTTCCTACAACTGTCTGAAACGGGCAGGCATCAACACTGTGGAGGACCTGGCAAACAAGACGGAAGAGGAAATGATGAAGGTGCGGAACCTTGGACGCAAGTCTTTGGAAGAGGTACTGAATAAAATGGCGGAGCTGGGGCTTTCTTTGCGTCCCAATGATGAATAAACATTTGAATCACTGCCCGCCATTGGACACTATCATATTTACCCGGGATTACGCCCCCACATAAGCCCGAAGCGCTGTGGGGACGGGGTCAGTCCCGCGGAGAACAAGGAGGATTCAACCATGCATGCATCCGGTTATAGAAAACTTGGCAAGGCTACGCCCCAGAGAAAGGCGCTGCTTAGGAACCAGGTGACAAATCTGCTTTACCACGGCAAAATCAAAACAACCGAGACAAGAGCGAAGGAAGTAAGAAGAATTGCGGAAAAGCTCATCACGATTGCGGTGAAGGAAAAAGACAACTTCGAGGAAGTTGAAGTAACGGCTAAGGTTGCAAAGAAAGACGGCAACGGCAAGCGCGTGAAAGAGGTTGTAAACGGCAAGAAGGTTACGGTTTACGACGAAGTGAAAAAGACAGTAAAGAAGGACAAACCTTCCAGACTTGCGGCAAGAAGAAAAATTCTGGCTTATCTTTACCCTGTTACGGAAGTGCCCGCTGACGGTAAGAAGATGAGAAAGGAAAGCAAAAAGGTGGATATGGCGGCGAAGATGTTCGACGAAATTGCACCGAAGTATGCCGGCCGCAACGGCGGTTACACCAGAATCGTGAAGCTGGGCGCAAGAAAAGGCGACGGCGCGATGGAAGTTTTCCTTGAACTGGTTTAAGAAATGAAAGGCGGGGAGTATCCCGCCTTTTTTTGATCCCAAATGTCTTTGCAAGGAGAAACAAAAATTCTGCTTTTTTTCTGAAAAATTCCCGAAAATCTGAGCTTTTCCAGTGCAGCCGGAAGGTTTGGGATTTTATGCGGCAGACGGAGCCGCCTGCTGTGAAAGCGGACAGGCGGTGCGTTTCCCGAATGGAATCCTCAAAGTATTTTGTGAAGATTGTGGACAGGAATTGGAGGAATTGGCATGAAGAAACGGGAAATATTGTTCAGCGCGGTGCTGACGGGGGTTTTACTGGCAGGCTGCGGCAACAGCGGAACGAAAGAAACTGTGGGGCCGGCGAACGGGGCGCAGGAAACGCAGATTGAGAATCAGATAGAAAATGAGGATAATGTCCAGAACGAAGACATAAAAGATATAGCGGAACGGATACAGAAAAGCTATGATATCTGCGGTTTCATTCGGGAAATCGGCGACGGGAAGGTTGTTTTGGACGCAGTGGAATTTATTACGCCTGCGGATACGGAAAGGATGGCCGAGCTGGGGCTGACAGAGGCGGATTTTCCAAACGGATATTATATCCATAACGAGGACGAAAATACAGATGAATATACATTATCAGAGGATACAGAATACAACTTTATAGACTGGAACAGGGACTTTGCTGAAGATGATGCTGGGGACCTGAAAATATCCACAAAGGACAGCAGCGTTTTTGAGGAGTATATGAAGCCTTATCTGGAAAATGGTTCAAAAATTCCGTTTTTCTTTGAACTTGACGGAAATCAGGTAAGCAGTATTACGGAAGAAGAACTGACCTCTATGTAAGATATACGGCGGGCATTGTACCGGAAAAGCGCAGATTTAAGGGATTTTTTCAGGGAAAAGACAGAAATTTTTTTTGTTTCTCCTTGCAAAGACATTTGGGATATGGTACACTATAAAGGCTGTAAAACCAAGACTCGGTTTCTGGATGCTCCAGCCATTACTTAGTCTTTGGGGTTTCGGAGTAAAATGATTGAATTTTAAGGAGGAGAACAAAATGGCAGCAATCAACAAACAGGAAATTATTGAGAAATTTGGAAGAACACCGAACGACACTGGTTCCCCCGAAGTGCAGATCGCGCTTCTGACAGCAAGAATCACAATGCTGACAGACCATCTGAAAATGCACAAGAAAGACCACCACAGCAGACGCGGCCTGTTGAAGATGGTAGGCCAGAGAAGAGGCCTGCTGAACTATCTGAAGGAAATGGATATCGAAAGATACCGTGCAATCGTTGCAGAGCTTGGCCTGAGAAAGTAAGAAAACCAAACGGTCGAAAAGACCGGCGGATAAAGAAAAGGGAGGGTATTCCTCTCTTTTCTTCTATCAAATGAAAATGGAAAAAGATAACAGAGAAAAAGAAGGCACTATAGATTTCCATCTGTGTCCACAAATGAGAGGGTGTGGACAAAGCTGAAGATCTATGGTGCGAAAAACAGAAAAGGAGAAAAATTTATGTTTAGAAGCTATTCCATGGATTTGGCAGGAAGAACATTAACGGCGGAAATTGGCAGGGTGGCAGAACAGGCGAACGGCGCGGCGCTGATGCGCTACGGCGATACGACAGTGCTTGTGACGGCTACGGCATCTGACAAGCCCCGAGAAGGGATTGATTTCTTCCCCTTAAGCATTGACTATGAAGAAAGACTGTATTCCGTGGGGAAAATTCCCGGCGGGTTCATTAAGAGAGAGGGCCGCCCTTCTGAGAAAGCTGTGCTGACGGCAAGATGCATCGACAGACCGCTGCGCCCGCTGTTCCCGAAGGATTACCGGAACGATGTGGCAATCGTGGCAACGGTTATGTCCGTTGACCAGGACTGCTCTCCGGAGGTGCTGGCGATGATTGGCGCGTCCCTCGCGCTGAACATTTCTGACATCCCGTTTACTGACCCTGTTTCTTCTGTAAATATCGGCTATTGCGATGGGCAGCTGATTGTAAACCCGACGGCAGAACAAAGGGAAAATACACGCCTTTCCCTGACGGTTTCCTCCAAAGAGGACAAAGTCATGATGATTGAGGCGGGTGCGGACGAAATCCCTGACGCGTTGATGATGGAGGCGATCCATCTGGCGTTTGATACAAACTTGCAGGTCGTAAAGTTCATTCAGGAAATTACGGCAAAGGAAGGCAAGGAAAAGGCTCCTTATACAGAGCATGTGATTCCGGAAGATGCGTATAAGCTGGTGACGGAATACCTGACAGATGCGCGCATGGAGGAAGCTGTTTTTGCAGAGCTGAAACAGGAACGCGATGCACAGATTAAGGCTTTGACAGAGGACGCGGCTGAGGCTTTGACAGAAAAGCTGGCGGAGATGCTGGGCGAAGAAACAGATATTCCGACGCTTTTAGATGAAATCATTTACAAATTTGAGAAAATGACGGTGCGCCGCATGATACTGCGGGAGCATAAACGCCCGGACGGCAGGGGCATTGAGGAAATCCGGCCGCTTTCTGCGGAAGTAGACGTTCTGCCGCGCGTGCATGGCTCCGCGCTGTTCTCCAGAGGGCAGACACAGGCTTTGACGGTAACAACGCTGGGCGCGGTCAGCGAAGGCCAGAGATTGGACGGGCTGGACGCTAACGAAACAGGCAAGCGTTATATTCATCACTACAATTTCCCCGGCTTCTCTGTGGGCGAGGCAAAGACTTCCAGAGGCCCCGGACGCAGGGAGATTGGGCATGGCGCGCTGGGCGAACGCGCACTGCTGCCCGTTATCCCCAGTGAGGAGGAATTCCCGTATTCCATCCGCCTGGTTTCTGATATCCTCAGTTCCAACGGCTCAACTTCTCAGGCTTCTATCTGCGGCTCCACGCTCAGCCTGATGGCGGCAGGCGTGCCCATTAAGCGGCCTGTTGCGGGTATTTCCGTTGGTCTGGTAACAGGGGATTCCGATGACGATTTCATTGAAATTACGGATATTCAGGGCGTTGAGGATTTCTTTGGCGACATGGACTTTAAGGTTGCCGGCACAAGCGAAGGCATAACGGCTATCCAGATGGATATGAAGATAAAAGGCCTGACATTTGAAATGATTGAACAGGCGTTTGCACAGACAGGGCGCGCGCGGGAATATATCCTGAACGAAGTCATGCTGAAAGCGATTGCGGAGCCGAGAAAGGAACTTTCCCCGTATGCGCCGAAGATTGCGACCATGCAGATTGATGTGGACAAGATCGCGGAGGTCATTGGCACAAGAGGCAAGGTTATCAAAAAGATTGTGGAGGAAACCAACTGCGAAATCGACACAGAGGACGACGGCACAATCTACATCAAGGGCATCGACCCGAAAGATATGCAGCGGGCGATTGACATGATTACGGCGATTGTGAGCGATCCTGAGCCGGGGACGATTTACAAAGGCACAATCACGCGGCTGATGGCGTTCGGTGCATTTGTGGAAATTGCGCCGGGCAAGGAAGGGCTGATTCATATTTCCAAAATCTCCAACAAGCGTGTAGCGAAGGTGGAGGACGTGCTGACGGTCGGCGACAGCGTAATGGTGAAGCTGATGGAGATTGACAAGCAGGGACGTTTGAACTTCTCCATGAAGGACGCGGCGGAAGCGGAAGCGTAAACGGCTTCAGAAACAAAAAAATCAGATTTGTACAGCAGGGCTGTTCTGCGGGGAGTGACCCTGCGGACAGCCCTTTTTGTATAGGGAAGACCTAAGACCTAAGACCTTGGAGGCTCTGCCTCCAAACCTCCGCAAGGGCTTCCAGCCCTTGACCTGGATTGTGCCGCAAACTGCGTTTGCGACGGGGAGAGGGGAAAGAAGGGCGGAAAGGAGATAGTATGAAAGGGAACAAGGTTTTGATTAGTGCGGCGATAGTGGCGGCGGTTTTTGGGTGGATTGTGTATCAGAGGCAGGGCGTGCCGATGATTGAACAGGGCTCGTTGAGAGAGATTATTTATGTGCGGGATTACCGGCAGGGATATGAGGATATGGTGGACGTGACGGAACGGATTGACGGGGAGAAGCTGGCGGGACTGCTGGAAACCTATCAGCGGAGAAGGGGTGGCACCCCAATCACATCTTTTTGGATGGGAGATGTGCAGGTTGATATGTATATCAGGACAATAGATGGCCCCTATGAGGTAATATTGGGGAACGAAAATCATGTCAGCGATGGCAAAAAGCAGTATGAGATTTTTGACAGCGGCGCGCTTCTGGCGGAAATCCTTGAAATGATAGACAAATAGGGAAAGAACAGGAATAAACCTTCCTGAAATAAGGAAACTATATATGTTTGCATCCGCAAAACGAAGTTTTGCGTAGTAAAGTTTCGGGTCAAGCCCTTTTCAAAGGGCTTGCAGGGGGATTGGGGACAGCGTCCCCAAGGTCTTAAAAAACAGGAGAGATGACATGGTTATTATTCGGACATTGAAAAACGGCATACGCGTCGCGCTGGAGGAAATCCCTTATGTGCGGAGTATTTCCTTTGGCATCTGGGTGAAGAATGGCTCGCGGAATGAGCGGCCGCATGAAAACGGCGTTTCGCATTATATCGAACATATGATGTTCAAGGGCACGGAAAACCGCTCCGCAAGGCAGATTGCAGAGGAGATGGACGCGCTTGGCGGACAGATTAACGCCTATACGACAAAGGAATATACCTGCTACCATACGCGCGTGCTGGACCGGCATTTCGACCGCGCGCTGGACGTGATGAGCGATATGCTCCTGCGCCCGCTGTTTGCGGAGGGCGATGTGCGGAAGGAGAAAAACGTGATTTTGGAGGAAATTGCAATGTACGATGATGCGCCGGAGGAACTGGTGCATGACGCGTTGCAGGATTCCATTTGGCGGGACAGCACGCTGGGCATGCCGATACTTGGGACGGCGGAAACGATAGACGGTTTCGGCGCGGAATTTATACGGGAATACTATGAAAAAAATTACCACACAGAGAACATTGTGCTTTCCGCGGCGGGGAATTTTAAGCTGGACGATATGCTGGAAAAGCTGAACGCCGCGCTGGGCGGCTGGAAACGGGAACAGCCTTTCCAGCCTTATAATACGGCGGCATCTTACCAAATTGCTGCGGTGGAGAAGGAGAAGGACGTGGAGCAGGTACATGTCTGTCTGGCGTTCCCCGGGCTGGAACGGGAGCACCCGATGAAATACGCTGCGGCGATATTCAACACATTATTCGGAGGGGGCATGAGTTCGCGCCTGTTCCAGAGGGTGCGGGAGGAAAACGGGCTGACGTACTCCATTTACAGCTATACGACGGCTTTCGCAGATACGGGCGTTTTTTCCATTTACGCCGGAATGAACCCCAATCAGGCGGAACGGGTATTTGAACTGATTGCCGGGGAAATGGAAGGCGTGAAGGAAACGCCATTCCCGCCAAAGCTGATTGAGATAACAAAGGAGCAGATGGTCAGCAATTTTATCATTGGGACGGAAAGCACGCTGAACCGCATGACTTCCGCAGGGGCTTCCCTGCTGCTGCGGGGCAGTGTGGAGGAGACGGAGGAAATCATTGCAAAGATTGAAGCGGTGACGGCGGAGGACGTCCTGGAGGCGGCGAAAGCCGTACTGCGGACAGAAGAAATGAGTTTTTCCGCTGTTGGGAATCTAAAGGGAACCGATTTCGGCGCACTGGTTAAAAGGTTTTTCTAACTGGAACAGCATGAAAGGCGGCGTTCTGAAAAAATTCCTTCTAATATGAAAATTTTTTCTGACAATGCCCATAATTACAGAACTTTTTTGGAATACTAATCCCGCGCGGAGAATCATCTTTGTGCGGGAGAAATCCAAAAGAGGAGGTATTATAATTATGAAAATTACTAATTTTATTGCGCTGACACTTGTGGTCATCGGCGCGCTGAACTGGGGTCTGATTGGCTTTTTCGGCTATGACGTGGTGACGGCATTATTCCACGAAAACCTGTTCTGGATTGCGCGGACGATATTCGCGCTGGTAGGCCTGGCGGGCATCTGGTGCCTGACGTTCTACCATTCTGTGGGACAGGGCGCGGGACGTTCATAAAATGTTTCAATCACTGGGCGGGAAACCGCCTTTACATAAGCATGGGGGAGAGGAAAATGCGCTTTACAAAAATGCAGGGCTGCGGAAACGATTATATTTATATCAACTGTTTTGAGGAGGACGTGCGGGAGCCGGAACGGCTGGCTGTGGCAATGAGCGAACGCCATTTCGGTGTGGGCGCGGACGGGCTTGTGCTGATACTGCCTTCTGAAACGGGGGATTTCCGTATGCGTATGTTTAACCTAGATGGATCGGAAGGGGAAATGTGCGGGAATGCCGTGCGCTGCATCGGGAAATATGTGTATGAGCGGGGCATGGCGCAGAGTACGCAAATTGCGCTGGAAACTGCCGGAGGTATGAAATTTCTGGAACTGCACGTGAAGGACGGCATTGTGGAAACGGTGACGGTTGATATGGGCGTGCCGGTTCTGGAGGCGGAGCAGATTCCTGTGAAAAGCGGGAAACACCCCGTTATCGGAGAGCGTCTGCGGATATTGGACAGGGATTTTGATTTTACATGCGTTTCCATGGGAAACCCTCACGGAGTAGTTTTTGTGGAACGCGTTTCGGAGTTTCCGGTAGAGGAATACGGCAGGGCGGCGGAATGTCACCCAATATTCCCGAAAAAGGCGAATATTGAATTTGTGGAGAAAATTGACCCAGAACATATCAGGATGCGTGTATGGGAGCGGGGCAGCGGCGAAACGCTGGCATGCGGTACGGGCGCAAGCGCGGCGGCTGTCGCGGCTGTGCTGAACGGATACTGCGGCAGGACTGTGGACGTTTTGCTTAAGGGCGGCACCCTGCGCATTGAATGGCGGGAGGAGGACGGGCACGTTTACATGACGGGACCGGCGGCGTTCTCCTTTGACGGCGTTTGGCTGGGGGAAAGATAAGACAGGAGAAAAACATGACGAAAGAACTTTATGAACTGAAACAGGCCGAGGAACGGCTGATACTGGTTGGCGTAGAGCAGGAGGGCGGACGCTCCGCGATGGAGATGGAAGCCTGTCTGGACGAATTGGAGGAACTGGTAAAAACGGCTGGCGGGACGGCTGTCGGGCGTATGATACAGCGGCGGGAGCGGGTTCATCCCGGGCATTACCTTGGCAAAGGAAAGCTGGAAGAATTAAAGGTGATGCTTGCGGCGTTTGACGCGACGGGTATTGTGTGCGATGATGAACTTTCTCCGGCACAGCTGAAAAATATGGAACAGGCGTTGGAAACGAAGGTGATGGACAGGACGATCGTGATACTGGACATTTTCGCGGCGCGTGCGCTTTCCGGCGAAGGGAAAATACAGGTGGAGCTGGCACAGCTGAAATATCGCCTTTCCCGCCTGACAGGGCTGGGAACATCTTTGTCGCGGCTGGGGGGCGGCATTGGGACAAGGGGCCCCGGTGAGAAAAAGCTGGAAACAGACCGCCGCCACATCAAGGAACGTATTGCGGAGCTGAACCGCGAAGCGGGAGAAATACGCACGCACAGGGAACTGCTGCGGGCACAGCGGAAGAAAAAAGGTACGCCTGTTATTTCGCTGGTAGGGTATACCAACGCAGGGAAATCCACGCTCATCAATACACTGACAGATGCGGGCGTATTGGCGGAAAACAAGCTGTTTGCAACGCTGGATACCACGACGCGGCAGGTGAAGCTGCCGAACGGCTCGGAAATCCTGCTGACGGATACGGTAGGGTTTATACAAAAGCTGCCGCACCACCTGGTACAGGCGTTCCGGGCAACGCTGGAGGAAATGAAGTATGCGGATATTCTGCTGCATGTTGTAGACGCGTCAAATCCGGAGCGGGAGGAGCAGATGCGCGTGGTATACCAGACGCTGAAAGAGCTGGGCTGCGAGGATACGCCTGTGATTACAGTGTACAATAAAATGGATCTGCAGCCGGAGCTGCCGCTGCCACAGGACGGGCAGGCGCGGGATATGGTACGGATCTCTGCGGCGCGGGGCGAAGGGCTGGACGGGCTGCTGGAAAGCGTGGAACAGCTTTTGCAGAGTTTTCGGAAAACCATGCGCGCGCTGGTGCCGTATACGGAAGGCGCGCTGATTGGCTGGCTGCACGGCAGGTGTGAAATATTACAGGAGGAGCATACTGCGGACGGCGTGCGGCTGGAGGCGGCTGTCGATGAGGAGGCGGCAAACAGGCTGGAAAGATACAGAATAGAATAAGGGAGAAAGAACCCAAGGGCTTGGGTTCTTTTTTTACAGAGATGTCAGGTCAGAAAATGGGGAGGATAAATGAGCCGTCTTCTTTAGGGAAGTGACGGCTTTAAAGAAGATATCACCCGCGGTATTCATTAGGGAAACCAGTTTTTCGGTATCTCCAACGATAACAGCTTCAGCAATCTGCGAATGGTTTTCAAACGCAAACTGATTGAACTGGATAATATCTTTTTCCGGCATTTTGCTGACAGAATCCCAAAACATACGGGCGCACAACGTTGAAACGACATCAGTCATCAGAATGCAGAGCTTGTTATGACTCGATTTTGCCAGAGCCTTATGAAATTCAAGGTCGATAACGGCAAGGCGTTCAGAATCATAAATCGCTTCGCCATAGCGGGCGATAATTTCGCGGAGCAGGGCGGCATCCTCCTGCGTATGGTACTGCGCGGCAAGATAAGCACAGGTGCGGTCGTTATGGGTGCGGTATTCAGCCAGCTCCCGCGGGGAGATTACGCCGATGGTGATAAGCTCCCGAAGGGGCTGCTCCGCGCTTTCCAGAGAGATGCCCTGCACGATTGCGCCGCCATTGACCCCTACGGCAATTTTAATCAGTTTATTTTGCTGGAGCATTCGCAGTGCCTCGCGGACGCTGGGGCGGCTGCGATGGAACTGGTCTGCAAGCTCCCGTTCGGAAGGGAGGCGGTCTCCTGTTTTTAATTCCCCGCTCGCAATTTTTTCATAAATTTGCTGGTAAATCACATCAGAAGCGCGCTGCGTCGTTGCAGGCGCAAATGAAACTTTTAGTTCGTCCAAAAAAAAACCCCCTAAATTTTTTTATTATAGAACAGGCGAAGGTTCCGGCGGCTTGATTGGCGCGGGTCCCAGCCTACGGTAATCTATAAAGTTCGAAAATGACACAAAAGGTCTTACAAATTATCCTATCATAACTGCATGGAAATAACAAGCCGCAATCCTTATAAAACTGTGGGGAAATCGAAAAACATGAAATTTCGGGCAGAATAATGCACGATTCTGCATGTTTTGTTCGTTTAAGTATTTTTTTGTTCTTTTTCAACAAAAATCGTAATGTATTTTTGTGAAAACAAGTAGATTGACAAAACATGTATCTAATGGCATACTAAAATAAATCAAATGGTAAAACCATTTAATAAAATTGACAAAATAAAAAAACATTATTTGGGGAAGGATTGGTTACAATGGAACTTAAAAACATTTCTTTTGCGAATAAGACAGGCATCATAACTGGGGCTGCACAGGGGATTGGCAAAGCAATTGCGACGCAGTTTGTCGAAATGGGCGGCAAGGCGGTCATTGTTGACATCAATGCGGAAACAGCAGCGCAGACCTGCAAGGAACTGGGCAACGCTGTATATTATACGGTGGACTTATCCGACGGTGACGAGGTTGTACGCGTTTTTGAACAGATTGCCGCAGAACAGGGGCGCATTGATGTTCTGATTAACAATGCGGGGATTGTGAATACAGACGATTTTGCGACACTGGAGCGTGAGAAATGGGATAAGGTTCTGGCAGTTGATTTAACAGCGGTATTCCTCATCTGCCAGGTGGTTTTCCGCCATATGGCTGAAAAGGGCGGCGGACGGATGGTGAATATCGCGTCTGTTGCAGGGAAGGTCGGCGGCGGCTTTCTGGGCACATCAGCATATGCAGCGGCAAAAGCAGGCGTTATTTCTTTGACAAAAAGCATAGCAAAATCCGGTTCGGATCAAAATATTTACTGCAACAGTGTATGTCCGGCATACACCAAAACGCCTCTGGTGTCTATCCTGACGGGAGAACGCGAAAAAAAGGTTCTGGAAGGCATGACACTGCACCGTGCGGCTTCACCTTCCGAGGTGGCGAACGCAGTACTGTTCCTTGCTTCGGACGCTGCAAGCTTTGTGCAGGGAGAAAACCTTAACTGCGACGGGGGGCTTCTGATGAACGGTTAAGAAAAGCGGAATACGCTTTCCTTAATAGAGGAAATATAGAAAAAGGGAGGAAAAATTTATGAAGAAAAGACTGGCACTTATTCTTGCCGCGATGATGACACTGTCACTCAGCGCGTGCGGCGGCGGCTCCGGCAAGGGGAGCAGCGGCGAAGGCGGGGATTCCGCTGACGGGAATGAAACCTACACGCTGAAAATGCACATGAGCGTGGCGGCGACAGACCCTGTTTACAAATCTGCCGAGAAATTTACGGAGATTGTATCGGAAAAAACAAACGGGAACGTAACGTTTGAGCTTTACCCCAGTTCCTCTTTGGGCGTTACGCAGGACTGCCTGGAGGGTCTGGGCATGCGCGCCTGCGATATCGTGTATGACTCCATGAGCAACCTTTCCACATGGACAGAACTGGCAAACATTGAGGCACTGCCTTATATGTATTCCGACGTGGACCACTTCCGGAACGTATGGGAAGGCGAAGTAGGCGAAACCATACGCAGCGATGTTGGCGCGGCGGCAGGCGTAAAAATAATGGGCTCCGGCTTGCAGGGGGTACGCATTGTGACCTCCAACAAGCCCGTTAAAAGTGTGGATGATGTAAAGGGTCTGAAAATCCGTGTACCGACTATTGACGTTTATCTGAAAACATGGAACTGGCTGGGCGCATCCACAACACCTCTGGCTGGCTCTGAAATCTTTACGGCAATGCAGCAGGGTTCCGTTGACGCTCAGGAAAACGCTTACCCGACCTGCGTGGGCCTGTCCTTGCAGGAATGCACGAAATATATAACGGAAACTAACCATGTATATTCTATGACGACATTCATAATGGACCAGAATTTCTTTGATTCCCTGCCCGCAGAATATCAGACGGCTCTGGAAGAGGCGGCAATGGAGGCAGGCAAGCTCTGTACAGACCTCATTATTGCAGATGCGGAAAATGCGAAGCAGGTATTTGTTGACGCCGGCTGCGAAATTTACGAGGTTGACGTGACAGAATGGCAGGCGGCTATGGACGGTTTCCTGGAAGAAACTTTCCCGAACCTGATTCCTTACTATGAAATGATTTTGGCTGCGGATACAGAAGCCTGAGCAGCAGGCTGTTCCGAAAGAGAAAAATGTTTCCATAATCGGCTGCGCTTACGGCGCAGCCGGGACAGAGACCCTGCATGGCGGGATTGTCCTGCCATGCAGGGTACTTTCAAAGGAGGATGCTTGTGAACATATTAAACGCTTATTCACGGTTTCTGAATGCACTGACGAAGATACTGAAAGCCGTTGTTTGTTTTCTTCTTGCCGCAATGGTTTTAATTATGTTTTATCAGGCTATGATGCGTTATGTTTTTTCAAACGCGCAGCCATGGTGTGAGGAACTGACGTTGTATATTGGTATTTTTAACGTAATGCTTGGGCTTGGCATTGCCAGCCGCATGGACAGCCATTTGCAGGTGGATTTTCTGACCCGCCTTTACGGGTCGAAGCTGAGATGCCTGATGACGGCTGTCTGGGCAATTGTTTCTATCGTTATCATGATTGTTTTTGCATATTATGCGGTAAGCCTGATTGGGAAGGCAACTGCCCGTTCTGTGACACTGCCGATTACGATGGCGCATGTTTATACGGCATTTCCCATCGGCGCGGCAATACTGGTGATTTATTCCATAGAAATTGCGGCCCGTAATATTGTAGGGTTTCTGCATGGCGGAGTGATGCCGGCACTGCCCGGTGAAGAAAAAGGAGGTGAGCAGGCATGAATGCAGGCGTAGTTGTATTCGTTGCACTTGTGGTTTTGGCTTTCCTTGGCCTGCCAATTTTCCTTGCGATTGCCGTGGGGACAATGCTGGCGATGGTTGTCGGCGGGTTCCCGCTGGAAACGATGGCACAGAAAACATTTTTGGGCCTGAATTCTGTATCCTTGCTGTCCATTCCGTTTTTCATACTGGCGGGCAATTTGATGGCAAGAGGGATTACAAGAAAACTGATTAATGTCGCTAACATCCTGTTGGGGCGCGTTCCGGGCGCATTGGGCGGAATCACTGTTCTGGCTTCCGCGCTTTTCGGGGCGATTTCCGGCTCCGCGGTTGCTACGGTGGCCGCAATTGGCGGTATGACGGTTCCGGCAATGAAAGAAGAAGGCTATGACGCGGATTACGCGGCTGCGCTGGCTTCTGCATCCTCCCTGCTGGGGCCTCTGATTCCGCCCTCTATTACGCTGATCGTGTATGCCAGCCTGACGAACGCATCTGTACAAAAACTGTTCCTGGCGACACTGACGCCGGCAGTCCTCTGCACGGCCGCGTTTCTGGTGTATTCCCTGTGGTACGGCAAACGGCACAACTTGCCTAAACAGCCGAAAAAATCGGCAAAGGAAATTGCTGCTACACTGACAGACTCTATTTGGGCGATGCTGATGCCGGTGATGATTTTGGGCCTGATTTTTACAGGTATTGCCACGGTAACGGAAGCGGCGGCAATCTCCTGCATTTACGCGGCAATCGTGGCATTGTTTATCTATAAAACAATGACCTTCAAGGAGCTTTTGAAAATACTTTCGGATTCCGCTATTTCCATTGCGGCGATTATGATACTTGTGGGCGTATCCAAGGCGACGGCTTACGTTGTTATCTCTTCTCAGATGCCGCAGCTGTTCATGTCGTTCGTGGATTCCATTACGGACAGCAGGCTGGTTGTACTAATGATTATTAACGTTATTTTCCTGATTTTGGGCTGTTTGATGGAAGGCAACTGCATCATCGTTATGATGGTGCCGTTGATGCTCAACCTTATCAATGCATATGAAATCGACCTGCTCCAGTTCGGCATTCTGGCGGCTCTGAACATTTATGTCGGCTGCATCACGCCGCCCGTAGGCGTTTCGCTGCTGGTTGGTACGAAGGTCGGCAATACCTCGATGGGCAGTACATTTAAGGCGATACTGCCATTCCTGGCAATTGCGATGATAATCCTGATGCTTGTAACCTACTGGCCCAGTTTCACACTGTGGCTGCCGAATATGAGCTGAACGGCTCAGCTTGGAAACAAATGAAGAAAACGGGGGCAATGCGGTATACTGCCCTGTCTGAAAATACAAATGAAAAATGGTTTAATATAACGATACACTGATAATATTTCTCCCACAGCATAGCAACAAACGCACGGACAGCAGCTCTCGGGCTGTCACAGGGGAAGAATAACCTTCCCCTGCGCCGATGCAAAAATGATACCGCTTCCGGCTGGCCGGATTTGCGATAAAGTGTTTCAAAAAAGATATTGAAAAATGAATCGTGAAAGGAGAACTTTCGTATGGGAAAAGAAAAGTATACAAAGGAACAGGCGGCACAGTTCTATGAAACCATGTGTACGATCCGCAAGTTTGAAGAAACGGTAAAGCATGACTTTCTTGCGGGTGAAATCCCTGGTTTCACACATGTTTATATTGGCGAAGAAGCCATTGCGACAGGGGTATGCGCCGCACTGCGGCAGGACGATGTAATTGCTTCCACACACCGCGGCCACGGGCATTGCGTGGCAAAAGGCGCGGACGTGAACCGCATGATGGCGGAAATTTTCGGGAAAAAGACAGGCTTGTGCCAGGGGCGCGGTGGTTCCATGCACATTGCGGATTTCTCCATTGGAATGCTGGGAGCGAACGGCGTTGTTGGCGGCGGCTACAATTTGGCAACGGGTGCGGCTCTGGCAAACAAGATGGTGCTGAAAAATGACAAGGTTTCCGTTGTGTTTTTTGGCGATGGCGCAAGCAACCGCGGCACGTTCCACGAGGCGATGAATGCGGCTTCGGCATGGAAGCTGCCTGTCGTTTTTGTAAATGAAATGAACTGCTGGGCTTCCACAACGCCTTACCGGACGACATGTAATGTGGAAAATATTTCCGACCGCGCGAAGGGCTATAACGTGCCCGGCGTAATCGTGGACGGGCAGGACGTTTTCGCTGTATATGAGGCGGCAAAAGAGGCTGTGGAGCGCGCCCGCAGGGGCGAGGGCCCGACATTTATTGAGGCAAAAACATACCGTATCGAAGGGCACTTTGTAGGCGACCCGGAACTGTACCGCAAGAAAGAGGAAACCATGAAGATTTTCCACGATACAGACCCGCTGAAAAAATTCCGCGAAACCATGGAAGAAATGGGCGGCCTGATGACAGCGGCGGAATGCGACGAGCTGGACGCAAAATGTGACGCGAAAATCAAAGCGGCGAAAGATTTCGCTATGGAAAGTGAATATCCTGATGCATCGGAATACTTGAAATATGTGTATGAAAACTAAGGGAGGGGAAAACAATGCGTAAACTTTCATTTGCTCAGGCCACACTGGAAGCGATGGCCGAAGAAATGGCAAAGGACGAAAAAATCTTCGTAATGGGGGAAGATATTGCACGCCAGGGCGGTGTTTTCGGCCAGTTCAAAGGGCTGGCACAGCAGTTCCCGAACCGTGTGCTGGATACGCCCATTTCGGAAACATTTATCACCGGCGGCGGCGTAGGCGCGGCTTTGGCTGGTGCGCGTCCCGTTGTGGACATGCACTTTGCGGACTTTATGGGCGTCTGCATGGACGAAATATTCAACCAGATGGCAAAAATGCGCTATATGTTTGGCGGGCAGGTCAATATGCCGCTGACACTGCGCGCGCCGGACGGCTGGGTAAACGGTGGCGCGGCACAGCATTCGCAGGCTGTGGAATCCTGGTTCGTACATATCCCCGGCGTACAGGTTATTGCCCCTTCCAATCCTTATGATGCAAAAATGGCGTTGAAAGCGGCAATCCGTTCCAACGACCCTGTATTGTATTTTGAAAACAAAATACTGTATAAAGAATCCGATATGGTGCCGGAAATCGAGGACGAAGAACCTTACACCATCGGTAAGGCGAAAGTTGTCCGGGAGGGCAAGGACGTGACAATCGTTTCCTATTCTATCGGCATGAAAGCGGCGCGGGGCGCGGCGGAGCAGCTGGCAAAAGAAGGCATTGAAGCGGAGGTTATCGACCTGATTACGATTTCTCCCTGGGACAGGGAGTGTGTGATGGCGTCTGTGAAGAAAACACACCGCCTGTGCATTGTTCATGAAGCTGTTAAACAGGGCGGCTTCGGCGCAGAGGTTGCTGCGACTGTGGCAGAAGAATGTCTGGAATACCTTGACGCACCCATCCTTCGCTATGGCGCGCCTTTCTGCCCGATTCCCTTTGCGCCTACGCTGGAAATGAAGCTCCGCGTGACGCCTGAGGACTTGGTGAAAGGAATCAAAGGGATGCTTTAAGACTTCGTGAAGTGAGGAGAGACGCTATGGTAACTGAAGTATTGATGCCGAAACTCGGCCTGACGATGACCGAAGGCACGATTGAAGAATGGAAATTCAAAGAAGGCGACGCAGTTAAAAAAGGTGATATCCTCTTTTCCGTCGCTACAGATAAACTAACGAACGATGTGGAATGTGATACGGACGGCGTTCTGCTGAAAATTGCTGTGCAGGCTGGCGACAGCAGCGAATGCAAGAGCGTTGTTGCATGGATTGGTGAGCCGGGGGACAAAATCCCTGACGGGGCGGCTGTTTCCGCGCCTGTTGCAGCGGCTGAGGTTTCCGCAGTGGCAGAAACAAAGCCTGCGGCTCCCGCGGCTGCCGCTGTACGGCCTGCGGGCGCATATGTGCTGGCGATGCCTTTCGCGAAGAAACTGGCAAAAGAAAAGGGCTATGACCTTTCCGCAATTCCCGGCACCGGACCGAACGGGGTCATTCTGGCGAGGGACGTGGAAAACTTCGTTGCAGGACCGAAAACCAGCCCGATGGCGGCGAAGCTGGCGGCAGAATACGGTGTTGACGTAAGCACGCTGGGCGTGGACGGGCGTGTGATGAAAGCCGACGTTCTGGCGGCAGTGCAGGGCAGAGCACCGCAGACAGCGGCAGCAGTGGAACCGGAAAGCAACGATTTGCCTCCTGTAAAGGTGAACCCGCTGCGCCGGAGTATTGCGGCGAATATGACGGCTTCCTGGACGACATCCCCGAGGGTGACTTATACGCATCCTGTGGACGCGACCTGTATGAAGGAACTGCGCGAGAAGCTGAAAGACGGACTGAAAGCGGAAGGAATCAAGCTGACTTTCAACCATATTCTGATGAAGGTTGCCGCAAGGGCTTTAATGGAGTTCCCCGATGTGAACGCAAGCTTTGCGGATAATATGCTGACGCACCACAGGCACGCAAATATCGGTCTGGCGGTGGCAAAGGGCGATGGACTGATGGTTCCGAATGTAAAATGTGTGGATATAAAATCCCTGAAAGAGGTTGCACAGGAAACAGAAAATCTGATTGAGGCAACACGTTCCGGCAAGCTGGGTATGGAAGATATGACGGGCGGTACGTTTACGATCTCCTCCCTTGGGCCTTATGGTATTACGAGCTTTTCGCCAATCATTAACCAGCCTGAACTTGCGATATTGGGTGTATGCGATATTGTGGACACGCCGGTTGTACGGAATGGTGAAATCGTGATTCGCCCGATGATGAATTTGAGCCTGACAGCGGACCATCGTGTGATTGATGGCGTAATGGCATGTAAATTCCTTCAGAGAATTGTGGATTTGCTGGAAAATCCTTATCTTCTGCTTGTCTGAGGAATTTAAGGCGGGCGGAGGCATATGCCTTCGCCTGTTCTTTTCTATCATATTTGGAAACGAAAGGAGCGCATAGATATGGCAACTGAGGTATTGATGCCGAAACTTGGCCTGACAATGACGGAAGGAACAATTGAGGAATGGAAGATAAAAGAAGGACAGGCAGTAAAAAAAGGAGATATCCTGTTTTCTGTCGCGACAGATAAGCTGACAAGCGAAATTGAGGCGGACACAGACGGCGTACTGCTGAAAATACTGCTGGCGGAGGGCGAAGCTGGTCCCTGCAAGAGCGTTATTGCCTATATTGGGGCAGACGGTGAAGCCGTTCCCGATGGCGGCGCGCCTGCGACTGCTCCCACGGAGGCACAGACAGCCCCTGCGGAGGAAAAAACGCCTGTGGGCGGACCGAAAAGCGTTATTGTAATCGGCGGCGGCCCCGGCGGGTATGTGGCGGCAATCCGCGCGGCGCAGCTTGGCGCAAAGGTGACAGTAATCGAGAAAGAATTTTTGGGCGGAACATGTCTGAACATTGGCTGTATCCCGACAAAATGCCTTCTGCACAGCGCGGAGCTGCTGGAAGAAATCCGGAATCAGGGGAAGGAAATTGGCGTGGAAACAAGCGGCGTTTCTGTGAATTTTACGCAGGTGATGGCGCATAAGAACGCCATTTCTGCAAGGCTGACAAGTGGCGTTGCAGGTCTTTTGAGAATGAATAAAATTACGAAAGTAGATGGAACGGCTGCTTTCACAGGCCCCAAGATACTGGAGGTCACAAAGGCTGACGGGACGAAGGAGAGCATGACGGCTGACGCAATCATTGTAGCGGCAGGCTCTGTGAACGCGGTTCCGCCGATTCCGGGCGTGAAGGAAAACCCCTGCTGTATTGATTCGACAGGCGCGTTGAGTCTGGAAAAAATTCCGGAAAGCATGGTCATCATTGGCGGCGGCGTAATTGGTATTGAATTGGCGTGCGCATACGCAGCCTTTGGCACAAAGATTACTGTGGTCGAAGCAAGGGATTTCATACTGCCGATGCTGGACGGCGACATTACGGCGGTCGGGGTGGCGCATATGAAAAAAATGGGAATTGCGTTCTGTCTGGAATGCTCTGTTCAGAGCATTGAGGAAAGCCCTGCCGGTGCGCGGGTGGTTTGTACAGACAAAACGGGCGATACAGTAAGCTTTGAGGCAGAAAAGGTTCTGGTTGCGGTGGGCCGCAGGGCGAACACCGACGCGCTGAATCTGGACGCGGCTGGCCTGCGGAATGACAGGGGGCGTATCCTTGTCAATGAAAAAATGGAAACCAACGTGCCGGGCGTGTATGCAATCGGCGACTGCGTATTCGGCAGAGCACAGCTGGCGCATGCGGCTTCCGCGATGGGCGAGGCTGCGGCGGAGAACATCATGGGGCTGGATGCGGTATATGATGAGAAAACAAATCCTGCCTGTGTTTACATGATGCCGGAGGCGGCTTCTGTAGGGCTGACAGAGGAAAAATGCAGGGAAAAAGGAATTGATTACAAAGTGGGCAAATTCCCGATGGCCGCAAACGGAAAAGCCCTTATCATCAACGGCGGCGAAGGCATGGTAAAAATTATTGCAGACGCGAAATACGGCGAAGTGCTGGGTATGCATATCATCGGGCCGCGTGCGACAGATTTAATCTGCGAAGGCGCGCTGGCAATCCGTCTGGAGGCGACGACAGAAGAACTTATTACAACGATCCATTCCCACCCGACGGTTACAGAAACCATGCGGGAAGCTGCGCTGCATCTGGAAGGACGTGCAATCCATACGGGGAATAAATAACAGGAAGGAGGAATACGGTATGAAAAAACAGATGAGAGGGCTGGTGAAGGAAATCGCCGGTCCCAGCGGACTTGTCTACCATGATGATTTGCCTGTGCCGGAAATTGGCGATGACGAAGTGCTGATAAAGGTACACTGCACAGCAATCTGCGGTTCGGATATTCATATTCTGGACTGGGACGCGTGGTCCGAAAAAAGAATCAAACCGCCTGTGACGCTGGGGCACGAAGTCGCGGGGGATATTGTGGCTGTGGGGAAGAATGTGAAGGACAGAAAATGTGGTGACCGCGTTTCCTGCGAAACGCATATCCCCTGCGGCGAATGTTATTTCTGCAAAAACGGAATGCCGCATATCTGCGGGAACATCCAGCTGTTTGGCTGTACGCAGAACGGCGCGTTTGCCGAATACACCAGAATCCGCTCTGACTGCACGTTCCTGCTGGACGATGACCTGCCTTATGAGGCGGCGTGCATGTTTGAGCCGATGGGTGCGGGCGTGCATGGCGTGGAAGCGGCGGATGTGGCTGGGAAAATTGTGCTGGTGAATGGCTGCGGACCGATTGGGCTGACGGCGGTCAGCGCAAGCAAGACGTTTGGCGCGAAGAAGGTCATTGCCTGCGACCTGCTGGATGCGCGTCTGGAGGCGGCGAAGGAAATGGGCGCGGATTTGGTGTTCAACAGCGGGAAATGCGACCTTGTGGCAGAGGTGCGGAAGCTGACGGACGGAATTGGCGTAGATGCCGCGATTGACATTACCGGAGCGGAAGCGGCAATCAATACCGCGCTGAAATGCCTGCGTGCCGCGGGACGTATGGTATGCGTGGGACTGCCGACAAAGCCCGTGACGCTGCATGATATGACGGACGACCTGATTTACAGGGAGATACAGCTGACGGGTGTTTCCGGCCGGTTGATCTGGCAGACGTGGGAGGATTTCGCAAAGGTGATGAAAGGCCCTTATTATAAGCTGGACAAAGTAATCGGCGGCTGCTTTGCTTTGGAGGATTATGAAAAGGCATTGGAGGAAATCCGCAAGGGGACACCGGGAAAAATGCTGCTTTTCCCAAATGCAGAGGATATCAGGAAGTAAACGGTAAGGGAGATTGGGGCAAGGTTGTATCCATATGGGAAATATGCTATAATAAAAATATAAGCGGCTTTGCCTGAAAGGGGGGCTTTTCAGGGCAGAGCATACAGGGGAAGGAAGAACGAATTTCCTTCCCTTTGGCTTGGCATGGCGCTGCAGGGCGGACAAGGAGGAAAAAGATGGCTTATATTTTTGTTGTGGCAGCGGGAATCTGCTGGGGCCTGATTGGTGTGTTTACGAAGGCAATCAGCGCGCTCGGTTTTACGGAGATGCAGATGCTTTTTGTGAAAGGCGTGCTGGCGGCAGGCCTGCTTTTCCTGCTGATTCTGGGAAAGGACAGGCGCTTGTTCCGGCTGAAAAAATGGACGGACCTGCGTTATTTTATTGGCACGGGTATTTGCAGTTTTACGTTTTTCAGCTGGTGCTATATGAAGGCAATCAATCTGACAAGCCTTGGTGTTGCGGCGGCACTCCTGTATACTGCGCCGACGTTTGTGATGCTGTTTTCTCTGGCCCTGTTCCATGAAAAGATGACAAGGGCGAAAGGGCTTGTGCTGGCGATGACGTTTCTGGGCTGCGCGCTTGTTACGGGGATATTGGAAAGTGGCGCAGCGTTTACCGGCAGGGGGCTGTTTATTGGACTCTGTGCGGGAATCGGGTACGCGCTTTACAGCATTTTCGGGACGTTCGCGATTCGGAGGGGATACAGCTCCCTGACGATTTCTTTTTATACATTCCTGTCGGCGGCGGTGTTCATGGCTTTTTGTGTTGATCCTCTGGAAATTACCCGGGAAATTACAACGCTGGGCGCATGGCCCCTGCTGGCGCTGTTTGCACTGCTGACAACGGTTGTACCATATCTTTGCTATACAAAAGGGCTGGCAGGGCTGCCTGCAAGCCGCGCTTCGGTTACGGCAACGATTGAACCTGTTGTAGCGGCTCTGCTTGGGATTTTTGTGTTCCATGAAAGCGCGTCTGTCATAAAGATTGTGGGGATTGCGCTGGTGCTGGGTTCTGTTGCGCTGATGGGCAGGGAGGGGCAGGAAAAAGATGGGGAAGAAGGGGCGGAGTAAAAGGAGATAAATACGGAAACCTTTGTATGCAAGTATACAGGAGAGAACGGGGTTTCGCAGTGCGGCATTCGTTGTTCCTTCGGACCAACGCATTTGTGCTGACGCACTATGCAATAAAAACAGCTTAGGAAAAAAGAAACATAAATGTTCCTTTTCCCCTAAGCTATTTTATTGCGCACTGTTTACAGGTATAAAAAAAGTGAACACGATGGCTCACTTTTTCTAAGTAGTGATTATTCGGGCTTAATTGCGCCAGTAGGGCAAGCACCTGTGCATGTACCACAATCGATACATTCAGCAGCTGTGATTTCAAAAACACCGCCAGCGTCATGGATGCAGCCTGTAGGACATTCGCCAGCGCAAGCGCCGCAGCCGATACATTCGGGTCCGATTTTGTGAGCCATTGGAATACACCTCCTTTTTCCTTCTTCATGCCTATTTTATATCAAGACCGGGGAATTTGCAAGTATATTTCACATTTTTCTTTGAAAAAGAAATCCAATGCGGGAAAAGCGGCGGCATACTGCGCATCTGCCGCTTTCAGGCGGGGTACAATAGGGGGTGCATTATAAGGAAAAGTTTTGCTTGACAAGAGCGGCGGAAGGGACATACAATAATCTGCAAACGGCTGATTCCACAGGCGGGCTTCGGCTGGATCTGAAATGAAGGGCGGTAAGGAGCATGAAAAAACGCTGGAGGGCTGGAATGTTCCTGTTATCCCTGAGCCTGCTGGCAGGCTGCACAGGGGGAACGGAGATTGCCGAAACAGGCGGGCTTCGGGTTTTGACAAGTTTTTATCCGGTTTATTTGATTGCGCAGGAAGTGACGGCAGGCACGGACGGCATTATTTTGGATAATATGGCACAGCCCCAGACGGGCTGCCTGCATGACTATGAGCTGACGATTTCTGATATGAAAAAGCTGGAAAATGCTGACATCCTGCTTGTGAACGGCGGCGGCATGGAGGCATTCCTGGGGCAGGCCCTGGAACGGTATCCGGACTTATGTATTGTGGATACCTCGGCGGGGATTCCGCTTTTGATGGAGGATTACCACCATCACGGGGAGGACGAGCTGCACGAAGGGGAGGGGAATCCCCATGTCTGGCTTCTGCCGGAAAATGCGGCGGAACAGGCGGCGGCAATCTGTGGCGCGCTCTGCGAAGCCATGCCGGCGGAACGGGAAACGCTGGAGCGGAACACGGCGTTTTTTTCAGAGGAAACGGAAAGGCTGGCGGAACAGGCGGCAACGCTTCCAGTGGTGGAAGGGGAACAGGCGGCAATTTTCCATGAAGGCTTTGCGTATCTGGCGGAGTTTTTCGGGCTGGACGCGGAAATTGGCATTTTTGCAGAGGAATATCAGGAGCCTTCCGCAAAGGAGCTTGCAGAGGCGGCGGATGAAATGCGGGAGGACGGCATTTCCCTGCTTTTGGCGGCGGATGACAGCGGCGCGAAATATGCCCGCATATTGGCGGGGGAAAGCGGCGGCTATGCCGTTCTGCTTGACCCCCTGACAACAAAGGCGGAGGAAAACGACACCTATGCCGGACGGATGGAACGGAACATTGCCGCGATGCGGCAGGCTTTGGAAGGGGCGGAAGAATGAAAACAAACATACACAGCAACTGCGCGCTCCGCAGCATTGAAATGAAAGGGATTTGTGTAACCAGCGGGGAGGACGTCCTGCTGGAAAACGTAAATCTGACGTTCCACTGCGGACAGCTGACAGCCCTTATCGGCAAGAACGGTGCGGGGAAAACAACGCTGATTAAGGCTCTGTTGGGAGAACGGCAGTATAAAGGAAAGATTTCCTTTACAGACAGCCATGGGGCGGAAATCGCCAAGCCGAAAATTGGCTATGTACCGCAGTATCTGGATTTTGACAAAAGTATGCCGGTTTCTGTGGAGGATTTTATGGCGGCGGCAGGAAACGGGCGCGCAGTCTGGTTTGGGAAAAACAGGAAAACGCGGCAAAGCATACGGGAAACGCTGGAAAAAATGGAATGTGGATATCTGGCAGGACGGCGGCTGGGCGCGCTGAGCGGCGGGGAACTGCAAAGGGTCCTGCTGGCAATGGCGGTGGAGCCTGTGCCTGACCTGCTGGTATTAGATGAACCTGTTTCGGGCATGGACATTGCCGGTCTGGATTTGTTTTACAGGCAGGTGACGGAGCTGCGCGATACCTGCCACATGGCGATATTGCTGGTTTCGCACGACCTGGGGCTGGTACGGAAATACGCGGACAAGGTGGTCCTGCTGGATAAAACGGCAGCGGCAGAGGGCAGCGCGGAGGAGGTATTTTCCGGGGAGGCGTTTCGCGAGGCGTTCGGCTTTGAGGAGGCGGCAGAATGGAACTGATATATGGATTTCTGGAAATACTCCCGTTTGAGATGTTCCAATATGATTTTATGAAAAACACTTTCTGGCATCGGTGCTGATTGCGCCGCTGTTCGCGCTTCTGGGGACGATGGCGGTCAACAACAAAATGGCGTTTTTTTCCGACGCTCTGGGACACAGCGCGTTTACGGGCATTGGGCTGGGCGTTCTGCTGGGGCTGGACGACCCGCTGCTGGCAATGCTTGCCTTTGGGATATTTCTGGGGCTTGTGATTACAAAGGTGAAAGCGGCAAATCTGGTTTCCTCGGATACGGTTATCAGTGTTTTTTCCTCTGCGGCGATGGCTCTGGGGATTGTGATATTATCCGCAAGGGGCGGCTTCGCGAAGTATTCTGCCTACCTGATTGGGGATATCCTGACGGTCGGGCAGGGCGACCTGCTTGTGATACTGGTTGTTTTGCTGCTGGCGTATGCGTTGTGGGCGGTATTTTATAACCGGCTGCTCCTGCTCTGTGTAAACCGTTCGCTTGCGGCAAGCAGGGGCGTGCGCGTGATGCTGACAGAAAACCTTTTTGTTGCCATGGTTGCGGTGGCGGTCATGGTTTCCATCCGCTGGGTCGGGATTTTGATGATAAATTCCCTGCTGATACTGCCCGCGGCGGCGGCGCGCAATATTACGACAAATGCGCGCGGCTATCATTGGACGGCAGCTGCTTTCGGCCTGCTTTCCTCGCTGACGGGGCTGGGGCTCTCCTATTCGCTGGGCGTTTCCGCAGGGGCGATGATGGTGCTGACGGCGGCGGTGTTGTTTTTTGTGACGTATCTGATTGGGAAACGGGGGAAGTAAGACAATGGGCTTTGAAATTTTCTGAGCCCTTTTTTTGATTCGGCGGGAGATTTTTCCGCAAAATGCAGTATAGCAATTTCAGGGGATTTGTATTATACTATAATAAAAAATGGGACGGAAAAAGGGAGGGCAGCCGATGCTGGTGACGGAAATCAGGCCGCAGAAGCGGGACGAAACGCGGTATAATATCTTTATTGACGGGGAATACGCTTTTGCCCTTCCGATGCAGGATATTCTGTATTTTAAGCTGAAGGAAGGCTGTGAAACCACGGAGGAAACGGTGGAATATATCCGCCGCAATCTGATTTACATAAAAGCGCAGGACACCGCCCTGCATTATATTGGATACAAAATGCGGACGGAACAGGAAATTTACCGAAAATTGCAGGAAAAGGAATATACGGAAGACGTAATTGCCGAAGTGATGGAGTTCCTGCGGAAATACGGCTATGTTGACGACAGGGAATACTGCGAAAAATATATCCGCGAACGGCTCCGCCTGCGCCCGAAAAGCGGCTATGCCCTGCGTATGGAACTGCGGCAGAGGGGCGTTGCGGAGAAAACCATAGAAGAAGCCCTGAACGGAACGGAAATCGACGAGGCGGGGGACGCGGCCGGCTGGCTGGAAAAAAAGGCGCGCTTCTGGCCGCCGGACGAAAAAGAGAAAAAACGTTTGCAGGGCTTTTTGCTGCGGAAGGGATATTCCTACGATGTGATACGGGAGGCGTTCCGGCAGATGGAGGGAGATGAGGCGTAATGGCGTTTTACATGGGAGAGATTAAAAATCAGCGGAAGGAATTTATACAGGCCTATCAGGACGGGGATTACAAAAAAGCCATTTTCCTCGGGAAACGGCTGCTGGATATTTATGAGGCGAACGAGGACTGTGAAAACATGGAATACGCCGCAGACATGAGTAATCTTGCACTGGTGTTCGACCAGATGCGCTTTTTTGAAAAGGCGGAGGAATATTACGAAAAGGCGGCCTGGCTGAAAAAGCAATGCGGCGGGGAGTGCCTTTCTTATGCGGATACGCTGAATAATCTGGCAATCGTGTATAACCAGACGGGGCGGCAGGAGGATGCGCTCAGGCTGCACAGCAAGGCGTTGGAAATACGCGATTTGAAGCTGGGCAGGGATTCTATGGATTATATCCACAGCCTGTACCATTTGGGAAATACCTATGAGCTTATGGAAAACAACGCGAAGGCTTTGGAGATGTTTGGCAAGGCTCTGCGGCGGGCAAGGCAGTGCGCCAGCTTTTCAGGAATGGATCTGGCGGATATCCACGGCGCGCTGGCAAGGGCGTATGACAGGCAGGGCAATTTCAAAAAAGCCATCTATTTTTATGAAATTTGTCTGGATTTGATTGAAAAGGAGCGCGGCAGTGAAAATTATTATTTTATGCTGCAAACGCTGACGCTGGCGACAGTCTGCGAAAAGGCAGGGCTGACGGATCTGGCGGTGGAATACTGTGAAAGGGCAATCGAAATCCGCCGAAGCCTGATGAGCGAGGAGCATCTGGATTTTATCAACAGCCTGAATAATCTGGCGGCGATCTGCTGCAAGGATAAGCAGTTTGAAAAAGCCCTGCGCCTGCACCGGGAGGCGCAGGGCTTTTTCAAACTGCTTATCCTTGCAGCAGATCGAAAAAGCCCTGCGCCTGCACCGGGAGGCGTTGGATTTGGTGGAG
>ERZ777306.1943-NODE-1943-length-29087-cov-5.688103_pt1 | contig 29087 bp, 18 predicted proteins | sample MGYA00374966_ERZ777306 | MGnify/ENA primary metagenome ERZ777306 (study PRJEB29329, sample SAMN06343882) | mouse gut metagenome | isolation source: Mouse cecum | place: Austria: Vienna | collected 2014-11-15 ... | reverse complement strand
CGCAGAGTCGCGTCTATTCACACACCGACGACTATATCGCCATACGTGGTTTTGTCGCAGATTCAACCCAACAAAGAGGTAGTTGGAGCCCCCTAAATGCAGCCGAAGATGAAGTGAGGACAATATCGACCGAGCTGAATCGGCACCAGATTAAAACAACGAAATATATACACACTTTCGGGACCGAAGAGTCGTTCAAGACGTTGTCTGGCAAGAAGATTTCGATTATCCATCTAGCCACTCACGGATTTTTCTATACCAATGAGGAGGCGCAGAAAAAGTCCTATTTCGAGAGACTAAACACCGATTTGGGTGTGGCACGGCCTGACAACTCGTTGAAGCGTTCTGGCTTGATACTCGCGGGTGCACAGCTGGCGTGGGACGGCCAACCGATACCCGATCGTGTTGAGGATGGCATTCTGCTGGCCGAAGAGATCGCTGCGATGGATTTGAGCGGAACGGATCTGGTGGTGCTTTCCGCCTGTGAAACCGGATTGGGCGAAATTACCAGCGAAGGCGTATTCGGGCTGCAGCGAGCATTCAAGAAGGCAGGCGTGCGGACATTGATAATGAGTTTGTGGAAAGTGGATGATGCGGCGACGTCGCTTATGATGCGAACGTTCTATGAACATCTGTTGGCCGGCAAATCCAAGCGGGAGGCATTCGCCATCGCTCAACTCGCGGTAAAGTCTGAATATAAGGATCCGTACTATTGGGCCTCGTTCATCATGCTCGACTAAATCAAACAGACATATATTTTGAAGAAAAGGTAGTCCAACGCGGATCACCTTTTTTCTTTTTATTCGATTTGTTATTGCAGTCGACAAGGGGGGGGGAGATAACGGGCCTTAAAAAATCACGCATTGAGGTTCCAGATCTTCGGGTTGTACGATTAATAGATAGAACAACAAACAATAAAAAGTTATGGCAACACAAATCAACATGGACTACATCGGTGTAGTGAAAGAGCACAGCGGAACGTACAAATTCGAGCAGATTCCAATTATCAAATCGCTCGAAATAAAAGAGCAGCTGCGGGCAATGTGTGAAAATCCGAATCGCACGTTGCTGGATATGCAGGGGGCATTCGCTATGAAATTCAAAACGGATAAACAAGGATATAAATGCTGTTTGCCTTATTCCTATGATGATAGTTATATAAATTGGGTATTCTATCCTCAAATCAAATCTTATAACACATATCAAGCAGACAAGCAAGCGCGGATTGCCGAAATAAGAGAGGACGTCAAAAAGAAATCGTTCGTGTCCGAATCCGAAAAGACGCAAAAAATCGAAGAACGTACAGCACAATACGAACGTCAGCTCAAAGATGTTTTTTTGCAAGCAGCCTTGCGGTATATCGAGACGATGGATTTTACCGCGACCCAGGCGCGAGTCAATGCAATGGATGCGGTTAAGATGTCGTCCCATGAGGTTATAGGATGGGCAACAATGGAATATCGGATTAACGAAGATTTGACGATTAATGTGTTGACGAACTTCGGGTATGGAACATCTTCATATTTTTTTGTAAATGTATGTTACAAAGGTATTGAACTCCTGCCATACGCGCAAACGGTGAACTATTACTATGCAAATATGCAGGATATCATTGCTCATACTCGCTCTTATCGGGCTGCCCGTGACAGTTGGCAGATTGCTCTGGATTTTGTGGCCGGATTGAGCGATCAAACATGTGTAGGCCTTGAGCGCTTCGCTTATGAGTGGATACGCAACGAAATTACAGAAATGATAACAGGATTAAAGAATATCAAACAGGATTCAAAAAAGATACTGGCGGAGATTGCCAACAACAGACGTGTAGATTTAGGCAATCTGGTATCAGTACGTAGCATGTCGGATCAGGAGGTTGCACAATTCAAAGTCTATCCCCAAGAACTTGCACTGTTATTCAAGGTTGAGAAAATTTCCAATGCTTTGTCTCTCTTGAAAATGCTCGAACAGGCGGCTGCGATTTACCCCGATGCCCCACGGGCAATACAAACCATTAAAGAGTTAAATCAATCAATTGTTCCGGAAATCCCTCAGGCCGTTGAAGGCATCAATCGCCAAATTGGTTCTTTGCAGGAGAAACTCAAACCAAAAGATATTGAGCTTGCTAACGCGCGTGCACAGAAAAAGGAATTAGACGAACAGGCCAACGCGGTTTATATGGAATTATTGAAACAAAATCCCGCACTCAAACGGGATATGTTTGAAACGGACTATAGCAAACAACATCCTGAACTCACGAAATTGGAAAATAAAATCGAACAATTAGCCAGTGAATTGCAAAGGTTGAAAACAAAAATTTATGACAGACAGAACTTTATAGACTGCTTGCAAAAATGCTACACCAACATCGCCGATGCTGGTTTACTGGCTGCATAGACAATGAAAACAAACCCATAAAAAAACAATAATGAAAAAACTTGTTATTTTGATTGCCATTGCAATCATCGGAGGGCTTCAGATCGGCTTTGCCCAGAAAAAGCAATCGTCCACCTACAACTTCGAACGGGCAAAAGAACTCGTTCAACAGAAAGGTAATCCCGAAGAAATTCTGGAACTGCTCGGCAAGCAGCTGAAAGAGACTCCGAAATATGCAGATGCGTTGTTCTTGCGTGCAGGAATTTACGTCATGCAGAAGAAATTCGGCCGCGCCCTTGCTGATGTCAATCGGGCAATAGCCTGTTACAACAAGAAAAATGCAAATTATTCGAAAAGCCGTTTGTACAGTTTTCGGGCACACGTCTATGCCGAATATTTGGATGAACCCAACAAGGCATTGGCCGATTATAATACGGCTTATGAGCTGGTAGATAAGGATAACCTGGAGGAGCGGAACTCATTGTTATTCGACCGGGCACAGATCCATTACGATAAAAAGGACTATAAAGCCGCCGATGCCAACTACCGGCAGATGTTGAAAAACAACGAGGCCGACCAGGCTGCCATGATCGGTATCATCCGCAATAGGATCGCACGCGAAGAGTATGACGAAGCCTTGAAGTTAGCCGATATATGCGAAAAATACAATGCCGATTACGAGGAGACTTATCGCTTCCGGATGCAGATTTACGACAAGTTGAGCGAAACGGACAAGGCGATCGATGATGCCGTAATCTATTTCGACAAATCGGATCATCCGAAACATTATCTGCTGAAATCGATTATGGGCAAGCATTTGAGTTACGCGCTTGCCAAAGTACAAGCGCAGATCCGAAAGGACAACAATTATTCGTGGAAGCAGTTGCGCATCCATATCTACAAGTGGGGGTGTGATTATGCCAATGCCATTCGTTGTTATGACCAGCTAGAACAGGAGTATGGCGCATCCGCCACGATTTATTACAACCGAAGCGAATGTTACAACGAAATCGGCGATACCGATCGGGCCGTTGCGGATATTACGCGAGCGATTGAAATGAACGATGGCGAGGATTACTATGATGTCGTCACACGTGGCGGTTATTATCGCGAGGGCGGTCGATACGCGGAAGCCATTGCCGACTTTACGCGCGGTATCGAACTCGCCCCGACCACGGCCTATCCGTATTACCAGCGGGGCTGGTGCTACGAGTTGTCGGGCGACGACGATAAGGCAATGGAAGACTATAATGCAGGTATTGATGTAGACAAGACCTATCCGTATATTTTCTTGATGCGCGGCGAATTGTATCGTAAACGAGGCGATACGGAGCGGGCAAATGCCGACTTTGAGGAGATTATTAAACAGGATACGGTCGCAGAATCTGGCAGCTGCCGCCAATATGCACTGCATTTCCTCGGCAGAGATGAAGAGGCACTCGAATGGATGGAACGGATAATAGCAGACGAACCGACAAGAAACGGAGGTTACTACGACAAATCATGTCTGCTTGCGCGTATGGGATACCTAAGGGAATCGGTCGATGCACTGCGCAAAGCCCTTGAACTCGGCTACCGCAGTTTTGCCCATATCGAGCACGACGATGACATGGATCCGCTTCGCGAGATGCCGGAGTTTCAGACCCTGATCGAGGAGTACAAGGCAAAGCCCATAAACATCACAGAGAAGGGCGCGTCAGCCGACAAGGTCGAAACGATCTCGGAAATTCAGATACGCAAGATGTACAGCGGTGTATACGAGGTGCCTTGTACAATCAACGATCTGCCGCTGAAATTCATCTTCGACACGGAAGCAAGCACCGTGACGATTTCATCGGTAGAAGCATCGTTCATGCTTAAAAACGGTTACCTGAAAGAGGCGGACATCAAAGGCAAGGAGTATTGCAGTACGGCGACGGGCGAAATCCACGAAGGGACGAAGATCCGATTGCGGGAGATCAAAATCGGAGATTCCGTACTGCGCAATGTCGAAGCCTCGGTAACACATAACCAACAAGCTCCTCTTCTGCTCGGGCAATCGGTGCTGGAGCGCTTCGGGACCATTACGATCGATAATATCAATTCGAGGTTGATCATCAAACAGAAATAGCCATGAACCGTAAAAATCAAGTCAAAATTTGCGAAAATTGCACGCATTGCAAGCAGGATATCAATCGTGGTATCATATGCGGGCTGACCAATGAATACGCAACATTCGAAGCGGGTGCCCGGAGTTCGACGCAAACGATTCCTATATCGCAAAACGGCGCGCCTGGAAAAACAAGGAGGCAGACAACGGCCCCAATCATATTAGGGATCTTCCCGTAGTCTTCTTTACCTATCTGTTTTGCCTCATAAGCTCGTTAGTAGGAGATGATAATCCGAACGTCACATGGGTGTTACTTGCCGTTAGTGTGGTAATAATAGGCATTTCGTTGTGCATATTTTTTCACGCGCGAGGCCGTAATATATGGCGCGACCGCAGCAAACTGAATCGGAACAAAATAAAAGAGATTCTTCGTGTCGAGGGCTACTGTCCGCAGATCGGAGAGAATGGCGCGATAACATTCAAAATAGAAGGAGAAACCTATAAAACAGCTTGTTATGAGCAGATGCATGTGCCTGTATTTCAGTTGATGCATGGATTCTGTTATGAAGAAGACATAGACATAGCTCGCGCTGCGGCTCTTAAAGTAATGGACGATATAGTTATGGCCAAAATCACGGTTAAACAATATCCGGAGCAAGAGCAAGGTCTTTGGATTTTCATATCGGTTGAGGTTGCGACCGACTCGGCTGAAGAGATAGGGAAACATTTTGCGGACTATGTAACTATTGTCAGTATTGCAAAGGATTGGTTTATACAATTGCTTGATGAATACCACGAACAGCACCAGGAAACACCTATGCCCGTACTTTGGCGTAATGAATTCTATTTCCCTGAATACTACTGGATTCCTCAGATGGCCGAGGCGGTCTGCAAAGGAGAATTGGCTGTCGACGTACTATCGGATGAAGCGTGGTTGCGACAACAGATCTTTTCGAGAGTTCCAGCCGAAACCGCCCAAGAATGGAGCACGTTTCATATCGAACGCATCAATAAGTATGGCGACTACAAGTTCTATGTTTATGGATTCCCTGAACCTCGAAGTATTCCCGAAGCCAAGTATGGCGCTATCCTGCTGAATACGCAAACCAAGGTATTCGACTACTATACGCTGGAGTTTTCCTACAACGGCAAATGGGTGTTGGGCCGTATGCAAGGCATGCAACACATAAATTACGGGGAATTGGAAGCGCAGCCCGATGTCGACGCCTTTGCCGATTGGATATTCAGTAACGACAAGACTCCGCAAGCAATTACAGACTGCGAGAAAGGCGAAACAAAAAATATCAATTGACCGTATCATAAATTTCATACACTCCGGCTCCATTTCATACATTGGCAGCCGGATTATTTGGCCTTCATCCGAAAGTTCCCTAATTTTGTTTACGATAACAGAACCGATGACGAAACAATTGATCATATCCACATCGAACGACCTGGTGCGCATCGCACCCGACCGCATCGTCTATATCTCCTCCGACGGCAACTACTCCACGCTCGTGCAGGCCGACGGCGAGATGCGCATGCTGTCGTTTCAGTTGGGACAGATCGAGAAGATGATCGCCTCGCAGCTCGGCAGCGACGGAAACAGCTTCATTCGCATCGGCAAGAGTTTGATCATTAACCGCTCATATATCTATTATATCAACGTGCCGAAGCAGAAACTCGTGCTTTCGGATGTAACGACGTTCAGTCATACGGTTACGGCATCGCGCGAGGCGTTGAAGCAACTGAAGGAGCTTTTGGAGAAGGAGGCCAAATAACATGAAAGACGAAAAAGAGATACGGGACGACGAAATCCGCATCATTGGCAACGATACGCCCCCTCCGCAGCCGCCTGTCCGGCGGTTGTGGGGCTGGATCGCGTTCGGCCTTGCGACAGTCGTTCTTGTGATCGTATTGGTGCTTGCGATATGGAATGTCCGAGAAGTTGCACAACCGGATGCCGAAACCTATTTCGAGCCGCAGCCTGCACCGGCGGCCACCGAGGTCCGAGCTCCGCAGCAATTGGGACAAGCAGTCGATTCGCTTGCCGACGGATTCACCGAGGTTCGCGACACGACGATCAACGACATCCCGCTGCGCATCTATATTCCGCACAATGCCGAAATGACGCTGCACGTCGGGCGGCTCGACAAGCGCGACACGACGATCGTCTATGCCGCGCAGGCGGCCGACATCCGGCGCGACAACCGCAAAATCGTCGGCGCCTTCGTGCTGCGGGGCGAACCGCTGGCATGGGGGCTGTCGAAAAAGGGTTATTGCGCCGTAATCGACGGCCGAATCACCGTTGGCGTCGCGGCCAATTCTCCGCTCTTCGAAGAGGCGACCGAACGCGGAGGCTACTTTTTCCGCCAATATGCGCTGGTGGACAACGGCCGGTTGGTCGAGAACGAGCCGAAGAACAAGTCGATCCGCCGCTCGCTCTGCGACCGGGGCGGCGAAATCATGATGATCGAAACGCTCTCTGCAGAATCGTTCCACGACTTCGCGCAAGCATTGGTCGACCTCGGCGCAGACCATGCGATCTATTTGGTCGGCAGCACCTCCTATGGCTGGGCGGTGGACGGTGAGGGCGCGCAGCACGAGTTTGGTGTCGAAAACTCGCACCTGCCGAGATATACGAGTTATATTGTTTGGAGAAGAAAATAGCGATGGACACAAAGAAAATAAAGATTCGGCGCGAGAATGGCGAGGAGGTCGAAGCGCAGGCCCCCGTCATCGTATCGGCCAGCCGCGCGACGGACATTCCGGCTTTCTATGCTGACTGGTTTCTGCTCCGCTTGAAAGTTGGCTACTCCGCGTGGACCAATCCGTTTAATGGTGTCCGCAGTTATATCGCGTATGACCGCACGCGGTTGATCGTATTTTGGTCGAAGAACCCCGAGCCGCTGTTGAAAAACGGCGGCTGTCTGGATTATCTCGCGCAAAAAGGCATCCATACGTACATCCAATACACACTGAACGATTACGTTGCGGAGAAGTTGGAGCGAGGCGTGCCGGCGTTACAGGGTCGGGTAGACACCTTCAAGCGGTTGGTCGATCGGCTGGGTTTCGGCAAAGTGATCTGGCGTTTTGACCCCATGATGCTGACCGACGCGATCGGAACCGACGAGATTCTGGAAAAAGTCAGACGGATCGGCAACCAACTGAAGGGCTACACCGAAAAACTAGTCTTCAGTTATGCCGATATTCGGGCTTATCGCAAGGTGCAATCCAATCTCACGAAAAACGAAATTCGGTTCCGGGAGTTCGAAGAGGCGGATATGCTCGCCATCGCGCGCGGATTGTCGGAACTGAACCGTTCGTGGGGTTATACGCTCGCCACTTGCGGCGAAAAGATCGATCTCGAACCATTCGGCATCGTCCATAACAAATGCGTGGACGACGATCTGATGATCAAATACTTCTCGGACGACGAGGCGCTGATGGATTTCCTTGGAGTCGAGATCGTCAAGGGGGACTTGTTCAATCCGGGCGGCAAGATCGTCAAACATCGTAACAACAAGGACAAGGGGCAGCGGCAATTCTGCGGCTGCATCATCAGCAAGGACATCGGTGAGTACAACACCTGCCCGCACCTGTGCGAATACTGCTATGCCAATGCCAGCAAGGAGACCGCCCTCCGCAACTGGCAGCAGCACAGGGAAAACCCTAATTCAGAAACCATTTTAGGAAAATAACAAGTAATAAAACAATGCCTCCCAAAGATTCGATCATTATCGAGCGATCGACCAATTATGCATTTGCCTTATCCAATTCGAACACACCGGTATCGTTCGCTGCTATTCGCAATATCTCGGCGCAGTTTTATAGATGGCTGTCGCAAAAACTTCAAACAAGCTTGTATAATGATATTTCGAGAGGGGTTTGCGCATTGGATTCCGAACCTTGCCTAAACGCTTATATGTTCGCATTGGGAAAGATGCACAATGCCAAATTAAGAAGGGCCTACGATCATCTTTCGCCGGAGTTTCTGCAGCACGAAACGATCGACATCGTGGATTACGGATGCGGACAGGGCATGGGCTGCATCTGTTATGCCGACTTTTTGCGTGAAAATGGGCTGTCGCAGCGGGTGCGCCGCGTCGTGTTGATCGAACCGTCTCGATTGGCATTGGCGCGGGCGGCGCTGCATGTGTCGCTTATGTTCCCAAATGCAGAGTTGCGAACCGTTTGCAAGGGTTTCGATGACTTGTTGCCCGAGGATTTATGTTCCGATACCGACACACCGACCCTGCATATCTTGTCGAATGTACTCGATATTGGCGACAGATTTTATAGCCTCGACCGGTTCTCTGACTTGGTTGCCGGCATCTTGAAGGGAGATAACGAGTTTGTCTGCGTTGGGCCGCTTTTTGGAAATGACAATGATCTTAAAATCAATCGTTTCCTTACTCGTGTAAATATCGAATCCTATTTCAATGTCCAGTATACAGCAGGAGAATTTGTTACTGACAAGGATTGGACATGTGTTATATATTGCGGAAAATCAGAGAAATATAGTGCTGAATATTATGATTATCTAAAAAAAGCAAACAATGGTGATACTAAAGCTATGGTTGATTTGGCTGTACTATTTATTTATGGTAATGGCGTGAAAAAATCTGACAAAAAAGCTATGTATTGGTTTAGAAAAGCAGCAGATCTGGGATATCGCTTAGCAGAGTACAATATGGGAGTAGCTTATGAGCAGGGATTGTTAGGTGTGTCAATAGATATAGATGAAGCTATTAAATGGTATACTAAAGCAGCAGATAAAGGAGAACATCGGTCTCAGGTCAATTTAGCTTATTTATATTTAGGTAACAATGGAGGCGAACTAAATTTTCATCTCGCTGTTAAATATATATGTATGTATGCTCCCAAAGCGGATTTTACAGCATATAGCCATTTGTCTGAATTAAAAACAAAAATTGAAAATTGGTTAATGGAGCATAATATTTGTGGAAAAGTATTCCTAAAACAAAGTTTTGCTCATAAAGCAGCTATAGAGTTTATGAAAAGTACCGATGTCTCATATTGCGAAAATATTTTAACTCTATGTGATATTCTTTTATTGCCTGAACGAGACTATGAAATAGATAACAAAAGATTAAGCGAGTGTCGAACCCGTGGATTTGATACTCGAATAGACTTCCGGGAAATCCCTTGCTATGTTATAGAAAGTTCAAAAGGTATACTTGCAAGATTCGGTTTTTTAATTCCTGAAGATGACATCTTTCGTGTTACATACAAATAGTATTGTATATAATTTCTAAATAAACCCAAGATGGAACTGCCTACCGCGCAGTTCCATCTTTTCCCTCCTCCTCCAAAAGTCAGTTCTTCCTGTATCATTCTCTATCATTATTAAAGCGATAAATACCTCTTTCGAGGACCTCGATATGTTCTTGTATCGGTAGGATGTAATTATCAGCAGGTGAACAATATCGAGTTACACGAAGACCGAATAACAACAAATAAAGAACTAATCAAAGTTTTTTTAACTTCTTCATAATTCTTTAAATTTAATGTTAATTCACCAGTGTTGCCACTGGCTACATCTTTTGTTTTTAGGTGTATTCAACACCAATCTTCTGCAAAATACATATTTTACACAAATTTGGACTTGTTTTGTCGCGTTTTAATCATTTTCGTATCAATCAAGGAGTATGATAATATCTCGTCCTTCCACAAAGACCTTATTGAAATTAAATTGAATGGCAAATGGGGAATCATTAACTCGAAAGGTGAGATCGTTGTGCCAGCCAAATATGATAAGACCATCTTATAAGGCAGTAACTCTCTCGGGGGTGTCTTCACCAAATTTCATCTTCGCGCCCATTTCATACACCCCCGCTCCGATTTCGTACAGCCGCAGGAAAAACGCGTGGTTGTACGATTTCTTTTTGTCAGTTTTGTACTTGCAAACGTATATCGATAACACAAAAACAAGTATAAAACTGATGAAAACGACTTTGCTCAAACTTTGGCTCGCCGGCCTTGTGCTGGCCGGTGCGGCGGCCTGCTCGCCGGAGACGATGACCGACGACGAGGCAGCGAAATGGATCGCCGGCTATGCACCAGAACGTATCGGCACCAGTTCTCCGATCCGCATCTGCTTGACCGACAGCGTGCGGTATCTTTATCCCGCTACGCCGCTCGACAATGTTCTGCGATTCTCCCCCCGCGTAAAGGGCGAATTGAGTCTGACGGAGCGGCGCGTGCTCGAATTCGTCCCGCAGGTGGGCGCATTGAAACCCGGACGGGAATACACCTGCCGCGTGCAGATGGCGGAACTCACCGGAATAGATTCACTTCGGGACTTCGCCTTTTCGTTCTTCGTCGCGGAGCGGAAAACGCAGCTGCAAGTTACGAGTGTTCGGGTCGATCCGGCCGACGTCCGGTATATGCAGGCGGAGGGCACGCTCTCGTTCAGCGAGCCGGTGGAGGCCGCGCAGGTCGATGCCGGGCTGCTGCATTGCGACGTTGAGGGGCATCCGGCCCGGGCGGCGATCGAACCGACCGGCGACCCGACCCTTTTCCGCTTCACCCTCTCGCAGCTGAAGCGTGCAGACGGGGAGATGCAGGTGCACGTCTCGTTCCAGGCCGACAAACTGAATTTCGACCTTCCCGAGCCGCAAAAAATCGCGATCCCCGGAATCCGGGAGTTCAAACTGCTCACGGCCGAACGCCGCGATGCGGCGCAGCCCTATATCGAGCTGGAGTTCAGCGCCCCGCTCTCCGCCGAGCAGGAGTTGGACGGGCTGATCGAGATCGACCGCATCGACCGGGTGCGGATCGAGCGCAAAGGCACGAACGTGAAGGTGTTCTACGAATCGAACGGGCTGACCGAGTTGGTGCTCCGCATCTCCGACCTCGTGCGCAATCGCGACGGACAATCGCTCGACTGCGAGGTGGAGCGGCATTTCGAGCAAGAGGTGATTCCGCCCGCCGTCGAAATCCCGATTCACGGCACGATTCTGCCCGACGGGCGCAACCTCGTGCTGCCGTTTCGGGCTGTCAACCTCGCCGCCGTGGATGTCGAGGTGGTGAAAATCTATACCGATAATATCATGTCCTTCCTGCAGGAGAACGAGCTGGACGAATCCTGCCGCTTGCGCCGTTTCGGCCGGTTGATTTACCGACAGACGGTGCGTCTCGACAAAGCTCCTTCAGTGGATCTGCACCGGTGGCAGAACTTCTCCGTCGACTTGAAGAACCTTTTCCGGCAGGAGCGCGGTGCGGTTTACAACATCCACCTCTCGTTCCGCAAGGCCTATTCGCTCTACGACCGAACGCAGGCCGCCGATTTCGAATCGGCCGGAGGGGTTACGACGGAAGACCGCAACGTGTGGGACGAAGACAACACCTATATCTATCGCCGGGCTCCCGACTACAAGGGACGTGATTATGATTGGGATGAACGCGATGACCCGTCGAAAGCGAGCTACTACATGCAGTCGGACCGTATGCCCGAATACAATCTGGCGGCCTCGAATCTCGGCCTGATCGTCAAGCGGGCCGATGGCGAGCAGCTGTGGACTTCGGTGTCGGACATCATGACCGCCGCACCGCTTGCCGGCGTGCGTGTGACGGCTTACAACTACCAGTTGCAGGAGATAGGGCACGGCACGACGGACGGCAGCGGATTCGCCGATTTCAAGGTCGTCAACAAGCCTTTCATCGTAACGGCATCCAACGGCGTCTCGACCAGTTATCTGAAAGTGACAAGCGGACACGAGCAGTCGCTCGGTAATTTCGATGTCGGAGGCAAAAAGAATCCGCAGGGCATCAAAGGTTTCGTCTACGGCGAACGCGGTGTCTGGCGCCAGGGCGACGAAGTCCACTTGACACTGATTGTCGAAGACCGCCAGAAGGCACTGCCCGCCAACCACCCCGTCACGATGGAACTTTACACCCCCGAAGAACAACTCTACGAGCGTCAGACGCTGACCCGAAGCACCGACGGATTCTACGTTTTTCCTATCCGGACTTCGGAGGATGCGCCCACAGGCCGTTGGAACGCCCGTTTCAAGATCGGCGGCAAGATCATCGACTTCCCGGTCAAGATCGAGACGATTAAGCCCAACCGTATCAAAATCGGCATTGAGACCGATGAGACGCTGCAAGCACCGGGTTCTGCCTCCTGCTCGCTTGAAGCGCACTGGCTGACCGGCCCGATTGCCGGCAACCTGCCGGCGGTGTTGGAAATGGTGCTGTACAGCAATCCCAATCCGTTCAAGGAATATAGCGACTATACTTTCTCGAATCCGTTGAACACCTTTTCGTCGGAGCATATCGAGTTGAGTAAAGGTATGCTCGACTCGCTGGGACGCATGACCAAACAGATAGAGCTGGACGATAAGGAGGATGCCCCCGGCATGTTGCAGGCCAACATCATTGCGCGGGTCCGTGAGGCCGGCGGCGACGAGAGTTTTACCGCCCGCAGCGTGCGCTACTCCCCCTATCGGTCGTATGTGGGTATTCGCTTGGGCGAAACGGCGTTCGAGACCGACAGCGACCTGAACTTCCCCGTCGTGTGTGTCGACGCCGAAGGCAAGTTGCAGGCAAAGCGAAGCCTCGAATACAAAATTTACAAACTCAACTGGCGCTGGTGGTGGGAAGGGTCGCCCAATGACCTCAGCCGTTATGTGCAAAGCACCTCCGCCGAGGTCGTCGCCTCGGGCAGATTGGAGACCGCAGAGGGCAGGGCGCAGATTCCGTTCCGCGTCAACTATCCGAGTTGGGGCAAATACCTGATTTTCGTGCACGACACGCAGAGCGGCCACGCCACAGGTGGCGTTGTTTTCGTCGACTGGCCCGAATGGAGAGGACATGCCGGGAAAGAGGAGGCCAAGGCCAGTTCGATGCTCTCCTTTGCCCTCGACAAGCGCAATTACGAGGCGGGTGAAACGGCTACGGTCTACCTTCCGAAATCCGAAGGCGGACGGGTGCTGCTCTCGATTGAGAATGCCTCGAAAGTAATCTCCCGCCGCTGGGTCAGCACCTCCGCCGACCGCGAAACGGCCTGCAAGATTCCCGTTACACGCGAGATGGCTCCGAACTTCTATGTCCATGCCACGCTGCTGCAGCCGCACGCCAAGAGCAACGACCTGCCGATTCGCATGTACGGCGTGGAGGGGGCCGAGGTTATCGACCGCTATTCGATCCTGCATCCCGGAATCGAGGTGGCGGACGAAATACGCCCCCAGCAGGAGTTTACAATCAAGGTGTGGGAGCGCGACCGCAAGCCGATGACCTATACGCTGGCCATTGTCGACGAAGGGCTGTTGGATATTACGGCTTTCAAGACGCCGCAGCCGTGGCGGGCGATGAACCGGCGCGAGGCATTGGGTGTCAGGACCTGGGATTTGTACGACGATATAATCGGCGCTTACGCCGGGAAATCCACTAAGATATTGAGCGTCGGCGGCGACGAGGCGCTGCGCCGTGCTGCGGGCAAAGAGAAGCGGTTTAACCCCGTCGTGAAATTCCTCGGTCCCTTCACCCTCCGAAGCGGGCAGAGGACGCACAAGATTACGCTGCCGATGTATGTCGGTTCGGTGCGCGTGATGGTCGTGGCGGCGCACGAGGCGACCTACGGTCACGCCGACAAGACGGTTGCGGTGCGTTCCCCGCTGATGGTGCTGCCGACGCTGCCGCGCATTTTGGCATGCGGCGACCGCGTGAAACTGCCGGTCAATGTGTTCTGCATGGATGAACAACTTCGGAACGCCACGGTGAAGGTCTCGGCCGAAGGACCGGTATCCGTTGCAGGCAGTGCATCGAAGAGGCTCGCCTTTGCAGCCCCCTCCGAGCAACTGACTACTTTTGACCTCGTGTGCGACAATGTGCGGAGCGGCCGGGCGAAGATCACCGTCTCGGCCGACGGCGGCGGAGATACCGCTTCCGAGACGATTTACATAGCTGTTCGCAATCCGCTGCCGCCTGTAATTACGACCTATGCCAAGACGCTCCGTCCGGGCGAGAAGTACGACTTTGCGTGGACGCCGTTCAGCCATGGAACGGCGCAGTTGGAGGTTGCCGCCATGCCCAAAATCGACTTTTCCGGAGCATTCGCTTTTGTTGACAGTTACGGACACTACTGCACCGAGCAACTCTCGGCACGGGCGATGTATCTGCTTTACGCCTACCGTTTCCTTTCGGCGACCGAGCAGGCACAGGCACGGGAGGCGCTGCCGAAGATTTTGAAGATGATTCTTTCGCGCCAGACCTCCGACGGCGGTTTTGCCTATTGGCCCGGTTCCGAGGTAAACGAATGGGCGACCTCGATGGCCGGCAAAGTGATGATGGAGGCGCGTCGGCAAGGATTTGCCGTTGCCGACCGGTATATTGAGCGCTGGCGCGAGTACCAGCAGCGCAGGGCGCGTGCATACCGCCACAGCCACGAACACGGCGAGGACTTGGTGCAGGCTTACCGTCTCTATACGCTCGTGAAAGCGGGCGACGAACCCGTTGCGGCCATGAACCGCCTGCGCGAATCGAGAGTTATCTCATATCAGGCTCTAATGCGTCTTGCGGCAGCCTATGCCTGCGCCGGAAAGGTCGAAGTGGCGCGGCAACTTCTTGGGCGAATCGACAACAGCGTGATGGCCGCCGGTGCGTGGGTCACCTTCCAGTCCCGCCTGCGCGACCAGGCGATGGAGTTGGAGACCTGGCTGCTTGCGGAGCAGAACGACCGGGCGTTGAAGCTGGCACGCGAAGTGGCGGCGGAGTTCTCTGCCTCCAACTGCACGACGCAGGAGGTCGCCTTTGTCAGTGCGGCGATGAACCGTCTGGCAGGCATTTTCGGCGATGCAGCGACCGAAGTGGTGATCCGGCCCAAAGAGGGCAAGGCGGTCTCGCTTCGGGAGATAAAGGGTATCTACACTATGGCCGCCGATCCGAACAGCGGTGCCGCCCACGCCGAAAACAGAGGAAATCGGGAGGTGTATCTCTCGCTGACGACCCGCCGCTATCCGCAGGCAACCGAGCAACTGCCCGCCGTTGCCAACGGTATTGCATTCGATATCCGCTACACCGACGCCAACGGCAAGGAGGTCAACCCCGAAAGGCTTGCGCAGGGCGACGAATTCTATGCCGAGATTACCGTCCGCAAGGCGATGAAGGAGATCCGGTCGCTGGCGCTGACCTACGCCATCCCCTCCGGCTGGGAGATTTGGAACGAACGCATGGTGAACGACCACACTTCCGAATTGGGCGACTACACCGATATCCGGGACGACCGCATCAGTTGGTATTTCAGTCTGGATGTTGGACAAAGCCGCACCTTCACAGTACGTCTGCGCGCCGCCTACTGCGGCCGTTGCCTGATGCCGCCGACGGTATGCGAAGATATGTACGACACCTCGTGCCGCGCCGTATCGACCTCGCGATTCGTAGAAGTGGTGAAATGAGACGCACGGTGAAATATGCAGCAGTCACAGCAGCAGGAATTCTCCTGTTGCTGTGGCTCTTTTGCCTGCCGCGCGACCTGTTTGAGGACACGGCCTATTCGACTGTCGTGACCGACCGCAACGGACAACTGCTCGGCGCCCGCATTGCCGACGACGGGCAGTGGCGTTTCCCGCACGCCGATTCGTTGCCCGAAAAGTTCGTCGCGGCACTCATCGAGTTCGAAGACCGCACTTTCTATCGGCATATCGGCGTAAGCGTTCGGGCATTGCTCCGCGCCGCCGTGCAGAACATTCGCAGCGGCCGCGTCGTGAGCGGCGGCAGCACGATCTCGATGCAGGTGATCCGCCTTTCGCGACACAAGCCGCGCACCCTGTGGCAGAAGATGGTAGAGATGTTCCTGGCGACCCGTTTGGAGGCGCGCTGCTCCAAAGAGGAAATCCTGCGCCTCTATGCGGCCCATGCCCCCTTTGGCGGCAATGTCGTGGGTATAGACGCTGCGATGTGGCGTTATCTGGGCAATGACGGCAGCGAACTCTCGTGGGCGGAGGCGACCACCTTAGCCGTACTGCAAAACGCCCCCTCGTCCGTTCACCTCTCGCGCAACCGCGATGCGCTGCTCGCCAAACGAAACCGCCTATTGTACCGGCTTTGCGAACGGGGCTGCCTCTCCGAATCGGAGTACGAACTCTCGGCAGAGGAACCGCTTATCGGCGAACCATATCCCATGCCGCAGTATGCACCGCATTGGGTGGAAAATTGCAATGCCGTCCGTCACGGCGAGCGCATCCGCACACCTATCGACCTGCAACTGCAAAAGCGACTGGAAGAGGTTACTGCGCGCTGGAGTCAGGAGTTGTCGGCAGAGGGTGTCAATGACCTTGCGGCAGTCGTTGTGGCGGTGAAAAGCGGCGAGGTGGTCGCCTATTGCGGCAACAGCGACATGAACCGTCTGCGCGAGGGCAAGTGGGTCGACATCGCCCGTGTACCGCGTTCGTCGGGCAGCATTCTCAAACCGCTGCTCTACTGCACCGCCTTGCAGGAGGGAACGATTCTGCCCCATACGCTGCTGCCCGACGTGCCGACCGATTTCGGCGGCTTTGCGCCCAAGAACTTCGACGGAACATTCGCCGGTGCCGTGCCGGCTGACGAGGCGCTTTCGCTCTCGCTCAATGTGCCGAATGTCCATCTGCTCAAAGAGTATGGACCGATGCGCTTTGCCGAACTGCTGAAAAATGCAGGGCTGTTGTCGCTCAACAAGGAGAACAACCGTTACGGTCTGTCGCTCGTATTAGGCGGTGCCGAAGTGCGGCTGCTCGACATCGTGCAACTCTATGCGAATATGGCTGCCTGCTATCAGGGTGTCGGAGACAGCACTCGTTTGGCACACTTCCCGTTTGCCGACCGCGTGGCACTCTACGCCACCTTCGAGGCGATGCGCCATGTAAACCGCCCCGACCAGATGGATTGGCTGCGTGCCACATCCACCCGGCAGATTGCGTGGAAGACAGGCACGAGTTACGGTTCGCGCGACGGCTGGGCAATCGGCGTTACGCCCGAATATGCCGTCGGCGTGTGGGCGGGCAATGCAAACGGCAGTTCGGCACCCGACCTGACGGGCGCACGCACCGCAGGCCCCGTGCTGTTCGATGTATTCAATATGTTGCCCCCAACGGGTTGGTTCGCCGAACCTGATGCAACAGACGGTATCGAGGTTACACTCTGCCGCCGGTCGGGGCATATCGCCGGTCGCAACTGCACCGAGACGGTGCAGGCCATCGTACCTAAAAATGCGCTGAAAAGTCGTTCCTGCCCCTATTGCCAGGAGGCAATTGCCGCCGGCGATAGGGATACATATAGCATTGAGCGGCGATTCGTGCTGCCTCCGGTGATGGAGCATTACTATCGGCAGACCCACTCGGCTTATCAATCTGCGACTTTGACCACCGCACAGACAGTCTCCCGTGTCGAGGTTCGGCCGATGCACTTCATCTATCCGACCGACGGCTGCGTGGTGTCGCTGCCCGTGCAGGGCGACGGAACAGTGGCGGCACTGAACTGCTCGGTGGCGCACACCGACCCTGTGGCGGAATTTTTCTGGCATTTGGACAACTCCTATCTCGGCTCGACACGCAACATCCACCAATTCGCCGTCCGGCCCTCGCCCGGCCGCCACACGCTTACGGTTGTCGATACCGCCGGCAACAGCATCTCGGTCGCTATCGTTGTGGTGTGATCGGGTTACTGTGCGATATTCCTATTGAAATACGTAAAAAACACCAACTGCCCGTTTCCGATTTGCGCTCTAATGGATAACAATCACAGGCTCTGCTTGCAGTTTATCTGGACGCGTGTATTTTACCAATGTATCGTTCTTGTCGGCACAAAGCAGAATCCCGATCGTCGGGTTTTCGTCGGGAGCTTTCTCATTGCGGTCGTAGTAATTTACATACATTTGCAACTGCCCAATATCCTCGTGCGTAATCTTATGAGTTTTCAGTTCGATAACGACGAAACAGCGAAGCAGTCGGTTGTAGAATACCAAATCGGCGAAAAATTCGTCGTCTTCAAGCTGGATGCGTTTTTGTCGTGCAACAAACGAGAATCCGTTACCCAACTCCAACAGAAACGCTTGAAGATTGGTAATCAATGCACGCTCCAAATCTTTTTCGTAGTAGGTCGCTTCGGGCCGCAAACCGAGAAATTCCAAAACCATCGGGTCTTTAATGATCTCGGTCGGAGACTCGGGAATGCGCTCCTTGCGGGCAATCTCCAACACGGCTTTCTTGTCGTTGCTCAACAACAGACGTTCATACAATCCCGAATTGATCTGTCGCTCCAACTCACGCCCAGTCCAGTTGTTGTTTGCAGCCTCCAACTCGTAGTACTCGCGTTTGTCTTTATCGTCTATTTGAATCAGAAGACGATATTGATACCAATTCAATTGCGACCGCACTGCGGACGCAATTGGATAAGTACGGTAGAACTGCCTTGCCCGTTCCAATTGACGCACGGAAAATCCACTGCCGAACTCCTTTTCTATTTCCGTTGCAATGTTTTGAAGAAGGTATGCTCCGTACTCCGCCCGGTCTTGGCCTTTTTGTTCTTCGATAAAGATGCGTTCGCCCAATTTCCAATACATTTGTACACGGACGGTATCCACACTACGAATCGCTGATTCTCTGGCGGAAAGAATAATAGTCCGAATGTCCGATATAAATTGTTCAGCCAGATGGGTCTTTACTATTTTCATATATCGTGTATTTTGAATTCCGACCGCACTGCGGACGCAATTATCTCCTTTACGACAACAAATTTACCAATTCTTTTTTCATTTCATCGTCAATCTCCCGATAACGTGCAAATGCGCGGCTTCCCTCCTTGTGACCGCTCAATGCACCGACCAGATTAGGGTCTTTTACCTGCTTGTACAAGTTGCCAACGAATGTACGTCGGGCAAGGTGTGACGACGCGATCTCATACAGTACCTTTTTCTCCTCCTCGCGGGTCGTCGGGTTGATGATCGTAACCAATCGCTTCAATCCGGCGGCTTTGAAAATCCGCTTGATCGACACATTGTATTTCTGTTCCGAAATAAACGGCAGCAGTTTGTCACCCTCGCAATCCCTGTATCGGGCAATGATCTCCAATGCTGTCGGATTGAGCGGAACTTGCACTGTCAGCGGCCGTCCCTCTTTCGTTTTGCGCGGGATATATTCAATAGCTCCGTCGATGATGCTTTGTTTCGTAAACTTGATGAGGTCGCCCACACGGCAGCCGATCAAACATTGAAAAACGAAGATGTCGCGCTGAATGGCCAACTGTGGATGGCGGTTCAAATTGGTGCGATAAATTTTATTCCGTTCGTCGATCGTAATGTAATAGGGGGTTCCGTAGGTACACTCTTCGAGCGGAAAATCGTCGAATGGCGTGTTGCTCGTCTTTTTGTTATCCTTGCACCAATAAAAGAACGTTCGAATCCGCGAAAAGCAATCCAATAAAGTGTTCTTTCCACGCGGTTGCGGCGTTCGCGCCTCGGGGATCGCATCGTAAATGGCTGGATAGAGCTGGCAATATCGGTATTCGTTCTCGAAAAAATCCCATATATCCCGAAGCGTGTCGGATGTTACGTCGTCGATATAAAGCGTAAAATCTTTTTGTCCGCGCTTGGTTGTCCGCACATAGAGTTCGTAACGCTGCAAGCCGCGTTTCACTACCCGATAGTTCTTTTTGCGGACTTCGGATAGTTTATGCTTTTCGAGAAATTCATCAAACAGCGGAATCACCTGCAATTTGATCTCTTCGGCCAGCGCATCTTCCGTTTGGAATCTTTGCGGGTGGTGGTAACGCTCGATTGTTTCGCTTAACCATTCGCCGTCGGCTTCATTCGTGTAAGATTGGGTAATGAGCGTAACGATATTCCGCACATGGCTATTGAATGCCAGTTTCTCCTTCTCCGAAACCAAGGCTACTCTATCCTTGAATCCTTGTTTTTCGGCACTCCAGTAATTCGGATTGATCGTCAGTTCGCTTGCCGCCTTAATGTCTTTCTTGCCGTCGCGCAGCCGAAAATAGACCGTCGCAAGCGTATCCGTGTCGTTCTTCTTTGCAGTTTTCCGTATGAGTGCCGAAACCTTCATTTTGCAGCGTATTGTTTACACTGCAAAGATGGTATTTGTTCCCGAATTGTTCCCATATATCCTGAATTTATTTCGACCTGCGTCAAATCTATTAAACGATTCACTAATTGCAAATCGTTGTATAATAGCGAAAATACATTATTTTGCGTCGTTTTGCGATTTTAGAATAATCGAATAGAATTTATAATTTCAAATGCGGCTCCGGGTACCGAAGAGGGCCTCCTGCTTTTGCGCGGGAGGCCCTTTCGTTTCGGGACGGTTCGTTTGGATGCGATATTGCATGTGTAATCCTTTGTCGTATAGAGTCTTGCATAGGGGGGGGGTAAAGTCACCCCGGAGGTGCGCGATTTAGCGGATATTTTCGTATTTTTGTGCGTCGATTCGCGCGGCTCCGACCGGGCCTGCGGGTCGCCGTGACGAATCTATGGAATCGAAAAAACGATTTGCGATCATCGGCGTGGCGGGCTATGTCGCCCCGCGTCATCTGCAGGCGATCGGCGCCCTGGGGCACGAGCTGGTCGCAGCGCACGATCTGTCGGACAGCGTGGGGGTGATGGACCGCTACTTCCCCGATGCCGATTTTACGACCGACCCCGCGGCCTTCGGGCGCTGCCTCGGCCGCCAGGCGGTCGACTATCTGGCCGTGTGCACCCCCAATCACCTCCACGCCGCGCACGCCGCGCAGGGGCTGGAGGCGGGCGCCGATGCGATCTGCGAGAAGCCGCTGGGTATCGATCCGCAGCAGATCGACCGTCTGATCGCTCTGGAGCGGACGACGGGCCGCCGCGTGTGGACGATCCTGCAGCTGCGTCTCCACCCCGAGATCGAGCGTCTCCGGGAGCGGGTGGCGGCCGGTGCGGCCGACAAGATCTACGACATAGACCTGACCTACATCACGCCGCGCGGGCGGTGGTACGCAGCTTCGTGGAAGGGCGACCCGGCGCGGAGCGGCGGCGTGGCGATGAATATCGGCGTGCACTTCTACGACATGCTGCTGTGGATCTTCGGCCCCGTCGAGCGGAGCACGGTCCACTATGCCGCCGAGGGGTGCGTCGCCGGGGCGCTGCAACTCCGGCGCGCCCGCGTGCGCTACCTGCTGAGCATCGACGCCCGGCATCTGCCCGCGCGCGAGGAGGCCGGGCGCTCGCCCTACCGCTGCATGCGCATCGACGGCGAGGAGTTCGATTTTTCGCAGGGCTTCACCGACCTGCACACGGAGAGCTACCGCCGCATTCTGGCCGGCGAGGGCTTCGCGCCGACCGAGGCGCGCGCGGCGATCGAGCTGCTCGCCCGCATCCGCGGGGCACAGGCCGAGGGGCTCACGGGCGACTACCACCCCCTGCTGCGCGGCCTCGCGGGCACGCCGCATGCGGTGTCGGATCGCCTAAACACGACGATGACCTATGGAGATTAGGATGGTCGACCTGGAGGGTCCCTACGAGCGGATCCGCGACGAGGTGGCTGAAGGGGTGCGCGAGGTCGTGGCCTCGTCGGCATACATCGACGGCCCGGCCGTCGGGGCCTTCGCCCGCGAGCTGGCGACCCGGCTCGGCGTGCGGCACGTGATTCCGTGCGGTAACGGTACCGACGCCCTCACGCTGGCCCTCATGGCCGTCGGGCTGAAGGCGGGCGACGAGGTGATCGTCCCGGCGTTCGCTTATGCGGCGGCCGCGGAGGCGGTGCTGCTGCTGGGCGGCGTGCCCGTGATGGCCGATGTGGACGAGGCGACCTTCAACATCGACCCCGAGAGCGCCCGGCGCTGCGTGACGCCGCGCACGCGGGCGATCATCCCGGTGCATCTGTTCGGGCAGGCGTGCGCGATGGAACCGATCCTCGACCTCGCCCGCGAGTACGGGCTGAGCGTCGTCGAGGACAACGCCCAGTCGCTCGGTGCCGTCTACGCCTTTGCCGACGGGCGCCGCCGCTATGCCGGCACGATGGGCTGCATCGGCTGCACGTCGTTCTTCCCCACCAAAATTCTGGGGTGCATGGGCGACGGCGGGGCGCTCATCACCGACGACGACCATCTGGCCGGGCGGCTGCGCATGCTGGCCCGCCACGGGCAGGCGGAGCGCTACCGCCACGAGGTGGTGGGGATCAATTCGCGCCTGGATACCTTGCAGGCCGTGGTGCTGCGGGCCAAGCTCCCCCGCCTGGACGAATATATCGGGGCGCGCCGCGCGGCCGCGAGCCGCTACACCCGCCGCCTGGGGGCGATCGGCGCGCTGCACGTGCCGCACGAGGCGCCCTACACGACCCATGTCTACCACCAGTATACGCTCCGCGTGGAGCCCGGCTGCCGCGACCGGCTGCGCGAGCGGCTCGCCGCGCAGGGCATCCCCACGGCCGTTTACTACCCGTTGTCGCTGACGCAGCAACCGGCCTACGCGCGTGCGTGCGCGAGCGACGGGCGGCTGGAGGTGGCGCTCCGGCTGCCGCAGTGCGTGCTGTCGCTGCCGATGCACACCGAGCTGACCGAGCGGCAGCAGGAGCGGATCGTTGCGGCGATCGAACGATTTTTCGAAGAGTGAATATGGAAGAGTGCTTCGTACACCCCACGGCCGTCGTGGACGACGGCGCACTGATCGGCCCCGGCACCCGCATCTGGCACTTCTGCCACGTGATGGCGGGCGCCTGCCTGGGGGCGGGCTGCAACCTGGGGCAGAACGTGATGATCGCCCCGGGAGTGACGCTGGGGCGCAACGTGAAGATACAGAACAACGTGTCGGTCTACTCGGGCGTCGTCTGCGAGGACGACGTCTTCCTGGGCCCCTCGTGCGTCTTCACCAACGTGCGCAATCCGCGGGCGGCCGTGTCGCGCCGGGGCGAGTACCTCCCCACCGTCGTGCGGCGCGGCGCCACTGTCGGGGCCAATGCCACGGTGGTGTGCGGCGTCGAGATCGGCGAGTATGCCTTCGTAGGAGCGGGTGCCGTGGTGACGCGGAGCGTGCCGGCATATGCGCTCGTCGTGGGCGCGCCCGCCCGGCAGATCGGGTGGATGAGCCGCCGCGGCTGCCGGCTGGAGTTCGACGGCGAGGGGCGCGCCGCGTGCAGCGAGTCGGGCGAGGTGTATACGCTGCAAAACAATGAGGTTCAAATAATTGAATATCCGTATGATAATGGGGGGGGAGATAGTCCCGTGCTGGCCGTCCTCGGCCTGGGCTATGTCGGGCTGCCGCTGGCGCTCGGCTTTGCCCGTCGTTTCCGTGTGGTGGCTTTCGACATCGATCCCGAGCGCGTGGCCCGGCTGCGGGCCGGCGTCGATGCGTCGGGCGCCCTCGAAGACGACGGCGCTGCGGGGTGCGACATCCTCTTCACCTCGTGCGAGGAGGAGCTCGTCCAGGCCGATGTCTACATCGTCGCCGTGCCCACGCCGGTCGACGTCGACCGCCGCCCCGACCTCTCGCCCCTCGACGCGGCCACGCGCACGGTGGGCCGCTGCCTCCGCTGCGGCGACTGCGTGGTCTTCGAGTCGACGGTCTACCCCGGGTGCACGGAGGAGCGGTGCGTGCCGCTGCTCGAGAGCCTCTCGGGGCTGAAAGCGGGCCGCGACTTCAAGGTGGGCTATTCGCCCGAGCGGATCAACCCGGGCGACGCGGAGCACACCTTCGCCCGCACGGTGAAGATCGTGTCGGGGTGCGACGACGAGGCGCTCGACGCCGTGGCGTCGCTCTATGGGCAGGTGGTCGAGGCGGGCGTCCACCGCGCACCGTCGATTCGCGTGGCCGAGGCGGCCAAGATGCTCGAGAACGTGCAGCGCGACGCCAACATCGCACTGGTCAACGAGTGCGCCATGCTCTTCAGGCGGATGGGGATCGACCCGATCGAGACGCTGGAGGCCGCCGCCACGAAGTGGAACTTCATGAAGGTCATGCCGGGGCTGGTCGGGGGCCACTGCATCGGCGTGGACCCCTACTACCTCCTCGACAAGGCGGCCGAGCTGCACATCGACGCGCCGGTCGTGCGCGCATGCCGCGAGGTCAACGAGGGGATGGCCGGCCATGTCGCCGGGGCACTGGTCGGCGAGCTGCTCGCCGCGGGACGGACGCTCCATGAGTGCCGGGCGCTGGTGCTGGGGATCACCTACAAGGAGAACGTCGCCGACTGCCGCAACTCGAAGTCGGCCGAGCTGGTGCGCGAGCTGGCGCGGGCCGGTCTGGAGGTCGATGCGGCGGACCCGTGCGCCGATCCGAGGCGCGTGAGGGAGCTGTGCGGCATCCGTCTGGCGCCGGTGCTGCGTCCGCCCTACGATCTGATCGTGGTGGCGGTGGCCCACGACGCCTACCGCGCGCTCGACGAGCAGTGGTTCCGTTCCGTCGCCCGGCCCGACGCCCTGCTGGCCGATCTGAAATCGATCTATCGTCATAAAATAGGTGGGCTCCGCTACTGGAGCCTCTGACGGGCATGGGTATGGAGCAGCGGTCGAGCAAAACGCTTCAGGCCCTCTGGCTCGTCACGGGCAACCTTTGCTCGCTGCTCTTCGGGCTGGGCTCGATGGCCGTGCTGGGGCGTTATCTTACGACGGAGCAGTACGGCACCTACCGGCAAGTACTCTACGTCTACCAGACGCTGCTCATCCTCTTTTCGCTCGGCATGCCCCGGGCCTACTCCTATTTTCTGGTGCGCATGCCCGTCGAGGAGGGGCGCTCCTTCGTCGCGAAGATGCGGCGCATGTTTCTCGGACTGGGCGCGGGGTTCGCCGTGCTGCTCTATGCCGGGGCCGGGGGCGTGGCGCAGGTGCTGGAGAATCCGGCGCTGGCGCCGGCGCTGCGCATCTTCGCGCCTACCCCGCTGCTGCTCATGCCCGTGCTGGGCATCGAGTCGCTGCTGGTCGCGCTCGACCGTGCGCGGCTCAACGCGCTCTACGTGCTGTTCAACCGCCTGACGACCGCCGTCGGCGTGCTGCTGCCCGTGGTGGCCCGGGACATGGGCGTCGAGGGGGCCGTGGGCGGGTTCGTCGCCGCGGGGCTGGTCAACTTCGCCGTCGGCTCTTGGGTTGAGCGGCTTCCGTTCCGCCGCGCCGCGCGCCGGCCGACCCGCGTTTCGGTGCGGGAGATCCTCGCCTTCTCGTTCCCGCTCTTCACTGCTGGTCTGTGGGGCTTCGTCATCCTGTCGGTGAGCCCCTTCTTCGTCGGGCGCTACCTGGGTGCAGAGGCCTTTGCGCAGTATGCCAACGGGTATGTCGAACTGCCCGTCGCCGCGTGGATCGTGGGGGCGACTTCGACGGTGCTGCTGCCCCTCTTTTCGCGCATGCGGCACGAGGGCGTCGGCAGCCGGGAGATCGTCGACGTGTGGAGTCGCGCGATTCTCAAGTCGGCCAAGATCATCTATCCGCTCTCGATCTTCTGCTGCGTCTATGCCCTCCCGATCGTGGAGCGTGTCTATGGCCCGGAGTATCGGCAGGCGGCGCTCCTCCTGCAAATCATCACGCCGGTCAACCTGTTGCGCGTGGTGCCCTACTCGCCCGTACTCTTCGCGTTGGGACGCGGCCGCGACTTCTCGCGGGCGCACTTCATCACGGCGCTGGCGCTCATCGCCGGGGAGGCGTGCTGCGTGCGGTGGTTTCCATTGACCGCAGCCATCGCCGTCGTTCAGACACTCTGCACGGCGGGGTGCCTCGTGGCGCTGATGGTGGCCCTCCACCGGGCCGTGGCTGTCGGCTGGCGGCAGCTGCTCCCCGCCGCGGCGCTGTCGAAGCTGCTGTTGCTTTCGGCCGTTGCCTCGGGGGCGAGCCGCCTGGCGGTGGGGAGCGTCGGAAGCTGGAACGGGCTTGCCGGGGCTTTTCTGCTCGCTGCGGCGCTCTATGCGGTGTTGTGCGCGCTGTGCGGCGTCGGCTATACCAACCTGCTGCAACCGCTGCTCGGCTCCGAAGGGGCGCTGTCGCGCTGTGGGGGCGTCGTCGGACGGGCCGTGTCGCGTGTCATGAATAAATAGTTTTGGTATGAACATATTGATCGTCAGTCCTTTTTTCTCTCCGAATATTCAAATCGCATCGTTTCGCATCGACGCTTTCGCCCGCTATTTCCGCGAAGCCGGTCATACGGTAACGGTGATTACCATAGGGGAACGCGATGAAACGGTGACGCGATACGGATGCACGGTGCATTATCTGAGGGATTGGGCCGGGAACTTGTCCGGCAGCGATGCCCGAAAGCGGTTTGTCGGTCCGTTGAGACTGATGCTGATGCGGATGCAGTTCCTTTGTTCGCTCGATTGGCGGGCGCTGTGGCGGCGGCGTGCGTGTGCGAAGGCTCGCGAGCTGCTCGACCGCGAGCCAGCCGATGTGCTTCTCACCTCCTATAGCCCGTTGGCTCCGCATATGATCGCCCTGCGGTTGCGCAAGAAGGGATATAAGTTCCATTGGGTCGCCGACATGCGCGACGAGATGTCGGACCATCCCCACCACTCTCTGCATATCGCCCGCCGCCTGCGACGGGTGGAGCGGATCGTACTTCGCGAGGCCGATCTGGTCACGACGGTCTCCCGGCCATTGGTCGACCAGTTCCGCCGGCTGTGCGGTCACGATCGTTTTCTGGAGGTGAGGAACGGCTACGACTACGAGGAGGTGCGCGACGCGTCGTTCCAGCCGCGCTTCACGCTGGGATACGTCGGCCGGTTTTACTGGGAGAGCCGCCCCGACAATCTTTTCGAGGTGCTGGCGGAGATGAAGCGGCGCGGCGAGATCCCGTCTGATTTCCGCTTCAGGATCGTGGGCAACCACCTGCGTCTGGTCGTCCCCGAGGCGATCCGCGACAATGTGGAGCAGGAGGCCGAGGTGCCGCACGACGAGGCGCTGGCCATCCTGCGGCAGCTCGACGTGCTGGTCATGATCCACCCCACCGGCCGGCGGGGCGTCTATACGGGTAAGGTGTTCGACTACCTGGCCTCCAACAAGCCCATTCTGGCGCTCTTCGACCCCCGCGACGTCGTCGCCGATCTGTTGGCCGAGACCCGCGCGGGCTTCGTCGCCGACAACGACGATCGGGAGGGAGTCCGGCGGAAGATACTGGAGTGCCACCGTCTGTGGCGCGACCGCGAGGTGCTGCCCCGCGACTGGGAGAAGATCCGGCAGTACAGGCGCAAAAACCAGGTGGGCATCCTGTTGAAGCATCTTGAAGCGACGCTCCGGCGCCACTGACGGCAGGCTTTCCGGCACGCGGCCGCGCTATCGCTCCTCCGTGCGGCCGTAGTCCGAGGGGAGGATCGCCATATTGCGGACCGTTTTCCGCATCGAGGGGCTGAAACCCTCCGCGGTGTCGATTCGCTATGCGCGGACGCCGGGCGCAGTGAAGCGCGTGCTTTTCATGTCGGGAGCGGATGAGTTGAGAATCCCCGGATCGGCTTTGGCCGGTCCGGGGATTGTCGTGTCGTGCGCAGCTGCGCGTGTTTTAGCGGTAGATCTCGTTCAGCAGGCGAGCCAGGCGCAGGCCGCCGCGCAGGAACTGCTGCTCGATGACGGGCGCTTGTGCTGCTATGTAGTCGTAGGACAGTTTGGCGCCCTCGGGCGTCTCGGCGTAGATCTTTTCGCAGATGGCGTGCGTCTGGGCGATCCAGTCGGCGGGGGTGCCGGCCTGCACGGCGGCGACCTCCTCCTCCGACAGACGGTCGATCTGCTGCTGCCACTCGGTGTAGCTCCACTTGTGGGCCGCCTCCACGAGCGACGAGTCCCACACCGAGTGGAGGTTGGTGCGCGTGGAGAAGAAGAGCACCGGGCGCCGGTTGCCGCCGCGGTCGGAGAGCCTGCCGGCGTGCATCGGGCAGTGCATGTCGCCCACCAGATGGATCAGCATGCGGAGGCTCGTTTCCTCCTCCTCGGGCGATAGACCGCCCTGCGCGAGCTTGTCGCGGAGCGCCGTGACTGCCGTCAGCACGTCGCCGTCGGCGCACTTGGGCATGGTCTCGATCGTGTGGCCCTCGTCGACGTTCAGGTAGTGCCACGTCTTGGTGTAGGCGTATTCGGGGGTATGGCTGGCGTTGTCGAGCCAGTTGGAGTAGTAGACGGGCGAGTGGCCGCGCAGCACGCGGTCGACCGCGCGGGCAGCCTTGCGCGTGAGGTGGTTTTCTGCGATGTAGGCCGTCACGTCGTGGCCCTTCTGCCCCCAGGCGAGCGCGTCGAGGGCCCAGACGAGGCAGAGCAGGATGAAGAGTGCTTTTTTCATCGGTCGGTGTTGGTTTTTTAGTGGTTCATGGTGGCGAGGAACTCCTCGTTGGTCTCCGTGAGTCCCATCTGCTTCTGGAGAAACTCCATCGCCTCGACGGGGGTCATGTCCGAGAGGTATTTGCGCAGGATCCACGTGCGGTTCATCACCTCGCGCGGCAGCAGCAGGTCTTCGCGGCGCGTGCCCGAGGCGATGACGTCGACGGCCGGGTAGACGCGCTTGTTGGCCAGCTTGCGGTCGAGCTGGAGCTCCATGTTGCCCGTGCCCTTGAACTCCTCGAAGATCACCTCGTCCATCTTCGATCCGGTGTCGATGAGCGCCGTGGCGATGATCGTCAGCGAACCCTTCTCCTCGGTGTTGCGCGCCGCGCCGAAGAAACGCTTGGGCTTGTGGAGCGCGTTGGCGTCCACA
>ERZ777306.1934-NODE-1934-length-29273-cov-7.078411_pt1 | contig 29273 bp, 34 predicted proteins | sample MGYA00374966_ERZ777306 | MGnify/ENA primary metagenome ERZ777306 (study PRJEB29329, sample SAMN06343882) | mouse gut metagenome | isolation source: Mouse cecum | place: Austria: Vienna | collected 2014-11-15 ... | reverse complement strand
TGCTGAGCACCTACGAGTTCCCCGGCGACGACCTGCCCATCATCAAGGGCTCCGCGCTGAACGCTCTGGTGTCTGATTCCACCGATCCCAACGCCCCCGAGTATGCCTGCATCAAGGAGCTCATGGACGCGGTTGATGATTATATCCCCACTCCTCCCCGCGACGACTCTCTGCCCTTCCTCATGCCTGTCGAGGACGTGTTCACCATCTCCGGCCGCGGCACCGTGGCTACCGGTCGTGTGGAGCGCGGCCAGCTGAAGCTGAGCGAGGAAGTCGAGATCGTCGGCCTGGCGGAAGAGACCAAGAAGACCGTCGTCACGGGTATCGAGATGTTCCACAAGCTGCTGGACTTCGCCGAGGCCGGCGACAACATCGGCGTTCTGCTCCGCGGCATCGACCGCAATGGCATTGAGCGCGGCCAGGTTCTGGCGAAGCCCAAGTCCATCAACCCCCACACCAAGTTCAAGGGCCAGGTCTACGTTCTGTCCAAGGACGAGGGTGGCCGTCACACTCCCTTCTTCAACAACTATCGTCCTCAGTTCTATTTCCGTACCACCGACGTCACCGGCGTCATCTCCCTGCCCGAGGGCACCGAGATGTGCATGCCCGGCGATAACGTCGAGATGGCTGTTGAGCTGATCACCCCCATCGCCATTGAGAAGGGCCTCCGCTTCGCTATCCGCGAGGGCGGCCGTACCGTTGGTTCCGGCGCTGTTACCGACATTGCCGAGTAATGAGTTCTTAAAAAAGGACTGCCGCTTTGCGGCAGTCCTTTTTTTGGCGCGAATTTTGTCATTCCATTTGAATAAGCGGCAATTGAAAACCGCCGGCTCCGGAGGCGCAGATATCTCCGGCAACCGGAACTTCCTCGCAGACATAAAGATTGGCCTGCACGCCCTCGGAATTCCCCGAGTCGTTGATGACGGCATAGGTGAACCGGGCAACCTGCTTTCCGAGACAGCGGCGCAGGTCGAAGCCCTGAGGAAGCTGTATTTCATTGTAAGAGAGGTAAGGCTCCTCCAGTTCCGCAGGCAGCAAAAATTGCAGCGTTTCGATCGGCTCCGGCTCCACTTTCCACCCTAAGGACTGGAGATAGGTTATCCGTTCCTCATTGGTTGTCAGCTTGGGAAGCGGCGCCTCCGGTTCTGCTGGTGTCCGGCCCGTTAAGAGAATCAGCGCCGCCATTACTACGCCCATGAAAATGACGGCGGCAACGGCTTTCTTTCGGGAAAACTTTGCGGTCCAAATTAACATATCAATCCCTCCTGACAGTTCCTTATTCATTTTCCGAGAAAAATATGATACAATGAAACAAGCAATTCCAAAAACAGGCCGGAAAGGGGAGAGACGCCGTGGAAAAACAGCGGCTGGATAAGATCATCGCCTCCACAGGAAAATGGTCCCGCCGGGAAGTCCGGGAGCTGGCGCGGATGGGACAGGTACTGGTAGATGGGGTTTCCATTCGCTCGGCAGAGGAAAAGGTAAATCCGGAGGCGGTAAGCATTACCGTTAACGGCGAGGTGCTGTGCTACCGCCGTTATACCTGGATTATGCTGAACAAGCCGGCAGGCTGCCTCTCCGCCACAGAGGATGGAAGAGGCAGGACTGTGCTGGATTTGCTGCCCCAAGACCTTCAGCGGCAGAATTTATTTCCCGTGGGCCGGCTGGACAAGGATACGGAAGGCTTGCTGCTGCTGACCAACGAGGGGGAGCTGGCTCATGCCTTGCTGTCGCCAAGGCGGCATGTGGACAAAGTGTACTACGCCCGTACGGACGGACGGCTGACGGAGGCGGACGTCCGCGCTTTCGCCGTGGGCCTGTCCTTGGAGGACGGACTTCAATGCCAGCCCGCAAAGCTGGAGATTCTTTCCGCAGGGGAGCAGAGTGAGGCTTATGTCACACTGCGGGAGGGGAAATTTCATCAGGTGAAACGAATGCTGGCCGCCCGAGGAAACCCCGTTCTGTATCTGGAGCGGGTGCAAATGGGGAATTTGTCCTTGGACCGAACGCTCTCCCGGGGGGCTTTTCGCTTTTTGACCGAGGAGGAGATTGCTGCGCTCCATGCCCTTGTATAGTTCTTAGAAAAAGCTCGAATACTTACCAAAAAGAGAATGAGTTTTTTGTTGAAAAAAGAAAAAACATCTTGCAATTTGGTGAAGTTGACGATATAATATAGATGTTTTATAAGTGGATCAATGCTTCCCCGGTATTTTAGGTGAGGAGGACGGCCATGTCTGGGAGAATTTATCAAAATGTGGTATTGCAGTTGAAGGAAAATACGGATCGCACGATAGGCGTTATGGATGGGGAAGGCGTGGTGATTGCTTGCAGTGAGCTCTCCCTCATCGGGCAGCGGTGGACGGAGTATATCCCCGTGGTGAATAACGCCGCCGGTGCGCTGATTTCCTCAGACGGTAGGACCTTCAAAGCGCTGAATGGGTGGGGAAATCAGTTCGATTACGCCGCCTTCGCCTTTGGGGAGAATGATGTCAGCAAGGCCGTTTGCTCGGTGGCCACCGTGGCGCTGAACGCCGCAAAGGCCTATTACGAGGAGAAGCATGACCGGGGTTCGTTTATTAAGGATATTATCTCCGACAACATCATGTTGGGCGATATCTATATGCGGGCCAAAGAATTGCGGGTTACCGCCGACGTGGCCCGGGGGGTCTTTGTGGTTCGGTCTCTCAAGAAGGGAGAGTCGGTTCCTACAGATGTCGTGCAGGCCATGTTCCCTGACCGGCAGAATGATTTTGTCCTCAGCATCGGGGACGGGGACGTGGTGCTGGTCCGGCAAATGCCGGAAGGCGCGGGCTTCCGGGAGCTGAATAAGATCGCCTCCTCCATTGAAGAAAGTCTGCGCTCCGGCACGGAGAGCACGGTTGTTGTAGGCATCGGCACCATCGCGACCCATTTGCGGGATTTGGCCAAATCCTATAAGGAAGCGCAGATTTCCATTGATGTGGGCAAGGTCTTTGATACGGAGAAATATGTCATCAATTATGAGAATCTTGGAATCGGCCGCCTGATCTACCAGTTGCCCACCACGCTTTGCGAGATGTTTCTTCAGGAGGTCTTTAAAAAGAATCCCATTGATGCCTTGGATAAGGAGACGCTCTTCACCATTCACCGTTTCTTTGAGAACAACCTGAACGTCTCCGAAACTGCCCGGAAGCTCTTCGTCCACCGGAACACGCTGGTTTACCGGCTGGAGAAAATCAAAAAGCTGACGGGCCTGGACCTGCGGGAGTTTGACGACGCCATTACCTTCAAGGTGGCGCTGATGGTCAAAAAATACCTGACTTCCCGCGGAATTGACTCTTGACGGTTGCGCGGCGGACAAGCGTCCGCCGCTTTCTTTTGTACAGCGTCCTTCACCTGAGCTTGACAAAGCCTTTGGGGCATGATAGAGTATCCGATAGTACTATTGCAATAGTTTGCCGGCTTTTTTGGGTTGCGCCACATTGACGGGAACCGTTGTTTATGCTACAATAACATTCGAATTATGTCGACCGCCGGACGCTTGTCCTGTTTTCCGACACCAATTGGAGGCGCTTATATGGTAGAATCAGAGAACGCCATCATCGAGTTAAGGGACGTGGAAATGGAATACGATAACGGGACCAAGGCCATCCAAGGTATTTCCATGCGCATCAGGCCCGGCGAATTCGTTTTCCTGGTGGGGCCCTCCGGCTCCGGAAAATCCACCATCATCAAACTTCTCACCGGGGAAGTGGAGCCCAACGCGGGCCGGGTCCGGGTCAACGGGTTTTCTACCCGGAACATCTCGGAACGGCAGATTCCCCTGATGCGCCGGACGCTGGGGGTCATTTTCCAGGATTTCCGCCTGATCGAGAAAAAGACGGTTTATGACAATCTGGCGTTTGTCATGAGGGCCGTGGGGGCCTCCGCCCGGGAGAGCCGGCAGAGGATTCCCTATGTGTTGCAGCTGGTGGGACTGGAACAGAAGGCCTACAGCTATCCAAATGAACTCTCCGGCGGCGAGCAGCAGCGGGTGGCCATCGCGCGGGCCCTGGTAAACAACCCGGATACCATCATCGCCGACGAGCCCACTGGCAACCTGGACCCGGAGCGCTCCCTGGAGCTGATGGATTTGCTGGTGAAAATCAACGAACTGGGCACCACCATGGTGGTGGTGACCCACGAAAAGGACCTGGTGGACCATTTCGGCAAACGGGTGGTCACCATCGATTCCGGCCGGATTATCAACGACAGTATCGGCGGCTATGTGGGAGGACGCATTCATGGGTAAGCACAATTTCGGATACTTTGTCCATGAAGGGTTTTCCAACATGTTCAGTCATGGCTTCATGAGTTTTGCCGCCATCGGCATCACCGTGGCCTGTCTTCTCATCATGGGCACCTTTACGCTGGTGGCGGTGAACGCCAATGGCCTTTTGGAGGATCTGGAGCAGGAAAATGAGATGCTGGCCTTTGTGGATGAGAACTTTGAGGATACCCACGCGCTCCAGCAGAAGCTGGAGGCCATCCCCAATGTGGAGTCCGTCGATTTCATCAGCCGCCAGGAGGCTATGGAGCGCTTTACGGAGCAGTATCCCGATGAGGAGATGTTTCAGGACCTGGACCCCAATATCCTGCGGGACCGTTTTTCCTTGAAAATCATCAATCTGGAGCGTATCTCCCAAACCAGAGCGGCGGTGGCGGCCGTGAACGGAATTGCCCGCGTCAACGCCTCGGAGGAGGTGGCCGGGGGCTTTATCGCCCTTCGAAATGTGGCGACGGTGGTCTGTGTGGCCCTGATTGCGATCTTGTTCGTGGTGTCCGTCTTTATCATCTCCAATACCATCCGCCTCACCACCTTTGACCGGCGGGAGGAGATCGCCATCATGCGGATGGTAGGGGCCACCAACGGTTTCATTCGCTGGCCCTTTGTGTACGAGGGCTTCCTCATGGGATTCCTGGGGGCGTCCATCGCCTTTTTGATGCAGTGGGGGCTCTATGAGGCGGTGGCCCGGGGCGTCAACACCAGCGACGCGCTCCAGCTCATTGATGTGATTCCCTTTCAGGAACTGCGGGTCCCGGTAGCCAGCTCTTTCGCGGCGGCGGGCATCTTTATTGGCGTGGGAGGCAGCCTTTCCGCCATTCGGAAGTATTTGCAGGTCTGAGAGGAGGGCGGTATGAAGCGAAACTGCAAACGGTTTCTCCGTTCACTGCCGGTTCTGGCTCTGGCCTTGTGTCTGGTGCTGGCAGACCTGACTCCCGCTGCGGCGGTGACCCAGGCGGACATTGACGCGCTGAAGAGCGACGCCAAGGATCTGGCCCAGGAGAAAAAAGAGATTCAGGCGCAGATCGACAAACTTTCTGCGGATATCAGCAACACGCTGGAGCGCAAGCGCCTCTTGGACAATCAGATCAGTTTGACGGAGGAGGAGATTGCCAATAAGGAAGAGGAAATCCAGACGTATGAAAATCTGATTTCCCAGACGGCGGAGGAGCTGGCGGATGCCGAGGCCCGGGAAGCGGCTCAGTACGAGCTGTTCTGCAAGCGGGTCCGGGCCATGGAGGAGCAGGGGAAGGTGGAATATTGGTCCGTCTTGTTCCGGGCCAACAGCTTTTCAGACCTCCTGGGCCGGCTGGACGTCGTCAACGAGATTATGGAGTACGACCAGCGGGTAATTGACGATCTGAAGACGCTCCAGGCCATTACCGCCGAAAAGCAGGCGGAGCTGGAGGGACAGAAGAATGCCTCCGAGGAGGCCAAGGCGGAGCTGGAGACCAAGAAGCGGGACCTGGATTCCCAGCGGGACGCGGCGAACGCCCTGGTAGCTAAGCTCCGGGCCCAGCAGCAGGAGCAGGAGAACGCGCTGGACGACCTCTCTGACGAGGAGGAGGCGGTCCAGGCCCGCATCAAGTCCCTGATTAAGAAGATGGAGGAGGAAGAGGCGGCCCGCCGGGCGGCCCAGGGCCAGGCCGGCCCCACCTCCAACCCCGGCGGGTACATCTGGCCGACGAACAGCCGTTATATCACCTCCACGGTGGGAGGCCGGGACTCTCCCGGCGGCATCGGCTCCACCAACCACAAGGGAACCGATATCGGCCGGGTGGGCTATAACAGCAGCATCTACGCCGCTAAGGCGGGACAGGTCATCATCTCGGAGTACTCTAAATCCTACGGGAACTATGTGGTAGTCTATCACGGTCCCGGCAACTCCACACTCTATGCCCACATGAGCAGCCGGAAGGTCAGCGTGGGCCAGCAGGTGAAGCAGGGGGATGTTTTGGGCATCACCGGCTCCACCGGCAATTCCACCGGCCCTCACCTTCATTTTGAGGTCAAGGAAAACAACACGATCATCAATCCCATCGCCAAGGGTTACCTTACGGGCTATACCCTGTCTTCCTCGGCATAATCTGGCCTCCCGCCCCATATCATGGGGCGGGAGGTAGTGTTTTATGGTAGGTTTATTGACATGGGCGGACCCCCAAAAGGGGCAGCGGAGCGTTTGCCTGGAAGAGCGGATCCTTCTGCGGATGCGGTTTTTACAGGCGGAGATCGTAAAAAGCTCCCACGCGGCGGTGCTCCGCCGCCGTGTGGGGGCGGCGGGGAAGAAGCTCCGGAAGCGGGGCGTAACCCAAGTAGTGCTGCCGGAGGAATTTCCCTTTGGGGAGGCGCTTACAAAGTGCGGCCTGCGGCCTGTGTCTACCCTGGCTCTCCGGCGGGCCGTGGCGGCGGATTGGGTCCGGGCGGGACTGGCGGCGAAAGGGCAGCCGGTAGCCGGAGCCCGGGTGGCGGTCACAGCGGCGGCGCTGACAGGGGAGGTGGTCCGGGCGGTGACGGAGCTGAGCCTCCGGCACCGTTATGTGCTGCTGGACCTGCCCTACGGCGGGGAGGAGCTCTGCCGCCAGCTCCGGCGGGAGTATGGCGTGTCGCTGCTGCTGGGGCCCTCCAAGGACCAGCTGGAGGGGGCGGAAGCCCTGATTCTTTTCGACTCCCGGACGGATTTGTCCCTGAAAAATCCGGTGGCCCTGCGGCTCTATGATGAGAAGCAGGCGCTGCCGTCTCTGACTCTGCCGCCCAGTTTGGAGAAGGAGCTGCCCGAGGGGGCGGACCGGGGCCAGCTGCTGGCGGCCCTCCGGGAGGCGGGGGCCTTGAAGCGGGAGCAGATTGTCCTGGGCATATGAGAACCGCTTTCCCCAGTGCTGAACAGGCCGCCGTTTTCAAGACGGCGGCCTGTTCAACGCTGCGCGGGAAGATTCTACAGCCATACACCCCAGTCGCCATAGTAAAATTTGCCGCTGCCATGACACAGTTTCCCCTCCGCTTTCAGCGTTCGGAACGCGTCCCGCATACGGATTATGATTTCCGGTTCGATGTTCAGCGAATGGTGTGCGGGAAACACTTTCTTTACAGGCAGCGCCGCAAGTTCTTCCAGGGAAGCAAGATAGGCCTCCGGATCGGTGGAGGGATAATAGGCAAACAGAACATCCTTGTAAACCAGATCGCCGGTAAATAAGTATCCCCGCTCTTTTTCCCAAAAACACAGGTGCCCCGGGGAATGTCCGGGGGTGTGCAGTACTTCGATTTCCCGGCCTCCGAGGTCTATGATTTCGTGATTGGTCAACACTTTGGTTGGCGTACCCTGAAAAAACGCATAGCGGTTCACATCAAATCCGTCAGGCAGGTCGCAGCGGTCAACGACCATTTCCTTGATAGTCTCCAGCGGCAATGGGAATTCGCCGTTCAGCCAATTCAATTCTGCGGCGTGCGCGTAAAAATCCGGGAAATGGGAATGTCCCCCTATGTGGTCCCAGTGGATGTGGGTAGCGATTGCCGTAACCGGCTTATCGGTGAGGGGCTGAACCGCATCGCATATATTTGAGATACCAAGGCCCGTGTCAATCAACAGGCTCCGGCTTTTGCCGTTCAATAGATAGCAGTGGGTTTCTTCCCAGTGGCGGTATTCGCTGATGATGTGCGTTTCTTCATCCATTCGGTCAATCGTAAACCAGCTGCGCATTTGCTCTCGCTCCTCCTGATACAAGTGTTCTGGTCTGATTTTACTACAGGCGCGGATTCAAGTCAAGGCGTGACCACGAAACCGTCAAAGGAGGCTCGCGGGGCAAAAGGGAACCGCGGGGAGACTTGACATTCCCGGATACCTTCTATATAATATCATTTTGTAAAATTGCGCCCAGGGAATCTCTCCCTTGGATCAAGCATAGGAAGAAAGGAACTGTCCGACATGGCAAAAGAATACAAGATGAGTCAGGCCCGTTATGATGAGCTGCAGGAGGAACTGAACTATCTCAAAACGACCCGGTCTGACGAGGTGGCGGAGCAGATCAAGGTGGCTCGGGGCTTCGGAGATCTCAGCGAAAACAGCGAGTACGACGAGGCGAAGAACGAGCAGGGCAAACTGTACTCCCACATTGCGGAGGTAGAGGAGATTTTGCAGCATGCCGTCATCGTGGACGAGAGCAGCAATACCGACATGGTGGCCATCGGCTGTAAGGTGACGGTGGAAGGACCCGACGGGAAGGCCTTGCCGACACCCTATACGATTGTGGGCTCTCAGGAGTCCGACCCCATGCATGGCATTATCTCCGAGGAATCCCCCTTCGGGAAGGCCCTCATCGGCGCGAAGGAAGGGGACACCGTCACTGTGGAGGCTCCCCGGGGAAGCATCCGCTATAAGGTGCTGAAAATTGAGCGCTGAACCGCTGTTATGTAAGGAGAGAGAGCATGGCTGAACAAATGAAGAACCAACAGCAGGACCTGGGCCAGCAGACCAAGGTCCGCCGGGAGAAGCTGGCGGAGCTCCAGGCCGCCGGAGAAGACCCCTTTCAGCTGACCCGCTTTGACTGGGATGTCACATCCGGGCAGATCAAGGAGAACTTTGACGCCATGGAGGGAAGGCCCGTGAAGGTGGCCGGCCGTCTTATGAGCAAGCGGGGAATGGGTAAGGTCAGCTTTTGCGACTTGCAGGATAAGGATGGCCGCATCCAGCTCTATGCCCGCCAGGACGAGATGGACGAGGCGGTCTATAAGAAGTTCAAGAAGTTTGACATCGGCGACATCGTGGGAGTGGACGGCGAGGTCTTTCGCACGCAGCGGGGGGAGATGAGCGTTCGGGCGAAGACCATCACCCTTCTGTCGAAGTCCCTTCTGCCCCTGCCGGAGAAGTTCCACGGCTTGCAGGACAAGGAGCTGCGCTACCGGCAGCGGTATGTGGACCTGATGGTCAATCCGGATGTGAAGAACAACTTCCTCATCCGCTCCAAATTCATCCAGTATATGCGCCGCTATCTGGATGAGCGGGGATATATCGAAGTGGAGACGCCGGTGCTGAATACCCTGGCCGGCGGCGCGGCGGCCAGACCCTTTGTCACTCACCACAACACGCTGGACATTGACATGTATATGCGTATCGCCACGGAGCTGCCCTTGAAGCGGCTGATTGTGGGCGGTATGGACCGGGTGTATGAAATTGGCCGCATTTTCCGCAACGAGGGCATGGACCCCAAGCACAACCCGGAGTTTACAACGGTGGAGCTGTATCAGGCCTATACCGATTTTCACGGGATGATGGACGTGGCGGAGGGAATCATCTCCGGCGCGGCTCAGGAGATTTTGGGAAGCTATCAGGTGGAATGGCTGGGCCAGCAGATTGATTTAACCCCCGGATGGCGGCGGCTGACCATGGTGGACGCTGTGAAGGAATACGCGGGAGTGGATTTCGGAGCGATTTCCGGCGACGCCGAGGCTGTGGCCGCCGCCCAAAGCATTGGTGTGGAGCTGGCGGAGACGGCGGACAAGACCTGGGGCAACGCTCTGTACGCCTGTTTTGACCAGCGGGTGGAGGAAAAGCTGATTCAGCCTACCTTCATCACCATGTATCCGGTGGAGGTCTCTCCGCTGACCAAGCGGAGCCCGGCGGACCCCCGGCTGACGGAGCGGTTCGAGCTCTTCATCTGTCACAGTGAGCTGGCCAATGCCTATTCCGAGCTGAACGACCCCATTGACCAGCGCCGCCGCTTTGAGAAGCAGGCGGAGCTGCGGGACCGGGGCGACGACGAGACGGAGATGCTGGACGAGGATTTCTTGACAGCGCTGGAGTACGGTATGCCTCCTACCGGCGGCATGGGCATGGGGATTGACCGCTGCGTCATGCTGCTGACGGGGGCGGATACAATCCGGGATGTGATCTTGTTCCCCACCATGAAGCCGCTGGATTAAATTGCGGTGGGGAGAACCCGAGAAAAGAAGACGAATTTCATATATGCTATAGAAGAAGTACCAGCCTCCCGGCTGGTACTTCTTGCTGTTTTTAGAAGGGAGAAAGAAGGCCCTCTGTACGAAGCAGCCGTAGCGGCACTATCCTAACAATTGCCGGTGTAGACATAGGACAAATACTCCCGCGCCGCCTCCGCCAGCCGAAAGACCTGCTCCGCCGGCGTAGGCGGGCGGTCCGTCATCCGGTAGCGGGGAAAGAACCGGGACAGGTGCAGAGGAATCTTCGGGCTGATTGCGGCAAGCCATTGCGCCAGTTCCCGAATTTCCTCTGCGCGGTCATTTTCTCCGGGGACCAGCAGAGTGGTCACCTCTACATGACACTGCTCCGCTGCCAAAACAATGGAGCGCATGACCGTCTTCAGGTCCCCGCCAAGCCGCCGGTACCATGTGGAGGTAAAGCCCTTCAGGTCGATGTTGGCGGCGTCAATCAGGGGCAGAAGCTCACGCCAGGGGGCCTCCTCTATGGCGCCGTTGGTGACCAGCACATTAACCATGCCCCGCTCATGGACCAGGGCGGCGCAGTCCCGGACATATTCAAAGCCGGTCAGAGGCTCGTTATAGGTGTAGGCCACGCCGATGTTCCCCTGTATGCGCAGCTCCGCCGCCTTGGCGGCCAACTGTTCCGGGGACACTTCCACAGTTGGGATATCCGATATCCCCGCCATGGAAATCTCATGATTCTGGCAGAAAGGACAGCGCAGATTGCATCCAAAGCTGCCTGCGGAAAGGATCAGGCTGCCGGGATGGAACCGGCGCAGAGGCTTTTTCTCAATGGGGTCCAGGGCCAGGCAGGTCAGCTTCCCATAGTTCAGCGAGACAACGGTCCCGTTCCGGCAGGCCCTGGCCCGGCAGAAGCCGCTTTCCCCCTCCTCCAGATGGCAGCGGCGGAAGCACAGCCCACAGATTACGCTCATGTGTGCCGCACCACCTCAAACCGCTCCAGGGTATAGTGTTCCTGTGCGCGGATGCCGCCCTTCTGGCAGGCGATCTCGATCTGCTGTTCCACGGTATCCACACCGTCCAAATCAGGCAGCAGCAAGCCTCTCCGGCTGCCGCAGGACACAATTACACCGTACCGCTTGACATCCAGCCGGGCAGGAGAGTCGATTGGCTCCGGCGTGCCCAGCACGTCCACGCTGTACTCCAAACTGTCCAATTCCCCCGCCTGCACCGGAGAAAAGCGCGGGTCTCTGGAGCAGGCGGAGACGGCGTTTTGAATGATCTCCCAGGCCACGCTGGCGGTGGTGGGGCCGGTGGTGCCGATGCAGCCCCGCAGCTGGCCGTGGGTGTGGAGGGAGACAAAGGCTCCGGCGGCCTGTTCGGTCATCGCGCTGGGCAGGCCCTCCGGCAGGCGCTCCAGCGGTTTTCCCGTCTTAACGTAGGTTTCAAGGGATAGGCGGGCCAGCCGCACCCAAGGGTCCTCGGCGGTCTTCCGCTCTGCCAGTCGGGCCCGCTCCCATTCCTCGCACAGCTTGGCAAACTGGCGGCTCTTGTCCGGGCCGGCGACGGTAAAGACGGCCACGCCGTATCCCACGCCGAAGGTCCCCTCATAGCTGAGAAGGCGAGGGTTCACCGCCAGACCGTCCAGCGCCCCGGCCATGATCTGGAAGGAACGCAGACCGCACTCCGCCGCCTTGCCGCATAGTCCGGCGTCCATGGTGAGAAATTGCAGAAAATCTCCCGTCTCCATGGCCTGGGTTATGCAGCGGTCAAAGGCCGGTCCCTCCGGGGCGTAGCCGTAGGGGCCGTCGTCCTTCAGCTTATGAGAGAGGTCGCCGCTGGCCACAAATACCGCCCGGCGGCCCAAGACCTCCACGGCCTGGGCAATGCACTGGCCCAGCCGGTAGTGCTCCAGAGGAGAGAAGCCGGACAGCCCGATACGCAGGATGGGGCAGTCCACCCCCGCGTCTCGGAGGAAGTACAGAGGGAGAAAGACGCCGTGGTCCAAGGCGGGATTCTGTTCTCCCAGGGTTCCGGCCTGAATGCCGTCCGCTTCCGCCTGGCGAATAAGCTCCTGCCGCAGTTCGGCGTCATACCGGACCTCCAGCCGGGTCTGGGGCGCGCCGAAAGCGGACATATCGCCGGAGGCGCCACTGCCGGGGGCGATATGGAAGTAATCGGCGTACATGACGGTATGGGGAGAGACGACGATCAGCACCTCCGGCGCCCATGCCGCCGCCTGTTTTGCGGCGGCGCGATAGGCGTCTATGGTGGCCTGGACCCCCCGTTCTTGTCCGCGGCCTACGGTGGGAACAAGAATGGGAGGATGGGGAACAAGGATGGCTCCGGGGATTCGGCTTGCAATCATGTAAATCAACCTCTTTCTTGGCCAAGGAATACATTTTCAAACCGGCGAACAGGTTCCATAACCAGAATACCATGGTTCTGAAAAATAGCAAGCACACGTTCCATAAAATAATTTGGACAAACCCGGCATAGTGTGGGACGGGCTCTCATAGAGTGGAGTAACCAAAGAAAGGGGGAATCTCCCTTGCAAAAAAATGAACTCGTTTCCCGCTATGAACAAGCGGCATCCATCCTGCCCAGCCGCCTTCGAAAAGCGGCGCTGGCCCTCTCCGATGGGGAGAAGGCGGAAGCGGAAGAGCTGCGCCTCCGGGCGGGGCGGCCCATGACGGCGCTTCTGCCGGCAGGAGAACTGCCGCTGGAGGCGGTGGTGGAGCCGGAGGAGCTGGAGACGCTCTGCGATCTCGCCACAGAGTTTTCCCGCTATGCTGCGGCGGAGACCATCCGGGAGGGGTTCCTGCCTGTCCGCGGAGGCTTCCGGGTGGGGCTCTGCGGCACCGCAGTGATGAAGGAAGGCGTGAATACGAATCTGAAAAACCTCTCCTCGGCGGTGATCCGTATCTCCAGAGAGCGGCGGGGCATCGCCGACCCCATCGCCCCCAAGCTGTTTCGAAACGGCGGGTTCCTCAGCACGCTGATTCTGTCCCCTCCGGGAGGAGGGAAGACGACGCTTCTGCGGGATTTGATCCGCTGCCTCTCCGAGGGCGGGCCAGACTGGCCGTCTCAGAGACTTGCCCTCATTGACGAGCGGGGGGAGGTGGCGGTGGTCTATCAAGGCGCGCCCCAGATGGACATAGGGCCTCGGACCGACGTGTTGGACGCTTGCCCGAAGGCCCTGGGCATCCCCATGGTTCTCCGGGCCATGAATCCCCAGACCATCGCCGTAGATGAAATCACCGTTCGGGAGGATTTGGCGGCAATCTCCATGGCGGCGGGCTGCGGCGTGGGACTGCTGGCCACCATCCACGCATCGGGAGTGCCGGAGCTGCTGCAAAAGCCCCTTTACCGGCAGCTGCTGGAAAACCAGGTTTTCCGTGTGGCAGTCCGTATTCTGCGAAGTGAAAACGGACGGGCCTACGAGTTGGAGGAGCTGCCATGCTGAAGCTGCTGGGGAGCCTTCTCGTTGCCTCCGGAGGTACGCTGGCCTGGTATCTCCAGCGTCTGGAACGAAAGCGGACGCGGGACTTGATCTCCGATTTTCAGACGGCCTTCCGCAGAATGGGGGAGGAGGTACGGATGGCCAGGACGCCTCTGCCGGCGCTGCTTGCTGGACTGGCAGCGGGCTGCGGAGAGCCCGCCACCTCCTTTTTTGCCGCAGTATCCCAGGCCGCCGGAGAAGGGGAAGCGCTTCCGCAGGTCTGGCGGGAGCAGGCGGATGCGCTGCCCATGAGCGAGGGGGACAAGTCCGCCATTTCCGCCCTGGTGCAGGACCTGCAAGGCGATGAGGAGAAGGTCTGTAAAGCAATATCCCATGTCATCTATACACTGGCGAAAAGCACTGAGGAGGCGGAGCAAAAGCGCCCGGAAGAAGAGAAGCGGGCGGCCGCGCTGTGGTTCTCCGCCTCGGCGCTGCTGGTAATTTTACTGATCTAGAGGGACGAACGCATGGATGTGGATTTGATTTTCAAGATTGCCGCCATCGGCATTCTGGTGGCGGTGCTGAACCAGCTCTTGGTCCGTTCCGGCCGGGAGGAACAGGCCATGATGACAACCCTGGCGGGGTTGGTGGTGGTCTTGATGATGATGGTACAGGAGATCAGCGATCTCTTTGACCTCATCAAGACCCTCTTCAACTTTTAACCGTGGAGCTGTCGGTACAGGCGGCGGCGTTGTGCGTTGTGGCGGCGCTGCTGGCGCTGGTGGTGCGCCGGGGAAGTCCGGAGGCGGCGTTGCTGCTGACGCTTGGGGCCGCGGTGGTGGTGCTGCTGTCTCTGGCGGAGAGCCTGGAGCTTCTGATGGACTTTTTGGGCGAGCTGGTGGAGGAGAGCGGGCTGTCCCGGGAGCTGTTCATTCCCCTTTACAAAACCGTGGGCATCGCCCTGGTTGTGAAGCTGGGGGGCGGCCTCTGCCGGGACGCCGGGGAGTCGGCCCTGGCCTCGGTGGTGGAGACGGCGGGGGCGATCTGCGCCTTGATCGCCGCCCTGCCGCTGCTGCGGGCGGTGCTGGCGCTGCTGTTGGAGCTGATGCGATGAAACGATGGATTTGTTTGCTGTTCCTTCTTCTGGCCCTGACGGTGGACGTTCGGGCGGAAGAGCTGCCCCGCAGCCTGACGGACGCCCTGCCGGAGGCGGCGGAGGACATTCTGGATATCGACAGCCTCTCCGGTCCGGAGGGGTTTTCCCGGGGGCTGGCGGGAATCGCCGAGCGTCTGGCCGGAGAGGTGAAGTCCGTTCTGCGGCAGCGCGTCCGGGGCGCGGCGTCCATTCTGCTAGTGGCGGTGGCTTGCGGCGCGGTGGACGGGTTTGCCAAGGGGACCGGGGAGGGGAAGGCGGCGGCCTATCTGCCCATGGCGGGGGCCCTGGCGGTTACGCTGCTGACGGCGGGGAGCCTGGAGGATCTTATCGGCCTGGGGGTGGAGACCATTGGGGAGCTGAACCTCTTCTCCAAAGTCCTGCTGCCCACTCTGGCGGCGGCGACGGCGGCCTCCGGCGCGGTGAGTAGCGCCACATTCCAACAGGTGACCACTGTTTTTCTGGCGGATTTACTGATGGAGCTCATCGACGGGCTGCTGCTTCCGCTGGTCTATTTGTACATCGGAGCGCTGGCGGCCTCCAGCTGCCTGCCGGAAAACCGGCTTGGGGCCATCGCCGAGGCGCTGAAAAAGATCATCACCTGGATACTGACCTCCTCGCTGCTGCTCTTCACCGTGTACCTCTCCACGGTGCGGGTCGTGGCCGGGGCGGCGGACGGCGCCTCGGTGAAGGTGGCCAAGGCGGCCATCTCCGGCGTGGTGCCGGTGGTGGGAGGCATTATCGCCGAGGCGGCGGAGACCGTTCTGGCCGGAGCGGGGATGCTGAAAAACACCATCGGCGTCTTTGGAATGCTGGCGATTCTGGCCGCCTGTGCCTACCCCTTTTTGCAGCTGGGCGTCCAATATCTGCTGTACAAGCTCTCCGCCTTTCTGGCGGCGGCGGCGGGAGCCCCAGAGCTTCGGGAGCTGATTGACGGCCTGGGCGGGGCATTTGGTCTGGTTCTTGGCATGACGGGGAGCTGTGCCCTCTTGCTGCTGGTTTCCGTGCTCAGCTCCATCGCGGCGGTGACGCCATGATTGGGGCGGTGCGAAGCTGGATCACCTCCATCGCGGCGGTGACGCTGCTGCTGACCGTGGTCCAGGCCCTGGTTCCGGAGGGGACCCTTAAAAAAATAACCAGCTTCACCGGGGGACTGCTTCTGCTGGCGGTTCTGCTTCAGCCGGTGCTGCGGACGGACCTGGGGCGGCTGCGGCTGGACTTCTCCGACTACGAAAATGCCATCGGGGACCGGACGGCGGAGCTGGAGTCCGCCGGAAAAGAAGAGCTGGCGGCACTCATAGCCGGGCGGACAGCCGCATATATATCGGACAAAGCGGACGCGCTGGGTCTGGAGGTGACGGTCCGGGTGGAGACGGAGCCGGGGGCGGACGGGGAAGTTCCCCTCCCGGCCTTTGTGGAGCTGACGGGGCCCTATTCCCAGAGCCTGACGGACTGGATCGCGGGAGAGCTTGGAATTCCGGCGGAGAGGCAGGTTTGGCATGAAGGAAAAAACTAAAGGAGTGCGAAAGATATGGGACAGATACAAGTACGCGGCGCTGGTGGCGCTGATCGGCGCGGGACTGCTGCTGTGGCCCGGACTTGGAGAGCGGGAGACGTCTTCCAAGCCCCGTGCGGAGAACCGGGAGACTGCCCAGAGCGGCTGGGACCTCCAGACCATTCAGACGGAGATGGCGGACATCCTGGCGGCCATGGACGGCGTGGGGCAGGTGAAGGTGATGCTGACAGTGGATTCCGACGGGGAGCGGCAGCTGGCCCAGGACACACAGCTGAGCTACAGCGGGGACACCGCCGCGCCGGAGGACTATTCCCGCAGATCGGAGACGGTCCGTCTGGATGGTTCCGGCGGGGACGAGACGGTGGTGGTGCGGAGGACGTATCCCACCTACCGGGGGGCCCTGGTGGTCTGCCAGGGCGGCGGCAGCGCGGAGGTGCGGCTTGCGGTGACGGGGGCGGTGGCCGCTCTCACCGGACTGCCCACGGACCGCGTCACGGTGGCAAAATGGCAGTGATTATTTGGAGGAGGAAAGGGTCTATGAGCGCAAGATGGAAACGGAACGCAGTGGTGGCGGTGATGGCGGTGCTGGTCTGCTCGGCGGTGGCGCTGAACTGGATGTACACCGGCCAGGAAGCGCAGGACGCCTCCGGCAAGCTTCTGGGGGAGGCCCAGCTGGTTTCCGGCAGCGGGGACGCGAAGGACGGCGGAGCGCCGGCGGAGGGCGGGGAACCGGCCGGGCCGGAGAACGCCGCCGCCCCGGCGGACGAGGACACGGTCTACACCGGCTCGGATTACTTCGCCTCCGCCCGGCTGACCCGGCAGCAGGCCAGGGACAACGCCATCTCGCTTCTCCAGGAGGCGGCGGAGCAGGAAAACGCCGACCAGGCCGTAGCCAACGAGGCCTCGCAGGGCATCCAGGTCCTGGCGTCCTACACGCTGAAGGAGGCCCAGATTGAAAACCTGGTCACCGCCAAGGGCTACACGGACTGCGTGGCCTTCATGGGGGACGAGAGCGTCAGCGTGGTGGTGTCCACCAAGAGCGGAGAGCTGACGGCGGAGGACGTGGCCAAGATCACCGACATCACCATGACGGAGACCGGCTTCCCGGCGGGGGGCATCAAGATCATGGCGGCAAATTAGTGGTTGTAATTTCCGGCGGGATATGGTACAATAACTCAGCATGATTTCAGCAGGAAAACCCGCCGTGGAGTGGAACCCCATTTCACGAAGGAACGAAATAAGGAGAGGTACAGCATGGCCGAGAGCAAGGAATATATGACCCTGCCGGAGGAGAACGGCAGCATCAACATCTCGGAGGAGGTCATCGCCGCCATCGCCGTGGGCGCGGTCCGGGAGGTGGAGGGCGTCTCCGGTATGATGACGAATCTGGGCGGCAGCGTCAGCGATCTGGTGAACAACCGGAAAAACGCCCAGAAGGGCGTCCGGGGCGTGAAGATCGACATGACCGGCGCGGCGCTGGTTCTGGACCTGTATCTGACCGTGCGGTACGGCCACCCCATTCCCGAGGTGGCGGCCAACGCCCAGAAGGCCGTGTCCGGCGCGGTGGAGGCCATGACCGGCTGCCCGGTGGAGGCCGTCAACATCCATGTGGGCGGCGTGGCCCTGAACTGACGCCGGAGTGAACATCAGATAAAGGACGTAGAACTATGGTACGGAATACCGCCCGGGAGATTGCCATTCATCTCTCTTACGAATTGAACTTTACCGACAAGCCCGCGGAGGAGCTGCTGGACCAGCGCCTGACGGCGGAGGCCTTCGCCGGGCTGGCGGAGGAGGACGATCTTTACCGGGAAGCCCCCAACGCCAAACAGGCGGCGTATATCCGCCGCCTGGTCCGGGGCGTGCGGGAGCATGGGGCGGAGCTGGACGGCTATATTGAGAAATACGCCAAGGGCTGGAAGTTCTCCCGCATTCCCATGGTTGCCTCCGCCGTTATGCGGGTGGCCATGTACGAGGTGATGTACATGCCGGATATTCCCAACGCCGCCGCCATCAACGAGGCGGTGGAGATCGCCAAAAAGTACGAGACGCCGGAGACGGTGAAATTCATCAACGGCATTCTGGGCAGCTTCTCCCGGCAGGAGCTCTCCGAATAAAAACAGCAGAGCGGGCATGGGTGCACCATGTCCGGCTCTGCTTTTTCCCGTGGAGGGGTCCGGCGGGCCGGAACCTCCGTCTCTCCGGTCAGCGTTGGGGCACGGCGCCGGCCAGCCCCGCGCCGGTCCGCAGACCCAGGGTGAAGGCGTGGAGGGCTGTAAACTCCAGGCATTTGTTGTCCATGGAGAGCCGTTCGGAGGCCGGAAGACTGTTCCGCACAAGGTCGAAATGGAAGCTGTAATCCCCCTTTTTCTGTGCGTCAATCTGGGGCCGGACATAGTTGGCGTGAAGCCAGAGCATGAAGTCGGACATAATGACCACCTTTCTTTTGAGACATTTTGGGAACATGAAATCCATTTCGTGCTCTTAGCATAGCATGAAATCCATTTCGTGTCAAGGAGTTATCATGGAATTTTCAGAAAGATTGCGGGCTTTGCGGATGGAACGCAAAGAGACTCAGGTGCAAGTTGCGGTGGCGGTTGGAATTACGGCCCGCCAGTACCAAGGACTTGAGGGGGCAACCAGCGTTCCTAATTTTTATAATCTCTGCGCCCTGGCAGACCATTTTGGCGTCAGCCTGGACTATCTGGCCGGGCGCTCCGACGAGAGGTAACTCATGGAACAGCACATTTTCGGCGTCGCCGAGGTCAATCAGCTGGTCAAGCTTCTGCTGGACGGAGAGCCTATGCTTCAGAACATTTATGTCCGGGGTGAGCTTTCCAATTATAAAATGTATCCCTCCGGGCACCATTACTTTACCTTAAAGGACCCGGAGGGGGCCCTTCGCTGCGTCATTTTCCGGGGACAGGCGTCCCGCCTCCGGTTCCGCCCGGAAAACGGCATGAAGGTCATTGCCCAGGGACGGATTACGGTCTTTCCCCGGGACGGGGCCTATCAGCTCTACTGTAACGCCCTGACTCCCGAAGGGGCGGGGGACCTGGCGGTTGCCTTCGAACAGCTTAAGGCTAAGCTCTATGCCGAGGGTCTTTTTGACCCGGCCCACAAGAAGCCCCTGCCGCTCTATCCGGAGAAAATCGCCATTGTCACCTCCTCCGCCGGCGCGGCGGTTCACGACATGATCCGCATTCTGCGACGGCGCTATCCTCTGGCGAAGGTGCTGTTGCTGCCCGTTCGGGTCCAGGGGGCCGAGGCTCCGCCGGAAATTGCCGGAGCCATTCGCTACGCCAACAAGTGGCGGGTGGGAGACGTCATCATCACCGGCCGGGGCGGCGGGTCCATGGAGGACCTGTGGGCCTTCAACGATGAGCGGGTGGCCAGGGCCATTTACGATTCGGAGCTGCCCGTCATCTCCGCCGTGGGCCACGAGCCGGACGTGACCATCTCCGATTTCGTGGCGGACGCCCGGGCGTCCACTCCCTCCAACGCGGCGGAAATTGCCGTGCCGGACCAGGAGGCCCTGCGGCAGTGGCTGGGGGGAGCAGCGTCCCGGATGGAGCAGAGCGAGGCCGCCCGGCTGGCGTCCGCGCGACAGAGACTGACGGCGCTGGCGGAAAAGCGGGTCCTTCGGGACCAGATGGCCTACGTCCAGGACAAGCGGATGGAACTGGTACACGTCCAGCAGCGGCTGGGGGACCTGTCCGCCGGGCTGGTGGCGGGAAAACGGCAGCGGGTGTCCGTCCTGGGGGCGGCGCTGGACGCTATGAGCCCCTTGAAGGTCCTGGGCCGGGGCTACGCCATGGCCCGCGGGCCCTCGGGCGAGATTTTAAGGACCTGGCAGGATGTTCAAACCGGGGAACGGGTGGCCGTGACCCTGGGAGAAGGGGGCTTTATCTGCACGGTGGACGAGCCCTATCAAGAGGAGGAGAACGCGCATGGCCGCGAAAAAAGTGACGTTTGAGCAGCAGATCGCCCGTCTGGAGGAGATCGTCTCCGCCCTGGAGCAGGGAGACGTTCAGCTTGCGGATTCCCTGGCCCTGTTTGAGGAAGGGACGAAGCTGATCGCCGCCTGTACCAATCAGCTGGATCAGGCGGAGCAGCAGGTGGTAAAGCTGATGAAGGGCCCCGGCGGCGCGCCGGAGGAGTTGCCCTTCGAAACCACGGAGGAGGCTTGAAGCATGGACTTTCAGCGGGAACTGGAGACGGCCCGGACAATGGTCGAAACCCGGCTGCGGGACTTTTTCCCCGGCGAAGGGCTGGAGGAGGCCATGCACTACAGCCTTCTGGCCGGCGGGAAGCGCATCCGGCCCATTCTAACCATGAAATTCTGTGAGGCGGCGGGGGGGTCCATGGAGGAGGCGCTGGATTTTGGCTGTGGAGTGGAAATGCTTCACACCTATTCTCTCATCCACGATGACCTGCCCTGCATGGACAACGACGACCTCCGCCGGGGAAAGCCCACCTGCCACAAGGTTTACGGTGAGTGCGTGGCCACCCTGGCGGGCGACGCCCTTCAGGCGGCGGCGTTTCGCACGGTGCTCTCCGCCGGGGGCCAATGGCGGCACGGCGGCGGCGCGTGCAAGGCGCTGGCGGCAAGGATTCTGGCGGAGGCCGCCGGGGAGACGGGCATGTGCGGCGGGCAGTACTGGGATACCATCGGCAACGGCCAGTCTCGTACCGCCGAGGCCCTGACGGAAATTAACGACCGGAAGACGGGAGCTTTGCTTCGGGCGGCGTGCATGATGGGCGTCGCCGCCTCTATGGGCCGCCGGACAGTGGATGATGCTTGCATGGACGCCGCCAGGGATTACGCCACCAATCTTGGTCTGGCGTTTCAGATTCGGGACGACATTTTGGACGCGGTGTCCACCCAGGAAGAGCTTGGCAAACCCATCGGCTCCGATGCGGCGAACCAAAAGAGCACGTTTGCGGCTTTGTTGGGCATTCCAGCCTGTGAAGAGAAGGTTCGGACCTATACGGAACTGGCCAAAAAGGCGCTGAAAGGCTGCGGCTGGACGGGAGAGACGCGGTTTCTTCTGGAGCTGGCGGACAGTCTGGCGGTGCGGAAAAACTGAGCGGGTTTTTAAGCTGCTTTGGGAGGCGTTTTATGTCGATTTGGGAAAAGCTCCACAGCGGGGAGCTCTATCAATCTGCGGATGAGGAATTGCTTCGGGAGCAGGAGAGGTATCTTGACCGTTTGTATGCCTTCAACCACACCCGCCCCGCCGAGCAGGACCGCCGGACGGCCATTTTGCGCGAGCTGCTTGCCGAGTTTGGCGAGGGCAGCTACATTGAGCCGCCCTTTCACGCGAATTGGGGCGGCCATCATCTGCATATCGGGAAGAATGTTTACGCGAATTTTAACCTGACTGTTGTGGACGACACCCATATTTACGTGGGAGATTATACAAAATTCGGGCCCAATGTGGTGCTGGCCGCGGCGGGGCATCCGCTGTGGCCCGGGCTTCGGGAACAGGGCTATCAGTTCAACGCGCCCATTCGGATCGGCAGGGGCTGCTGGCTGGGGGCCGGCGTGATTGTTCTGCCCTGCGTCAGCATTGGGGACGGAACGGTCATCGGGGCGGGAAGCGTCGTCACCCGGGATATTCCGCCGGATTCCCTGGCCGTGGGAAATCCGTGCAGAGTTCTGCGCGCGCTGGGCGAGCATGACCGGAAATACTATTTCAAAGATCGGAAGATCGACGCGGAGCTGTTTCAATAGGCGCGGTGTCGAAAGCGGAGAAGAGAATCCATGGTTCGATCAAATTCCTTGGAAATCCGTTCCGGAGGGAAGAGGCCAATGGCAAAAGACATTTTGCATCAATTAGAGCAGGGCAAGGACGGCTTTTCCAAGGGGCAAAAGCGCATTGCCAGCTACATTCTGGAAAACTACGATAAGGCCGCTTTCATGACCGCCAGCCGTCTGGGCCTGCTGGCGGGAGTCAGCGAATCCACGGTTGTGCGCTTTGCCTCCGAGCTGGGGTACGACGGCTATCCCAGCATGCAGAGGGCCCTTCAGGACATGATCCGGAGCCGTCTGACGTCCACACAGCGCATACAGCAGGCGGGAAACCTGTTTTCCGGACAGGATATTCTGCCAGCGGTCCTCCAGTCTGATATTGACAAGCTGCGTCAAATGTCCGGCAGGATCGATCAACGGGAGTTCAGCCGGGTGCTGGACAAGATTATGAACAGCCGCCATATCTATATTCTGGGGGTTCGCTCCTCTTCCTTCGTGGCGGGCTACCTGCATTTTTACATGCACTTGCTGTCGGAAAATGTAACGCTGATCCAGTCCAACGCGGCAGGGGAGATGTTTGAGCAGATGCTTCGCATGGGAGACGGAGACGTGCTGATCGCCATCAGCTTTCCCCGCTATTCCAATGTCACCATCAATACGGTGAAGTTTGCCCGTGACCGGGGAGCCAGCATCATCGCCATTACGGACAACGAGCTCTCGCCGGTCTATCAGCTTTCGGACGCGGCGCTTCTGGCCCCCTGTGAAATGATTTCCTTTGTGGACTCTATGGTTGCGCCCTTGTCGCTGATCAACGCGCTGCTGGTGGCGCTGTCCAACCGGATGGGGGCGGACGTCTCCGGCACCTTTGCGGAGCTGGAGGAAATCTGGAATCGATATGGTGTGTTTGGCAGGGCAGACGATGAGTAGAGAAGTTCTGGTGGCCGGCGGCGGCGCCGCCGGCATGATGGCCGCCATTTCAGCGGCGGAATGCGGGGCCTCCGTTACGCTTCTGGAGCCCAACGAACGGCTTGGAAAAAAGCTGAACATTACCGGGAAAGGCCGCTGTAATGTGACCAATCATACCGGCCTTGAGGGATTACTGGCCAACATTCCGCGTAATGGGAAATTCCTTTACAGCGCTTTCTCCCGCTTCAATGCCCAGGATACCATGGCCTTTTTTGAGGAGCTTGGCGTCCCTTTGAAGACGGAGCGGGGGAACCGGGTGTTCCCGGTGTCGGACCGGGCCTTCGACATCAGCGCCGCGCTGGAACGGAGGCTTCGAAAGCAAAAGGTTTCCATTCTCAAGGACCGCGCCGTGTCCCTGGAAATTGAAAACGGCGGGGTGTCCGGCGTCAGAGGGGAGCGGGGGCGCTATCCGGCCTCTGCGGTGATTCTGGCCACCGGCGGCGTCTCTTATCCCGCCACCGGCTCCACCGGCGAGGGCCACCGCATGGCTGCGGAAGCGGGGCACACGGTGACGCCTCTGCGGGGCTCTCTGGTACCGCTCCGGGATTTTGGAGTTGGAAAAACCCTACAAGGTCTCAGCCTCCGGAATGTGGGCTTGACGGTGTTGGAAGACAGCAGGAAAATCTATACGGACTTCGGGGAATTGGTGTTCACACATTTTGGCCTCAGCGGCCCCCTGATCCTGTCGGCCTCCGCTCATATGCGGCGGTTTGGGGAGCGGGCCTATCACCTGGAAATCGATTTGAAGCCCGCGCTGGACGAACAGACGCTGGACCGGCGGCTGCTGGGAGATTTTGAAAAGTACAGCAACCACGATTTCTGCAATGCGCTGAACGATCTGCTGCCCCAGAAGCTGATTCCGGAAATCGTTCGGGCCTCCGGCATTGATCCCCGCCAGAAAGTTCACGATATTACCCGGGAACAGCGCCGGGGACTGCTTCGGGTATTGAAATGTTTTCCCGTTGTGATCGCGGGACCCTGTCCGGTGACGGACGCCATCGTCACCTCCGGAGGCGTCAAGGTGGGGGAGGTCCATCCAGCTTCCATGGAGTCGAAGCTGGTACGGGGACTCTATTTTGCCGGGGAGATTCTGGATGTGGACGCATATACCGGCGGCTTCAATTTGCAGATTGCCTGGTCCACAGGCAGAGCCGCCGGGATTGCGGCGGCGAATGAAGATTAAACACTGTGGAGGATTCATATGAGCACGATTCGCGTAGCCATCGACGGGCCTTCCGGCGCAGGGAAGAGCACCTTAGCCAGAGCCGCCGCCAAAGCCCTGGGATTTGTATATGTGGATACCGGCGCAATTTACCGAACTGTTGGGCTCTTCGCTCGGAAGCGCTCGGTCGCCCCCGGCGACGAGGCCGCTGTGGCGGCGATTCTGCCGCTGATACAGGTGGAGCTGCGCTATGATGCGGAGGGACAGCAGCGGACGCTGCTGAACGGACAGGACGTCAGCGAGGAAATCCGGCTGCCCGAGGTCTCCCGCTACGCCTCCGCCGTCTCCGCCTTGCCGCCGGTGCGGGCCTATCTGCTGGAAACCCAGCGGGAGCTGGCTCGAACATACAATGTGGTAATGGACGGACGGGATATCGGCACGGTGGTCCTGCCGGACGCGGAGGTCAAGGTTTTTCTTACAGCCTCCGTCCAGGTTCGGGCGCGGCGCCGCTGCCGCGAGCTGGAAGAACGGGGAACGCCCCAGCCCTTTGAGGAGGTGCTACGGGACATTGAGGACCGGGACTGGCGGGATACCCACCGCGCCGCAGCGCCGCTGCGGCAGGCGGAGAACGCGGTACTGCTGGACACTTCGGCCCTGAACTTTCAGGAGAGCCTGCACGCGCTGCTGGCCATCATCCGGGAAAGGACGGGCCTATGAAACCCTTCAACCGCCTGTTTGTCGTCGTTTATTATGTCGTGGGTCTCGTTACCAGAATCCTGCATCCCGTTTCTGTGGAGGGAATGGAGAAGCTGCCCAAAAGCGGCGTGCTGCTCTGCCCCAATCACTCCAGCAACTGGGACCCCATCCTGGTGGCACTGAGGCTGCCCATCAATTACCGGCTGCACATTATGGCGAAGGAGGAGCTGTTTCAAAATCCTCTTCTCGGCTGGCTTCTGCGAAAGGTGGGCGCGTTCCCGGTGAGCCGGGGCAACAACGACATCAACGCCGTCAAGCAGTCCATCCAGGCGCTGAAGGACGGCGATAACCTCCTGATTTTCCCGGAAGGCACCACTGTCCGTAACGGGATTGGGTACCTCGACGGTTTGCCTCCTCAGGCAAAAGCGGGAGTTGCCATGATTGGCGTTCGTACCGGAGCCACGCTGATACCGGTCTTTGTGGACGGGGAGAAGAAGCTGTTCCACCGGACCCGGATCATCTTCGGTGATCCCTATGTGCCCCAGTACACCGGCCGCCGGGGCACCTCGGAGGAGATGCAGAAAATTGCCGACGATTTGCTGGAGGCCGCCTATGCCCTGGGTGGTCAGGCTGTGGGAGGAAAGCCGCGATGCGGGTAATTTTAGCGGAGAGCGCCGGTTTTTGCTATGGCGTGCGCCGGGCGGTGGACTTGGCGCGCCAGACGGCAGAGGAGACGGGGCGCTGCTGGATGCTGGGAGACCTGATTCACAATACCCATGTTGTGGAAGCACTGAAAAGAGCTGGAATTCAACAGACTGAAAGTATAGACACTTTACAGCCTGGAGATGCGGTAATCATTCGCTCACACGGAGAGCCAAAGGAAATTTTGGACCATTTGGAGGCAAAAGGCGTTCGCTTGGTGGACGCCACCTGTCCCAATGTCCGCCGGATTCAGAATTTAGTGGCGGAGGCGGAAGCGGAGGGACGCACCCCGGTCATCATCGGGGATGCGGCGCATCCGGAGGTGGTGGGAATCGCCAGCCGCTGTGCCCATTCCCTGATTTTCAGCGGACCGGAAGAGGTGGAGGTTCGGCTGGAAAAGGACCCCGGCCTTCGGGAAACGCCCCTCACCGTGGTTGCTCAGACCACGTGTATTCGTGAACTTTTTGAAACTTCTTGGAAAATCGTAAAAAAAGAGTGTACAAACGCAAAAAAATTTGATACAATATGTACCGCTACGCATAAGCGTCAGTCTGAAGCGGCCATTCTCGCCGCGAAAGCGGACGTCATGGTCGTGGTAGGAGACCGTAAAAGCGCCAACACCAAACATTTGACGGAAATTTGCAAGGAGAGCTGCTCCCGCGTAATCCAGATCGAAAACGCGGACGAGCTCCCGCCGGATTTTTTCAGTGGTTGTTCTGTTGCGGGCCTTACGGCCGGTGCTTCCACGCCAGCGGGCATTATTAAGGAGGTATATGCAGCCATGAGTGAAGAAATCAAGACGATGGAGAACAACGAGGAGTCCTTTGAGGAACTGCTGAACCAGTCCTTCAAAACTTTAAATACAGGGGAGAAGGTAACCGGAATTGTCACCGCCATCACGCCGACGGAAGTGCAGGTGGATGTGGGCGCCAAGCAGGCGGCTTACATTAAGTTCAGCGAGCTGACCGACGACCCTGCCGCCAAGCCGGAGGACGTGGTGAAGGTCGGCGACGAGATTGAGACGTACATCGTCCGTGTCAACGACGTGGAGGGGTATGCCGAGCTCTCCAAGAAGCGGCTGGACGCTGTGAAGGTCTGGGAGAACATCGAGCAGGCCGTGGAGGAGAAGACCGTCATGGAGGGCACCGTCACCGAGGAGAACAAGGGCGGTATCGTGGTGTCGGTCAAGGGCGTGCGGGTGTTTGTTCCCGCCTCCCAGAGCGGTCAGCCCAGAGGCGCGGATCTCTCTGCCATGAAGGGGCAGAAGGTTCAGCTCCGCGTCACGGAGGTCAACCGCGCCCGCCGCCGGGTGGTCGGTTCCATCCGCTCCGTCTCCGACGAGGCCCGCCGGGCCGCCCAGGAGGAGATTTGGAACAACATCGAGGTGGGCAAGCGCTACACCGGGACCGTGAAGTCCATGACCAGTTACGGCGTGTTCGTCGACATCGGCGGCGTGGACGGCATGGTACATATCTCGGAGCTGAGCTGGAGCCGCATCAAGACTCCCTCCGAGGTATGCAAGGTCGGCGATACGATGGAGGTCTATGTCATCTCCTTTGATCCCGAGAAGCGGAAGATTTCCCTGGGCGTCAAGGACCACAATGTGGACCCCTGGCAGGTCTTTATGGATAAGTACTCCGTGGGCGACGTGGCTTCTGTCCGCGTTGTGAAGCTGATGACCTTCGGCGCTTTCGCCGAGGTGGTTCCCGGCGTGGACGGCTTGATTCACATTTCTCAGATCGCGGACCGCCGCATTGAGAAGCCAGAGGACGTGCTGTCCGAGGGGCAGATTGTGGATGCCAAGATTACCGCTGTCGACGAGGAGCGGAAAAAGATTTCCCTGTCCATCCGTGCTCTGCTGGCCCCCTCTGTGGAGGAGCCGGAAGAGGAGGAAGCCGGGGATGTGGAGGAGTAAGTCTCCGCAAACTGGCAAAACCTTTGAAATTTGAGGACAGGCCCGCTGGGCCTGTCCTTTTTTCACAAAAACATGTTATTTTTTTCACGTTTTCCCATTGCAATATTTTGGAAGAGATGTTATACTGTTGAACGTAGATGTCATACCATGGAAATTTTCCCTTCGTTTTTGGCGAAGAAATAGAACGGATTATTGGAGGAATCGACTATGAGCTATCAGGAGGAATACCGGCAGAAGCTGACCGGCGCGGAGGAGGCGGTGAAAGCCGTCCGGTCCGGCGACTGGCTGGATTACGGTTGGAGCGTCTGCTCTCCCAACGCCCTGGACAAGGCCCTTGCGGCCCGGATGGGAGAACTGACGGATTTGAAGCTCCGCGGCGGAATCCTGACCCGGCGGCCCGCCATTTTCGACGTGCCGGATGTTGCGGAGCGCATTACCTGGAACTCCTGGCATATGAGCGGCATAGAGCGCAAGGCCATCAAAGAGGGTTTTGCCTATTACATTCCCCTGCGTTACTCCGAGCTTCCAGGCTATTATCGGGACTGCATCAAGACTTTGGATGTGGCGATGTTCCAGGTGGCTCCCATGGACGAGCACGGATGGTTCAATTTCGGCCCCGGCGGCTCTCACATGAAAGCGGTCTGCGAATGCGCCAAGACCATTATTGTGGAAGTCAATCAGAATATGCCCGTGTGTCTGGGCGGCTTTGAGAACTGCGTCCATATCAGCGACGTGGCCATGATCGTGGAAGGGGAGAACCCGCCCATGGAGACCCTGGGCGGCGCCGGAACGGCCTCGGAAGTGGATCTGGCCGTCGCGAACCTGGTGGTGCCGGAGATTACCAACGGCGCCTGCCTCCAGCTTGGCATCGGCTCTATGCCCAGCGCCATCGGAAAAATGATCGCCGAGTCCGATTTGAAGGACTTGGGCGTACATACCGAGATGTACGTGGATGCCTTTGTGGACATGTCCAGGGCGGGCCGCATCACCGGCGCCTGCAAGCCCTTTGATCGGGGCCGGCAGACCTACGCCTTCGCTGCCGGCACGCAGAAACTGTATGATTTTCTGAACAACAACCCGGAGTGCATGGCCGCCCCGGTGAGCTATGTGAACGACATTGCCCGGGTGTCTCAGATTGAGAATTTCACGTCCATCAACGGCGCGGTGGACATTGACCTTTACGGCCAGGTGTCCTCCGAGTCCTCCGGAATCCAGCACATTTCCGGTGCCGGCGGCCAGCAGGACTTTGTGATGGGCGCCTATCTGGCCAAGGGAGGCAAGAGCTTCATCTGCTGTTCCTCTTCCTTTATGGACAAGAAGACTGGCCAGCTGAAGTCCCGCATCCGACCGACTTTGGTAGAGGGGTCCGTAGTCACCGCCACCCGTACCAATCTCCATTGGATCGTAACGGAATACGGCAAATTCAATGTCAAGGGAAAATCCACCTGGGAGAGGGCGGAGGGCCTGATCGGCCTGGCTCATCCCCAGTTCCGGGAAGAACTGATTGCCGAGGCGGAAAAAATGCACATCTGGCGGCGCTCGAATAAGCGCTGAGTCACCGCTCTTTGCGGGGCCTCTGCCGCATGGTGTTTGTCTCATCGAGTGGGTGCTTCGTTAAACAGCAGTTTGCAATCAATCATAGCATGGAACCATCAAATTTAGCATGGAATTCATAGTATCAAGAGGCAAACAACATATGCGGCGGAGGCCGCGACAGAGAAAGGGGTGTCCATGTTCCAAATCGGGGACCTGA
>ERZ777306.1931-NODE-1931-length-29318-cov-54.560606_pt1 | contig 29318 bp, 13 predicted proteins | sample MGYA00374966_ERZ777306 | MGnify/ENA primary metagenome ERZ777306 (study PRJEB29329, sample SAMN06343882) | mouse gut metagenome | isolation source: Mouse cecum | place: Austria: Vienna | collected 2014-11-15 ... | reverse complement strand
AGGACAGTGATCTGATGACATTTAATATTAAGGATATTTTCGATAAAGAGCTTTAGCATAAAAATACAGTCAGGATCTAAGTCATCATATAATAAATACTTGAATAGAATATCATTTTTAAAATCATTACAAAATTGTTTTGACATAGAAAATACCTCCCAATACTATATACAAAAGAATTATTCATTTTACTTTGTTTATTAAGTAAAAACATAATGAAATTCTTCATTAATTATTATTTTTGTTATAATTTTAACCTATTTTTATGCTGGTGCTTTATTATTTGACATTTAAATATAAAAATAATATTATAAAGTAGACTAGAGGACGGGAATATCCGTCATTTTTATTAGTTGAGGTGAAATATGAAAAATAAAAAACTGACAATGAGTGATATTGCTAAGATGGCTGGAGTAGGTAAAAGTACTGTATCACGTTATTTTAATGGTGGTTATGTTAAAGAATCAACACGATTAAAATTAAAAAAAATTATTGAAGAATATAATTATGAGCCTAGTGCTTTAGCCCAATCACTGAAAGCTAAATATACTAAAAAGATTGGTATCGTAGTACCATGTCTTGATTCAATTACTACTTCAAGAGTATTGATGGTAATGGATGAGTATTTAAAAGATTATGGGTATACAACTTTGATTGTTAATACTAATCACAATGAATTAAGAGAATTAACTTCAATTGAACAATTATGGCGGATGAATGTAGATGGAATCATTTTGATGGCAACGAATGTAACAATGGCTCACCAAAATATTGCAGCTAAAATTGATATTCCTTTGCTATTTGTGGCTCAGCGTTTTAAATTAGGGGTTTCAATTATTAATGATGATTATAATGCAGGTTATGATGTTGGAAAATATGGGGCAAGTCATGGACATAAATATATTTGTTATATTGGGGTAAATAGAAAAGATGAAGCAGTTGGAATTTATCGTAAAGATGGTGTAATGGATGGTTTAAAGGAGCATGGAGCTAAAAAGATTGATTTTTTGGAAAGTGATTTTTCTTTAGAAAAAGCATATCATATAGCTAAAGAGTATTTGCAACATAAACAACCATCATTAATTATTGGAGCAACAGATAATATTGCTCTTGGTTGTCTTAAAGCAATTAATGAATTAGGTTTCAAGATGCCTGAAGATATTTCATTGATTGGTTTTGGTGGATATGAGACATCATTATTTATTAATCCAAGTCTAACAACAATTAGATTTAATAATGAGGAAACTGGGATTAGAGCTGGAAAGACAATTATAGATTTGATTGAAGAGAATCATGTTGATGATTTACAATTGATTGATTATCAGTTGATTGAAGGAGAAAGTGTTAGGATAATATAATAAATTGTTAATTAGGGCGATATTTTTATAAATATCGTTTTTTTATGAAAAATATGGTATCGGTTTCACTTTTTTTGCGTGAATGTATTGACAGATAATAAAATGTAGATTATAGTATATTTATGGAACCGATACCATAAAGTATAAAGGAGGATGGAAATGAATTATAACAATATAGCAAAGCAAATAATTCAATGTGTTGGTGGGAAAGAGAATATTACTGGGGCAATGCATTGTGCAACAAGATTACGTTTGAATTTGATTGATGAAAACAAAGTTAATGAAGAAGCGTTAACAGATATTGATGTTGTTAAAGGAACATTTTTAGCTAAAGGACAATATCAGATTATTTTAGGACCAGGACTAGTTAATTTGGTTTGTGATGAAGTGACAAGCATTTTAGGGATTAAAAATGAAAGTGTACATCAACCTCAAAAGGAAGAGGAAAAAGGTAATCTTTTACAACGTGCAGTTCAGTTATTAAGTGATATATTTGTACCAATTATTCCAGCTATAGTAGCTGGGGGGTTATTAATGGGAATAAATAATATCTTGACAGCTAATGGTTTATTTTTTAAAGGTATGAGTTTAATTGAAGCATATCCACAATGGGCTGATTTAGCTACAATGATCAATTTATTTTCGAATGCTGCATTTACTTTTTTACCAGTGTTAATTGGTTTTAGTGCTACGAAAAAGTTTGGAGGAAATCCTTATTTAGGGGCAGCATTAGGGATGATCATGGTTCATCCAGAGTTGTTGAATGCTTATTCATATGGTAAAGCAGGAGTAGATGTACCTGTATGGAATATTTTTGGTTTATCAATTGAGGCAGTAGGATATCAGGGAACAGTATTACCAGTATTAGGAGTATCTTGGATTCTAGCAAATATAGAAAAACGTTTGCATAAAATAACACCAATTTGGTTAGATAATCTTACAACTCCATTATTTTCTACTATGATTACTGGGTTTATTACATTTATTATAGTAGGGCCAGTTTTAAGGGAAGCTGGAATATTGTTATCAGATGGAATTTCATGGATGTATAATTCACTTGGGTTATTTGGTGGGGCAATTTTTGGATTATTTTATGCTCCAATTTGTTTAACGGGTATGCATCATAGTTTTATAGCTGTTGAAACTCAATTATTGGCTGCTGTAGCAACAACTGGTGGATCGTTTATTTTTCCAACTGCATCAATGTCAAATGTAGCTCAAGGTGCTGCAGTTATTGCGATTTTATTATTAACAAAAGATAAAAAATTGAAAAGTATTTGTTCAGCCTCAGGAGTATCAGCGTTATTAGGAATTACAGAACCAGCAATGTTTGGAGTAACTTTAAAACTTAAATATCCATTTATTGCTGCAATGATTGGTTCAGCGGTAGGAAGTGCTTATTTAGCAGCTACAAAAACTTTAGCAATTGCGTTAGGTGCAGCAGGATTACCAGGGTTTATTTCTATTGAATCAAGTTCTTGGCTAAATTTTGCGATTGGAATGATATTAAGTGCTGCAGTATCATTTGTTATCACAATGATTTTGTATAAACGAGATGTAAATAAACAAGTTATATCTGTAAAAGAACAAGAAAGTATAAAAACAGAAATTATTAATGCCCCTTTAACAGGAAGAGTTGCTCCAATTAATGAGGCACCAGATGAGATTTTTGCTCAAAAAATGATGGGGGATGGGATTGTTATATTCCCAACTGAAAATATTTTAGTAGCACCAGTTAGTGGAAAGATTACAATGATTTTTCCATCTAAACATGCAATTGGAATTAAAACTAGTGATGATGTAGAAATCTTGATTCATATAGGATTAGATACAGTAAAACTTGAGGGGAAACCTTTTACATTATTAGTAAATGAGGGACAAGAAGTAAAACAGGGGGATAAACTAATGGAAATTGATTTTGAAATGATTGAAAAAGCTGGTTATTCATCAGCAACACCAGTAATTATTACAAGTCAAAATCGATTTGAAATTATTAGTATGGGTAATAATAAGATAAATCAGGAAATTATAAAATTAATCTAGGAGAATTATATGGTTTGCTTAAATAATGAACAAATAAAAAAATTAGAAAAACAAGCAGTACAAGATGAATATCGTCTTCATTATCATTTAATGCCCCCAATTGGATGGCTTAATGATCCTAATGGTTTATGTCAATTTAATGGAAAATATCATTTATATTACCAGTATACTCCAGATAATTGTTTAGGTGGCAGTAAATATTGGGGACATTATAGTACACAAGATTTTATTACATTTAAAAATGAACCAGTTGCTTTATATCCAAACAGTTCATTAGATAAAGGTGGAGTATATTCAGGTTCAGCTATGATTAAAGACAATAAAATGTATGTATATTATACAGGTAATGTTAAACATATAGGAAACTATGACTATGTTAATACAGGACGTGAGCATAATACGATCATGGTTACTAGTGATGATGGAATTAAGTTTAATGATAAAATATGTTTAATGAAAAATACGGACTATCCTGATGATTTAACTCTTCATGTACGAGATCCACAGATTTTAAAAAATGGTAATCATTATAATATGATTTTAGGAGCACGAACTAAAGAAGATGTTGGCTGTTGTTTATTATATCGTTCTGAAGATTTAAAGAATTGGAAATATATTAATCGAATTGTTTCTAAACAGCCATTTGGTTATATGTGGGAATGTCCTAATTTAGTTAAATTTGGACAACAAACAATATTATTTTGTTGTCCACAAGGGGTAGAGAATCAAGGATATAATTATGAAAATCTTTATCAAAATGGCTATTATCTAATTAATGGTGATATAGAGGATAAATATGAATTAAGTGAATTTATAGAATTTGATCATGGTTTCGATTATTATGCTCCACAATTATTTGTAGATGAAAATAAGCGTGTAATTATAATTGGCTGGATGGGATTGCCAGATGTTCCTTATTCTAACCCAACTATTGATAAGGGATGGCAACATGCCTTAGCTCTTCCTCGTGAATTAACTTTTAAAAATAATAAAGTTTATCAATATCCTATTGAAGAAACAAAAAAACTTAGAAGAGAAAAGCAAGTAATAAACCTGCAAAAAAGTTTTGTTTTAAAAAATAATTGTTTTGAACTGTATTTACCAATAAATAATCAAGAGTTTACATTAAGACTTCGAAATGATGTAGTAGTAGATTATCATAATCAATTACTTACATTTAAGATGAAAGAGAGTGGATATGGTCGAGATATAAGACATATTATAATTAAAGAAGTACAAGAGATTACAATTTTTAGTGACAGTTCATCATTAGAATTATTTATTAATCATGGAGAGTATGCTTTTACAACACGAGTATATGATCATAGTAGTAATCTTGAAATAGATGTCAAGAGAGATATTCAATGTATTTATTATGAATTAAATAGTTATAAGATTATATAGGTTAGAGTCATGCTCTAACCTTTTTATAACAATTAAAAATATTAAAATATTGTTTTGATTGAAAGGACTAATATTATAATATAAAATTTAAACTAAAAGATAAAATGACTTAAGATTACTGGTGGTGCAATATATTGATGAAAGAAAAAATATTTGTTTATGGAACATTACGAAAAGGTATGTATAATCATGTATTATATTTAAAAAATAAAAACAGTTTTATAGGAACTGGTTTTGTGAAAGGAAAATTGATGATTCTTAAAAATAAAAGTTATCCAGCTTTATTATTAGAAGGGAATGATTTAATTTTAGGAGAAATTTATGAAGTTGATAATAGTATTGTTAATCAATTAGATGAATTAGAAAGTTATTTTGGTGAAAATAATATAGATAATGAATATAATAAGATTGTTTGTGATATTTTTGATGAAGATGGTCAAGTCATTGATCAGATACCAGTTTATGTTTATAATATTTATAATTCTGCAAATGTAAAGTTATTGGATGCAGTAATTATAAGTGGTGATTTTGTTAAATATAGTCAAAATATTTAAGTTGTTAAAAGTTGATTTATTCAACTTTTTTATATTTGTACTTTTTAAAAAGTATAAATATTCTTTTAAAATGTATAAATACAAATATTTATATTAATTTAAAATTATATATAGAAAGGGGTTTCATTTTTAGAGAGGAGTGTGATATATGCTATATGGATAATTTTTATTTGTTATAAAAAGTAATTGAGGAGGAAATTATGAAAAGAAGAATAGGAGCTATATTTTTAGCATTGATGATGGTGATTAGTTTTTTACCACTTACAATAGTTAAAGCTGAAGGTAGTGAGTTAATCATTAATGATTCTCAAATTGGTAATGAATTACATCAGATTAGTTATAGTACAGGATGGGGAGATAGTACTGGATATCCAGATCGCTTTTATGGTGGTGATGAACATTGGTTTAATTTTTCTAATTATGTAGATGGAGATCCATTGCCATCTTTTGAAGTTAAGTTTAAAGGGACTGGAATTGAATTATATGGTGAAAAACAATCTGGGTTAGGTATTTATAATATCTATTTAGATGGTGAAAAAATTGATACTGTTGATGCATATAGTGCTACTAGTGTAGCTTCAGGGAAACTGTATGAAAAAACAGGTATTGAATATGGGGAACATACTTTAAAAGTAGAACTTTCTAAAACTAAAAATGCTGCTTCATCAGGAACTGATGGTGAAATAGATTATTTAAAAGTATTAGGAGTTAAAGAAGAAGTTACTGATAACTATGTTTCAAAAATAGAAGATAGTGAAACGACTACAAGTGATGAATTATTCAAATTCAAATATACTGGTAACTGGAAAGCAAGTACTGGTTATCCTAACATGTTTTCAAATGGTGATGAACACTATGCATATGCTGGTGATTATTATGAAATAACATTCATTGGGACAAAAGTAGAAATTTATGCTACTAAAGATAGTGGACATGGTGTTTATGATGTATTTATTGATGATGTAGCAGCTGGTCAAGCTGATGGAACTATTACAGGGAGTAGAGTACATAAACAATTAATTTATACATCAGAAGAATTAACTGATGGACAACATACAATTAAAGTAATGTTACCAGAAGATGCAACAGGTGCAATTCAAGTAGATTTTGCAAAAGTTTATCATGGTGCGATTAATCCAAGTGAAATTACTTTAAGTGAAACAGATATTTGTTTAGAAACTGGAATGACTAAAGAAATAACTGCTGAAGTTGCTCCAAGTGTAGCAACAAATAAAAAAGTTGTTTGGGAAAGTAATGATGAAAGTGTTGCAACTGTAGATGAAGATGGTGTTATTACAGCAGTTAGTAGTGAAGAAGCTAACACAGTAGTAACTGCAACTGTAGAAGGAACTGATTTAAGTGCTTCTGTAAATGTTAGAGTTGTTCCTGTAGTAGAATTTTTATCTGCTTATGTTGGTTCAACTAATGTGTTAGAAACACAAGATGATTATGCTAATTTATTAACTAATTATACAAATAGTTGGAAAGATGTAGCTTGGAAAGGTGACGTTTTAAGTTCTAAAATCGTTACTTGTTCAAGAGATAAAGATGTTCATAATGCAGAAATTACTGCTAGTGATTTTGTAAGTGGAAGTTCTGTTATTTCATCTGATAATGTTGAAATTAAATGGTTAAAAGAAGTTTCAGCTAATGTTGGACGTAATAGACCTTCAAATGCACCAGTAAAACAATTCCCAGATGTAATCTACAAAGGTGGTAAAGTTGATATTGAACCTGAAAGTGCAAAATTTGCATGGGTAACTATTAATGTACCAAAAGATGCAAAACCTGGATTATATCAAGGAACTGTAACAGTAAAAGCGGATGAATTGGAAAAACCATATGAATTTAAATATGAATTTGAAGTACTTGATTTAGTACAACCAGAAACAAGTGAAACAAATACACAGATTCAAGTTTGGCAGCATCCTTTCTCTGTAGCTAATCATTATCTTGGATTAGGTAAAACTCCATCTGGAGGAATTACAAATGAACTTGCAGAAGATTTCTATTTTACAGAAGAACATTTTAATTTAATGCGTGATTCTATGAAAGAATATGCATCTATGGGTGGTAAAGATGTAGTTGCTAATATTGTAGAAGAAGCATGGAATCATCAATCATATTATAGTGATCCATCAATGGTAAAATGGACAAAGAAAACTGATGGAACATTTGAATTTAATTATACATGGTATGATGCATGGATCAATTTCCAAATTGAATGTGGAGTAATTGATCCAGAAAAAGGAATTGGACAAATTAAATGTTATAGTATTGTTCCATGGAATAATCAAATAGCATATTTTGATGAAGCAACAGGAAGAACAGTAAAGAAATCTTATGGACCAGGAAATGCTGATTGGCAAGAAATTTGGACTACTTTTTTAACTGATTTCATGGAACATTCAAAAGAAAAAGGTTGGTTTGACATTACATATATTTCAATGGATGAAAGAGGTTTAGATCAATTACAACCAGCAGTTGAATTAATTAGTGGTTTAACTGATGAAAATGGGGTAAGTTTTAAAATTTCATCAGCATTTAACTTTAATAACAGTTCAAGCTATGATTTCACTGATCAAATTGATGATATTTCGATCAACTTAGGAAATGTAGATCAATCAGCAAATCAGGCAACAAAAGCATTAGCAACACATCGTAAAGAATTAGGATTAATGACTACTATTTATACTTGTACAGGTGATTATCCAGGAAACTTTGTAATTAGTGATCCTGCAGATAACAACTGGGTAATGTGGTATACATTAGCACAAAACACAGATGGATTCATGCGTTGGGCATGGGATAATTGGGTATATGATATGGAAGGTGACGTATCATATCGTTATTGGGAACCTGGAGATGGATGGTTCATTTATCCAGTTGAAAAAGATGTAGTTGATGAAGAATATAATGCTTCTTTCTATAGTACACCAAGATATGAAATGATGAAAAAAGGTATTCGAGATATCAATAAAGCAAAATATTTAATGGAACAATCAGATGAATTAAAAGCTAAGATAGATGAATTGGTTGGAACATTAAGTAAACCAAAACAAACAACTAGTTATGGAAGTGCTGTAGCTGCAAATAGTACAGTACGTCAATCAACATTAAATGATGTAGATAGAATGAGAGCTGGAATTATTGAAATCTCAAAAGAAGCAGTAGCAAATAAACCTGTAGAAGTAAGTAAAGTAGCATTACAAATAGCTGTAGAAATGGCTAGTGCTGTAACAACAGAAGATTTAGATAAAGTAGTACCAGCAGTAGTAACTGAATTCAATGCTGCATTAGAAGAAGCAAGAGCTATCTTAGCTAATGATAATGCAACACAAGAAGAAGTAGATGCATCATTTGCAAGATTATCAGTAGCAATGCATATGTTAGAATTCTTAAAAGGTGACAAGGCTGAATTACAAGACTTAGTAGATTCAACAGCAGACTTAGTAGAAGGAAACTATACAGAAGAAAGCTGGTCAGCATTACAAGAAGCATTAACAAATGCAAATACAGTATTAAACAATGAAAATGCAATGCAGGAAGAAGTAGATGGAGCATATGATAATTTACAGGCAGCAATAAATGGTTTAGAAGAAGCAGAAGTAGTAGATAAATCATTATTGGAAGCAATGGTAAATAAAGTATTAGGATTAGAAGAAGATAAATATATCGCATCTTCGTGGCAAGCAATGTTACCAGAATTAGAAGCAGCTCAAGAAGTATTAGGAAATGAAAAAGCAACACAGGTAGAAGTAGATGAAGCATGTGATGCATTAACAAGAGCATACTTGAACTTAAGATTGAAACCAAATAAAGATCTATTAGCGGATTTAATTAATAAGGCAAATGGATTAAACAGTGCAAGTTATACGGCTAATACATGGGCAGTAGTAGAAAATGAAGTAATAAAAGCACAGGCAGTATTAGAAGATCCAGAAGCAAGTGAGGCAGAAGTAAAAGCAGCTCATGCAGCTTTAACAAAAGCCCTTGAGGGATTAGAACCAGTAAAAGCTGGAGATACAACTGCAAATGCAATCAAGACAGGTGATTCTTCTTCTGTTGGAATTTTTATAGGTTTATCAGTTTTAAGTATATTAGGATTAAGAATATTTAAAAAAAGAAAATATTTCTTTAAATAATTAAAAGATAGTGGTATTATTGAGGTATATAGTTAAAGAATAAAATATTGGTGTTTTACACTGTAAATAGAATAGATTGTTACTTTAAGTAGGCAAGACTATAAGACAGGGATGTTTTTAGTCTTGCCTTATTTATGCTATTATTAAATTCTATAAAAAATAAATAGGATTTAGTGATTATAAAATGATTAATGGAAGGGAGAGATTTAAAGGGTACAAATTTATATTTTATTTATGAAAAAAATCAAAAGGAGGGGAAGAGGATTAATAAGAGAAAGTTTAAATGAATTTCATACTTTAATTTGAAGTAAGATAGCTGTTATAAAGCTATACGAGAGAGGAAAAGAATATGGGAAAAACATTAAAAAAAGTATTAACAATCGTTGTAACATTTACAATGGTATTTAGTTCATTGATTGTATTAAAACCAGTAAATGCAGAAGATGAAACTAAAACTTATACTATTTTTCCAACACCTCATGAAGTAGTTTATGGAGAAGGCGATTTTGCTATCTCTGATGATGTAAATGTAGTGTATGGTGATGCGATTGATAGTTATACTAAAGATCATACAGTTGATGTATTAGATTTATTGAGTAAAACATGTACAGTTAGTGAAGCTGTTAGTGTTGATAAAACAAATATAATTGTGGGAACATATAATTCTGATGATTATGTAGATAGATACTTTAAAGAGAATATTTTAATTGATAATGAGGATTTATTTAATAAATATGATTCTTATATTTTGAGTATTAATGATGGTGTAATTGCAGTATTAGGTAAAGATACTGATGCTGCTTTTCATGGGATTACATCATTGAAACATATCTTTACACAAGTTAAAGATAATAATATTTTAAATTTAAAAATTAATGATTATGCTGATGTTAAAGCTAGAGGATTTATCGAAGGATATTATGGGAATCCATGGTCAAATGAAGATCGTGCAGATTTGATGATATTTGGAGGGGATTATAAATTAAATCAATATATTTATGCTCCTAAAGATGATCCTAAGCATAACAGCCGTTGGAGAGAATTATATACTGAGGAAGAATTAGAAGAAATATCTATGGCTGCAGAAGCTGGAAATAGAAGTAAATGTTATTATGTATATGCATTACATCCATTTATGTCAAATAGTTTTAGATTTAATACCGATGCTAATTATAATGAGGATTTAAATATTGTTAAAACAAAATTTGAACAATTGATGAATGCAGGAATAAGACAATTTACAATTTTGGCTGATGATGCTCCTGTGCCATATGGTGGAGATTCAAGCTATATAAGATTAATGACAGATTTAACAAACTGGTTAATTGAAAAACAAAAAGAAATTTCTGGATTAAGAACAGACATGATGTTCTGTCCAGCTAATTATTATGGAAGTGGTACAGGTGTAACAGGATTAAGAGGAATGCCTGAAAGTGTAAAAATAATTCAAACAGGTGGACAAGTATTTGGATCAACAAATTCAAGTTTCTTAAATAATTTCAACAACAGTATGTCAAGAAGTCCGTATATGTGGATCAATTGGCCATGTAGTGATCAAACTAAAGATGGATTGATCATGGGAGGAGCAACTAGATTTTTAATTCCAGGTGCTGATCCAGAAAAAATTGCTGGAATTGTTTTAAATCCAATGCAACAGTCAGAAGCAAGTAAGCATGGGATTTTAGCTAATGCAGATTATGCATGGAATGTATGGGAAGATGAAAGTGATTATGAAAGAGTATGGCATGATTCATTCAACTATATGGACCATGGCACAATTTATGATACAGAAGCATCGATCGCTTTAAGAGAACTTGGAAAACATATGATAAATTCCAATACAGGAAATCCTGAATCTGTAGAGTTAGCACCAAAGTTAAGTGAATTCATGAGTGATTTAAGAGCTGGAAATGATATTATTGCTAAAGCAGATGATTTAATTGCGGAATTTACTTTATTAAAAAATTGTGCTAATACTTATAGCGCTAATCCAGGAAATGAAAGAACAAGAGATCAAATTATTTATTGGTTAGATTGTTGGAAAGATACAACAGAATCGGTTTTAAATTATTTAAACGCTGCTAAAGCATTACAAAATGAAGAAGAAGCAAGTGTGATTTGGGACTATTATTCAAAAGGACAAGCAGCATATGATGCTTCAAGAGAACATGGTTTCCATTATGTTGATCATACTGAGTATGCAAGAGTAGGTAGACAGCATATTTATTCATTTATGCAAAACTTAGATAGTAATTTATATGGTAAAGTTACAGCACTTATTAATCCTGGGCAACAACAGGTTACATTTATTACTAATCGTTTAGATGGTGCAACTGGTAATATCAGCAATGTTTTAGATAATGATGCAAGTACAGAAATTATTTATAAAGTACCTAATACAATTGAGACTGGTACATTTGTTGGTCTTGAATATAGTGACCCAATTGATATTAATAGTGTTACATTTAGATTAGGACAAAGTGGAAATTATAATGACACATTCCAAAAAGCCAAAGTGCAATATACTACAGATGGGGTAGAATGGATAGATGTTAACAATGAAGAATATAATTTACCAAGAGAAATAAATATAACAGGTCTTGATTTAAAAAATGTTAAAGGAATTAGAGCAATAGCTACTGCAGATAGAACTAATACATGGTTAGGGGTTCGTGATATTGTAGTAAATAATGAGGGTTCAGATAATACAGGTGTTAAATATTCAGCTAGTGTTATTAAAACTAGTACTTATGGAATTTATTCTAGTTACTATGAATCTAAATTAACTGATGAAAGTGATGATACTTATGTATGGTATAATCAAAATTCTAAAGTAGGTGACTTTGTAGGTCTTGATTTAGGTGAAGTAAAACCATTAGGTTTAGTAAGATTTATTATGGGTGCTTCAGGAAATGATTATTGGAGTGGTTATGATTTAGAATATTCAACTGATGGTGAAAACTATACTGTATATGGAAGCTACAGTCAAAATGTTGAAAAGAAAACAGTAGAAGCTGATTTAACAGGAATCAATGCTCGCTATGTAAGAGTTAGAAATACTAAAGATAAAAATGTTTGGTTAAAAATGTCTGATTTTAGAGTTAATAAACCAAAAGATACATTTGTTGATACAAATAATGAAAGTTTAAAGAATATCGCAACTGTAATTGATGCAGATAAAGCCTCAATTTTACCTACAGTAGATGCAGTTACATTAAATCCTGATGAATATATTGGAGTTACATTATTAGGAATTAAAGAATTGACAGCTATTGATTTACAATTAGTAAATGGTGAAGCTCTAACTTTACAAGTATCTAAAAACAATCTTGATTGGGTAAATGTTAATCCAGAAAGTACAGATTTACCTAATGCTCGTTATGTAAGGTTAATCAATAAAACAGATGCTCCAGTTACATTCGAAATTACTAAATTTTTAGTAACTGTTAATGCTGGTGATGCAGCATTTGAAGCAAGTGTACCTGAAATGAGCGGTTATGCACCACAAAATATGTTTGATAGTAACTTAACTACAGCATATAAACCAGATACTACAGAAGCAGGATATATTACATATACTCTTTCTGAAAATCTGGATGTTACAAAAATGAATATTATTCAAAAAGATGCAAATAGTAATGCAAAAGTATTAGTGTTGGTAGATGGTGAAAATGGTAAAGAATGGGTACAAGTAGGTACTTTAAGTAAACCATTAAATGAAATTTATTTACCATTCTGGAAAAATATTTATGAATTAAAATTCGAATGGGAAGCAAATAGTGCTCCTACTATTACAGAGGTAATTAAATTGAATAATGCAGATTTATTACCAAACCGTAATGATTTACAATCATATATTGATGGATTGGATATTGTAGAAAATCAGTATACAGCAGAATCTTATCAAGAATTTATGCAAAAATTAACTGAGGCTACTGAAATTTTAACAAATAACAATAGTACACAAAAACAATTGGATAATGCATTAACTGTTTTACAAGATGCAGTAAATAATCTAGTACCTGCAAAACCAGCAGAAACAGACAAAGCAGCATTATCAATCGCAATTAATAATGCTGAGAGTGTAACACAAGAACAGTTAGATAAAGTAGTACCAGCAGTAGTTAATGAATTCAAAGCAGCATTAGAAAATGCTAAAACTGTATATGATAATGACAGTGCATCTCAAGAAGAAATAGATAATGCAACTAGTCGTTTAATTAGAGTAATGCATATGTTAGAATTCTATAAAGGAGATAAAACTGCATTATCAATTGCAATTGAAATGGCTGATGCTGTAACTCAAGAACAATTAGATAAAGTAGTACCAGCAGTAGTTGTTGAATTTAAAGCAGCATTAGAAAATGCTCAAGATGTTTATGATGATGAAAATGCACTACAAGATGATATAGATGATGCATTTGAGCGTTTAGCTAATGCTATGCATATGTTAGAGTTCTACAAAGGAGATAAAACTGCATTACAAAAACTAATGAATCAAATAGCTGATCTAACAGCGAGTGAATATATAGAATCTACATGGAATGCATTACAGGCAGTATTACCAAGTGTAAATGAAGTACTAGATAATGAAAATGCAATGCAAGATGAAATAGATGAAGTATATACAGAATTAGTAAAAGCATTTGTAAACTTAAGATTAAAACCAAATAAAGATTTATTACAAGATTTAATCAATAAGGCAAATGGATTAAATAGAGCAAACTACTCTGCAGCATCATTAAAATTAGTAGATGTTGAAGTAGAAAAAGCAACTGAAGTATTAAATGATTCTGAAGCAACAAAAGAAGAAGTGGAAATTGCAGTGTCAGCTTTAACAAAAGCATTGGCAGGATTAGAAGCAAATCCAAGTAATCCAGTAGTAGATGGTGGTATTAACAAACCTGTAGAAACTATAAAACCAGGAGATAAAACAGCAGGTGTAAAAACAGGGGATAATTCATTAGTAGGAGTATTTACTGGAATGGCAATGTTGAGTATAGCTGGATTAGGTATACTTAGAAAAAAAGAATATTAATATAAGAATAGATTTTAATTAGGTTCTTAGTTGCTTATGGATAAAAGAACTCATGAAACAGCACGAGAAATTGTGCTGTTTTTGCATCTTAAAATGTTTGATATTTTTAGGGATGCATTTATATATTCTAATTTATGTTATGTCCTGATAGGTTATTTCATATTTTAATACTCTATGTATTTATCAATACATTTTTTATTTTAATTATTTATCATAAATTGATTTAAGACTATTGCTCAATTCGCTATATATCATATTTCCCTATTTTTCTTCTAATTCCTTAATTATTAAATAGAGTAATTTGAAAAGGGCATTTTCATTTGGGAATGTCTTTTTTTGTGACTTTTCTAAAATTCGAATTTACTGACTCTATTGTGTTGATCGTATACATGATTTTTTTGACAGCTCCTCTATAATTGTATAGTTGCTCAACATGTATAAAATTCATTCTGCATACATCTACTGCCTTTAGGTATTGTTTCCATTCATTTTTAAAGCTTTAAATGTTGCTACACTATAAATCCTTTTTTATTGACTGATTATATTTTTATAGTCTTTTTAATAGTATATATTTGATTGAATTTCTTATAAGATGGACTATACATCTTTGTACTACTGCTTGTAGAAATATTACCTTTGCATTTGCTTCATCTATTGAGATAAAAAGATAACTTCTATTTCTTCACTTTTTAGTTCATCAAAAATTTATATTCACTGATTTTCACTCTTTGTTGGAGTCAACTATAAACCAATATGTCTTTGTGGCTCTCAAAATAGTAGCTCAGTATAACATCTACTGCACATTGGTTGACTTTATAATTTGGTTGTAGCAAAACATATACATACAGTCAATAAATAGAAATGGATTATACTTCTTTAAGGGTTTCATACGCCATTCTTCTAGTTTTCAACAATGGCAAGAATGATGTGTGACTCCTTCCCTGGCTTATCATTAGAATAAAAATATTCAACAATAGAGAAAGTAAAAAGGAGTTGATTGAAAAAATCAAATTATATATAGTTTAAGTTCTAAAAAAAATAGTGAGAACTTCTTAAAACGGGTTTGTATTTTTTTCTTCATAAAAATAATAATTTGTAAATTGACCATCAAAAAATGTAAATATATTTTGCAATAGTAATGATATTATATAGGCATAATCCAATATAATGAGTATATTTTTTATGGTTTATGCTTGTTATATTGTTAATATTCTAGTATTAAAATATTAAACAATAATTATCAATAATAATGTAAATATTTTAAGGAGTTATTGATTGAAGGAGGGAAGAAGTAAGTGAAGAATGATTTTTATTAAAATTTAAGTTGGTTTGGATCATGTAATATTAAAAAATGAAGTGTATAGCTTATTTAATAATAAGTAAGGAGATGATAAAAAAATGTAAATAGTAGAATATTTGATGAAAATAATCTATATTTATAAGAATTTAAGAAGGGAAAGTTAGGATAAACATGTAGTGGAGACAGAAAAAATATAAGAGGAGAGAAAAAGATGAAATCAAATAAAATAGTATTGTCGTTAGCGATGGTTATGTCTCTTGTTGCAGGAAGCTATGGGACAATTTCTATAAACGCTGTTGGAAATTATATTGGTGATGATGATTTATCAAATACAGAAACACCTGCTCCGGCGTCTTGGGGTGTAACTCCAACAAAAGAACAATATCGTTATCAAAAGGAAGAGTTAGCTGGTTTTGTCCATTTTGGGCCAAATACATTTAATGAGATAGAATGGGGAGAAAATTATGGGAATAGAACTCCAGATGAAATTTTTAAATTAGAAAAGGATTTTGATGCCAAGACATTAGTTAAGGCATTTAAAGATGCAGGATTTAAAAAGATTATCGTAACTGCTAAACACCATGATGGATTTTGTATTTGGAACAGTCAATATACAGATTATGATGTAGCTGAAACAAGTTATAAAAATGGAAATGGTGATATTTTAGCAGAAATTTCTGCAGAATGTTCAAAATATGATATAGATATGGGATTGTATTTATCACCATGGGATATTCATGAACCTAGCTATGGGTATTATGATGAAAATGGTAATGCGACAACTGAAGATAAAGATGTCTTAGATTATAATGATTATTATGTAAATCAGCTGAATGAAATTTTAGGAAATGATAAATATGGAAATAATGGTCATTTCAGTGAAATATGGATGGATGGAGCAAAAGGTAGTGGTGCTAATGCTCAAAAATATGATTTCAAAAGATGGTATGACACTATTCAGGCTCAAGAAGGAGAAGAAGCAGGATTTGATAGTGAATGTATGATTTTCCAATGTGGTGCCAATACTACAGTTCGCTGGATTGGAAATGAAAATGGTTTTGCAGCAAAAAATACATGGTCAAAATCAAATGTAGATATAGATGCTGATACGTGTAATGATAATGTACAGGGAAGCTATTCATTAGGATTTGAAAACGGAAATAAATGGACAGTACCTGAAGCTGATGCACGTATTACATCTGGATGGTTCTGGGGAACAAGAAAAAATACACCTAAGAGTCTTACTGATCTAGGTCAAATGTATTTTAATTCAGTTGGTCACAATGCACCATTGTTATTAAATGTTCCGCCTAATGCTGATGGAACAGTCGATCAAGTAATTTTAGATCGTTTAGCTGAATTTGGTGAAAATATTGCAGATACTTTTGATATAAATTTAGCAGCTAATGCATCAATTAAAGCATCAAGTGTACGTGGAAATGATATTAATTATAAACCTGGAAATGTTATTGATGGAAATGATGATACATATTGGACAGTTGATGATGGAACACAAGAAGGAACACTTTTAATTGATTTAGGTTCAACAAAAACATTTGATGTTGTTTCTATTGAAGAGGCAATTCAGTTTGGCCAAAGTATTAATGAGTATAAGATTGAATATCGAAATGGTGAAAACAGTGATTGGAAAATCATGGATGAAGGAGAAACCATTGGTGCAAAAAGATTAGTTAGAACTAGTGCTATAAAAGCTGATCAAATTCGAATTACTGTAGATACTAATAAATCAGATGCACTTCCAATTATTAGTGAAGTTGGTGTATATAAGGCTACTGATGGGTTTGAATTAGCAGGTACAGCTCCTGATGGAATGGATGTTATTGATATTGAAGATACAAACATCACTGATGGTGCAGGATTTACATTTAATGGTACATGGTATAGTGAAAGTGGAAATAACTTTATTAATGGTACTAATCGTTATGCTAATGCTGGTGCATCTTTAACTATTACATTTACAGGTAGTAAGATTTATTTAATGGGTACAACAGATCCAAATCATGGGGTTGCTAGTATTGCAATTGATGGTGGTGAAGCAGTGAAAATAGATACTAATGCTAGACCACGAGCTACTGGACAAATGATTTTTGCTTCTGAAGATTTAGATGATGGAGAACATACATTAACATTAAATGTTGATTCAAAGGCAATCGGAATAGAAGCTGCGTATGTAATCAATAATGGTGGAAAAGGTATGATTGGATTAGAGCAATCTAGTTACACAATGAATGAAAATGAAAGAATGGATGTTAAAATAGTTCGTGTAGGTGGAAGTAATGGTACAATAAGTGCAAAATTACAACCTAATCCTGGAAGTGCTATTCAAGATGATTTTAATACTGAATTAATTAGTGATATTATAATGGCTGATGGAGTAAAAGAAATTACTGCTCCAGTTGAAACAAGAAGAAATACAAACGCAACAGGAGATCGTGTGTTTAGTATAGAATTGACTGATCCTAGTAACGGATTGATTTTAGGATTTGTTGATAAAGCAAATGTTACAATCAAAGATACAGAAACTAGCTCTTTAGAAGCATTGAATAGGCTTCTTGAAACAGCTAATCAAAAGAATAAAGATTGGTATATTTCAGGATGGGATAACTTTGAACAAGTATTAATAAATGCAAATGAAATTGCTAATAAGCCAGATGCAAGTGTATCTGAAATTGAAAATGCAATTGAAACTTTAATTGAGGCAGAAAAAGGCTTGGTTAAAAGAGAAAAATATACACAAGAAGATCCTTTTATTTTCCCATGGCAGAAAGATTCTTCTGCATTACTTGAAGCTGAATTTGTAAGTGAGATTGTAAATGATCCAACTGGAGATAATGGTTGGCCATGTATTGTTACCGAAGGAGCATGGGCAAGTAATGGTAAGTTTATAGATGCGATCCAAAATGGAGATATAATTAAATATAATTATAATGCTCCAAAAGCAGGAACATATCATGTAAAAGCATATTATCGAAGTGGATCAAATACAAATGAATTAGTATGGTCAGAAGAAAATGGTAAGATTGAAAGTGGTAAAGTATCAGCAGGGGCAAGCAGTACAGCAGCAACTCATACAGCTGAGTTTGATTTAAATGTTAAAGAGGCAGGAAATGGAGTATTAATATTTACAGGACCAGAAGGAAAATCACCACAATTAGATAAATTGGAATTTACACCACTAGAAATTGAATTAAGTACATTTAATATAGAAGCAGTAGTTAATGAAGGTGGTACAATAACTGATGAAGGTACAACTACAATTACTGAAGGAGATAGTAAAACATATAATATTGTTGCTGATGATGGATATGAAATCAAAGATGTCCTTATTAATGGAAAATCTGTAGGGAAAGTTGAATCATATACATTTGAAAATGTTTTAGCAAATGCTAAGATTGAAGTAATATTTGCATTTAGTAAGTATACTGAAAATAATCCATTTATTTTCCCGGATTTAAATAATATCGTAACTTTAGAAGCAGAATTTGTAAGTGAAATTATAAATGATGAAAGTAATGATAATGGATGGCCATGTGTAATTACTGAAGCTTCATGGGCAAGTAATGGAAAATTTATTGATGCAATAAATCATGGAGATATTATTAAATATAATTATAATGCCCCAAAAGCAGGAACATATCATGTAAAAGCATATTATCGAAGTGGATCAAATACAAATGAATTAGTATGGTCAGAAGAAAATGGTAAGATTGAAAGTGGTAAAGTATCAGCAGGGGCAAGCAGTACAGCAGCAACTCATACAGCTGAGTTTGATTTAAATGTTAAAGAGGCAGGAAATGGAGTATTAATATTTACAGGACCAGTAGGAAAATCACCACAATTAGATAAATTTGAAATTGAATTTGTAAAAGGTGCTGAAGTTGATGCTGATAAAACTGCATTGGATAAGCTAATTAAAGAAATAGATGATTTAGATGAAACAGTTTATACAGCAGAAAGCTGGAATGTATTACAAAATGTTTTAATGTCAGCAAAAGATATATTATCTAAAGAAGATGCAGAGCAAGAAGAAGTAGATAATATGGTAGATTTATTAAAAGCTGCAAAAGATGCTCTGGTAGAAGTTGAAATAGTAGAAACAAACAAAACTGCATTATTAATTGCTGTTGATATGGCTGAAGCAGTAACTCAAGAACAATTAGATAAAGTAGTACTAGTAGTGGCAAATGAATTCAAAGCAGCATTAGAAAATGCTCAAACTGTTTATGCTGATGCTAGTGCTACACAAGCTGAGGTAGATGAAGCATTTGATAGACTAGCTAGTGTAATGCATATGTTAGACTTTTTTAAGGGTGATAAAGCAGCATTACAAAAGATGATGGATCAAATAGGTAAACTAACAGCAAGTGAATATATAGAATCTACATGGAATGCATTACAAGCAGTATTACCAAGTGTAAATGGAGTATTAGGTAACGAAAATGCAATACAGGAAGAAGTAGATGAAGTATATAGTGAATTAGTAAGAGCATTTGTTAACTTAAGATTAAAACCAAATAAAGATTTATTACAAGGTTTAATCAATCAAGCAAATGGACTAAATAGAGCAAACTACTCTGCAGCATCATTAAAATTAGTAGATGATGTAATGGAAAAAGCAAGTGCAGTATTAAATAATCCAGAAGCAACAAAAGAAGAAGTAGAAACTGCAGTAGCAGAATTAACAAAAGCATTATCTGGATTAGAGACAAAACCAGGAAGTACAGTAGATACTAGTACACCAGTAAAACCTGGAGATAAAACAGCAGGTTTAAAAACTGGAGATACAACAAATATGATGTATTCATTAGGTGGATTAGCAGTTGCATCAGCTGTATTCTATTTAAATAAGAAAAGAAAAAAGATTTAAAATATAAAAAATAAGCAAAAGGTAACATTTTATATAAATGAATGTTACCTTTTTAATGGTATGCCAGGCATGGCATGAATTCAGTTGGAGATAAACCAACCACAGGTATTTACTGCCAAGTGTAGTGAACCACAAGCCGTTGATAGTGATGTCATGGGTGAAGGAAGTGATGTAGCAATTCTTTTGAGCGTACGAACAGAAACTTGATGAGGCTAAATGGTGGATAAGGTTGCCACTCAAACCGAAGTCCAAAAGGTAAACGTAAAACCAAGACAGTAAATCAAGACGTTGTGAAAGAAATAGGGTTCATGTCTTACCCTGGGAGGTCTTATGGACGAGGAATTCTAGTAAACTTTAAAATCAGTGATAGTACCCTCGGTCGAAAAAGGTTTACCATAAGGAGTCAGATGAAGTCTATGTTAATATATCTGGTTAGATGATTATATAAAAATGTTGATGAAAAACTGAAACTTGAAAGATAATTCATTTATTCTTTTACTATGTTTGTGTATAATTGTAATTAATAGGAGGTATAGAAATGGCGAAAATATTAATTATTGAAGATGAAATAAAGCTTAGACAGGAGTTAGAAGTTTATCTAAATAATAATGGTTATCAAACAGAAGTAATTGAATCTTTTGAAAATACTTTAGAACAGATGAATAGTTTTAATGGGGATCTGATTTTATTAGATATTAACTTACCAAATATAAGTGGACAATTTCTTTGTAAAGAATATCGCAAAGTTTCTAGTAAACCAATCATTATTGTTACAAGTAGAAATAATGAAATGGATGAGCTAATGTGTATTAATTATGGTGCAGATGATTTTGTTACTAAGCCATATAATCCTCTGATACTTATAGCTAGAATTGAGGCTGTTTTAAAACGAATGCAGCCTGCAAGTGAAATTTTAATTAGTTATCAGGATATTAAATTAGATGTATCAAAAAGCAGTATTTTAAAAGATGATCGAGTAATTGAATTATCCAAAAATGAATTAAAAATATTCTATTATTTGTTACAGCATCGAGGGATAATTAAGTCTCGTGAAAATTTAATGGAGTATTTATGGGATAGTGATATGTTTGTAGATGATAATACTTTAACTGTTAATATTAATCGTTTACGGAAGAAATTAGAAGATATTGGTTTAAAAGATGTAATTCATACAAGAAGAGGTCAAGGGTATATAATCTTATGAAATTGAGGGAATATTTAAAGGATCAAATCATTAGTATTATTATTATGTCTAGTGTAATTGTGTTAATCTGGATTATTTTGAGAGCGTTTAATTATTCTGATTTTCTAGTTGTTTATATACCACTATTAATTATTTGTGCGTATTTGTTAATGCTAAGTTATGATTATTTTAGAAAGAAAAAGTATTATAATCATTTTACTAATATTTTAGATAATTTAGATGAAAAATATTTAATAACTGAGCTGGTTGAAAAACCTCATTTTTTAGATGGGAAAATTATGATAGATAATATCTATGAAATAGATAAAGCAATGAAAGAACATTTAAATGAATTATTATATCGTCAAAGTGAGTTAAAAGAGTATATTGAAATGTGGTGTCATGAAGTTAAAACTCCTGTGGCTACTAGCCAATTAATTATTGAAAATAATTTAAATTTTGTAACTAATAGTATTAAAGAAGAACTGGTAAAGATTGATGATTATGTTGAACAAGTTTTGTTTTATGCTCGAAGTGAAAATGTTGAAAAAGATTATTTAATCAAGGATCTTGATTTGAGTGATTTAGTAAATTCAGTAATTAAAAGAAATAAAAAAGATTTGATTAATAAGCAAATTAAAATTGAACTTGATAATTTGAATATGAGTGTTGCTAGTGATAAAAAATGGTTAGAATTTATTTTGAATCAGATTATTAATAATTCCATCAAGTATATTGATAAAGAACCAGTTATTTTATTTAAAGCTAAAAAATATAAAGATCGAATTGAATTAAATATTCATGATAATGGAATCGGGATTTTAGAGAGTGAGTTAAATCGTGTTTTTGATAAAGGCTTTACTGGTACTATTGGGCGACAAAAACAAAAAAGTACTGGGATTGGATTGTATTTATGTAAGAAGCTATGTTTGCGTTTAAATCATGAAATTAAGATAGATTCCAATAATGAAGGCACAACAGTAACAATTATATTTCCAGTTAGTTCTTATGTAACCTTACATTAATGTAAGGTTATGTTATTTTATTCGATGGTAGAAAAATAATAGATGGTTATAATAGTTATTGAGGTGAAGAGAAATGGAAAAAATATTAAGAATTGAAAATATTGAAAAGTATTATGGGAATAAGAATAATATTACCAAAGCAGTTGATAATATTAGTTTTGATGTTGATGATGGCGAGTTTGTAGCAATTATGGGAGCTAGTGGTAGTGGTAAGAGTACATTATTAAATTGTATTTCAACGATTGATAAAGTTACAAGTGGGCATATCTATCTAAAAGATGTTGATATTACTAAATTGAAAGGTTATAAACTAACAAAGTTTAGAAGAGATGCATTAGGGTTTATTTTTCAAGATTTTAATCTTTTAGATACTCTTACTTCATTTGAAAACATTGCATTAGCATTAACGATAAAAAGATCAAATTATAAGAAAATTGATGATAAAGTTAGTGAAATAGCATCAGCACTAGGAATCAAAGACATTTTAAATAAATACCCATATGAATTATCAGGAGGTCAAAAACAAAGAGTTGCTTGTGCTAGAGCAATTGTTACTAATCCTGATTTGATTTTAGCTGACGAGCCAACTGGAGCTCTTGATAGTAAATCAGCTCGTATGTTATTAGATAGTCTTAATGCATTAAACGAAAAGTTAAATGCAACTATCTTAATGGTTACTCATGATTCTTTTACAGCAAGTTATGCTGATCGAGTTATTTTTATCAAAGATGGTAAGATTTTTAATGAGATTGTTAAAGGTGATAATTCACGTAAAGTGTTTTTTAATAGTATTATGGATGTTCAAACATTATTGGGTGGTGAACTAAATGAAGTTATTTAGTTTGGCACTTAGAAACATTAAAAAAAGTATTAAAGATTATTCGATTTATTTCATAACTCTGGTTATAGCTGTGGCTATTTTTTATATCTTTAATTCTGTTGATAGTCAAACAGCAATGATGTCAATTAGTAAATCGACTATGGAAATTGTTCAAGCTATAGTAAATGTTTTATCTTATATTTCGGTTTTTGTATCTATAGTGTTAGGTTTTTTAATTGTTTATGCTAATAACTTTTTGATTAAGCGGAGAAAAAAAGAAATTGGGATTTATTTAACATTAGGAATGTCAAAATTTAAGGTTTCAACAGTTTTGGTTTTAGAAACAATTATTATTGGGGTTATATCTTTAGGAATTGGATTAATTTTAGGAGTGGGGTTATCACAATTATTGTCAATTTTTACAGCTAAATTATTTGAGGCTGATATGACTAAATTTACGTTTGTGTTTTCTAGTGGAGCAATGGTATCAGCTGTTATTAATTTTAGTTTTATTTATGTTATTGTTATGATCTTTAATATTATTACTTTAAATCGTTTTAAATTAATTGATTTATTGTATGCGAATCGTAAAAATGAAAAAGTTAAAATAAAGAATGGCTGGTTGATTTTTACTATTTTTATTGTTTCAGTAGTTTTAATTGGTTATGCATATAAGTTATTATATGATGGGGCTTTACTTGTTGTTGGAAGAGATTTTCTAATTATGATTATATTAGGTTCGATTGGAACATTCTTATTTTTCTTATCTGTATCAGGATTTTTATTAAAAGTAGTTCAGATGCGAAAAAAAATTTATTACAAGGGTTTAAATATGTTTATTTTAAAACAAGTAAACAATAAAATTAATACACATGTTGTATCAACAACTGTTATTTCATTGATGCTTTTACTTACAATAGGAATTTTATCTTCATCATTAGCAATGGCTTCAGCAATGAATGCTTCTTATATCGATAATTGTCCTAGTGATATTACAGTACTTTTTTTTGACATAGAATCATTACAAAAATTAAAACAAGAACCATCTTATCAAAAAATTGTTAAACATGATTATCAATTTAGTTATTTAAACTTAAAAGAACTAAGTCAAGGTGATTTTATTAGTCCTAAAAATGATATGTATAAAAAAATGGATATTTTAAAAGAACAGCCAATGAAAGTAATTAAAGAAAGTGACTATAATCAAATCATGTCTTTAAATGGAAAAACAGATAAAAAGATTCATTTGGCAAATAATCAGTATCAACTAGTAGCAACATTACCAATGGCTTTAGAATGCTATAATCAGTTTTTAGAAGATGATAGTACAATTAAAGTTGGTGAAACAACATTAACTAGTTTAACTAATCAAGTTGTTGAATTATCAATTACTAATAGTAGTGGTAATGAGGGATTTATTGTTGTAAGTGATGAAATTGTAAATAAATATGGTCAAATACCAAAAATGTCAGAAATTTATTTAGTTGGTAATTATGAAAGTGATAAAGAAGTAAGTGAAGAAAAATTTCAAGATTTTATATCTATTTTTAATAAACAAATAGAAGCTGAGGGACATCAAATTAATTCTTTTACTCGAATTGAATTAGGAGAGGCTAATATTGGAACAAGTGCATTATTTACTTTTGTGGGATTATATTTGGGAATTGTTTTTGCTCTAGCAAGTGGTACTGTTTTAGCGATTGAACAATTATCAGAATCATCTGATAATAAGGAGCGTTATTGTATCTTAGGACAATTAGGCGCAAGTAGGCCAATGGTTAATTGCAGTTTGTTAGTACAAATTGGAATCACTTTTATGTTCCCGTTAGTTGTTGCTTTAGTTCATAGTTTTGTAGCTCTAAATGAAATAAATTATATAATTAATTTAATGGCAAGTATAAATATAGCTGATAATATTTTAATCACGACTATCTTTATTATTATAGTATATGGTGGTTATTATTTAGCGACATATCTTGCAAGTAATCGGATTATTAATGAACAATAGATTATTTATATAAATAATTTTAGGCTATTGACAAAGTTAGTTTTTAAAACGTTCTTTGTTATATAGCCTTTTATTTTTTATATATAGTATTTATATTTAATAAGTTGATACAAACTATATTGAACATTTATATATGTTATTAGATAATTATAATATGATATTTTGAAATCTTTACATTATTAATTGGCTATGTTTATAATAATTTAGTGGGGTGATAGAATGAAAAGAAGAAAACCAGTTATTTATGATTTAAATGAATGCTGTTTTCATGAAGTTGAAGATAATTATTATCAATGCTTATTTACAGAGAATCCATTAGGTTTAATAACTGTTAAAGATATGACAATAGAGGAGTGCAAGTTTGTAAAAATTGATTTTAGTTTGATTAAACTTATTAATACTCATATAGTTGATTGTATTTTTGAAAACTGTGATTTATCAAATTTAGAATTTAATAAAATTAGTATCCATCGTTGTCAATTTATTAATTGTAAAATGACAGGAGTGAATTTTATTAATTGTTCTTTACATGATCTTTTATTTAAAGGAGTACAAGGGAGATATTTGAATATCAGTCTTGGTAATATTCGTAATGTTGATTTTATTGATACAGTGCTTGATGAGAGTAGTTTTATGGAAGTTGATGTTAAAAATTTGATATTTAATCAAGTTAGTTTTATTGGTGGAGAAATTTTTAAAACAGGATTAAAGGGTATGGATTTTAAAACAACAAATATAGAAGGAATAAGAATTGATAATTATAGTTTAAAGGGAGTTCATGTTGATATGTATCAAGCAATTGCTTTAGCGAGTTTATTGGGAATCATAGTTGATTAAATATATTGATAAAAAAATAGAAATTATGGCTATATAAGCACCATTTTATCTCAATTAAAAAAAATAATGACAAAATGCAATTCTGTGATATAATGATGAAGTTATAAGAGAGGTTGAGTAAATGAAAATAAGAAATATTGCGATAATTGCCCATGTAGATCACGGTAAAACAACATTGGTAGATCAATTGTTAAAGCTATCAGGTACATTTAGAGATAATGAGCAAATAGCAGAAAGAGCAATGGATAGTAATGCAATTGAACGTGAACGAGGAATTACTATTTTAGCTAAAAATACAGCGATTAATTATAAAGATTATCGAATTAATATTATGGATACTCCAGGTCATGCTGATTTTGGTGGTGAAGTTGAAAGAATCATGAATATGGTTGATGGAGTATTATTAGTGGTTGATGCATATGAAGGTACAATGCCTCAAACACGTTTTGTTTTAAAAAAAGCACTTGCTGCTAAGGTTAAACCAATCGTAGTTATTAATAAGGTAGATAGACCAGTAGTAAGAATTCAAGAAGTAATGGATGAAGTATTAGAATTATTTATGGAATTAGGAGCAGATGATGCTCAGTTAGAATTCCCGACAATTTTTACTTCAGCACTACAAGGAACATCAAGTCTGGATCCTGAATTATCAACACAAGAACCAAATATGGATTGTTTATTGGATATGATTATAAGTGAAATTCCAGAACCATTGGTAGATGAAGAAGGACCACTACAATTCCAACCAGCTTTATTAGATTATAATGATTATGTTGGAAGAATTGGAATTGGTAGAATCCAACGAGGTAAAATAAGAGTTAATGAAAGTGTTACATGTGTACGTGCAGATGGTACACATAGTCAATTTAGAATCCAAAAATTATTTGGATTCATTGGATTACATCGAATTGAAATTGAAGAAGCTGAAGCAGGAGATATTGTAGCTATAGCTGGATTAGCTGATATTGGTGTTGGTGAAACTGTATGTACAACTGGGAAGGAAGAAGCATTACCTTTATTAAAAGTAGATGAACCGACAATACAGATGGTATTTGGTACTAATACCTCACCGTTTGCAGGTAAAGATGGTAAGTTTGTTACTGCTCGACAAATAGAAGAAAGATTGTTTAAAGAAACTAATCGAGATGTTTCTTTAAAGATTGAAAGAATTCCTAACAGTGAAGAGTGGATTGTTTCTGGACGTGGAGAATTACATTTATCAATCTTAATTGAAAATATGCGACGTGAGGGTTATGAACTACAAGTATCTAAACCTAAAGTAATTGTTAAAGAGATCAATGGGGTAATATGTGAACCATATGAAGAAGTAAATATTGAGGCTCCTGATGATTGTATTGGTAATGTTATTGAATCATTGGGATATCGTCGTGGTATACTTGAAAATATGGTTAGTAATGATGGACAAACAAGTGTTACATATACAATTCCTTCAAGAGGTATGATAGGTTTTATGACAAACTTTTTAACAATGACTAAAGGATATGGGATAATATCACATTCATTTTTAGAGTATCGTCCAATGGAAGGTGATGCTGTTGGTGAAAGAGCACTCGGTGTTTTGGTGTCAATTGATAGTGGTCAAACAACTGCTTATGCTTTAGGTGGGGTTGAAGATCGTGGAATAATGTTTATTGGTCCTGGAGTAGATGTTTATGAAGGAATGATTGTTGGTGAACATAGTCGTGATAATGACTTAGTTGTTAATGTAACAAAGGGTAAACAATTAACAAATACACGTTCTTCTTCAAAAGATTCAACAGTTGTATTAAAAAGACCACGTGTTTTCAATTTAGAAGCTTGTCTTGATTATATTAATGATGATGAATTAGTTGAAGTAACACCTGAAAACATTCGATTAAGAAAACGTTATTTAACAGAACAAGAACGTAAACAGCAAAATCGATTAAAAGCAAAAGAACAATAATGTTTGTTGTTAAATAAGAAAGGTCTTTAGGTTTTAACAAATCTTGTTAAAACTCAGAGGCCTTTTTATAATTGGGTGTTATCTTAGGTTTAATTATTTTAAGTGATTAAAAAGTAATAAAATTATGTGACACACTTTTTGGATTAACAACATTATTAGTAGTAAATATACCAGCAGTTCATTTAGATGCTGAACTAATAGAATTGAATGATAAACAAATACAAGCAGCAGATGTCAACAAAGATGGAAGTGTGGATTTTTTAGATGCTATTCAAATATTAAGGTATGATGCTGAATTGATTGATAGTTTTGATTAATAGATTAAAAAAATATATAGTTGATTTATAAATATTATATATTTAGTGATTAAATACATATATTCATAGAAGGGGATATTGTTGTTGAAAGAGCTGATATATAGATATGTGATAGAAGCTATAAATTGATAGAAATAACTTTTGAAGGGACAATTGAATAAATGAAAAGTATGATGTGATTGATAAAATAAGGTATCAGAACATATAATATTATTTTCAAATAAAGGGTTTCAAAAAAAGCATGTGTTAAACAGTATTGCGTTTTGTCTTTTATATAGTTCTTTTTCAATTATTTGTACATAAATATAAAAATAGGTTTGTTACCTTTATATGTACTTTAATGCTATTTATATTTTTTAGGATATAACCAATATATTATTTGTTGTATATGATTATAAAAATTTGATTTTTAAAAGTAATCCTCCTGATTATTTTGTATAAAATAATAGGAGG
>ERZ777306.1929-NODE-1929-length-29338-cov-53.920739_pt1 | contig 29338 bp, 16 predicted proteins | sample MGYA00374966_ERZ777306 | MGnify/ENA primary metagenome ERZ777306 (study PRJEB29329, sample SAMN06343882) | mouse gut metagenome | isolation source: Mouse cecum | place: Austria: Vienna | collected 2014-11-15 ... | reverse complement strand
ATAAATATTTACCACTCTATATACTACTTTTCAATCAAGAAATATAAGAAATTTTACAAATAAATATAAATATCCGTTAATATAAAAAAGACCGAATGCCTTGAAAAATAAGGCTATTCGGATACATAAGAACATTTAAAAATATAATAATAATTTCAATATTTATTTTAGATAAAAATAAAATGTTTGGAGAAAAATGTATGGACTATATGAGTTTAAATGAAGCAGCACATAAATGAAAAGTAATTCCTGGTGAAATTGAAAAGTTGTGTTTTATGGGTTTGATTCTTAATGTTGAAAAAGTTGGAGAGACTTGGATGATTCTTACTGATATACAATGGCCTATAAAATACCAAGTTGAAAGTAATAATGATAATAACATTTTGCTATCACCAAGAGAATGTCCTTGATTATTGATGACAGATCTATATTGTGTTCCTGGCAGTGGAGATGATCTTGTGATGGGGTATAAAGAACAACCTCAAATCGCATGATTTCTTAAGGCACAGCTAGACTTTTTTCGAGGAGGGTATTATTTAGCATACACACAAATAAAATCACTTATGTCTTATCCAGTATGTTTTGATGTTCAGGTTGAAGTAGGGATATTATTGTCATTATACTCAGGTGTTTGAGGTGATTTACTTTTGTGGGAGGAGGCGAAACAGTATATTGCTTCGATATCTTGTCGAGATAGAGAGGAAAGGCATAGACTTGCATTTTGGTTAGCTGCTATAGATAGTATAATAGATGATGAAACTACTTTCCCAGAGTGGTTTCATCATGGAAATTTTGATTTATTACCAAGGGATGCTTTTCCATTTGTTTATTTTTTTATGTTTAAATATTTACTTTTTGAAAGTGAAAAAGTATTATTAGATTTTAAATGAGAAAAATCAAATGATATAATAATTAGCGAACACAAGGTGTACAGGGTGGCTGTTTATAGATATACTAATGTAGAAATTGCTGAATATTTACATACATTTTTAATTACAATTAAATAATTATTGTAGCATGTAATGGATAAAATAGTTGTAAAAATATGTGGATTTAAGTAAAAAATTATAAAAACCACACTTTTTTAATGGTTTTAGTGTGACGAAATGTATACGAATTGCCTTTATACTATAGTACTATAAGTATAAAGGTTTTTAATTTGATAAATGGAAAATGTATAGTTTAATTTTTTTAGTACTAAAAAACAAATTTTATTTTTATAAAACTGCACTTTTTTTACAAGTTAAGTGTAGAAAAGAAAATAAGAAAAATGTTATACTTATAATATGAGGATATAGTTAATGATATATTCTTGGATTATTACTTTAAGTAGGCAAGACCAGAAAGTTCTAATTAAACTTTTTAGCTTGCCTTTTTTAGTATTTTAAAGGGGAAAAATTAATATAGAAGGATGTGATAAATTGAGTTAATAGTATTGAGTATTTAGAAAAAGGAAAAGGGTAAAAAATTTTGATATAAGGAGGGAAACTATGAAAAAAATATTAAAATTGATACTTGCCTATGTTATGATTTTTTCATCTTTAGGTTTTGTTTTTCCTGTGCGTGCAGATGAAATAAAAACGAATTATGCTTTACAGGGGGTAGCAACTGCAGATAGAGCACCTATTGACTATTGGGGACCAGATAAGTTGATAGATGGTATAGTTAATAGAGATGCTAGTCCTAAAAGAGATCAATCAAGATGGTCTAGTGAAAATGGGGCTCCTTCTTGGGTTAAAATAGATTTAACTCAAGTAAGAGAATTTAGTGAAATTAACATAGCTTGGGAAACTCAAGTTATTAAACAATTTCATATTGAAATGTCTAATGATGATGTAAATTATACTACTATTTATACAAGTACAGAGGAAGAAAATGGTCATTCATTAGATACAAATATTAGATTTGATAATGAATTATCTGGACGATATGTAAAAATAACAGTTGATTCATTAATTTCAGGAGCATATCCAAGTGTATCTATTTATGAAATAGAAATTAATGGTATTAGAACTGTTGCTGATGGTTATAAAGAACTTAGAGTTAATTACGCTTTAAATCAATCTGTAACTGCCTCAAGAGCACCAATTAGTTATTGGGGACCAGATAAATTAGTTGATGGTATTATTAATAGAACAGCAAATAAACCTGAACAATCAAGATGGTCTAGTGAGTCAGGAGCTCCTGCTTGGGTATTGATTGATTTAGGGCAAGAAAGATCTTTTGATGAAGTATTACTTGCTTGGGAAGTTGCTGGAACAGTTGAAGATTTTCATATAGATGTTTCAAGTGATGGAAATGATTATTCAACAGTTTATGATGCTGAAGCTAAAGCAGATGGATATCCATTAGATACACGTGTTAATTTTGATTCAGAAGTATCTGGACGTTATGTAAAAGTTACTGTTGATAAACTAACAGCAGGTACTTATCCAAGTGTTTCTTTATATGAGATAGAGGTTATCGGAACAAAACTTTTAGAAAACCTTTCTAGAAAAGCAAGTGTTAGTTCTAATGGTGATGAAGGAACTACAGTTAGAGTTGAAAACATTAATGATGGTGATCTTAATACAAGATGGGGAAGCTCATATGGAGTTAATCAAAAATTTGTAGAATTTACTTTTGATGAACCTCAATCAATTCAATCATTTATTTTAGAGTGGGAAAGAAAAACTGCTAAAGATTATAAGATTGAAGCTAGAATTAATGATGAAATGGTAATATTAGTACATAAAACACAAGTACCTAAATATTATCAAGATATTATTAATTTAGATGAAGCTGTTGAAACATCTTATATTAAATTAACAATTGATGATTTCCTTACATCTGGAGCTGATCGTGATGGTGTAAATGTAGATTATCCAACTATTTCTTTACATGAAGTAGAAATGTTTGGTGAAACTTATGATTTACCACCTGCTGATACACCAGCGTCTTTAGAAGATATTGCAAATGCTATTACAGTTGATGAATTGGATGCAGATGCAACTGAATTGCCTTTACCAACTGTACCAGATGGATATGAGATTTCTTTTATTGGTGCTGATTATGAACAAATTATTGCTCATGATCGTCATATTGTTAAACCACTTGTAACTACAGATGTTGTTGTTAACTTTGAAGTTTTAGAAGTTGAAACAGGTAAGAAAGCTATTTCTCCAGCCATTACTGTTTCAGTTTCAGGTTTATATGATGTAGAGGATTCTCAAAATGAAAAACCTACAGTTGTACCTGAATTACAACAATGGTTTGGGCATACAGGGGTATTTGAAATTAATGATAATTCTTTGATTGTTGTTGATCCTGCAGCGATGGCATTTAAAGAAACAGCAGAAATGTTTGCTGCTGATTATGAAGATATTTCAGGAAAATCAATTGAAGTTGTTGAAGGTAACGAGCCTAAAGCAGGTGATTTCTATTTTACATTAAGTAATGAAAAATTAGATGAAGAAACTTATGTAATGAATATAGCTGATTATGTAACAATTGAAGCTAGTGAAAATAAGGGTGCTTATTGGTCAACACGTTCAATTCTTCAAATCCTTAAACAAACTAAAACAAAAATTGCTAAAGGAATTGTAAAAGATTATCCAAAATATGAAGTTCGTGGTTTCATGCTAGATGTTGGTAGACGTCCATTTAAGATGGAATTCATGCAAGAATTAGTTAAAACAATGTCTTGGTATAAATTAAGTAATTTCCATGTGCATTTAAATGATAACTGCTTTGGTAAATTAGAAGATGGAAAAACACCTGATTATTCAGGATTCCGTTTAGAATCTGATATTCCTAATTTAACAAGTACAGACTATTATTATACAAAAGATGAATTTAGAGATTTTATTAAAACATCAAAAAAATATGGTGTAGATATTGTTCCAGAATTTGATAGTCCAGGACATTCAGGTGCATTTGTTCGTGCTAGACCAGATTTAGCAAGAGCAGATAGTAATGAATACTTAGATGTAGAAAATCCAGAAGCACTTGAGTTTATTAAGAGTGTATTTGCAGAATACACTAGTGGAGATGACCCAGTATTCCCTAAAGGAACAGTAGTACATATTGGTACAGATGAATATAAACGAGGAAATAAAGAAGCGTTTAGAAAATTCCAAGATGATTTATTAAAGTTTATTCGTGATGAACAGGGATATACACCACGTGTATGGGGAAGTCAAACAGAAAATAGTGGAACAACTCCTATTACAGCTGATGGAGTACAAATGAATTTATGGTATGTTGGATATGCAAATCCAAAAGAAATGTATGAAAAGGGATATGATTGTATCAATACTAATGATGGTGATTTATATATTGTGCCTGGAGCAGGATATTATTATGATTATCTAAATCAAAATCATATTGCTAATTCATGGCAGCCAAATAAAATTGGTGGTTTTACAATTCCAGTAGGTTCAGAACAAATGTTAGGTTCTACATTTGCTGTATGGAATGATATGACTGGTCCATCTCAAGATAATGGTACTAGTGATGTTGAAGTATTTGATCGTATTTTCCATATTGCACCTACATTTGCTGCTAAATTATGGGGAGATATTAAAGATTATTCTGTAGATGATATTAATAAATTAACTAAGAAAACAGAATATGCACCTAACTCAAATCCAACATATGAAGTTGAGTCAGTTGATGATACTTATTTAGATTACAATTTTAATAATGATAAGGGATTAGATAAATCAGGAAATGAATACAATCTAATTGAACAAAAAAATGTAACATATGAACAAGGAAAAAATCGTCAATCATTAACATTAAAAGGTGGAGAAAGTTATGTTTCTACGCCATTACGGGATCTTGGAATTAATTCAGTAATTGAATTTTGGGTAAAACGAGATGCTGATTCAGGTGATGATGAAAAAATTTTATTTGAATCTTCAAATGGAGCTATCAAGGCAGTTCAAAAAGATACTGGAAAATTTGGATTTAGTAGAGAATTCCATGATTATTCATTTAATTATGAATTACCTAAAGATGAATGGGTAAAAATTAAATTAGAAACTAAATTTACAGTTACAACATTATATGTAAATGATGAAAAAGTAGATGAATTATCTAAGAATGGAACTGGTGGTAAATGGGCTTCATTAGTCATGCCGTTAGAAAAAATTGGTAGTGAAACAAAAGCCTTTAAAGGACAAATTGATGATGTTGTAGTTTCTAAACAACCTAAAGCATTTAGTGTTTATGCAACATCTGAACAATCATCAGATAAAGCAATATATGTTATTGATGGTGATACATCTACAATATGGCATACAAAATGGGATGGTTCTGATAAACTACCACAAAGTATTACATTAGAAATGCCAAAAGCACGTATTATTAATGGATTTACATACTTACCAAGACAAAGTGGTACAAATGGTAATATTACAAAATATAGTATTGAAGTAAGTGCTAATGGTACTGATTTTACTGAAGTAGCTTCAGGAAACTGGAGTAATAATAAAGATTTAAAAACAGTAGAATTTGAAGAAGTTGAAGTAAGATATGTACGTTTAGTTGCCCATGAAGGTGTGGGTGGATTTGCAAGTGCTGCAGAAATTAATGTTTTAAGTCCAAATGATGGAATGATTCCATTAGTAACAAGAGCTCTTGAAGAAGCAATTGAAGCAGGACAAACATATCTTGATGGAGATTATACAGCAGCTTCATTAGAAGTATTACATGATGCTATTAATGATGGACTTGCTATTTTAGAAATAGCAACTAGTCAAGAAATAATTGATCAAGCATGTCAAACAATTGATAATGCTATTGAATCTTTAGTAAAAGCAGAAGAAACAGCAGTAAGCAAAACAGCATTACAAATTGCAGTTGAAATGGCAGGTAATGTAACAGAAGAACAGTTAGATAAAGTAGTACCAGCAGTAGTAACTGAATTCAATGCAGCATTAGAAGAAGCAAGAGTAATCTTAGCTAATGATAATGCAACCCAAGAAGAAGTAGATGCATCATTTGCTCGCTTATCAGTAGCAATGCATATGTTAGAATTCTTAAAAGGTGACAAGGCTGAATTACAAGACCTAGTAGATTCAACAGCAGACTTAGTAGCAGGAAACTATACAGAAGAAAGCTGGTCAGTATTACAAGAAGCATTAACAAATGCAAATACAGTATTAAACAATGAAAATGCAATGCAGGAAGAAGTAGATGAAGCATATGACAATTTACAGGCAGCAATAAATGGTTTAGAAGAAGCAGAAGTAGTAGATAAATCATTATTGGAAGCAATGGTAAATAAAGTATTAGGGTTAGAAGAAGATAAATATATCGCATCTTCGTGGCTAGCAATGTTACCGAAATTAGAAGCAGCTCAAGAAGTATTAGGAAATGAAAAAGCAACACAGGTAGAAGTAGATGAAGCATGTGATGCATTAACAAGAGCATATTTGAACTTAAGATTAAAACCAAATAAAGATTTATTAGCGGATTTAATCAATAAGGCAAATGGATTAAACAGTGCAAGTTATACAGCTAATACATGGGCAGTAGTAGCAGATGAAGTAATAAAAGCACAGGCAGTATTAGAAGATCCAGAAGCAAGTGAGGCAGAAGTAAAGGCAGCAGAAAAAGCTTTAACAAAAGTCCTTGAAGGATTAGAACCAGTAAAACTAGGAGATACAACAACAAGTATAAAAACAGGAGACAATTCATTAGTAGGAGTATTTACTGGAATAGCAATGTTAAGTTTAGCTGGATTAGGTATACTTAGAAAAAAAGAAGATTAATTTAAAAGAAACTGTGTGAGTTAAGGGTGTGACCTTAACTTATACAGTTTTTTTAGATTATTGGATATACGATTGGTAATTTTTGTAAAGATTTAATTAAGGGTTTTTATAAGTTTGAAAATTATTATATTAAAATAGAAGTTTTTGGATTTAATATTAATATTTTAAGATATATTTTGTATTATTTTGCTAATGATTGTAGAATTTTACTAACTCTTTTATTGTATAATTTAGGTAGAGGTATTAGAACGTGGGGAAAATAAAAATATATGAAATGAAAAGGAGGAGATTAGAAATAGAAGAAGATATTTTGAAAGATTAAAAATTAGTAAAAAATGAGATATGAGGAGAAAAATGTATGAAAAAAATATTAAATTATTTACTAGTTATTTCGATTATTTTTTCAACAATATTTACTACCATGTCATATAAAGTTTTTGCAGAAGATGAAGAAATATCAAACATTGCTGGTGATGGTAAAGCATATGCTGAATCAACGACTGCAACAGCTGGAGATGTGACATTTATAAATGATGGTAATTATACTTCAAGGTGGCAAGCTGCAGCAAAAAATGCTTATGCTGGAGTTAATTTTGATAATGAGTATATTGTAGAAAAAGTTAGAATAACTTTTAAGGATTATGGAGTATCTAATGATAAAACGTTTAATTTTGATTTAATGTATTATAATACTGAAAAATCAGGTTTTACAAAGATTGGATCTGGTTCAAATTATAATGAAAATAATGATGATCAGATTATAGGACATAAATATTATAGTGAGACTGTTTTAAATGAGCCGATTAAAACAAATGATATTAGAGTTAATATTGTAAATAATAATACAGATGAATTTGCATCAATTTATGAAATTGAAATCTTTGGTAAGAAAAATGAAGAAGTAAAAGATTCGAGATTAATTTCTGTAGGGAAATCAGTATCTGCTAGTAACTCTGACAATGGGACAAAACCTGATTATATTACTGATGGATCAACAACAGGAAGTTTTTGGGATGGTGGTTCTACATCTAAAGAAAAACCACAAAGCTTTGTAATAGATTTAGAAAAAGGATATTTTGTTGATGAATTTAAAGCTTATCCATATGTTGATGGAATTCGATATTATGAATATTATATCGAAACAAGTTTAGATGGAAATGTATGGAATAAAGTTGCAGATAGAACAGCGGATTTAGGTTTAGCGTATGCTGGTGAAACATTTACACTTGAAAACCCAGTGGAAGCAAGGTTTGTAAGGGTAGTGATGACATATAATTCAAAAGTAATTGTAGAACCAGCAAATAGTAGTGTACATATGCGAGAATTTGAAGTGTATGGTAAAGAAAATCCAGATTATACACCACCTGAAGCAGATTTAAAAGATCCTGATAATATTGCTTTTAGAAAACAAGTGCATAGTCATTTGAATACAAATTCTGTTAAGAATATAGTTGATGGTTTTGATTCTACAACTTGTACAGGTGAATTTGCTCCTGCATATTTTGATATTGATTTGGAACAAAATTATATATTAGATGAAGTCATATTAAACTTCCCTGTTGCTAAAAATAGATATTATTATTTTAGTATTTATGGAAGTGTGGATGGATCAAATTATGATCGTTTGTATCAAGAAAGAACAAAGGATTTACCAGAAGATGGTGAGTATTTTATAGATTTATCAAATCTTGAAAATAGGACATATAGAATCGTTAGAGTATATATGGAATATGTAAGTGATGGAACATCTTCTTTGTTATCAGAAGTAAGAGTACATGGAAGTGCAACAGAAGAAAATACTGATGCATTAAGAACGGGTAATATTGATAATATTTTAGACATAAAGTCTTATGAAGAAACAGAATATGCAAAACCAATCACTAAAGATGAAACGATTGAAAATGTTTATGGAATTATTGATAGAAATATAGGTAGTGACTATCGAAACTGGTTTAGATTTGAAATTGCTGATAATCCAAAGGAAGAATATAAAAATTATGATTATTATACAGTAAGTTATGACAAAGAAAATAATAGAATTCTTATAATAGGAAATGATGGAATATCATTGGCATCAGGATTAAATTATTATTTGAAGAATTATTGTAAAGTTAATATATCAGAGCAGGCAAATCAAGTTAAAATGCCTAGTGAAATTGTAAAAGTTAATGAGGTTGTATATAAGTATACACCTTATGAAGTAAGATATGGTTTTAATTATTGTACATTAAACTATACTTTTTCATATGCTGATGCAAAAGATTTTCAGAAGGAATATGATTGGCTTGCCTTGAATGGGGTAAATGTAGTTTTAGATTTAGCAGGTCAAGAAGCAGTATGGATTAAATTTTTAATGAATTTTGGGTATGATTTTGATAGTGCTAAAGATTGGTTAGCTGGTCCTACTTATTATGCATGGCAGTTCATGGATAATATGGAAGTAATTGGTGGTCCTGTATCAGATGAATGGGTAAAAGGGCGCTTGGAAATGGCTAGAGAAAATCAAAGATGGAAAAATTCTTTAGGAATGCAGACTGTACTTCAAGGATATGCTGGTATGGTACCAAATAATTTTAACGATTATCAGCCAGATGTTGAGATACTTGAACAAGGAACTTGGTGTAATGTACCTCGACCTGATATGATAAGAACAGATGGTGTGACATATGATAATTATGCGAGATTATTTTATGAAGCACAAAAATGGGCTTTTGGAGAAACAAGTAATTATTATGCTGTTGATCCATTTCATGAAGGAGGAAAAAGACCACAAGATCTTTCAGATGATGTAATTGCTAAAGAGGTTTTAAATTCTTTATTAGAGTATGATAAAGATGCAGTATGGATGGTGCAGGCATGGTGGAGTAATCCTACGAATGAACTTCTTAAAGGTATGGGTGATGCTAGAGAAGATCATGTGATGATTTTAGATTTAAATGGATTAAATGATGTATATGCTTCTTATTGGGATAAAACAGAATATATGGGAACAAAGCTTGATTCTACTGAATTTAATGAAACAAGCTGGGTATGGTGTATGCTTGAAAATTATGGTGGAAATCCTTCTATGGATGGAAGACCACAAGAAATTATTAATAGAATTAACCATGCATATACAAATGCTAAACATATGAAAGGTATAGGTTTTATTTCTGAAGCTACTTATGATAATCCGATGATTTATGAATTATTATTGGATATGGCATGGACAACAGAAAAAATTGATTTAGATAGCTGGTTAGATGATTATGTTGTTAGACGTTATGGAACTGATTCACACAATGCAAGAGATGCTTGGAATATTTTATTGAATTCAGTTTATAGAAGAAGCGGTAATACTACACAAGTAATTGCGACTAGTAGTCCTAGTTTAAATAAATATAATTTGCCATATAGTTCTAGAGAATTAGATAGAGCATTAGAATTATTATTTGCTGATTATGATAGATTATCTCAAAGTGAAGCGTATCGTTATGATTTAACTGAAATAATGCGACAAGTTGTTAACAATTATGCTGTTGTAAAACTTGGGGAATTAAAGGATGCATATAATAGTAAAAATCTAGAAAGCTATAGACAACTAAAGAATCAATTTTTAAATTCAATCATAACATTAAATAGTGTGTGTGGAACACAACAAAATTTATTGATTGGTGATTGGGCAGGAAAGGCACAAAAATGGGCTGAAAATACAAATGCTGATGATTTTGCAAAAGATTCAATGATTATCAATGCAAAAACATTGATATCTGTTTGGGCACCTTCAACAAGTTTATTAACATATGCTTATAGAAATTATGAAGGAATGATTATTGATGTTTATTATAAATTATGGGATAATTTCTTATCAAGAAATGAAGATGTTTTAGCAAATAACACAACAAATATTGCTGCAATTAATTATAAAAAATTGTGCATGGATTGGATTTATGAAGATTGGGATACACAAAACTATATAAAAGAAGCTGATAATTCTGTAGAAAATGTTAGAAATGTAACTCAAAAAGTTATTGATGAATGTTCTACAATTATTGAGGAACCAGAAAATAATGGTAATATTGCTATGTATAAAAAAATTTGGGCAAGTGAAGAAATAAATTCTGGTGGTTCAAATGGTGGATATGCTAGATATGCAAATGATGGTGATTCAAATTCATATTGGGATGGTGGTAATTGGCAAACTAACAATCCTTGGATTATAGTTGATCTTGGAACAGAATATGATATTAATAAAATCAATGTACTTCCTTATGTAGGTAATAGATATTATTTATATGATATATATGTAAGTTCTGATAATGAAAATTGGACATTGATAGAACATAAGGTAGATACTTCTATTGGAACAGCTCATGGAGATACATATTTGTATGAAACTCCAATTAAAGCTAGATATGTAAAAATTAATGGTAAATACAATTCTGCAAATGAAGCTTTCCATATAAAAGAACTTAGAGTGTATGGAGAAAGAACGGTTGTTATTGATAAATCTGAATTACAAGAAGTTATTGTAGCAGCAGAAGCTTTAAATGAAGCAGATTATACAAGTGTTAGCTGGGCAGAATTCAAGACTGCAATGGATAATGCTAAAGAAGTATTAGAAAAAGCAGATGCAACACAAGAAGAAGTAGATAATGCTATAACAGCATTACAAGAAGCTAAAGAAGCTTTAGTAAAAGCAGAAGAAACAGTAGTAAGCAAAACAGCATTACAAATTGCAGTTGAAATGGCAGGTAATGTAACAGAAGAACAGTTAGATAAAGTAGTACCAGCAGTAGTAACTGAATTCAATGCTGTATTAGAAGAAGCAAGAACTATCTTAGCTAATGATAATGCAACACAAGAAGAAGTAGATGCATCATTTGCAAGATTATCAGTAGCAATGCATATGTTAGAATTCTTAAAAGGTGACAAGGCTCAATTACAAGACCTAGTAGATTCAACAGCAGAGTTAGTAGAAGGAAACTATACAGAAGAAAGCTGGTCAGTATTACAAGAAGCATTAACAAATGCAAATACAGTATTAAACAATGAAAATGCAATGCAGGAAGAAGTAGATGAAGCATGTGATGCATTAACAAGAGCATATTTGAACTTAAGATTAAAACCAAATAAAGATTTATTGGCAGATTTAATCAATAAGGCAAATGGGTTAAACAGTGCAAGTTATACGGCTAATACATGGGCAGTAGTAGAAAATGAAGTAATAAAAGCACAGGCAGTATTAGAAGATCCAGAAGCAAGTGAGGCAGAAGTAAAAGCAGCTCATGCAGCTTTAACAAAAGCTCTTGAGGGATTAGAACCAGTAAAACCAGGAGATACAACAACAAGTATAAAAACTGGAGATAACAGTTTAACTGGAATCTTTGCAGGATTATCAGTATTGAGTGTAGCTGGGCTAAGTTTACTAAGAAAAAAAGAAGATTAATTTAAAAGAAACTGTGTGAGTTAAGGATATAATCTTAACTTATACAGTTTTTTTGAAATTGTTTATGAAATAATATTTAAGAATAGATTAATAGTTTGGTAGATAAAAAAGTGTCAGAAACAATCATTTTTGACATTAGCATTTATTTTTTATCACTATTATATTTAATAAAAAAATTATATAAATAATAAAACATACTATTTTTTATTTTCATTACTTGGCGAATTTATGATAAGCTAAGTAATATTTAAATGATATTTTGTATTTAAGGGGATTTCCAAGGTATTTGTGGTGATATTGTTTTTGTTAATTATCCAATAGTCTGATAAGTTTAAAAAGTAAAAAAGAGAATACATTTTTTGATGGCTAAATATTGAAACTAAAATAATTTTTAGCTTTGTTTCATAATTAGGATATCTGGTGTTTTATTATATGTTATAATATGACTAATTATGAGGAAAGGAAAAAGATAATGTATAATATTTTTGATATTTTACCTAATAATTTTTTTAATGTTTTTATTGGAAATAATAAACGCATAATCTCTGATTGCTTATATTTGGTTTATCATTCATTTAAAAGTGATTTATCCTTTTCATCTACTAAAGAACATGTTTTAATGATTTTTCAAGATTATTTTGAAAATCATGTAACCTTTTTAGAAAGTGATGAGGATTTAAATGGTTCCCGAGATAAAGCATTATATATTTTAAAAAGATTGAAAGAGTGTAATTGGGTCAATGAAGAAATTGGTGAAAATTATGAGACGTTTGTTACATTTGAAGATTATAGTATTAAAATTTTAGAAAATCTTTTTAGTCTTGATAATAACAACGATAATGGAGAATATTCAGGGTTAATATATAATATTTTTATGTCTTTTAATACTTTTGATGTTAATCGTGGTGATTTGGTATTTGAAACAGGGTATGAAAATACTAAAGAGCTAGCTAATAAATTAAAGAATTTAAATTCTAATATAAAAAAATATATTCAAAATTTATTAGAAGAAGGAATAAAGGATGATTTAGAAGCCTTATTAAAATCATTGTTACAAGATTATCAAGCTAAAATAGTTGATCGAGCATACTATAATCTTACTACTTATGATAATCCATCTAAATATCGCCAGCGAATTATTAATAATATTGAAATGATAATTAATAACAAAGAGTATCTTGATATAATTGTTCGTAATATTATGGAACGTAAAGATTTAGGATATCAAGAAGCTTTAGATTTGTTATTGAACCAAAAAGATTATATTATTAATGCTTTTGAACATATTGAAGAAATAATGCAGGAAATTGATAGTAAGAATAATAAGTTTATAGAATCAGCTGTTAATCGAATTACTTTTTTATTGAATAATCAAAAAGATGTTGAAGGAAAAATTAATAATATTATTAAAGCAATAGCTAGTGGTAGTGATGTTAGCGAGTTGGGGAATATTTATTTAAATAGTTTTGTATCTAGAGATTCTTTGTATGTTCCTCGTAGTTTTTCTAAGCCTTTGCAATCTAAATTAGAAAGTCTTGTTGTTCTTGATGAAACTTTAAAGCAAAAGGCTTTAAACCAAATAACAAAAGCTAAAAATTATTCACATAAATATATTGAAGATAAGGTTTTAAAATTATTAAAACAAAAAGGAAGTTTTTTAGGATCCTCGTTATCAATCAATAATAATGAAGATTTAGCAACTCTAGTATTAATTTATTTATATGGTTTTACATATGGAACAAAATATGAAGTTGAACCACTAAACAATGAAGTAATAGTTAATAATTATCGGTTTAAAGATTTTAAGGTAAAGGAGAAAATAAATGGATAAATACCAGCAAGCTACGATTTTTTATAACAAGTATGTTCGTTTAAGTGATAGTAAAAAAGAAGAATTTTCAAGATTAACTAATAAATTATTAAGTTATAATTATATTTGTGCTAGTCGACCTAGAGATCTTGATGACTATTATAAAATTATTGCAGATTTAGATTTATATGTAAGTTATTTTGCTTTAATGGATTATGTATTAGAAAACCATAGTGTTGATAAAGTAGTAAATTTATATAATCTACAAAATTATAATCGTTATTCATTTAAAAAAAATGAATCTGTTATTTTATTATTGTTAAGAAAATTTTACTATCAAAAGATGCAAGAAATATCTTTGCTTGATGATATTACCATAACTTTACAACAACTTCATGATGCTATTAATACAACAGGTATTTTTGGTAAACGAATTAATAAAAGTGAACTCAAAGAAGTATTTAGAGTTTTAAAAAGATATAATATTATTGATTTAACTGGTAATAGTGATGATGATAATGCAGTTATTATTATTTATCCTACAATTCTTTATGTTTTACCAGTTGAGCGGTTGGAAGAAATTGATAATATTTTAGCAGATTATCAAAAGCGGGGTGATATAAATGAAGAAGTTAGTCAAGATGAAGATAATTAACTGGCATTTATTTAGTAATCAGACAATTGAGATAAAAAATAATGTTGTAATTACAGGTGAAAATGGGACTGGAAAGTCAACATTATTAGATGCCTTACAATATATTTTAACTGCTGGAAAAGCTAAGTTTAATAGTGCTGCTAATGATTCTGGAAAGAGAAATGTTGAAGGATATATTCGTGGTAAATTAGGACGTGAGGGAAAAGAATATTTACGAATGGGGGATGTTGTTTCGTATATTGTTTTAGAATATTTTGATGAAACAACTAAACGAAGTCAGTTATTAGGGGTAATTCTTGAACTTAGTAAATCAAATATAAAAAAAGAATTATTTTTTCAAGTACTTGATCAAAAAATTAAAGATAATTTATTTATTAAAGGAAGTCATGTTTATAATCGTAATGAATTTAAACGTTTTTTAACAAGTAAAAAAATTCAAGCTAATTATGCTGATAAAAAAAGTGCTGTTCCTGGTTTGTTTCGTCAGGCTTTAGGAGTATCTAAAAAATATTTTGAATTAATTCCGCGGGCTTTGGCATTTAAACCTATAAATCAGGTATATAATTTTATCTTTGATTTTCTTTTAAATGAAGATCCTGTTAAGATTGATGATCTTAGAAATAATATACGTGCTTATCGTAATTTAGGTAATATTTTAAAAGATCAACAAAATCGTTTAGAGGCGTTAGAAAAGATAGATAGTTTTTATCAAAGTTATCAAAAGTTAAATGTAACATTAAAAAATTATCAAGATGCTAAAGATTATATTTATATTGATAGTTTATATTATCAAAGAGATATAGTTGAAAAAGTGATTTTAAAGAGTGAATTAATAGTTAATGATTTAAAACAATTATTAGTTACTACTAAAAAAGAAGTTGAAAAGCTTCAAAAAGAGGTTGTTAGCTTAGAAAATATTTTAGATAGTAATGAAGGTTATCGCTTAAAAAAACAACTTGAAAATGATCTTGAAAATAAACATAGTCAATTAGACCAACTTACAATTAAATATAATGATTATGTAAATAAACTAACGCAAGAAACAACAATATTAAAACAATTACGAATAAAAGAATCTTTTATTAATAATATTACTAGTAATAATTATGATAGTGAGTATTTAAATGAAAATCTTTTTGAAATAAAAAATGATTTAGTAGCTAAAAGAGCAGATTTTAGTGAAAAGAGAATTATTTTAAAACAAGAATTAAATAATATACAAACTAAACAACACGAATTAGTAGATCAGCATAATTTACTTTCAAGTAATCGTTTTTATTATCGTAAAGAAATAACCGAATTGATTAATGTCTTAAGGAAACAGTTAAATAACTATTATCAAAAGAAAATAGATATTAAACCTCTTTGTGAATATTTAGAAATAACTGATGAATCATGGCGTAATGCAATTGAAGGATATTTAAACACACAACGTTTTGATATTATTATTGAACCTGAATATTTTACTAAAGCAATGCAAATATATGAACAATATAAAAATAGTCATGGTATTTTTGGAGTTGGTATTGTAGATGTAGCTAAACTTGATAAATATCAAGATACTTTAGAAGACAGTTTAGCTAATTATGTTACAAGTTATAATAGTTATGCTAAGAAATATGCTAATATGTTATTAAATCGAGTTAAATGTGTTGATACTGTTGAACAATTACCAATGTATAAAACAGCTATTACTAAAACTTGTATGGTTTATAATAATTATACAGTTAGAGCTCTTAATCCTAAGGTCTATCAACAGCCATATGTAGGATTAGAGGCTTTAAAGATTCAACGAACTATAATTGAAGAACAATTAAATCAAATTGAAAATGAAATTAAAGTTAAAGGTAAACAATATCAAGATATTAATCGTAATCTTAAAATTATTAATAAATCTCAAATAGACTTTTTAGTTAGTTCTACTAGTTTAGTTGATGAATATCATAATTTACAAAATGATATTAATGAAATTGATAAACGTCTAAAAGAAATAATTCAAGATGATTCAATTGTTTCAATTATTCAACAATTAGATTTAGTTAAGTATAAATATCAAAAAGCTCAAGATAATTATGATTTAAAACAACGAAACTTAGCAAATGAAGAGGCTAGTATTGATCAAAATATTAAAACTAAAACAGAAATTGAAACTAAGTTACAAGAGCTTCCTAAAGTCCCAGAAATAATTGATGAAGCAATTGAGAAGATTAAAAAAAGATATTATAAACGTCATGGGCATAATTATTCATCAATGCAAAATAATTTGTTAATAAAAATTCGTGAATTAGAAGGACAAGTAAATAAAGAAAGTACTAATATCGAATGGGCAATGAAAGCATTTAATCATGAATTTAAAGTTGGTTATGGTGAAACTATTAATAATATTGATGTATATTTACAGCTGTATTATAAATTACGAGATATTGAAATTGTTAAACGTCAAGATGATGTTCGTAATGCAAGAAGAAAATGTGAACAATCATTTCAAGAATCTTTTATATCTAGATTATATGAAAAGATTAATCAAGCTAGAAAAGATATTAAAGAGTTAAATAAAGGCCTCGAAAATAAGAATTTTAATGGTGATAGTTATGAATTTGAAGTTAATCCAAGTAGACGTAAAGATTATCGTCGTTATTATGATATTATTGCTACTAATCAACAATATAATAGTGATGATTTATTTGTGACTACTTTATCTAAAGAAAATCGTGCAATAATGGATGAATTATTTAATCAAATTGCCTTGTTAGGTGAAAATGAAAGTGGTGAAAAGTTACTTCAAAAATATACTGATTATCGTGAGTATTTAGATTATGATATTAAGATTTCTCATGAAAATGGTGATTTTACTAAGTTTTCTAAAGTTAATCGTGAAAAATCAGGAGGGGAAACACAAACACCGTTTTATGTTGTGATTGCTTCTAGTTTTGAACAGTTAATTAAAAATCGTAGTAATGAGGATTCAGGCTGTGTGGTTTTATTTGATGAAGCTTTTAATAATATGGATGAAACAAGAATTCAAGCAATGATGAGATTTTATAATGAACTTAATGTTCAAATTATTTTAGCTGCTCCACCAGATCGTGCTAGTACAATTATGCCATATGTTGATACTACTCTTGCAATCATTAAATCTGGAGATAATTCTTTTGTTGAGGCGATTATTCATGAATAAATATGTGTTTAAAATATTGAATTATTTGTTGGAAAAATATGAACGTAGTGTTTTATCTAAACAAGGCTCAAATTTAAATTTACAGATAAAGGTTAAGATAACAAAGCTATTTTCTAAATATAATGATAGTGATTATTATGTACAGCGTTTATTAATTGATGAGGCTTGTTATTATTTAAATGATTTGCATTTGATTATTATTAGTGTTGATGATGGAATTAGTGAAATATCATTATCATTAATTGATAAGCATATAAAAAAAGCATATCAATTAGTAAATCGTATTTATTTACCTGATTATCGTCAAGAAACAATTAGTTTTTTAAAAAGTATTTGTTTTTCAAAAGACTGGTTGAATGTTTTTAGAAATGAAATGATAAATAAATTAGAAAATTATCAGTCAATTAATAAATATTTAAGTATTGATAATAATCAGGAAATTAGAGATATATCTAAGGTATTACAAGCTCTTATTAATCAAGAAAAGGAAATTTCTTTTCGTAAGTTTTCTGTAACAGTTTTAAAGGATTCTAAGAGATTAGAGATAATAAAGGGGAAAGTTATAAATATTATAAATGATTATTGTGGAATTGATTTTCAAAATGATGATGAGTTATTTGGATATTTTAATGTGATTAAGAATCCAGGGTTTATATATTTAAATGGTCAAATTAAAATTAGTTTAAATGGACAAGTTGTTGATATTGGGAAGCTTAATAGTCCGTTTTCTCTAACTACTGAAAATATTAAATTATTAAAAATCTTAGAAATTAAAGATGATAATGTTTTAACGATTGAAAACTTAACTTCGTTTTATGATACTGTACTTGATAATACTTTAATTATTTATTTAGGTGGTTATCATAATGCTTTAAGACGAGAATTGTTATTAAAGATTTTTCAGTTTAATTCAATGTTAAATTATTATCATTTTGGAGATATTGATGCTGGGGGTTTTTATATTTATTTACATTTAATTGAAAAAACTAAAATGCCATTTAAAACTATTGCAATGGATAAAGATGTACTAATAAAATATCAGGAATATACAAAAAGATTAACTGCCAATGATCGTAAAAGATTAATTAAATTAAAAGATGTAATAGATAATGATGTGATTAGTTATATGCTGGAAAATGATTGTAAATTAGAGCAGGAAATTGTTGAATTACGGTTTTAAAATTACATATTAGCAATCTAAGATATTGATAATTTAAAATGAGAAGCGAGGATATTATATGGTTAATCGAATAATTTGGCTTGTTTCTAAATTATTTGATTGATCTCTTATATCCTTTATTTTTTGCTTAATATTAAAATCCCATAGCTATAAATACAGCTATGGATTTTATGAATTTTTTAATTATTTCAAAGGAGAGCCACAATATTCGCATTCACCTATATTACCATAAATAGTATTATTAGCACCACAACAAGGACAAGCTATAATCTTTGATTGGATAGATGCTGTGTTAGCAGTAGTAACATTTATGTCATTTTGGGAAATAGTAACATCATTTGGTAAAACTACTTCTTTTAAATTTTCATTAATATAAGCATTTTTTAGATAACCTTTTTCAATCATTTTCTTAATATCTTTGTAAACAATATCATAAGATTTTCCAGTTGTTGAAGCAATTGCATATAGTTGTCGTACATTTCCATTAATAATAATAGACAAATACTGTTTTATATTTTCAGATTCCATTTTAATTTTCATTGCAATTTTTCTAAGTACAAAACCAGCTGCCCCAAAGAATAGAGCCAAAACAATATCTTCAACTGCGAAACTTTCAGTAATAAAAACGATAAAACCAAGAATAGCCATACAATATGATACAATTCCAAGACCATTAATGAGCTTTCCTGAATTCATCTCAGTTTTTTTATCCTTAGAAACCCTCTTTATTATTAAAAACACACCTATTGGCCAAAATAAAATCAGTGTAAAAATTATAGTTGGCCACGAATACCAAAAACCCAATTTTTCGTTTTCGTTCATTTTTTTATCCTCCCAATAATCAATAATATTAATAATCTCCAAGCTTCATACTTGCAACTTTAACTGAACGTAATTTTATTACGTTTTTAACCTCGTTGATTTTGTTACCTACACCATCTTCGTTGTTTTTTAATAGTATCTTTACCTCATCAAGCTTATTCATAATAGTCAATTCATCATCGGATAAACAGCTATTATCAGAATATTTAAGTAACTCAACGATTTCATCTAAATCTTTTTTATAAACTGTATTGTTAAATTCTATACATAAGGAAGTAGCTTTTTTAAGACAGCCTCCTACTATTACTTGACTTTTTCTTAATTTATCGTTTTGCATTGCAATACGCTTAGCAAAAAATATTATGATAGCATCTGTAACTAAAAGAATGCATACAAATAATATATTCAATAAAATATATGTTTTTATTAATAGTGGAGAGGTATTTACAAAAAAGATTGAAACTATTAGAACAATAATGAGATGTCCAAAACTTGTTAGAATATTAGAAATACCAAAAATTGTTTTTTTAATAATAAGAGCTTTAATGATTCCAATAATTTCTGTTAAAATTAAAAACATTAAAGATATCCATACCATTGGAACTGAAAAGATACTATCGAAAGTTAGTTGATAGAATATTACAGTTGTTACTAATGCTGCTATACCACATATTAATATTATGTGTTTAGACCTTTTTAACATAAATATATTCCCCCAATCTTTAATCTATTGGTGTTCCGCATTCAGGGCAGAACTTTGCATTTTTACTTAACTGTGTGCCACAGTTTTTACATTTTTTTATTAAAGAATAGCCACATTCAGGACAGAACTTGCTATTTTCTTCTAATAACCGACCACATTGAGGGCAAGTTTCTGGTACTTTTGTACCACAGGAAGTACAATTTGTTGCTCCTTCTGGAAGATCTGCTTTACATTTAGAACATGGATTATATTTCTTTCCACACTCAGGGCAGAATTTAGTAGTAGTTGTTAACTTGGCGTTACAAGCAGAGCAGATAATATTATCAGTGTTTACTTTTGGTTCTTCTTGTTTTGGTGTAGTAGTGTCATATCCACAATGATTGCAAAATCTTTCATTAAGACCAATTCTTGCTTTGCACTTTGGACATTCCTTTGATGGGGAAGTATTCAGGTTTTGAGTTAAGCCATTGAACTGTTGACCAATAGTATTACCAACACCAACTCCCATACCTAAACCAATACCTGCGCCCATAAGACCACCTTGCATTGAACTTGGATTACTGACAGCTTCTTCTAATGTATCAAAAGAGCGTTCTTGTTGATAACTATAACCGACAATATCCATTTCGGCTCTTTTAGCAAGGGCTTTTTTGAGTTGAGCTACAGCAGAATCATCTTCAGGCACATTAATATCATTTACAAAGAAAGAAACAAGTTTTATACCATAATCTCCAAACATAGGAGAAATTTGCTCTTGTAAATAAGATGATATTTCATCAAGATAAGCGTTGATTTCTAAAATGCTAATGTTTTTATGTACAAGATAAGTTGAAATGGCATCTTTTGCTTTTGTAAGGTATACACCCCTAAAAAACTTTATTATTGTAGTTTTATCAAACTGAGGTAATGTTCCAACTAGTTTTAATAAGAATTTTTTAGAGTTCTCAATTTGAATACCAAATTGCCCAAAAGCTCTAACAGGAACGAAAACATTATATTTTGGATCTTGTAATTGTATTGGAGTTGATGTTCCCCATTTAACATCTAAAGAAAAAAGTTTGTTAATGTACCATATTTCAGCAGTAAATGGAGAACGTCCGCCAAAAGGAAGATTAACTAATTTGTTTAGGATGGGAATATTTGCAGTTGCTAATGTATGTCTACCTGCTCCAAATACATCACAAATGTGTCCACTCTTAACCAGAATAACTTCTTGTGATTCATTTACAATTAACTGGGTCCAAGTTCCTAATTCACTATCAGGATGTTTCCATGCGAAAACGTCAGGACTACCTTCATATTTTATCACATCAATTATTGCCACAATAATACCCTCCTCAAAATCTGTTTGTCACATAAGTATAGTAAATTAGTTAAAATGACTTACTTATACATTAAAAATCGTATCATAAGTCTATATGTTTTGCAAGGTATACAGAATTTTGTTTTTTTCTGTATTACTATTTATAATGACTAAACAAAGATATTTAACTATTAATAGTAGGATTACTATTAAAAATATTTAATATTATTTATTGTTAGTAGGAATTAAGGAGATCAATTTTTATTAATAATTAATATTTGATGTTTATTTTTGATTGTAATTTGATAGTTATGTATGTATCTTTTATAATAAAATTATATGTTTTGTTGTAAAAAAATAGAAGGAGGGATAAAGTGTCAAGATTAGTATTAGGCATAGATATTGGTGTTACATCCATAGGATATGGGTTAATTGATTTAGAAACAGGTAATTTTGTTGATTATGGCGTAAGATTATTTAAAGAAGCAACTGCTAAAAATAATGACGATAGAAGAAATAAACGAGGTTCTAGAAGATTAATTTCACGTAGAAAAAATAGATTAGAAGATATGAGAAACTTGTTAAAAAGATTGGGTGTTTTTTCTGATGACTACAAAGATTTAAATAATCCTTATGAAATTAGATGTCGAGGTCTTGAGGAAAAATTAAATAATCAAGAATTGACATGTGCATTAATGCATATTGTTAAACATCGAGGAAGTTCTTTAGAAGTTGCTGAAGGAGAAAATAATGGTAATGAAAAAGGTACAAAGGTAATATTGTCGCAAAATTCTTTAGAATTAAAAATTGATGAGTATGTTTGTAAAGTTCAATTGAAAAGATTAAAAGAGCAGGGAACATTAAGAGGTATAAAAAATAATTTTAAAACAAAGGATTATATTAAAGAGGCTGAAAAACTCTTATCGAATCAAAGTATAGATGAAGATGGTAAAAAAGCAATTATTTCATTGATTGAAAGACGTAGGCATTTCTCTGAAGGACCTGGTAGCAAGAAATCTCCTACACTTTATGGTCGCTTTTTCTATGATGAGTATGGACAATTACAAGAAATTGATTTAATTAAAAAAATGCGAGGAAAATGTAGTTTATATCCTGATGAATACCGAGCACCAAAACAGAGTTTTAGTGCAGAGCTATTTAATTTTTTAAATGATTTAAATAATCTTAGTATTGAAGGAGAAAAATTAACTGAAAAAGATAAACAAAATTTAATTAATATTATTTTAAAAAAAGGAAATATAACTGTTAAGGGACTTGCTAAAGAATTAGGTGTATCTTTAGAAAAAATTAGTGGTTATAGAATTAATACTAAAAGGCAACCGCTTTTAACAGAATTTAAAGGATATAAAGTTTTAAAAAAGATTTTTGATAAAGCTGGAAAATCAGAATTATTAATGGAGACAATGTTATTAGATGATATTATTTCGATTTTAGTTGAGACAAAAATTATTGAGGAAAGAATTGAAAGAATCAGAAATTTAAATAGTAATTTTTCAAATGAATTGTTAGATGATTTAGCTAATATTACAACAATTTCTGGTTATCATTCATTATCATTTAAAGCAATTCGTGAATTAAATGAAGAAATGTTAAAAACTTCTATGAATCAAATGCAAATTATTCATCAAAATAAACTTTATCATCAAAAAATAGGTAAATATAAAGGAAGAAAAAATATTGAATGTGATGAAAATGCAATATTGTCTCCTGTTGCAAAGAGAGCCCAAAGGGAAGCTTTTAAAGTAATTAATAAAATTAGAAAAGAGTATGGTGAATTAGATTCTATAGTAATTGAGATGACTCGTGCAAAGAATTCAAAAGAAGAAAAAGATAATATTAAAAATAGGCAAAAAAGGTTTGAACAAGAGAATAAGGAAGTTGATAAATTGTTATTAGAAGCTAATTATGATCCTGATAAAATCAATGCTAAAACAAAAACAAAAATTAGATTATATATGCAACAAAATGGTAAGAGTGCATATTGTCAAAATAATTTAGAATTACCTTTGATTATTAGGGATCCTAATGCATATGAAATAGATCATATAATTCCATTGTCTATTTCTTTAGATGATTCTTTGGCTAATAAAGTTTTAGTAACTCATTTAGAAAATCAGGAAAAGGGGAATTCAACACCAGTTGAAGCCTTTTTAAAGGCCAAATTTAGTAAAGGCAGCTTAGAAAAATATAGAGCATATGTATATACAAATAATCAATTTTATGGAAAGAAAAAAGATTATTTATTATATGATAAAGATATAACTAAATATAGTAATGCAAAGGAATTTATTAATCGTAATCTCGTTGATACATCATATGCATGTAGAGTAGTTTTAAATACATTAACTGATTATTTTAGAGATAATGAAATTCCAACTAAAGTACATACTGTTAAAGGGCAAGCAACTAGTGCCTTTAGAAAACGTATAAAACTTGATAAGGATAGAGATTTAGATTATTCACATCATGCAATAGATGCTTTGATTGTTGCATCTATAAAAAAATTAGGTTTATTAAATACATTATTATCAAAATATGATTTAGATGATCTGTATAATAGTGATACTGGTGAAATTATTAAAGTGGAAGATGATGAAAAGTATTTAGATTCTAAATATATTGAATACATTTCTAATTTAAAGAATGTTAAAGTTATTAAATTTTCTCATAAAATTGATACAAAGCCAAATCGTAAAATTGCAGACGAAACAATCTATAGTACTAGAATTATTGAAGGAAATGAGCGGTTAATAAAGAAGTATCCAAATATTTATGATCCAAAGTTTAATCATTTAACTGAAGATATTTTAAATGGAAAAGAAGATAAATATTTAATGAAACGTCATGATTATCAAACATTTGAAAAAATTAAAGTAATTATATTAAATCACTATGAGATGTTTAAAAATGATTCTAAATATTATAGTAAAAAGAAAAATGGAGAAATTGAACTTAAAGGAGAAAATCCTTTAACAGAATATAAAGAGGAACATGGTTTTATTACAAAATATTCTAAAAAAGGAAATGGACCAAATATTACTTCGATAAAATATGATAGTGAAAATTTAGGAAATCATATTTCTATTACTGATAATTATCAAATAACAGAAAATAATCAAAAAAAAGTTGTCCTTTTGCAATTATCATCTTATCGTAGTGATATCTGGTTAGATAAAGATAAGTATAAGATGGTTACAGTAAGATATAGTGATATTAAATATAATAAGTCTAAAAATAATTATTATATTGATCAAAACTGGTATAAAGAACAAAAAGAAATTAAAAAAATTAGTGATGAGGCTGTATTTATTGCTAGTTTTCATCATGATGAACTTATTGGTATTGTTAAGAAAAAAGGTAGTGCATGCATTGATCCAGGAAATGAAAACGAGCATGATGGAGTTAATGTGGAAATTTTAAAATTTACTGCTACTAATAATGATAAGGAAAATAAAATAGAAGTTAAACCGATTGATTATTATTGTTCCAAACAATTAATGCCTTCAATTGGCACATTTGTAAAAGTGGAAAAATATGCAACTGATGTATTAGGAAATCTTTATAAGGTTACAAACAATCACTTGAAATTAGAATTCTAGTATGATAGTATAATTCTAGTCATATTCTAGCAAAATTTCATATGACCTAACAAAACAAGGGTTTATCCCGGAATCGGCTCGTATGAGCCTTTTTTTGTTATATGAGTCATAGAGTAATATATATTGAAAAAAGTGAATGTTTGAGATTATATTTAGATAATTTAAAAGTTGTCATTGATGAAGATGAATTATTAATACCAGTTTCAGACATTCAAATATTAGTAATTGATAATTATAAAGCTACTTTAAGTATTCAGTTAATGAATAAATTAACGGAAAATAATGTATGTGTTATTTTTTGTGGAATAGATCATCTTCCTAAAAGTTATTTATTACCAATGAATGGTAATTTTGCTCAAAGCGGCAATATAAATAAACAAATTGCATGGAAAGATGAAAATAAGCGATTAGTCCATCAACTAATCATTAAAGCAAAGATCAATAATCAAGTAGAAATATTAAGAAAATTAAATAAAAGTTATAATACAGTTATTAAATTAAAACAATTTATAGATGAGGTACAATTAGCAGATGAAACAAATCGAGAGGGATTAGCTGCAAAAATGTATTTTAGAGAATTATTTGGAACTGATTTTGTTAGGATGAATGAAGATGTTATTAATGCTGGATTAAATTATGGATATAGTGTGATAAGATCTTTAATTTGTTCTATTATTTGTGCTAAGGGTTATCTAGGAAACTTTGGGATTTTTCATCGTGGGAAACAAAATATGTTTAATCTTGCAGATGATATTATTGAAGTGTTTAGACCAATAATAGATGAATATGTTTATTTAAATATGAAAGATGACATTATTTTTAAGCAGAAGCATCGAGAAGGGTTAATCAGATTATGTAGTGATAAAAAGATTGAAATTTGTAATCAACAACATACCATTGCAAATGCAATATATTTATATATCGAAGCAATATTGAAAGTATTAGAAACAGGTGATTCAAAATCTTTTATTTTTCCTTTACCATATTTATATGATATATAATTTTATGAGATTAATTCTTTTGTTTGATTTACCAATGGTTACTCAAAAGGAGATAAGAATATATAATAGGTTTAGAAAACAACTAATTAAAAATGGCTATATTATGATGCAGTTTTCTGTTTATTGTAAGCTTTTTGCAAATCGGGAAGCAGCAATAAAACATATTGATATGTTAAGAAAAATGGTTCCTAAAGAAGGACAAATTAGGTTAATGTTAGTTACTGAAAAACAATATTCTAAAATTGAAATAATTGTTGGCGGAAGATCAAATCAAGAAAAAAAGATAAATAGTGAGTCATTTATCAAATTATGAATAAAATAACTATTTGTAAAGGAAATAATAAAACTAACATAATAATAGATAAATATAAATTAATTATTGGTAATAACTACTTATATCATGATAATTTATTTAAAAATATTAAATTATTTTTTAGTAATATAAAAAATGAATACCGACAAGAATATGAAAAAGAGGTTTCGATTCATGTAGATGATAAATTAATAAATCGAAAACGCTCAATATTATTTAATATTAATAAAAATTTTTCTCTTAATAAAGATTTTAAAATGCAAACTGATTCTCTGGTTGCTAAATATTTAGAAATTATGATTGATAAACCAGAACTTGTAGATACAATAAATACTATTAATTATTTATTAGAAGCATTTTGTGAGCAAATTAATGAAATTTCTATAATTAAAACAAATTATGATGTTATGACAGAGAAGAAATTAGTTAAACTGATTGAACCATATGTAGATATAGAAGGTTATAAATGTGATGAATATGATTTAACATATGAAGAAATCATTATTATTCAGTTAAAGCTTGTAAATGAAATAATAAATAATAACCAAAAATACGATTATATCTTTATTATTTTAGATATACCATGTCTTAGTAAAAAAATCCTGGATGCAATATTGCATCTTTCTAATTGTTTTTTATTTATATGTATTAATAGTAATAATCTCATTGAAAATATTAATTTGAAAGATATTTTGTTATTGGAAAATAAAGTAATAGATTTTGCTGATGAGGAAGAAGTATGTGAGATAATATGTAATAACTGTTATAAACCGATTTATTTATACGAGGTGGAAGAGTATATGAAAGAATATTTTATTAATAGTGGTAGTGAAAAGTGTAGCTTTATAAGAAAATTACTGAATAAATAATGATATATATTTATTAATTTTCAAAACTGTGTTAGTATTAGTTTTGAGGTTTTGTTACCATATGGAATTTTGCTAGAATTAGACTTTAATTAGCGTGAGTGATAAGTCACATAGTTTTGTTACCATATGGAATTTTGCTAGAATTAGACTATTGCTAATGCTGCTATACATTCCTCTGCGTTTTGTTACCATATGGAATTTTGCTAGAATTAGACTTTGTTGCCATTTTTATAAGTACCATTAGGGTTTTGTTACCATATGGAATTTTGCTAGAATTAGACAACCTAGAAACGAAATTCTTAACACTATAGGTTTTGTTACCATATGGAATTTTGCTAGAATTAGACTAACCCAGAAGTAAGGTTAAATGATAAATTTGTTTTGTTACCATATGGAATTTTGCTAGAATTAGACTATGAAGCATATAGCTATGGTTTAGGAGTACGTTTTGTTACCATATGGAATTTTGCTAGAATTAGACAGATTTTTCCATTGTTTCAGGTGTAATATAGTTTTGTTACCATATGGAATTTTGCTAGAATTAGACCTCAGATCTGCACTTTCATCTGCATTGGTTGTTTTGTTACCATATGGAATTTTGCTAGAATTAGACAAATTGAATTAATATATTCTATATCCACACGTTTTGTTACCATATGGAATTTTGCTAGAATTAGACTCAAATCCACCGTCATAGATTGCATTTTGTGTTTTGTTACCATATGGAATTTTGCTAGAATTAGACTTGCCGTCTTCAAGTTTAAAATCTTTTTCTGTTTTGTTACCATATGGAATTTTGCTAGAATTAGACCGTTTTTCCCATTCCACATGATTCAAATAAGTTTTGTTACCATATGGAATTTTGCTAGAATTAGACCTTAAGGTTAACAAGTACCACGATTATTTTGTTTTGTTACCATATGGAATTTTGAATAGTATGTATTGGTGGGAGGAATTGTACATTCTTATATTTGAATGATAAAAGAAAGTTAATTAATTAGATTTTAAAATATTATATTGCTTTGGAAATTGATATATGAGGGTATATAAATGTCAATTGAAAAAATAAAAAAATATTTTAATAAATACGATAGTAAAAAGTGAATATAAAAGTTTGATTGTCTAGTGCTGCTATGGAATTAGCTACTCAGGCTTTGAATTATGAGTCTTATAGAATTGCACACTTTTATTTAAGATTGATATTATGGTATTTTAAAGTTATATTAGGTGATACAAAAATTGATAATTTAATGGTAAAGCATTTTTTTTAAAGCAAAGGCAAATATGCTTTTTTTAGAAGAAATATTAGATTTGATAGATCATGATATAAGTAGTGTTCGTTGTTTTGTTATTAATGCTGATAAAGAATTATAATAGTATTTAAATTATGAATTTTGGATTGATGTTTGTAGGATTGCTTAATTGAATAAAAGGGTTATTAGATGTATAATTAATAACTTTTTTTATTATTGTAGGATAATAATTATTTTTGAAATTAAATGAGATGAATGGTGCATATTTACAAAGAATTTGGGACTTTAATAATACATATGGTTATTTTTGAGTGTGATAGCAGTAAATATTTTATCTTAATAATAAACATATATTATATACGATATTTTTTAATATTATTTATATCATATTTTTGCCAGCACTGACGAGTAAAAATTTATCGAGCTAAATAGAGATAATAAAGTT
>ERZ777306.1928-NODE-1928-length-29341-cov-43.936454_pt1 | contig 29341 bp, 27 predicted proteins | sample MGYA00374966_ERZ777306 | MGnify/ENA primary metagenome ERZ777306 (study PRJEB29329, sample SAMN06343882) | mouse gut metagenome | isolation source: Mouse cecum | place: Austria: Vienna | collected 2014-11-15 ... | reverse complement strand
CCTTGAAATACTCTGTAAGGCAGGTTGTAGAAGCCCTCAATGCGCTCAGCGTCTCTCCCTTGAACGCATTAAGAAAAAGTAAAAGCCAGCTGTATCAGTGTGTGGTTGAAAACTCTGAAGGGAGCACGTCCGGCGGAGAGTACAAACCTCTTCTGGAAATTGCCAATGACATCTGGAGGTCGTGCGGCCTGCAGCCCCTGACGCGTCTTGAGAGTCACGGCTCTTTGGTTAGAAAACTTGGGAGAAGCTTTAAAATCCGATGAATCGTTGAACTACGAAGTTGCTAAAATCTAAAATCAGCTAAAGCCTTGGTACTCAAGGGTTACACTGCAAAATCGTTTTAAAAATCAAGGAAAAGTCGGGTCCTTCTACTTTGCCGGCTTCTGCGCCATCGCGGGCATGATGTGTCTGCGCCTGTTCATTCTTTACGCAGGACAAATGAACACGATCGTTTAGTCGACTCTCTGACTTAAAAGGCCGATCCCGTTTGGGTCTCGGCCTTTTTCTTACATTTCGAATGTCGGATCAAGCACTCGGCTGTATTCAAGCTGAGCGTAGCGGTCCGTCATACCGGCGATATAGTCGGCAATGACGCGGGGCGCGCCCTGCTCTTTAACCTTTTTCTGATACGCGGGCGGAAGCAGCTCCGGATGCGCGTAAAACGCGTCAAATAAATCTTTAATCAGCTTTGCCAACTTGTTGGTCACTCTAAGCACCTTGTAGTGCCGATAGAGGTTGTCCATGAGATAACTCTTGAGTCCTCTAACCTGCTGAAGCATATCCTCCGAGAAGGAAACAAGCGGTTCGCTGAGCGCTCTTACTTCATCAACGCTCTTGGGAGAGGCCTCATCGATATTTTTCTGACTCTGCGTCACCAGATCATCGACCATGCAGCCGATGATTCGGCGCACGATTTCTTTCTGTACACGCCTCTCGGCGATATTCGGGTACTCGGCTCTGACCTCTTTGGCAAAGCGCTCATAAAGCGGAACCGAAGATTCGAGACCGGCCGCATCCAGGTAGCCGACACGCAGACCGTCATCGATATCATGCGTGCTGTACGCGATCGCGTCCGCGATGTTCACCAGCTGCGCTTCAAGCGAAGGCTGCTCGCCCTTTAGGAAGCGCTCACCGAGCGCGCCGAGCCGAAGTGCGTTCTCCCGGCTGCAGTGCTTGAGAATACCTTCACGGGTCTCCCAAGTCAGATTCAGCCCGTCAAATGTCGGGTACTGTTCTTCCAGCAGATCCACAATTCTGAGCGACTGAAGGTTATGCTCAAAGCCGCCCCAGTCCTGCATGCAGCGGTTGAGGGCCGTCTGACCCGCGTGTCCGAACGGCGTATGTCCGAGATCGTGCGCAAGCGCCATCGCCTCAGTTAAATCCGGATTGATCTTTAAAAGAGAGGCGGTCGTTCTTCCGATCTGAGCAACTTCCAGCGTATGCGTCAGCCGCGTGCGAAACAAGTCGCCTTCATGGTTCACAAAAACCTGAGTTTTATATTCGAGCCGACGAAACGCGGAGCTGTGAATAATTCTGTCGCGATCGCGCTGAAATTCGGTGCGGGAGGTACTGTTCTGCTCCTTAATCGCCCGTCCGCGCGACTGAGCGGACCGACACGCATAATCGGCAAGCTCAAAGCCTTCAGTAATCATGGTTCATATCCTTCTTTCAGAAGCACTTCCCGGATAACCTCTTCCGGGACTTCCTGAATTACAGCGCTCCCGATGCCCTCAGGAAGAATAAATTTAGGAACGCCCTTCGTACTCTTTTTATCACCCTTCATCGCTTCAATCGCAGCCTGAGCGGATAAACCGGGTATTCTCACTGGCAGATGCGCGCGCTGAACTAACTTTTCAACTCTTAATGCATCCGCTTCGCTCATTTGTCCGAGCGCCACTGAGGTCTGCGCGGCAAGAACAAGCCCCGCTCCGACGGCTTCGCCGTGCAGCCATGTTCCGAAACCGCAGAGCTTTTCAATCGCATGACCAAACGTGTGGCCTAAATTCAGTTTGGCTCTTTCGCCTTTTTCAGTTTCGTCTCGTGAAACCACTTCGGCTTTAATTTCGCATGAGCGCGCCACAACTTCCGCTACCGTCTGATGATCCAGCGCAGAGAGCTTCTCGATATCCCGCTCAAGACGCTCAAAATACGCTTTATCGGCAAGAACGCCGTGCTTGATAATTTCTCCGATACCAGCGGCGACCTCCCGCTTCGGCAGCGTCTTTAAAAAGGCGGTATCGGCGATGACCGCTTCGGGCTGATGAAACGCGCCAACCAGATTCTTACCTGCGCGCATGTTCATTCCGGTCTTGCCACCGACCGAAGAATCCACAAGTGCGAGCAGCGTCGTCGGAACCTGAATAAAACGGATGCCGCGCATGTAAATCGCGGCCGCAAAACCGGCCAAATCGCCAACCACGCCGCCGCCAAGCGCGATCACGACAGACTTGCGGTCCGCGCCGCTTGCCGCAAGCTTTTCTAAAATCAAAGAGACGCTCTGCCAGTCTTTGTAGTTTTCTCCGTCGGGCAGAATCACGCTGCTGACTGAAGCCGCTTCGGCGCAGATTCTGCTCACCTCTTGGAGATAAAGCGGTCCGACCGTCGCGTTCGTCACAATCAGAACCGAGGAAGGATTAAGCCGCTTCAGCTCTTCTGCAAGCAAACCGACGCATCCTTCTCCGAGAAAAATATCGTAGCTATGGGATTTAGCTTTTACAGCAACTTTGATCATTTGATTACCTGCAGATTGATGAACGTTTGGTTAAGTTCTTCTGCCACACGTTTAGAAGCTTTCCCGTCGGTATCGACGGTAAGCGAAGCAACCTCGCCGTAGAGCGGGTTTCTTGATTCAAGCAGAAGCGTTATTTTTTCAAGCGGGTTCTCGCACTGAAGCAGCGGACGATCTGAATTCTTAGTTCTTCGATAGCACTGCTCGGCGCTGACCTTGAGATGAACGGTGAAAATCGGTGCGTTTTTCAGCAGAGTCCGATTTTTCTCCTGTGTGACCGCTCCGCCGCCGGTCGCGACAACCAGTCCTTTGGCTCGGGTAAATTCCTCGATCAAGGCGCTTTCACGGCGGCGAAAACCTTCCTCTCCTTCCTCGCGGAAGATAAACGGAATCGATACGCCGCAGCGGCGTTCGAGCTCTTCGTCCAAATCAACGAAATCCATTCCCAGACGCTCGGCAAGGCACTTGCCGACGGTGGATTTTCCGGCGCCCATCATACCGACTAGAAAAATCGGATTGGCCTCTTTATTCGACATGGATATCCTTCCAATTACAACTCATTGATTTTAACTAATCATCTGTAATGAAAGGACTTCAAAGAAGGAGAAAAAAGTTTATTTGACCAGAAAGAAGAGTCCGATACAGCAGATGACCACACCGACAAGCTTGGTCGGAGTCACCGGTTCGTGATAGAAAATCAAACCGATGAAAAGCAGAATGATCGCCAAGGCGATATTCGTCACCAGTGAAGCCGTGTTGATTTTCCAGCCCGCTCGGTATGCGAAGATATAGCCGACCTCGAGCGCAACGATGGAAAAACCGAGCGCCGGCGCCGTCCAATTCAGTTTGGAAAGCTCTAAGGAAAAAGCCTCTTTTGGCTGAAAGAAAAAGAAAATGAAGAAAGAAACGAGCGCCCCCGTGAGATAGCTCACTGACATGGAAAGGTACGCATCCGCCTGAAGAGGCGTCGATTTCGCGCAAACGTTATAAAGACAGTTTCCTAATGTGATTAAGGCAATCGGCCAAATAAGCGCCCACATATTTTCCTCCGCCTTTTTATGATATCCAACCCAATGCACTGAATCGGTTTATAAAAGGACAGTTTTCTGCCCATATTTGTGACATTCTCTAAGACGAGGCCGCGTTAAGAAGGAAATCGCGCACTCAGAAATGTAAAATCTAATGTTCCCATCCCGTATGTATTTTGAGAGAGAAACGTGGCAACCTCTGAAAAGCCTGCAGCTAAGAGCACGAAACGTCCGGCACGCAAAGCGCCGGTAAAAAAATCCTCAGGAAGCTTTATCGGCTCCCTGTTTAAAGGAGTCATCGCGACGTGCATCGCACTCTTTTTGTGCGGCGGATTTTTAGCGCTGTTTGTATTTGCGCTGGTTTATTCGCAGCTGCCTCCGATTGACACCGTCGTTGACTACAAACCGAAAGTTCCGATGCGTGTGTGGACGGCTGACGGCAAACTCATTGCCGAATTCGGCGAAGAAAGACGAGACTTCGTCACGATTGACGAAATTCCCGATCGAGTTAAGCAGGCGGTTATCTCCGCCGAGGACGACGGTTTTTACAAGCACAGCGGCATTGAGCCCAAAGGCTTTGTACGAGCTGCGCTGGCTAATCTTGCCTCCGGCAAGAAAAGTCAGGGCGCTTCCACCATCACGATGCAGGTGGCGCGAAACTTCTTCCTCTCGAGCGAACGAAGCTACATCCGCAAGCTTTATGAAGTCGCCATGGCCTTCAAGATCGAAGCCAATCTCAGCAAGGATGAGATTCTTCAGATCTATATGAATCAGATTTTCTTAGGCAACCGAGCTTACGGTTTTGCCGCCGCGGGCAGAACTTATTACGGTAAAAATATTCAGCAGCTCACGGTCGGCGAAGCCGCCACGCTCGCAGGACTTCCGGCTGCGCCCTCCGTCTACAACCCCTTTGCCAGCCCGAAGCGCGCGAAGATTCGCCGCGACTACGTGCTCGGCCGCATGAGAGATCTCGGCTATATCACGAACGAAGAGTATGAGCATGAGGTCAATGAGCTGATCAAGACCCGACTGACGGTCGCCGCGGAAAAGGTCGGCACTCCGACCCGCATGAACGCTTCGCTGCACGCGGAATACGTAGCCGAACTCGTCAGAACGCTCATGTTCGACATCTTCCAGCAGGAAACCTACACCAGAGGTCTGAACGTTTATACGACAATCAATTCTGAAGATCAGGGCTATGCCTACCGCGCGCTTCGCTCGCACCTGCAGCAGTACGACCGCTCTCAGGGCTACCGCGGCCCCGAAGCTAAGGTTGACATCTCCAATCCTCAGACACGCGAGCAAAACATCAAGAACGCCCTGCAGGAAGCTTTAATCGCAACCGACATGCCGGCTGTGGTCGCGCTCTCCGTTTCTCCGACGGAGGTTAAAGTGCAGATGGCGCACGGCAAAGTCGTCTCCATCACAGGAAAAGGACTCGACTTTGTTAAGAAGGCGCTCCAGCCCAAAGCTAAGGAAGATCTGAAGATCGTTCCGGGTTCGGTCCTGCGCATTGCCGCAAACAAAGACGGCTCATGGGAAATCACGCAGATTCCTCAGGCTGAAGCCGCGTTCGTCGCGACGAAATACGATACCGGCGCCATTCAGGCGCTCGTCGGCGGCTATGACTTCGCGCTGAACAAGTTCAACCATGTCACGCAGGCCTGGCGTCAGCCCGGCTCCTCCTTTAAGCCGTTTATCTACTCGGCCGCGATTGAAAAGGGCTTCTCCCCGCAGACCATCATCAACGACGCGCCGATCGTTCTTGATCCGGCGGAAACCGGCTTTAAGAGGTGGGATCCTAAGAACTACTCACGTACGTTCAACGGTCCGATCATGATGAAAAACGCGCTCAAAAAATCTCTGAACTTGGTTTCCATCCGCATTCTTCAGGCCATTACGCCTCGCTATGCGGTCGACTTTATCCAGAGATTCGGCTTTGACGCGGACAAGCATCCTCCGCACCTTTCCCTTGCGCTTGGCGCGGGCTCTGTCACTCCGTGGCAGATGGTGGAGGGCTTCTCTGTTTTCGCCAACCTCGGACGCCGTACGGAACCGTATTTGATTTCCAAGGTCACGGATCAGTCCGGCAAAGTTCTGATGCAGTCCACCGCGGAAGCCGAAAAGGTCGCCGGCGTTGAAGCACTCGATCCCCGCAACGCCTACATCATGCATTCCATGCTGCACGGCGTCGCCACGGGCGGCACTGCCGCAAGAGCGACCGCGATGCTCAAACGCACCGACCTCGCGGGCAAGACCGGCACCAGCAACGACTCGTTTGACGTTTGGTTTGTCGGCTACGGCGGCGATCAGTGCGCGGCGGTCTGGATGGGTTTTGACCAGCCGAGAACGCTCGGCCGCAGAGCTCAGGGCGCCGGTTTGGCGCTCCCCGTGTGGATCGACTATATGAAGGACGCGATCAAAAACGAGCCTAACGTCGTACGCAAGGCGCCGGCCGGCGTCACCGAGTCCAACGGCAACCTGTACTACACAAACCGTAAGGACGCGATCCCGAGTCTTGGCGTTGACGACAATTCGTCTGCTGATGATCCGATCGGAAACATCATCCAGAACACGAACGTTCGCGGACAGATTTTCTAATCAGCTCTGCAAAAAAAACCGGGCCCCGAAGGGCCCGATTTTTTTGTTTACTCTACTTAGAAATTAAGATAGAAGCTGTTTTTCTTCTTCAATGAATCCGTCCAGAATGTCGGCAGCCGAACTGTATATCGAATCGCCTGCAACCTCACGGATCGTTGTTGTGAAATTAAATACCCAATTGGCAAGGTGCTCCTTAAAGAAATTTCTCTGCTCCTTGAGATTCTCCTCAAAAGACGCCTGATCATCCTTCTCCAGAAAAGCCACGGCCTCATCGCAAAGGAAGGCCATAAATTCCAACTCCAGTGAAATATGATCTTCATACAAATCGGCTTCCGTCTTTGTAATTCCGTGGCGGCGATAAATCTTCAGAACTTTTTCATAGGCATCCTGCATCACTAACTGATCTCGGCTGGTGTAGACGGATTCATAGGGATACGCGACCGTGCCTTGAGCGATACCCGCCCCTAAAAAGATGCGGGCAAAATCAACCGCAAAGTCCGTCAGGATATCCTGAGAGTCGCTGCTGAGCGCTTTCCTGAGAGAAGCCCGGGCTGCGGCTGTGTCTGGCAAGTGCGCATCCTCTGCCGCAATGCTTCGCAGCACCTCAAGGAAGGTTTCGTCAATTTCTCGTCTGAACAAACGATCAAGCAGACGGTAAATGTTTGACCGCGCCTGCATCATTTCAGCTAATTCTGTTTTCTCCATGGATTCTTCTCCTGATTTTTATTGTTCAAAGAACTGCCAAGCAGGTGTCCCAAGGAAATAAATCACCCATTGGAAAGCGGCACACCCGACAGCGGAAAGGACCGCGCAAACCCATCCTTTAAAAAGATTCTGCGGAAGGATGGAGGCGGCAAATGGAATGACTGCACCTAAAACTACGCTGCTCCAGAAGTAAAACGAGGCACTTCCCAACAGCACCGCATCCACCGCGTACGAGAGATCCGACATGCACTGCAGCCGGATAAGATAAGTGGCGATAACGATTGCCAAAACCAGCGCAGACACAGCGGCAGCCCGCGGCTTTTTCTCAAAGCCCAAAAGAGAAGCGCCGGGCACAGCCCAAAGTACAAAAATCACAGGGATTAAAAAGCAGTCGAGCGCGGGGCGCCAAGGCATCCAAAAATTTCGTCCGACGCCAAACAGGATTAAAACCGACCCCGCAGCCGCCAGACACGCAAAAATCTTCAATGCCGAACCTTCCAGCTGTCGATATTGAGCAGCCGCATAGCCGATTACGCCAAAGAGAGCAGTAAGCGCGCCTGTCAGTTCCCAAAAAATTCCCGTACCCGGGTGGCCGAACGCCGCAAAGAACATTTCCGGGCGCCCGAGGTTAATCAGACCGGAAACGGCCGCTGCTGCAAGAGAAACAGCTCCGGCAGCAGCCATTACAAACCGGCGCCCGTGCGGCTGATCCCCAAACTCAGCCGCTGCGAGCGCACAGAACAGCTCGGCGCTCAGACAGGCGAAGGCGGTAAATAAAACTATCGTTGCTTCTGTACCCATCTGAGTTCCTCCTTACTCGATCATCTTCGGCTGACGAGCAAGCCACTCCCCGTTCTTCGCGTGAAGAATGTAGCGAACGCTCGGGTGGTTGCCCGCATCCGGCATCGAATGAACGTTTTCTTCGCCGGCCGCGGCAACAGCCTTGGCTGCCTTGCTCTCAGGATCATCAATATCACCAAAGAAGCGAGCGCCGGCACAGCACGCCTTCACACAGGCAGGCTCTTCATTAACCTCCTGTAGATGACGGCAGAGCGTGCATTTCTCGACAACTTTATTCTCCGGATTGAACGATCTCGCGCCGTAAGGACATGCCGCAATGCACATCTTGCAGCCGATACACTTCTCTTTGTTGACCAGAACCTGACCGTCCTCTGTCTTATAGGAGGCGCCGGTCGGACAGACCTTCACGCAGGGCGCGTCTCTGCAGTTCTGGCAGACGGTCGGAAGGAAATACTGCTTCATGTCGGGATACTTCCCGACAGGACCGATGGTCAGCACTTTGTTGTAATACACACCCATCGGCACACTATTCTCGAGCTTGCAGGCCGCTTCGCAGGCGTGACAGCCGATACAGCGGTCTAAATCGATAACGAGTGTCTTCTGTGTCATGATTATTTGCCCTCGTTCTTATAGGTGGGATAGACAGGTTCAGCGCTTTCCGTGACAGTCGCGTCCGGCATCCAAATACTGAAGTCTTCCGGTTTTCTCAGCACGCCTTCCGGTCCCTTGTCAGCTTTGGAAATAGCGACCTGGAAGCCGCGCAGCGTGTAAGTTCCGACGACATCGTTGTATGGAGGCGTATTCTTTGTCAGAACGTTGACGTTCATTTCCTTCCAGCCGCGGGTCGGAGTGTTCAGCGTTTCCGGATTCCAGAAGCGCTCCTGATAGACAATGCCCTGAGGAATACCTTCCGTGACGCGGCAGATTGCGCGAATCTTGCCCCGATCGTTTTCCACCCAGGTCCAGTCACCGTGAGAAACACCGTACTTCTCGGCGTCTTTCGGGTTGACCCAGATTTCCGGAAGCGGATAAACCTCGCGGGAATACGGATTGTTTCTGAGCGTGCCGTGGTGGTAGATCGGAAGACGACCGTTAGTCATCACAAGCGGATACTTCTTGGCGATCTCAGCTTTCGGATTTTCTACCGGTTCCATATAGAACGGCAGAGGCGAGTAATCCTTATCTGCGGGCGCGAGCGGCTGCTTAGCATACGGAGCTCCGGTTCTTCCGAGATTGATAAATACCTCTCCGTAAAGTTCGAGCTTCTTGGAGGGTGTGCTGAAGCCTCTCGGCAGACCGGTCTTCGGATCAGTCTTTTTGTAGACGTAATAACCGGCCCATTTGTCATCCGGCATAAACTTGATCGGATTATGACCGTTCTTGACTTCTTCCCAGGTGACATTGTGGCGTTTGAGTTTGGCGTCAAGCAGCTCTTCCATCGTCTTCCAAAGCGGCAGATCGTCGCCCATGAATTCCGGATCCATCGCTTTTTGGCACATTTCGTGGCCAAGCTCGCCGCAGCGGCGCAGAATCCACGACCAAATCAGCGTCTCGTCCTGTGTCTCATAGGTATGAGTGACCGCCTGACGGGCAAAGACGTAATTACAGCAGTCGATCAGCATGTTGGTCTCAAGCCACTCGGTCGTCGGCAGAATCATATCGGCGTAAGTCGTAAACGATGTGGGATACATGTACATATGCACCACAAAGTCGAGCTTCTTGATTGCAGGCTCCCACGAAGAAGCGTTGCCAAGCACACCGAACTTGTTGCCTGAGCGTTCAATCCAAACTTTCAGCGGATAAGGCTTTTCCGTCAGAATCGCATTCAGAATAGACTGAGGCGAAGCCGCATCCCACTGAAGCAGACCCTTGAACTCACGACCGCCTAAGCGTTTTGCGAGCTGGCTCGGAGGCAGACACTTCTGAGCGCGCGGGGCAAGAGAACCCGCCGGCGCCGTACCGCCATTCGGGAAGCGCTGCATCATCGTGCCCGGTTTTTCAACGTAGCCCATGATGCTGTTCAGAATCACGCTGCCCATCGCCGCTTCAACAGAATTCGGGAATTGGTCTGTCGCAACGCCGAGAGAAAGGCCTGAAGGACCGTCCGCGAAAATCTTAATGCCTTCAACGATCTTCTTCGGATCCAGCCAGCAGATTTCTGCGGCTTTCTCAATTGTGTACGGTTCGCACTGTTCGCGAAGCATCGTAAAGCCCGTCTTAAAGGTGCGGCCGTTATGCTTAAACGTACCTTCAAGCTTCGGATCCAGCGCGTCATCCCACGGATACTTCATTGTCTTAGGTGCATTGGTCTTTGCGTCCCAGACCACGTATTCTTTCGGGTTAGCGCCGTCAAATAATTCATTGGGGCGAACAAACATCTTCGTCTTGACATCCACTAGATACGGAAGATTCGTCCACTTCATGACGAAATCCTTGTCGTACATGTCGTTGTCAATAATGTATTTGATCCAGGCAAGCATCAGCGCTACGTCTGTACCCGGACGAATCGGCAGCCAAACATCCGCTCGTGCAGCATCCGGTGTCAGACGAGGATCAATCACGACAGAGCGGGCGCCCCGGGCGCGCAAGTCGGCAAGGGCTCGGCCGCCGCCTGCCGGGCAGCTGTAAGACGGATCGGTACCCCAGCAGACAAAGGACTTCATCGGCGTGTTGGGCACATAGATTTCCAAAGCGCTTTCGTCGGCAATTGACGTTGAGGGCCCGCCGTACATAATGCCGTAAGCCAGAGTTCTCGGCAGATAGCACTGCGCACATCCCGGCTCGTACCAGTTCGGTGTGCCGAAGATATTGCAGAAGCGCGAAATACTGCGGAACGCAGGGTTGCCGCCGCCTCCGGTCGAACAGAAGACCGCTTCGGCGCCGTACTTGGCGCGTGTATCCATCAGCTTGCGGGCTATCGTGTCAATCGCTTCTTCCCAGGAAATGCGTTTCCACTTATTCTCGTCCTTGCTGCCGACACGAATCATCGGGTACATGTTGCGATTGGGATGGTACAGCGCGTTAATTCCGGAAAGACCCTTCAGGCACATTGCACCTTTGGTCATCGGATATTCAGGGTTGCCTTCAAGTTTGACAACGCGTCCGTTGCGAACATGCGCAAGCACGCCGCAGTTGTGAATACAGGCCCGGCAGCTTGTCTTTACAATCTTGACTTCATCTTTATCGGCTGCCTGCGGTGCCTGAGCTTTAGCGTCGCGGACGAGTCCGCCGCCAAGTTTGGCAGCAGGAATCGATCCGACCGCAGCCGCTAAGCTCTTGGTGAAGCTTCGTCGAGTTAATTTAGATAAATCCATGAGATTCTCCCTAAGAGGTGAAAATCAGTGTTGATCGTTTAGAAGAAATGGTGCATGCCGATGTAGGCCTGCCAGGCGTTGTAGATATTGCCGTCGTTGGCATATCCGAGGTTCTTCCAGCCTTTGCCGCTTCCCGCATAGCCGATAAAGGGTTTAATAACGGTTCTCTTGGAGAGCGGATATTCGTATGCTGCGCCGACCTGCCAATGGTTGATCTTGTCTTCACCCGCCTTGATGCTTTCGTCCTTGCCGAACATGTAGGCTGCGGCAACTTTAAATCTTCCGCCCGCATACGGGATCAGGGCGCTTAAACCGAATTTATGCGCTTTAACGCCTTCATCCTGTGTGACATAGCGATAAGTGAACATCGGCGTCCAGCTGCCGGTGTTGTATTCAAGGCCGTAGTTCACTGTGTATTTAGCTGTGATCGGCGCTTCTTTTACCTGCACGCCGTTCACCGTCGCATAGGTCGCTTTGTTTTCCGCTTCCAAGATAAGAGAAGACTTGATCGCGCCCGCCTGATACTTGAGGCCTGCGCCCCAGTAATGACGATCATGAGACCATCTGTTGGTATCGCCTGAGATACCGTTGCTGTACATCAGACCGAGTGTCCATCCGGCTATGTTCGGAGACATATAGATGACGGCGTTGTTCACGCGCAGGAAGTTATTCATGCAGTTGTCCCAGCCGATCAGGCCGTAGCCGTTCATGAAAGCATAACCGGTCTGCATGTCATAGCTTCCAAGGCCGGAACCCAGCGTTGCTGCACGACCCATCGCTAAACGTCCGAGCTTTTCATTCTGAATCCAAAGCACGGATTCTCGTCCGAAGGCATTTGCTCCGTACGTATTGTTGGCAATAGAGCCGTCATCGGGATGGAACCCCGCTTCCAGGTTAAAACCAACGCTGGTGCCGGAGCCTAATTCTTCTACGCCTTTAATGCCCCAGCGGGAACCGAGGTCAAACGCGTCTTTAAGCTGCACGGTTGTATCAGCGTGCTTAGGCTTCATAACCATGGCGCCTTCTTCAATAATTCCGTAAAGCGTTACGCTGGAAGCGGCGCTAACTGTGCCTGCCGCGAGAAGAATCGGCAAAGCTAAAAGTTTTTTCATGATGAGAGTTCTCCATGAGATGTTGAGGCTCGCGCAACGTACAATGGATACTGGGAGCAGTCGCGTGCGCGTAGCTCTCTGCGTTGTGTGTAAAAAAAGCTGATTTCAGCCGCGTTAGCCCTGCGCTGATTTCAGCGGCGACGCTCCCTCTTTTAATCAGAATCCGAGAGCGGCCTTCTTCTCATGAGAAATGGCGAGTCGAGTCCGTGTGTGTTCGGCCAGATGTCTCTTGATGTTCTTCATTTTTATAGCCTTAGGTGTGGGATGAAATTTAAGCTTTAATTCCATTCTCTTGAAATTTCGTCTTTCCACCGCCAGCATTTCTGAAAAGAAATTTTCAGTTTCTACAAAATAATTGATAATCAAATAGATATTAGATAAAACCACTTTGTTTCTAAGACATCTTTAAATTGAGTCTCGGATTTTTTCGTCTAAATTGCGCCCCTCGGAAATCGGTCAAGGCATCTGGCATGCCCTTAAAAATCATTGTCTTAGTGGTTTTATCTATATTTATTGAAATTTTGAGACAAATAGGGATTCTTTATAAAATGTGAAGACCTTGCAGTTTTTGAAAACCATCCGGCATCTCTTCGACACCATGCGAAACTTAGAAAACCTTCAGGCTTGGGAAGCCTTTCTGCATACGGCAAAATCGGGCAATATTTCGCAGACAGCGCTTTTAATGGACTTGGATATCGCAAAAGTTTCACGTTTAATTTCCGGCTTGGAAAAAGAACTCGGCTACGCCCTGCTTCAAAAAAACTGCCGTCCCTTTAAACCCACACGCAAGGGCGCACAGCTCGTCAGTGTCGCAACACCGCTCGTGCGCGGATTTCGACAGATGATCGAATTTTCAGAAGGTACCGCTCAAAAGCAGCTCTTCCGAATTTCTTCCCCGATTGAAATCGCGCAGGAGTTTTACAGCGAAAAACTGCTCGCCTACTCGCGCACGCACCCAAGCGTACAGTTTGAAATCATTCCGGAGCACTCTGCCAACGCACTGCTGCGGGGCGAAGCGGATCTTGCCGTAGTCAATCAGTGGCCGACCGACACTACAAATCTCATCATTCGACCCTTTATGCAGACCGCAACGCCGGTACTTTGCACACCGGAATACATCCGCCGTTTTGGGCTGCCGAAATCTCCTTCGGATCTGGTGAGACACACAGGACTTCTTCTTAAAACTGCAAACCGACACAACACGCAGTTTCTGTACAAAGGAGGAGAAGAATCCGGAATCCTGAAATGGAAAACGCTCTTTCTGAGTCACGATCAGCTGACACTGAAGCGTCTTTTACTGAACCATCAGGGAATTACCGTTGATTTGTATTTCGGACACGTTCTGGAAGAAATCAAACGCGGCGATATTGTTCCGATTCTGCCCGGCTGGGAGCGTGAGCCCTGGGTAATGGCAATGGTCACAAGGCAGGATCAGGAACTTCAGAATGCGGAGCTCAAAAATTTCGCGCTGTGGTGGAATAAAAGCGAAGCCTCATCCGCGCTTGAGAGAGTTTTTAACGGCAGAAAAATTATCGATGAAGCCGTCCGACGAATGACGGATGAATTATTGACTTAAAAACAGAAACGACTCCGATTAAGGAGTCGCCTGAACGTTTAACGCTTACTGTTCGTCACCGAACCACTTCTTATAAATGCGGCCGAACTCGCCGTTCTTCTTCAATTCGACAAGCGCACCGTTGATTTGCTTCAGAAGCTCTGCATTGCCTTTGGGAACTGCGATTCCATATTCTTCAGCCTGCATCTTCGGTCCGACCAGTCTGCCGCGGTTTCCGCCCTGAGCGACGTAATAGGCGACAACCGGGAAGTCCTGAATCACGGCGTCAACACCGCCGTTCTGGAATTCCAGGAAAGTTTCCGCGGCGTTCGCAAAAGTGACGACCTTGGCGTTGGGGACCTGTTCGGCGCGGAACATGCCGGTTGTGCCGATCTGAGCGCCAATCTTCTTTCCTTCCAGATCTTTAATCGACTTTGTTGTTGTGTCTGTCGTCGGAACCATGATAATCAGACCGGAGGTGTAGTACGGGTCTGAGAAGTCAACGAATTTTTTACGTTTTTCATTGATTGTCATACCCGCGATCACCGCGTCGACAATGCCTGTGCGCAGCGCGGGAACCGTGGCGTCAAAACCCATGTTTTGAATCACAACTTTATAGCCGAGCTGCTTGCCGATCGCACGGATCAAATCCATGTCAAAACCGGTAAATTCTTTGCCGTCTTCAGCCAGGAATTCAAACGGTGCAAAGCTTGAATCGGTACCGACAAGAAGCACACCGTCTTCAAGTGTCGGCGACTTTGCCTGTACCGCAGAGAAGGATAAAAGCAGCGCCGCAGAAACACAGGCAAGTAAATTTCTTCTAAACATCTAAATCTCCGAATTTGTGGTTAGGTTTTTCCCGATTAAAAATGAGGGCATAAATAAAGTGTAGAAAAAAAAATTAAAAAAAACTCTTTTTCCTCCAACGAATTACTTCATACAAACGGATGAAATCCGAGGCGCCCAAGGCACCCCGGATTTCCACGCCTCAGTTACTCAACCCGCTCTCCGTGAAGGCTAAGGTCAAGACCGATGCGTTCCTCTTCGAGAGAAACTCGAATTCCAATCAGCTTGTCAACGATCTTCAGCAGAACATAAGTTACGATCGCCGCATAAACCATCGTCGCGATAACGCTTTCTGCCTGAATCCAGACCTGCTCAAGCATCGGACGCATGGCCTCTCCGGTAATGCTTTCCGTGGCAAACACTCCGGTGAGAATCGCACCTACAATTCCGCCCACGCCATGCACACCGAAAGCGTCTAATGAGTCATCATAGCCAAGCTTAAATTTGAGCCAGGTTGCACCGAAATAGCACACGAAACCTCCGCAGATGCCGATTAAGAGAGCTGCTATCGGTTCTACAAAGCCTGAGGCCGGAGTAATCGCCACGAGCCCGGCGATTGCACCCGAAATCGCGCCAAGAACGGTGAAGCGGCGATTCTGGACATACTCACAGGCCATCCAAGTAAGCGCCGCAGCCGCCGCGGCAATCTGAGAAACCACAATCGCCATTACCGCTCTTTCATCCGCAGCCAAACCGCTTCCGCCATTAAAGCCGAACCAGCCGATCCAGAGGAAGCAGGCGCCGACTAATGCAATGATGAGGTTGTGCGGCGCCATCGCCTCCCGTCCGTAACCAACACGCTTGCCAAGAACAATACAGGCGACCAGACCCGCGACGCCGGCATTAATATGAACAACCGTGCCGCCCGCATAATCAAGTGCTCCCGCCAAAGCAAGCCAGCCGTCCGGTCCCCATACCCAATGACAGACCGGCACATAGCAAAAGAGCGACCAAAGAACCATGAACAGAAACAGCGCGGAGAATTTCATTCGTTCGGCAAAGGCGCCGCACATCAGCGCAGGCGTCAGAATCGCAAATGTCATCTGAAAAATCATGAACAGCATTTCGGGAATGGAGCCGTGCATCGTTTTAATGCCGATTCCTTTCAGAAATACCTGATCTAAACCGCCGATAAAGAAACTTCCTTCTGTAAATGCAAGTGAGTAACCGGACACATACCAAACAATGGTGCATGCGCAGCAAATCGCAAAACTCTGCATCGCGACCGAAAGTACATTCTTTTTACGGACCATGCCGGCGTAAAAGAGTGCAATGCCCGGGATTGTCATAAATAGCACCAGCGTGGTCGCAACCAGCATCCAGGACACATCCGCGGCATTCATCGCTGTTTCTTCTGCCATTACCGCGGGGCTTGAAAGAAGCATTAGAGAGAAAATCAAGCATTTCATATCGCAGCCTCCCCGGTTTCACTTGTACGGATTCTGATGATTTCTTCAAGCGGCAGAACAAATATTTTTCCGTCGCCGATTTTTCCTGTGTAGGCGGCTTTGGAAATCGCCTCCGAGGCAAGATCCAAAAGGTTATCCGGCACTGCGGCCATAATCTGCATCTTCGGCAGAAAATCCACCACATATTCGGCGCCCCGATACAGTTCCGTGTGTCCTTTCTGACGGCCGAATCCTTTGACCTCCGAGACGGTCATACCGGTAATACCGATATCGGTCAGCGCTTCGCGCACCTCGTCGAGTTTGAACGGCTTAATCACCGCAATGATGAGTTTCATAATTTCTCCTGATGGTTATAGTTTCCCGTAAGGGCTTAACCACTGACATGCATAAACCGTGCCAACTCAGGAAAGACTGAAAATCAGGAGCTTTTTTCTTTCTTAGAAATATTTCTCAACAAATCACACTGAAAAGACGCACCTTCCTGGCGCTCAATGCCGTAAAAAGACCGATCTCAACGTTTTTTTCTCTTCCTTTATGAACCTATTTGGAGCATACTAAGGATAGGGATCTGCCCCGCAGTTCCTAGCCGGAATTGCTTATCTTGTAGGTCCTGCGCAATCAAGCATATTGAGGAGACCGAAAATGAAAATTACCTGCCACATGATCATGTCCGCCGACGGACGTCTCTTATCTAAATATTGGAGCCCCCTTTATAACGACGCTTGTGGCGTCGGCGATGTTTACGAAGCGACCGCTGCCAAGATGCCCGCTGACGGATGGATCGTAGGCCGCAACACGATGGCCGAATATGGTGAGGATCTGATCGAAGAACGCGAACCGATGGAAGGTCCGAAGACCATGCACACCATGACTTTCGTCGGCAAACGCGAAGGCCGCCCGCTCGCAGTCGTTTTTGACGTTCAGGGGCGCCTCCATTACAAATCCCCGACCCTTCCGAGCGGCGAACATATCGTCGCGATTTTGGGCAGCCATGTCACACGCGCTTATCAGAAAGAACTTGAAGACGTAGGCGTCTCTTACATCATGCGCACGCCCGGCACTAAGAAAGAAGAAACCGAAAGTGCTTTAAAACATCTTGAATCCGACTTCAATGCCAAGCATCTCCTCCTTGAAGGCGGCGCCCTTACCTGCGGTACATTCATCGGTATGGGCCTTGTAGACGAACTGAGCCTGATTATTTATCCGGGACTCGACGGAAACAGCGCTCATCCTTCTGTTATCGAATGCCGTACCGAAGAGCCGTCTCCCCTCAAAAACAATCGCCTCGAGCTGATTGATTGTGAAACCGTAGGTTCTGGTTTTGTGTGGCTACGCTATAAGATACACCGCTAAAGCGCGAACTTAACGCTAAAGCCTCCGAAACGGAGGCTTTCCTCTTGTCATGTGGATAAGACCTTGCGGCCGAATCAATTTCGGCCGTTTCTTTTATCCACTTAACCTTCTGAAAGGACCGTCCCTACGCGCGGCTGCCCTGCACCACCAGATATTTAGGATCTAATGCGCCGTTCAGATAATTAATCACGTTGTCAGCGGCCGCAAAATTCATTTCACGCATATTCTCCACGGTCGATGAGGCTGTATGCGGCGTCAGAACCGCAGTCGGACAGTCAATGAGCGGAGAATCCGTACAGGGCTCCTTCGGATAAACATCCACCGCGCAGGAAGATAAATGTCCGGACTTGAGCGAATCAGCCAGGGCGTGTTCATCCACAACCGGACCTCGGGCGATATTGATCAGGCAGGCGCCTTTTTTCATCTTCGCGATTTTCTTCGCATCAAAAAAGTGATACGTTTCATCCGTCAGCGGAACACAGGCCGCGACATAGTCACTTTGTGCAAGCAGCTCGTCGAGCTCAGCATACTCAGCTCCGTAGGTCGGCTCCTGCGGATTGGGATGGCGACAGTAATAAAGCACCTTCATGCCGAAAGGAACCGCGCGTTTAGCGGTTTCAGTACCGATTCCGCCGAACCCGACCAGACCAAGCGTATGGTTTTTTGCACCGGGCTCGAGCTTGCTCTTCCACTGATGCGCGTGCATCAGTGCATTCTGCTGATCAATGCGGCGCGCAAAATACAGGATGTAAGCCATGATCTGCTCGGCAACCGCTCCTTCTACAAACCCTCTGGTGCGCGTGAGTCCAATGCCGTTGGTCTTAAGACCCTCCTGATCAATTGCGTCATAGCCGATACCGTTTCTGGAAATCAGTTTCAGCTTGGGCAGACGAGCAAGCAGAGACGGACGATACGTTTCGGTTCCGGCAATAATGACATCCGCGTCCTTCACGACTTCAAAGAGCGTGTCGTCAGCGACGCCCGCACCGAGCGAAGGCCCGCTGTAGTGGTGTACATCAAACCCTTTATCCTTGAGGTAATTTAAAGCGTCGTCACAAAAGTTGGCGATGGTGATGACAATTTTCATATTGATGTCTCCGAACCGATTAGTCTTCAAGGAGCTCGTCAAGCTCCTGCTTCACTTTGCGAATCTTCTTCGGCATAGCTGAAAGCGGTAGATTTTTCGCTTTCTCCATACTCCCGTATTGGCAGGCTTTTTCGTAAAGCCATGCTTCATAGCGCAGTCGTTTCAGGTTTTGTTTCTGCCGCTTCAGATTTTCTTTGACAGTTTCCGTCACAGTCTGCAGCGTCGCGTTTCGTTCTGAAAGTGTTCTGTCGCCGCATCGCATAAGTTCGGAAAACTGCGAAATCTCTCTGATCGACATGCCGCTTTGTTTAAGGCAGTCCACCAAGAGCAGTGTTCTGCAGTCTTCCACGCCAAATTCGCGAACACCGGATGCTTTGCGCTTCACTTGAGACAGGAGCCCTTCCTTTTCGTAGTAACGAAGTGTAGACGGCGCGATATTAAATTTTTTTGAAAGTTCTCCAATGGAATAGCTCATTTTTTCCTCTGCTCAAGCGCACTTTAACCTTTGCATTGTAGCTAGCTTTTACTTCAATAAATATCCGACGAAACATATATCGAAGAATATTTCCCTTGGGATGTCCCAAATTTCACCCGCCGACCCGTCTTTTGTCAGGTCATACGCATACAATGAAGGCAGTTTTTGGAGGAATACCATGCTTCGTCGTACTTGTCTTTTTGCTTCATCTCTATTGTTAACACCCTTCGCTTTGGCTGAAGAAAAAGTCGGTATTCGTCCGAACAGCGTGCCGTCTCATCCCGAATACGAAGAGTTAAGGGCGGGCACTCAGATTGAACATCTCTACGAGTCCATGCTTGCCAACGGCTTCGGCATCAAAAATCCGGATGCCAAACCCGACGAACCTACTGTCGTTATCGTGTCCGACACACAGTGTCCCTGGTGTTCAAAGCTGTGGCATGCCTCTCTGCCTCTGCAGGGCAAGGTCAATTTTGTTTGGTTCCCGATTCCCGTGCTGAACGATCTGAGCCTTGATCAGGCCGCGCTGATTCTCTCCTCAAAGAAACCTTGGGCAGCTCTTGCCGAACATGAAGAACACTTTAAGGATCCGGACTTCCGCGGCATTAATCCTGCCGGCAAAGAGGTCGACAAGAAGTTCCGCGCTGAAGTATGGTCAAATGCCAAAATCGCACGATGGAGCGGTCTGACAGTTGTGCCGCTCGGCGTCTTCAAAAACAAGGACGGCAAATATCTGCCCATCTTCTCCGGAACGGATACCAAGGGCTTGGAAAAAATTATTTTCGGAAAATAACCGGATTTTTATATTTTGCGAAAAGATCTGAAATTTTGCATGCTTAGCAAAATCAGTTTGTGAATCAGACCTTTCCTGCCGCGGCTGTCGTGACGACAATCATACTGCTTACACTTTCCTAAGGAGCGATGATGAGAATCCTAACAGCCGCAGCGGTTGCCTTTGCCTGCATTCTGCCTTTTTCCGCACAATCTCTGGAATGCTCTGTTAGACCTAAAGTCACAGAGATCAAAGCGCCCGAAAGCTACATGCTTGTCGGCAATTCCTATACCTATTACTCAAGCGGCCTGTCCGGCAACGTTAACGGACTGATCAAGGCCGCCGGCTTAAAGGTCCGCAGAAACCGCATGGTGACCATCGGTGCAGCCGATCTCGGCTGGTTCAATGTCTGGGAACTCGTTCGTCCCTCCGGCATGGCGTCTACCTATGTTGACCACAGCGACGGCGGCAAGATCAAAACCTTTGATTTCCGCAAGGAAAAAGTCTTTGACGCCGTTGTGCTTCAGGACAACAGCACCGGACCGATTAACCCGCAGCGCAAAGACATTTTCGAAAAATATGCCAAGCAGCATTCCTATGATCTGCAGTGCATCGGCATTCAGCCGCTCTTAATGATGACTTGGGCGCGCAAGAACAAGCCGGAAATGACTCAGCAGCTTGCGGATGCTACGACCAAGGTCGGCAACGAGGCTAACGCCATGGTCATCCCGGTTGGCCTGGCTTTTGCCGAAGCGATTAAACAGGATCCGAAACTGGAACTCTACCGCGCGGATAAAACTCATCCGTCTCCGGAAGGTACCTACCTTGAAGCCTGCGTCGTCTTTGCTTCTATGTACCACCGCTCTCCGGTCGGGCTGAATTTCTTCGGCATCGAAAAAGTCGATGAAAAAACGGCAAGATTTCTCCAGAACGTGGCTTGGGACACGGTTTGTGAGTACTTCGGCTGGCAAAAGTAACACTTAATCCGATACAGCCGATTAAGCCGCACTTATCCTCCAGAGTGCGGCTTTTTTTCATGTCTTCTGCTCAGCAGCTCAGTCAGTCTACTCAGCAATAATCCTATCTGATTATTTTCCGACGCCAATCCGCTCAGCAGGGCTGCAGCGGATGCGCTTTTCAGTCTCAAAAAAGAAACACCCTCCCTCTCATGAGAGGAACACAAAGTAAATGACACCCGCCTCGCGATATTCGTTTTTTCTCAAAAATTTTCTTCTAATTCCTTCTGTAACTATTGCTTTTTCAACAGTATGCATATGGATTAATCTCCGCACGGTAATTAAAATCATTACCATTCCCAACACATTCTCAAAGAGGAGAAACAATGAAAAAGGTAATCCTGGCTGCTGCCGTATCTGCTGTTTTCACTGTACCCGCCGTCGCCGCTGAAAACGCGGACGTTGTCGTTGTCGGTGCAGGCGGCGCAGGTCTTTCTGCCGCTGTAACTGCTCATGATCTGGGCAAAAAAGTCATCGTTCTTGAAAAAATGGCTTTTGTCGGCGGCAACACAAACCGCGCAGCCGGCGGTCTGAACGCTGCTGAAACCAAACCGCAGGAAAAGGCCGGAATCAAAGACTCCATCGAGACACACTTCAACGACACAATGAAGGGCGGCAAGTACCTGAACAATCCGGATCTCGTACACGTCCTCACAGACAACGCCAGATACTCTGTTGACTTCATCAACAGCCTGAAAGAAGGCGATCTGACTGACGTCGGCATGCTCGCCGGCGCCACCAACAAACGCGCTCACCGTCCCGCGGGCGGCGGCTTCGTAGGTGCCAACGTTGTTAAGGCTCTTGCTACTGCCGCTAAGGACAAAGGCATTGACGTCAGAACCAACGCCAAAGTTGAAAAACTTATCGTTAAGAACGGCAAGGTTGTCGGTCTTCAGTACAAAGGCAAGAACGGCGTTAAGACCATCAACGCTAAGGCCGTCGTTATCGCTGCGGGCGGTTTCGGCGCCAATCAGGATCTGCTGACAAAGATCAATCCCAAGCTCAAGGGCTTTGGTACAACCAACCATCCGGGCGCTACCGGTGACGGTATCACTCTTGGTGAAAAGGCCGGTGCCGACACAGTCGACATGTCCCAGATCCAGACTCACCCGACCGTAGTTCCCAACAACGGCGAAATGATCACTGAAGCGGTTCGCGGCAACGGCGCCATCCTCGTCAACCAGGACGGCAAGCGCTTCATCAACGAACTGCAGACTCGTGACGTTGTTTCCGCTGCTGAGCTCAAACAGCCCGGCAAAGTCGGCTACCTCGTTTTCGATACAGCCACTCGCAAGAGCCTGAAAGCGATCGAAACATACATCAAGAAGGGCCTCGTTACAGAAGGCGCCACACTTGACGAACTCGCCGACAAGCTCAAGATCAACGCTGCCAACCTGAAGGCCACAATGGGACAGTATGCTAAGTTCCAGGCTGACAAGAAAGACGCTGAATTCGGCCGCGCCGACATGCCGCGTCCTCTGACAGAAGGCCCCTGGTTCGCTGTTCAGGTGACTCCGGCTGTCCACCACACAATGGGCGGTCTGAGAATCAACACTGAAGCTCAGGTTCTCGATAAGAAGGGTCACGTTATCCCGGGTCTCTTCGCTGCCGGTGAAGTCACAGGCGGTGTTCACGGTGCCAACCGCCTCGGCGGCAACGCTATGGCCGACATCGTTACATTCGGCCGTATCGCCGGACGCAACGCTGCTGAACAGCCGACAGGCGTGATCGTTCCGCGCGGACAGAAACCGGAAAACGCAGAAAAAGCTGCTGTTGAAGGTAAATAATCCTCGCTAAAGCGTAAGCTTGATGCCCGCCCGACGGCGGGCATTTTTTATGCGAAAAGAGGCCGCAGATGCGCTGTTAATGAAGGAGCTCTCTCCTGCATCTCGCGGCCGTATTTCTGCTTCCAGCGCTCCGCATAGAGCGCCTTAATGTCATTGGCAAGAGATCGAAACATCGGACTGCGGGCACCGATACCCAGACGTTTAACCTCATGAACGCCTTCAACCGGAAAGGAATTCAATCGATCAAAACACTCGCGCACGCTCCACAGACTCATCGGCGGAACAATCGTCCAGCCTAAGCCGTTCGATACAGCGCTCGCCAAAGCGCGGCTATTCTCGAGCTGATAACTGACTGAGGACGGCATAGATAAGAGCCTCAGGATCTTCTGCGTTTTTCTCCTGTCATACGAATCTTCTTCGTAGGAAAGGAACGGAATCGCTGTTCGTTTAGAAGCAAATTCAATCGAAAAGAGTTTGGGCAAGAGGATGCAGAAAGTGCTGCTTCAAGTCTTTAAGAATCCGCTCATCATTGCGACGCTTTTGGGGCTCTTATTCAATGTCTTCGTCTTCCTGTTTTTCTGACTGCGTCGCTTAAAAGCCTGGGAAACGCCTCTCTTGCGGCAGGGCTTCTCTGCATCGGCGCTTCTTTAACGCTCCGTGATCTGAAAGCGAAGTTCGCTTTGATTTCCGCATGCACCGTACAAAGACTTCTGATCGTGCCGCTTATCGCCTGGACAGCGGCTCTTGTGTTCGGACTGGATAAATTGTCTTTGGGCGCTCTGGTTCTTTTTGCCGCACTCCCGACGGCTCAGTCCTGTTATGTGATGACCACCTCGATGGGCGGCGATGCGCCCGCTGTCGCCAATGTCACCACAATGCAGACACTCTCGGCGATGCTGACGCTTCCGATTTAGACCTCCTATGCTCTTCTGCCGGCCTCCGGTCTGATTCAATAGGAAGAAGCCGCATAGCCGCCTCAAGTTAAAAATCGAGACGTTTATTCTTCTTCCGTCCAGACGATCTTTGCCAAATTAAAGGCGGCCCAAGCTTTAGGCCTCCCGGCATAAAAGGCCGCATGCGTCAGAATCTCCGCGATTTCCTTTTGCGTGATGCCGTTCTCTTTCGCGGTTTTTAAGTGATACACGAGCGAATTATCCGTAATTCCCTGAGCAATAAGACAAACGATCGTCACAAGGCTTCTGTCGCGCAGTGACAGCAAATCATTGCGGCTCCAAACTTCACCGAAAAGAATATCGCCATTCAGGTGCGCAAATTCCGGCGCAAATGAACCGAGTGCTTGACGACCTGCTGTTTGAACAATCTTTTTTCCTGCCATGATTCCCTCTGTTTGTGTCATAGACCGTCTACTTTGCCGCTTCATCGTAATGAATACGCTTGAGCCAATCGGCGAGCATTGAGCCGGCCGAGGAGGACTGAGACGAACGAATCCAAAGACTGGGAGAATAGAAGTCACCGCCCGGGATCAGGCGCTTTGCGTCACGCTCTACACCGCTGATGCCGCTGCTTGCGCTGGTAACAATGAGGCCGATTTTCTTGCCCGACATATCTTTTCCGTTCTCAAAAAGAAACGTCTGCATGGGAGCCGCCATATTGCTCCACCAGAGCGGTGTCGCGATAATCACGGTGCTGTACTGAGACCAGTCGACCTTAACCGGATCAATCTTCGGATATGAAGCCGCAGTGTCAGGCTTTTTACGAATCGCCCCGACAAGGTCACTGCCGATCGAGTAGTAGTTCGCGGCGTAATCAATGCCTTTTTGCGCCAGTTCAATCTTGATCTGATCCGCCTTAATTTCTTTAACCAGCGCTGCGGCGATGCGATCTGCATTACCGGTAAAGCTGTAACTGACAACTAATGTTTTCGCGCAGACGGCTGTCATGCCAAGTCCTAAGGCGCAAGCTGCAACGGTTTTCCACATAGTGCTCTCCTTTTAATAAGATTATTTCTAAAAATTTAGAGTTCGATGAGACGGTAACGTCGATTGCCGCCACCGATTTTTTCCAGGTCTTCTAGCTGCTGAAAGCCTCGGTCAATCTTGATGCGCGGTGAATAAGCGTCATACTGTTGCGGCGTTAAAGCGTAAATAAGGTCCGTTGCAGCCTGATCCACCGCCAAGGGATCAAGCGAACCGACGATGCCTAGATTGCCCTGACGCACCTTGGCCCCTTGCAGCTGCCCAACCCGGATACCGGAAACCACATTGATGAAGAGAAGACGGCTTCCCATCGCATCATGTATGCCTTTGGTCGCATCGGCTAAGCGGCGAAAGAAGCCTGCGTCCCGATGTACGCCTTCTCCATGCACTTGGGTTTTGCCAACCCCGCTTGCCAAACCGATCCCCACGTTCTTGCAGGCGCCTGAAAAACCAGCAAAACTCGGAATCCTAAAGTTGGCCGTTACCGCAACAATGCCGTATTCATTAAGCAGTGCGGTGGGAACAGATATCTTTCGAAGCTCTTGACCGCCGGTGATTGTTACTTCCGTAAACTCATGATCTCTGTCTAGGATATCGAGCTTGTTTCGATCCACACCCTGAGAAGTAATCGCTTTGTAATTACCTTCTGTATTGCCGCGGCCCGCAGGATAAATAGACGCATAGTTGCACTCGACAAATCGACTGTTGGGAATATGCGCCTGAAGTGCCTCCCAAAGCGTTCGATTTGTATCCACATCGTCCCCATGCAATTTAATTCCGGTCCGCTTCCCAGGCACTTCAATCCCCGAATCTTCCCGTAGACGGTCATACATCCGAATAAAATTCTCCGGCGTAATGTCTTTTAGAAAGTAAACCCGTGCTTCTGAAATATCAGAAGATGCTGCTTGAGTTTGAGCCAAAGTCTGTTTGAGTGCTGCAGAAAGGGCTAAGACGGAAAGAAGAGCTGCTCTTCTCGAAAGAACCGGCATTTTATTTACTCCTCACAGCTCTGATTTCAATCGTCCTATTCGAACTAGACTTGATAATTTCCAGCGCCTGATCGCTGAGTTTGCCAAGAGGAACCAGATCGTTTGACGGACGCCAACCCTTGACAAACACCGCAAGATTCCCCCAAGGGATGTAATAGGTCAAATCTCCTTCTGAAGGAGCACACGACGTAGGTGATGAGCCCAACTTAAGTTTTTGAGGCAGATAGGCGATTCTTTCTGCAGAACCGAAATCCTCGAACTTAAGCTTCAGCGGCATCTGCTCCAAAAGAGAGCGGGCTGCATCATTTACATTGAGTTCTATTGTGCCAACCTTTTCTCCCAGCTGAACTTCTATCGTTTGGGCTGAGAGTACGCCGCAAGCCATAAGGCCGATTGCTGCGGCTGATGCTTTCAGTTTCATCTCGCTCTCCTGATCTATCGCTCCATAATTGCCTTAACTTTGTCTGCCGCACCGAGCCCAAGCAAACGGTGCTGCTCTTCTGACATGTGTACTCGGTCCATCTGAGCGGGTACTCCTGTGACAAAGTCTCCGGCATTCAAATATTCCGCTCCGATTTCTGCGGCTTTCCTGCGCAAGGCTTCGGGCAATGCTTTCGTAATCGCGTCGGCGCCCTTAAAAAACTCTCCGTAGGCGGTATCGTCCGGCTGATAGATCGGTGCAATGAGAAGCACCTTAGGACTCGGGTACGGTGTGTTTCCGCCCCACCCGTCCCCGCGAATCAGCTCTGTCATACGACCTAAATCGTCTGCGAGCTGATCGGCTGTCGTCTTGAACGCTGCCTTCGCATCGTTTGTACCCAGCATGACGATGACCAGATCCAGCGGAAGATTCTCTGACAGAACTGCCGGCAGGGACGTCATACCGTTAAAGAGCGGACCGGGAATCCGGCTTCCGGTTCCAATTCCGGTCCGTTGGTCCCGACAAATTGTCCGTCCGCCGAGCGCATTCACTTCAACTTCATAGCCGGCGCCGAGTTTATCGGCCATTACTCGAACCCAGGTCTTCTCAACCGGAAGACGGGTTACGCCGACTTTAGGGTCATAAATCCATCCGAAAGTGTTCGAGTCTCCGTAAACAAGGATGCGTTTAGGACGGACTGACTCCGCTGATACTGCCGGCATCGCGGCGCAAAGCGCTGCAAGTCAGGAAAACTGCAGAAAGGATCTTCTATTAATTGTCATCTTCTTCTCCAAGAGACTTTCATCTTAGAAAAGAGGCCGTCCAAAATCCAATACTATTTCTTCATCGGAAACCATAAAATTTAGGCATAAATCAACCTAATCCTTACAAATATTCATACCTCTGCCGGCTGCAAAAATCGAGAGTTAAAGCTGAGTTGAAGACGAAAACTCACAGGCAGCAAAGACTGAATCCCGCCGCGCAGCAAAAAGAAAACCTCCCGGATTGTTTGATCTTTTCGTCGAATCCGGGAGGCGGTGTTTTCCGATTTGCTTCAGATTAAATTATGAAGAAGGCTGAATATCCTTTACCAGCAGGAGATAAGCCGCGCAAAGCATTGTCACGGCAGACACAATCCAAAAACCGGTTGTAAATTCACCCAGATGGTGCCCAAGGAAGCCAAACGCCATCGGGACAAAGATCGCACCGACGAACGAGAAGAAGTCCACTCCGCCGGTCGCTTCGGCAACCTTGCCATGCGGTGCCGCTGCGGCGATCTGCGCAAAGAACACGCCGCTCCAGCCCAGCGAGTTAATGCCTAAAAGGAAACTGACGATTAGAACAACAAATTTGGGCCAGTCTGCCTGGGTAAAACTCAGCACAACCGTAAAGATGCCCATGAGAATTCCGCAAATCGCAAGCACAACTCTCGAGGAATGGATCTTATCGGCCAAAGCGCCCCAAAAAATTCTTCCGAATATTGCCCCAAAATTGCTCACAGCCAGCGCCAAACCGGCGAACACCAAAGAAAACTTCATGTCCGTCAGAAATACAACCATATACGCAAGGACCGACATCTGCAGTCCCTTGTAGATAATGCTCAGTACTGAGAGTCTGCGCAGCAGCGGATTATCAAGCACCAATTTCAGACTGTCGGCCAAGTGCGTGAGCGATATCGGTTCATCTTTGAACTGGAATGAACTGTCCTGATCTTTTTTAATCCACTGGCTCCACAAAGCCGTCAGCACGCACAGCACCGCGACGAAGGATAAACCGACGCGCCAGCCGAAATGAGTCGTGAGAAAGGGAATCACTAGACCGGAAGCGGCCATGCCGACCGGCCCGGCACACTGCTTCAGAGAAAAGATAATGTTGTATCTGCCTTTCTCGACCTGACGACTCAGCATTGTATTGATAGCCGGCATCAGAGGTCCCTTGGCTAAACCAAGAAGAAAGGCGGAAAAGATAACGATAGATTCCAGCGGCGCCATACACAGGATAACGGCGGCCGCAGCAAAGGCAAGCGCAAATTCAGTGATGTGCGCCGGGCCGTATCGGCGAATAAAATTTCCGCCGACAAGAGAAGAGATACAGGCGCCCACATACATGAAGCCGATGTAAAGACCCGAAAATGTACTGTTGGCCTGAAGCGAGCGAGCAATCTCCGGCGCAATACTCGCCACCGCAGTCCCCATCAGAGAGGAGACAAACTGGATGCCCATTGCCGCAAGGAAAGCTTCTACACCCAGTTGAGTTAGTCCGAACATATTGATTCCTTTTTTCCTTAACTATAGGAAACCAATAAGCTGAACACTCCTCAAAGGGGTTCAATTCAGGCAGAAGCAGAGGGTTTTGGGCACCCGTTCAGAAGAGGACCTGAGTTTCCTTATTTCTTCTCTTCAGAGTCTTTGAGAACCTTACGGCTCAGCACCTTCATGTTCTTATCAAGCTCATAAACAATCGGCTTGCTGTTGCCGATCTCAAGTTTCTGCAGAGCCTTTTCGTCAAGATTCGGTTCGATCCAGCTGGAGAGCGCACGAAGGTTTGTGCTGTGACCCACCACAAGAACCGTCTTTCCGGATTTGATCGCAGGATAAAGCTGATCCGCCCAATAAGGTCCTACACGCGCAATCACGTCTTTAAGACTTTCACCGGCAGGAATGACACGCGGATCTAAGTCGGAGTAACGAGGATCTTTCACCGGAGAGCGAGGATCCTCAACAGACAATGCGGGCGGCGGAACATCAAAGCTTCTTCGCCAGACCTTGACCTGATCATCACCGAATTCCTTGGCGACATCTGCGCGCTTCTTGCCTTCGAGATCGCCATAGCAGCGCTCATTCAAGCGCCAATATTTGCTCATCGGGAGCCATTCTGCAGACATTCCTTTCTGTGCAAGCTGGGCTGTTTCGATCGCGCGTTTCAGCTTGGAAGTATGAACCTCATCAATGGCGACACCTTCTTTCTTGAGAAGTTCTCCGGCTTTCAGCGCTCCGGCGCGTCCTTTGTCCGTAAGATCAATGTCAGACCATCCGGTAAAACGCTTTTCAAGATTCCATTGGCTTTCGCCGTGGCGCAGAAGAATCAGCTTGTACGCCGCCTCTTCGGCCTGAACAGCATAGGAAAAAGTAAGACACGAAAAACCAACTGCTGCGCCGATAACTGCAGAAATGAGCTTAACTTTCATTATTTTCTCCGAAGTTTGAGGATTGGGTTCAGTCCATTCTAAGACCCGGAGGACAGAAAAGCGATAGAGTTTGCTTGCGGCCTTTTGCAACCTAAGAAAAATGCAGAGGAAACGATAGGGAATTAATTTGAAATTTATCCCGGCGCCAAAATTCTCATTGTGTCCTGAATTCCCAAAATTCTAGGAGCTATTTTTACAAATAGTCTCATCTTCAATTT
>ERZ777306.1921-NODE-1921-length-29456-cov-34.712051_pt1 | contig 29456 bp, 18 predicted proteins | sample MGYA00374966_ERZ777306 | MGnify/ENA primary metagenome ERZ777306 (study PRJEB29329, sample SAMN06343882) | mouse gut metagenome | isolation source: Mouse cecum | place: Austria: Vienna | collected 2014-11-15 ... | reverse complement strand
CAAGCAAGCAAGCAAGCAAGCAAGCAAGCAAGCAAGCAAGCAAGCAAGCAAGCAAATTTAAATTTTAGATATACGGAATACGCGATCCCGTGCGCGGAGGATTTCCTCTGCGTGCGGGATCGTTGTGTTTATGGCAATCCATACCCCGGAAAGGTCATCCGGACACAATACGACACGCTAAGCCGGGAATGGCGAGGGAATCCCGGTATAAGATATTTTGGCAGTCTTCCGGAAGGGCGATTCCCGTCCGGGAAAGATGGTTTTGGAAGGGTCGTCACCGAACGTGGTCGGAGTCGTCACCAGACACTGCCTAGTGACGACTCCGACCACGTTCGGTGACGACCCTCATTTTTGTCTCTCCCCATGAGCTGCCGTAAACTGTAAAAATGACATTATGGCATTTTATAAGAAGTATCAGCAAAAGGTCAACGGGCTTTGGTATCCCATGTCTGTAACGGCTGGCAAACCGGTCACCACGGACGAGATCGCCGACCGCCTGTCGCAGATCTCCACCGTGAGCCGTGCCGACACCTACGCCGTGTTGAAAGACATGGCGGGGGTACTGGCGGACTACATGGCGCAAGGTCGTACGGTGAAGATCGATGGGTTGGGTACGTTCTACTACACCGCCAACGCCTCCAAGCAGGGCGTGAAGGAGGAGAAGGACGTGAACGCCTCCCAGATTACCGGCGTGCGCGTGCGCTTCATCCCCGAGGCTCGCAGGAGTGGTAGCGGACGGAACATGGTACGCTCCTTGATCAGCGACAACATCTTCTGGATGGAGTTGCCGGCCAATGCGAAGACCACCGATCCGGAGCAGGGCGGTGGAGATTCGGAGAGCCCGGATGAGGTCTGATCCCGGGCGTTTGTGCGGCGTGTTCCCGCCGGAGTACACCTCTAGGTGGATGTGCTTGACGGGAATATCGTAACCTGATTATGTGCGGGAATGTCGTCCGGCACGTTCGTGCCGGACGGCCTATCCCTGCGTTCTAAGCGTGATAGAATACATTTATTTAAATCTTTATGTTTATGAAGACATCTTTACGAAGATTCAGTTTGAGGTTGTCGCTGGTGGCGATGATCTTGTGCTTGTACGCCGCCTTGCCGGGGCAGGGCTTGGCGTGGGGGCAGACGGATGGGGAGGTACGGTTTGGAAATACTCCTGATCCTGTTTCCTATGGATTTATTTATGATTCAAATGAAACGACCGACTACTCTCATTTTTTTGTGTCCGGCTTCACGGAAGGCATGGCAGTCCGGGTGCAGTTGGCGGACAAGGCGAATCCTAATGGGGTAAGGTTTGCTATTTGGGCGAATGATGCGGAATCTATGCTTGATTTGGTGGACGGTGGATGTTGGATACCGGATGATGTGGTGTCCGCTAATATTAACTTGAGGCTGACTAGTTCAAAGGTGTGCGATGTGGAGTATACCGTGAGCGTGTACGCATCGATGGATATGGCGACCGCTCCTTTGGCTACTACCTTGCATACGGTACGGTATATGAATTCTAGCGATAGGCCGGAGATTAGCAGACCGGATCGTATATCCGGCGAATTAAATACTGATATTCCCTTTACGATTAATGTATCGAAGGCTGGATTCCTGCAAGGGCAACCTGTGCAGATTATGATCTATTTGATAGGGTCGTACGAAAATTTGAGCCTTTCTGGGGAAAACTTACGGAAAGAGTCTGGCAATAGGTATTATTTGAGTGTTCCTTCTTTCTCCGCTTCGCAATATACGTTGACAGCCCATGCGACGGATGTGTGTGGTGGAAATTATGAAATACATATATGTGATAAGGATGGAAACAATGTGACTTTTGCAGATCAAGCCTCGTTTATCATCCCTATTGAGTACTCTGCTGAGGATATCGCCGCCTTGAAAGCGATCGCCGAGGCCAATCCTTTGAGTAATGACTTGCGGAACTTCATCGCTAACAAGGAGTATCTGAAGGATCGGATGCAGGGTGATGGCTATAATGTGGGAGTCCGTTGGAATACGAAACTTCCTGCTCAAGTGAGTAGTTTCTTTATTAAGGATTATAGGACACATACTGTTTCTTCCTTGGACTTGTCGGCTTTGACCGGGCTGGAAAGCGTCTCTTTGAATGGTACTCGATTGAAGTCTTTGGATGTATCTGCGCTGACGAAATTGAGGTATTTGTATTTGGATGGCAACGATTCCCTCACATGGTCTACTGTGAAATTCCCAGATCCATTGCCTGATAATTTTAACGTGCGAGGTTTTACGAAAATTATGGCCGGTACTCCGGTAGACGATTATAATTCATACGTCACCTCCGGTACGGAGATCGACCTTTCCGCTTACGCTGAGGTGAATGGCGTGAAGTCTACGTATCAATGGTATCGTGTGGTTCGGGAGCCTTATAGCAGGACGGAAGCCACGATGGAAGCCGTATCCGGCAAGGAAGGTGCTTTTATCTTTAAGGGAACGCCGGGCGAATATTACCTCTGCGAGATCCGTAACACTACGTATTACGATTGGTATATGCGTACGCCCGAGATCAAGGTAGCCCGCGGATCGGATGATTACTCTCCGGTTGACATCGCCGCCTTGAAGAAACTGGCCGCCGACAATCCGAACGTCACCCAGTTGCAAGAGTTCGTGGACAGCAAGGGCTGGGAACATGAGAATTGGAATACGTATGGGGATGCGGTTTGTACGGACTGGAGTGCGGAGGAGCTTGGCCGCTTGACGCATCTACGTATCCAATTGGATTGGAACTCGAAAGATACGATCTCTTTCCTCGACTTAAGTGCCTTTACGGAATTGAAGTATTTTGAGTGCGAGCGTTTCATGAATATCGAGAAGCTGGATCTCTCGAGGAATACGAAACTGGAGCATTTGCACGTATACAGTAAGAATCTGGCTTCCTTGGATCTTTCCAATTGTCCTGATCTGCAATATTTCCGCTTTGGTACAAACTCTATTGGCGAGGGTAGCTATCAGAATTCGAAGCTGAGTACGGTCAATTTGAGCGGTTGTACAAAGTTGACGGAGCTCTATTTGGAGCACTCGCCGCTTGCCTCGCTGGATATCTCTTCTTTCAAGCAATTGAACCGGTTGGAGATCGAATATTGTCCGAACTTGAAGGTACAAGGCTTTGATAACGCCACACGATTGGAATACTTGGCCTTGCCGCATACAGAACAGTTCTCCGATCTTTTGAAGAACTTGCCCGCTAACATCCGTCATTTGTATTTACAAAGTACGGAGTATGCCCTTCCTTCCTCTGAGGAGGCGAGGCATTTACTTACATTAGGCGTGCCAAGTAATGTGGAGAGCTTGGATATGGCTCAATATCCGAATTTGACAAGGTTGGAGGTTGGTTATGATAACCGTTCCGGCTTGAGGTATTCCACCTTGAAGAATTACCGGCAGAATGTTCGGTATAATGGATTGAGTCGTTATCAGCTTACCTCTCCCTCTCATCCGCATGATCCCGATGTCTTTGCGAACGGTGATACGATCGACCTTTCATCCGAGGCCGTGATCGATGGCGTGGAGACCGTATTCCTTTGGGTGAACAGTAAATACAATATAGAAGAGAAAGAGGCTTTGAAGCCGGTACCGGGTCGTCCGGGCGTATTCGTGCTGGATAGCAAGGAGGAAGGATATGGCAATTATTATTGCAAGATGATGAACACGAAGTTCTGTGAGATCACGGAGATTAATTACAGAAATGGCTGGCAGGTCGAGACCTCACATATCCACGTAGAGACCTCCGTCCCGCAAGTATTCGCCGAGAGCGACGTGGCTACCTTGGCCCGTATCGTGGATGCTTCCAACAACAAGGCGTTGACCGAGTGGTGGAATAGCGGCGCATGGCAGACGAACGAGAACTCATCAAATGCGCAAGCTGTTTGGAACAAGGAGAACCCGCGCAGATTGATGGAATTATATTTATATCAGATGGGCAACAGCTTCGCGAAGGAGGTAGATCTCTTGGCATTGGATAAACTGGAAGTCCTGTCGTTGGCTGGCAATCGAGTGGAAAAATTGTTCTTGCCGAAGAACAATACGGTATTGCGTTCCTTGATGCTGGGTGGTAACTATTCCTTGAAATCCTTGATCGTATCCGAATATCCGTCGTTGGAGCATTTGGACGTATCCAATACGGGCTTGACGGCTCTCGACTTGTCTAACAACAAGAACTTGAAGGAACTGTTCTTGAATTGGACGATGCTTGACGGGGTAGAGAACGGCGCTCCGGACCTTGCCGCTCAATTAACCGCATATGGCTTGCCTATGTCCACTACCCGGATCGACTTAGCGAACTTCCCAGCCTTAATGTCTTTCAATGCCGATGGCTCAGGCTTGGAGTTTACCAACGTGGAGAACCCGCGGCAACTGGAGGCTGCCTTCGGTGTTGTCAGGTTGCCGGTAGGCGAGGTTCGCCCGGGAGGTTTCATCGCTTATGGGGAGACAATCGATCTTTCCTCACAAAAGATGGTGGGAACATCTGCCTCTCGCTTCACTTGGGTGTTTGGCAATGACACGATCGACCATACCGACAGCCGCTATACGATTACGGAGGACTTGACCCCGAATTATCAAATCGCCGGTAATGTAACCAATCCATTGTTCCCCGGCTGGACGGTTCAGTACCGTGCCTGGGTTTATACCTGCGACGGTGATGCGAACCTCGACAAGCAGGTGAACGTGCAAGACGTGACGGCTACCGTAAGCTACATCTTGAGAGACTCGGCTAATATGATAACAAACTTCGGATGGGCCGAGGCAGACGTGAACTATGATAATAATGTAGAGATCGCCGATGTGGTCGGTATCGTCAACATCATCCGCGACCAGCCTGTGACCAAGGCCGGCATGCTACGTGCCGAGATCGAGGCTCCCGTGCTGGTGGAACTGGATACGGACAACTTCTTGACCATCTCCAGCCAAGTGCCAGTAGCCGGTATCTACTTGGAACTGGTAGGTGCTACCGAGGAACTTCCGCTCGTGGGTGAGGCCGCCAAGTTCCTGCAAGCCTCTCACCGGAATGGCGACACGTTGCGTGTGATCGGCTATAGCTTGGACGGACGGACGATTCCTTCGGGCAAGACCCGCGTCTTGCGTATGCCGGCGGGCGTTACCTTGGTGGGCGCATCCTTCTCCGACACGAAGGCGAATAGCTTGAAGTCTGCGGGCGATGCGATCGTGACTTCCAACGCCCCGATCGAGGCGATCGAGCGCTTGGATGCCGTGTCCAACTACCCGAACCCGTTCCGCGGCAGCACGACTTTCCGCTATCAACTGGCTGAGCCGGCCGACGCAGTGACGATCCATGTATTCTCTGCCAACGGAGCTTTGGCCGCAGTATTGAACGGTCTGCCCGGCGAGGTAGGCGAGAACCGGCATACCGCCGCGCTTACGCTTCCGGCCGGTGTCTACTACTATCGCTTGACAGCGAAAGCCGGTCGAGGCGTGAAGGCAAGTAATACTAACATCTTAATCATTAAGTAAGTTATGAACGTAAATCATATAAAACAATTATTCGTAGCCCTCTTCCTGCTGTTATCAGCGGGAACGGCTACCGCCGCCCAGTGGATGTTGAAGAAGACGGACTTGAACGCCGCGGGTAGCAAGGACACGCTTGTCTTGGGCGTGTATGGTAATTCCTTTGGTTTCTCTTCTTTCCAAGTGGATTTCACCTTGCCGGAAGGGGTCTTGCCGGATGGTGCGCCTATTTTGGGCGATGTCGCGATCGACCATGCGCTTACGTGGAAACAGGAGAATGGCAGCTACCGTTGCGTAGTCTATAGCCCGAAGAACACGGAAATGAAAACCCCGGAGGGAGACCTGCTTTACCTTCCCGTGGAATTGGCCGCTTCTTTTAAAATGGGTACTTTCACGGCTAAGAACGGTCTCTTGTCCAATAAGAAGTCCGAGGGACAAACGGTACCGGATATGACCGCTACCTTGAAATCCTATAAAGAGAAGGCTGATCTGGTAGTGAACGTATCGGGTTTGGAAAAGGTGATGACAGATCTGAACGGAAGCCCCGTCGAGCTAAGCTATACGACTGTACCGGAAGGTAAGGAATTGACGGTCGCTTACTACACGGACGATGCTTGTACGGAAGTGGCTACTGATGCTGATCGCACGAAAGAGGGCATTCTGTATGTAAAACTCTCCTATGCGGGTGATGAGGATTATAACGCTTTCGAGAAGGTCTATGCCATGAGTTTGACCAGCAAGAAGGCGATTGCGACAAGTGGAATCATTGCGCCTGAGGCTACCTCGATCAAGGAAGGACAATTACTTTCCGCTTCCTTGCTGTCTGGCGGTAGCGTTACGGATGAAGGTTATACCGTAGTCGGTAAGTTCGCTTGGACGGATGGAAGTATCGTGGTTCCGGCTGGTGAAAAAGCATATTCTGTTACTTTTTATCCAGATAATTCCTCTTATTATGCTACGGCATCGGTTTCCGTGCCGGTAGCGGTAACCAAGACTTATACGATTACCGCCGTGGCGTCTACCGGTGGTGTGGTGAACGTATTGGGTAAGACTGAGGATAATAAATATGTAGAAGGGCAGACTGTCTCTTTGAAAGCGATCCCGCTGCCTAACTATCAGTTTGACGGCTGGTCGGTGACAGGCTCGAGCGAGACGTTGACCACTGGTGATTCTATCGCTGTCATGGTAGATACAGACAAGACTTACACCGCCAACTTCTCACCGATTATGCACACGTTGTCAATCGCTGTGGAAGGAAATGGTAGCCTGTCGGTTACGGCAGAAGGGAATGAGGTGACCAACGGCGTTTCCCTACAGCAGGGGACGGTCTTGCAGATCCTCGCGACTCCCGACATGAACGCTCAGTTGAAGGAATTGACTATAAATGGCGACTCGCTCAAGGGGGATAAGGTTACGCTAACGAAAGCCTTGGAGATCCGGGCTGCGTTCGAGGCGAAACCCGTGGAGATGGCACTTGTCAACATCCGGCAGACGGCTCACGGCTCTATCTTATTATATAAGGAAGACGGATCGCCGATCGCTTCCGGCTCTACCGTGCGGAAAAACTCGAAGGTACGGGTGATCGCGCTTCCGGACGCCGGGTATCAGTTGGAGGGTAACGTGGCCTTGTCGAACGTATCGGGTGGTACGGACGATCTGTATACCGTGAATGGTGATATCACGGCAACCGCCTCTTTCACGGAGAAAAAGTATAAGGTGGCCGCTTCTGCCGTGAGCAGTAACCCGGGTGAGACGACTGCCGCCGGCAAGATCACCTTGGATAAGGTAGGCGAGCAGCCGTATGGCACGGAGGTACGTATCCTAGATGTCGAGGGACAAGACGGAGCACGCTTGCTTACGATCTTGGCGAATGGTAAGGAAGTTGCCCAGAATGAGGTCTTGACTGTGACCGGCGATTTGACAGTAACGGCCGTATTCGATCATCGGGTGGCGATCAAGAAGGAATATATCATGTGGCCTTACCAAGAATATTACTACAATGGTGTGTCTCGTAATTTCGTGCCTTTCGCTTCCCAAACCTATGCGGGCTTCTCGTTCGAGGTATTATATAAGGACTCGGAAGAGAATGTGACCGAGAAGGCGATCGATGCGGATCATTATACCGTCTTATTGCATCGTGATGAGGATGGCCTGTACAAAGAGTTCAATGAGACCTATGAGGATGGCTTGGTCATCAAGAAGTCTAAAATTGCGGTGACACAGGCTCCTGACGGTGCCGAGGGCTTGAAGACACGTCCAGGCAGGGATGAGGTGGAAGTAGAGATTGATCCGTCCTATCCTGATGCCGACGTGACAAAATATGTGATTTCTCCTAAGAGTACTTCTGCTAGGAAGAACTACGAAGGTACGGTTTATTACCATTCAACGAAACCGGCGAAACCATTGAGTTTTGGTGCGTCAATCTTGCGTTCGGGTGAGCCAAACGGTTATGTACGCGTCACCAACGGCGGTATGCCGTATGTGGCAGAGAATGGCGTGGTGTCTGTTCCCGAAGGGGTAACGGTGCTATTGGAGGCCGTGCCTGCTGCGGGGTATAAGTTCTCTAAGTGGGCTGATGGCAATACGGAGAATCCGAGAGAATACAAGGTGACTGCCGATGCGACAGGCCTCACGCCGGAATTTGTCGGCAAGCGCGAGGCTTCTTTCGCCTTGGCGGGAAACAGCTCCGCTTACAATGGCGCGGCGCAGACTGTATCTGTAACGGGTGAGGGTAACGAGCGGTGCCAGATCACCTTCTTCTTCGATCGAGCATGTACACAACCGGCTATCTTGAAAAATGCCGGTACGTATTACGTCCGTGTATACCGTCCGGAGGATGATGTCTATCAAGCGTATGAGAAGACCTTTGAATACACAATTGAGCAGGCTGACGCAAAGGTGGTATGGCCTACCGCATCCGTTATCTTGTCCGGCCATGCGTTGGCAGAGTCTGTCTTGCAAGGTGGCCACGCCGGTATCGTTGCCGGAACGTTCGCTTGGAGTGATCCGGAAGTCGTGATGACGGCCGGGGGCGACAAAGAAGTGATCTTAACGCCGACTGATCCGAACTATAAGCCGCAGAGTTCTCAGGTGAAAGTAACGGTTGTTTCCTCTGTTTCCTCCTCTACGGATCCCGAGAATCCGGTGACTCCGGTTGATCCGGTTGACCCGGAGAATCCAGAAGGGCCGGACACGCCGACTGGCGTAGAATCCATTGAGGAAGACGCTGTTTTGTATGCCGCGAATCTTTCTATTTTAGCGAATATGCCTAAGTCGGTTACGCTGACGGTGATTGATGTGGCCGGTATTATCGTTTATAAGGAAACGGTAGCGGGCGAGGTGATGATACCCGTAAGCCATGCGGGAGTCTACTTTGTTCGTTGCGAGGCCGCCAGCGAGGTGTTCGTGAAGAAGATCGTAGTTCATTGATATCCTCGATGCCCATCGTAATATGACTACAATGGGCATTGTAAACATTTTATACTGCCCATCGTAACAACCTAACGATGGGCAGTGTTATTTCGTAAGGCATATGGTTGTTTGGCTTATAGTTTGTAATAAATAATGGATAAAAACTTCGAATTATATTTGGTGGTATCAAAAAAGGCCGTATCTTTGCAACGTTCAAACAAAAACAATAAAGACAAGAACAATGACACGCAACTTGCAAAATAGTCTCATTATTTCTCTAAACATTATTCTACTCTGGGAACGGGATAGGAAGTGAGACTGTATGCTTTGCGAGCATTACGATAGATGAAAGAGCCTTTCTCACTTCCTTGTGAGAGAGGCTTTTTTAGTTAGTATAGGATATTAGTAAATTAAGAATATAAGATTATGTCAGACAGATTATTTATTTTCGACACCACCTTACGTGATGGTGAACAGGTTCCGGGATGCCAGTTGAATACAGTGGAAAAGATTCAAGTAGCTAAGGCATTGGAACAGCTAGGTGTTGATGTGATCGAGGCTGGTTTCCCTGTCTCCAGTCCCGGGGATTTTAAGAGTGTGGTTGAGATCTCAAAGGCCGTGACTTGGCCGACCATCTGTGCCTTGACCCGTGCGGTGGAGAAAGATATCGACGTGGCAGCCGAGGCGTTGAAATTCGCTAAGCGAGGACGTATTCATACGGGTATCGGTACTTCTGATTCTCATATCAAATACAAGTTTAACTCCACGAGAGAGGAGATTATAGAGCGTGCGATCGCCGCCACGAAATACGCTAAAAAGTATGTGGAGGACGTAGAATTCTACTGTGAGGATGCCGGGCGTACGGATAATGAATATCTGGCCCGTGTCGTGGAGGCCGTGATCAAGGCCGGGGCTACCGTAGTGAATATCCCGGATACGACAGGATATTGCTTGCCGGATGAGTACGGGGCGAAGATTAAGTATCTGATGGAACATGTGGATGGCGTACATAACGCTATTCTTTCCACTCATTGCCATAATGACTTGGGCATGGCTACTGCGAATACCGTACAAGGCGTGTTGAACGGAGCCCGTCAGGTGGAGGTAACCGTAAACGGTATCGGTGAGCGTGCGGGTAACACGTCATTGGAAGAAGTCGCCATGATTTTCAAGAGCCATAAAGAACGTGATATCATCACCAATATCACGACGAATAAGATCTATAGTACGAGCCGTATGGTTTCTAGCTTGATGAATATGCCGGTACAACCGAATAAGGCTATTGTCGGACGTAACGCATTCGCTCACTCCTCCGGTATCCATCAAGATGGCGTTTTGAAGAATGCGCAAACCTACGAGATCATCGATCCGAAGGATGTGGGTATCGATGATAACGCGATCGTATTGACTGCTCGTAGCGGTCGTGCGGCGTTGAAGCATCGCTTGCATGTTTTAGGTGTGGATCTGGAGCAGGAGAAATTGGACAAGGTGTATGATGAGTTCTTGAAACTGGCCGATCGTAAGAAAGATATTAATGATGATGATGTTTTGATGTTGGTCGGAAAGGATCGTACGGCCACCCACCGTATTAAATTGGAATATTTACAGGTAACTAGTGGTGTTGGAGTACAATCAGTCGCAAGTATTTGTTTAAATTTGTCGGGAGTAAGAAAATACGAGGCCGCGGCTGGTAACGGTCCGGTTGATGCAGGCATCAAGGCGGTGAAAAAAGCCATTAGTAATAGTGACATGACGATTCAGGAATTCTTGATTCAAGCCATTAATAAAGGTAGCGATGATACGGGCAAGGTGCATATGCAGGTAGAGTATAACGGGGCTACCTATTATGGGTTCTCCGCGAATACCGATATTATCGCCGCTTCCGTGGAGGCTTTCGTGGACGCCATCAATAAGTTTATAGTAGACTAAAAATAGACAAGACAATGAGCAAGACATTATTTGAGAAAATCTGGGACAAACACGTGGTGGACACGTTGCCCGACGGAACCATACAATTGTATATCGACCGTCTGTATTGTCATGAGGTGACTAGCCCGCAGGCTTTCGCCGGATTACGTGCACGTGGATTGAAGCCCTTCCGTCCCGCGCAAATCACTTGTATGCCGGACCACAATATCCCGACATTGAACCAAGATAAGCCTATCGAGGACCCTATATCCAAGAATCAAGTGGATACCTTGGAAGAGAACGCTAAGTATTTCGGCTTGACGTATTACGGTCTTCAACATCCGAAGAATGGTATCATCCATGTGGTAGGTCCGGAGACAGGCTTGACGCAGCCGGGTATGACGATCGTTTGTGGCGACTCCCATACTTCTACGCACGGTGCCATGGGCGCTATCGCCTTCGGTATCGGTACGAGCGAGGTGGAGATGACCTTGGCTACCCAATGTATCATGCAGCGTAAGCCGAAAACGATGCGTATCACGATCGATGGTGTACGCAAACCGGGCGTTACGGCGAAGGACTTTGCTTTATACATTATTAGTAAGATGAGTACCAGCGGTGCTACGGGCTATTTCGTAGAGTACGCTGGCGAGGCGATTCGTAATACGACCATGGAGGAACGTTTGACAATCTGTAACCTTTCGATCGAGATGGGTGCCCGTGGCGGTATGATCGCTCCGGATGATGTTACTTTCGATTATTTGAAAGACCGTGAGTTTGCCCCGAGAGGCGAGGAATGGGAGCGGAAGGTGAGCGAGTGGCGTCAGCTGTATAGTGATCCGGACGCTAAGTTCGATAAGGAGATCGTTTTCCACGCCGAGGATATCGACCCGATGGTTACGTACGGTACGAACCCGGGCATGGGTATGAGTATCAGCAAAGATATCCCCTCCTTAGAAAGCGTGCCCGAGGCAGGCCGTATTTCTTATAAGAAGTCTTTGGATTATATGGGCTTCAAGGCAGGCGAGTCTATGTTGGGTAAGAAAGTGGATTATGTCTTTTTAGGTAGCTGTACGAATGGCCGTATCGAGGATTTCCGTGCTTTCGCCTCTTTGGTGAAAGGAAAGAAGAAAGCGGATGATGTAACGGTTTGGCTGGTTCCCGGCAGTTGGCAGGTAGAACGGGAGATTCGTGCCGAGGGGATCGACAAGGTTTTGGCCGAGGCCGGCTTCGTCCTTCGTCAACCGGGATGTTCCGCTTGTCTGGCGATGAATGAGGATAAGGTTCCGGCGGGTAAATATGCGGTCTCCACTTCCAACCGTAATTTCGAGGGCCGCCAAGGACCGGGTGCTCGCACCATCTTGGCGGGGCCGCTTGTGGCCGCCGCCGCCGCTGTGACAGGTAAGATCACGGACCCGAGAGAACTGATGTAAAGACTAATCTAATAAAGTAGCATAAGATGAAAACAAAATTCAATATAATCACAAGCACTTGCGTACCTCTTCCTTTAGAGAACGTGGATACCGACCAGATTATCCCAGCCCGCTTTCTGAAAGCGACTACCAAGGAAGGGTTCGGCGAGAACTTATTCCGGGATTGGCGATATGATAAGGAAGGTAATAAGATCGAATCATTCGTCTTGAACGATCCTACGTATAGCGGAAAGATATTGGTAGCGGGAAAGAACTTTGGTTCCGGTTCCAGCCGTGAGCATGCGGCTTGGGCGATCGCCGATTACGGTTTCCGTGTCGTGGTCTCCAGTTTCTTCGCCGATATCCATAAAAACAACGAGTTGAACAACTTCGTGCTGCCGGTTGTTGTGACTGAAGAGTTCCTCGCTGAATTGTTCGATTCGATTTACAAGGACCCGAAAACTGAGGTCGAGGTAAATCTACCGGAGCAAACGATCACGAACAAGGCTACGGGCAAAAGCGAGCATTTCGAGATCAACGCCTATAAAAAGGATTGCCTGATCAACGGCTTGGACGATATCGACTATTTACTGGCAAATAAATCAAAGATAGAAGCCTTCGAGGCAGCACGCTGATTATGATAGAAATAATGGATACAACCCTCAGAGATGGGGAGCAAACTTCGGGCGTCTCCTTCGCCGCTCACGAGAAGCTTAGCATAGCGCAAGTGCTGCTGAGCGACTTAGGCGTGAACCGGGTGGAGATCGCCTCCGCCCGTGTGTCGGACGGAGAGTTTGAGGCCGTGAAGCGTGTAGCCGCTTGGGCCGCCCGTTCCGGAAACCTAGACAAATTGGAGGTCTTGGGTTTCGTGGATGGTACGGTCTCTCTCGACTGGATTGAATCCGCAGGTTGCCGTGTCGTGAACTTGCTTTGCAAGGGCTCTTATAAGCATGTCACCGAACAGCTTCGAAAGACTCCCGAGCAACACGTTGACGATATTCGTACGGTCGTATTGGAAGCGGCGAGACGGAAGATCGACGTGAATATCTATTTGGAGGACTGGTCGAACGGTATCAAGCATTCCCCGGATTACGTATTCTTGGTAATCGATGCGTTGAAAGGACTCCCGATCCGCCGTTTCATGCTCCCGGATACCTTGGGAGTCTTGAATCCCGGAAATACCTACGAGTATTGCAAGATGATGGTGGACCGCTACCCGGATTTACGGTTTGACTTCCATGCGCATAACGACTATGATCTTGCCGTAGCGAATGTATATTCCGCCATCCGTGCGGGTATCAAGGGAATCCATACGACCGTGAATGGTTTGGGAGAGCGTGCGGGTAATGCTCCATTGAGCAGCGTCCTTGCTGTCATCAAGGATCAGTTGGGAGAGGAGACGAACTTGAGGGAGGAAAAGATAAACAAGGCCAGTCGTTTGGTCGAGACCTATTCGGGGGTGCATATCCCGCCCAATAAGCCGATTATCGGAGAGCATGTGTTTACGCAATGCGCCGGTGTCCATGCGGACGGTGATAGCAAGAACAACCTGTATTGCAACGACCTGCTTCCTGAGCGTTTCGGACGGGTTCGCGAGTACGCCTTGGGCAAGACCTCCGGAAAAGCGAATATCCGCAAGAATCTGGAAGCGCTCGGTATCGACATGGACGAGGGTTCGATGCGTAAGGTTACAGAACGGATCATTGAGTTAGGGGATAAGAAAGAAATGGTTACCCCGGAGGATCTTCCTTATATTATCGGCGATGTGCTTCATCATGATAATGCGCTGGAGGATCAGAAAATACGGATCTTGAACTATTCCTTATCCTTGGCCCAAGGGCTGAAACCGGTGGCTACCTTGAAGATCGAGATCAATGGCGAGGCTTACGAGGAATCGGCTTCCGGTGATGGACAATACGACGCTTTCGTTCGTGCCTTACGCCGGATTTATTCCCGTTTGAACCGCCCGTTCCCGATGTTGACGAACTATTCGGTATCCATCCCGCCGGGAGGACGTACGGATGCGTTCGTGCAGACGGTCATCAGCTGGAATTATGCCGGGGTCGATTTCAAGACTCGTGGTCTGGACGCTGATCAGACCGAGGCGGCGATCAAGGCGACATTGAAGATGCTGAACAAGATAGAGGATTAATAATTAAAAAGGTAAAGGGTATGAAAAAGTTGACTATCGCGCTTGTAGCGCACGACAATCGTAAGGCGGAAATGGTAGAATGGGCGGTACATAACGCTGAGTTCTTGTCTCACCACCATATTGTTTGTACGGGTACGACCGGAAATTTGGTTCGTAAAGCTCTCGAGGAAAAAGGGGTGAACGCGGATATTGCTTGTATGCATTCCGGTCCGATGGGAGGCGATGCTGAGATTGCCGCTATGGTTGTCCGTAAGGAGATCGATTTGGCGGTCTTTTTGATAGACGACTTGAATCCGCAACCGCACGAGGCCGACATCCAGATGTTGCTTCGCCAGTGCCGTGTTCATAACGTACCTATCGCTTGTAACCGTTATAGCGCCGACTTGATGATTACAAGTACCCTGTGGGATGATGACACGTATTTCCCCACGGAGCCTAAGTATGTACATTTTAACAGAGAATAATAACAAACATTTACGATGAAACTGAATATAGCAGTACTTCCCGGAGACGGGATCGGACCAGAGATTTCCGTGCAAGGCGTGGAAGTAATGAGTGCCGTTTGTGAGAAATTTGGACATGAGGTTCACTATGAGTATGCCCTTTGTGGCGCTGACGCGATCGATAAGGTAGGCGATCCTTTCCCGGAGGAGACCTATCGGATTTGTAAGGATGCCGACGCTGTTCTTTTCTCGGCTGTGGGCGATCCTAAGTTTGATAATGATCCGACAGCGAAAGTACGCCCGGAGCAAGGTCTTTTGGCGATGCGTAAGAAGTTGGGCCTGTTCGCTAATATCCGTCCGGTGCAGACCTTCAAATGCCTATTGCATAAATCGCCGTTGCGTGCCGAATTGGTGGATGGCGCGGATTTCTTATGTATCCGTGAGTTGACCGGTGGTATGTATTTCGGTGAGAAATATCAAGACAACGATAAGGCATACGATACGAATATGTATACCCGCCCGGAAATCGAGCGTATCTTGAAAGTGGGCTTCGAGTATGCGATGAAACGGAATAAGCACCTGACGGTTGTTGACAAGGCGAACGTACTTGCCTCTTCCCGTCTATGGCGCCAGATCGCTCAAGAGATGGCTCCTCGCTATCCGGAAGTAACGACAGACTATATGTATGTGGACAACGCCGCTATGCGTATGATCCAAGAGCCGAAATTCTTCGATGTAATGGTAACCGAGAATACGTTTGGTGATATCTTGACGGACGAGGGTTCTTGCATCAGCGGCTCTATGGGCTTGCTGCCTTCCGCTTCTACCGGAGAGAGCACACCGGTTTTCGAGCCGATTCATGGCTCTTGGCCGCAGGCGAAAGGGCTGAATATAGCGAATCCTTTGGCGCAAATCCTTTCGGTAGCGATGTTATTCGAGTATTTCGACCTCAAAGAAGAGGGCGCCTTGATCCGTGAGGCCGTAGACGCTTCCCTCGACGCGAATGTCCGTACGCCGGAAATCCAAGTGGAAGGTGGAGCGAAATATGGAACGAAAGAAGTGGGTAGTTGGATTGTCAATTATATCACGGAAAAGTAGTATAAATAGGCCGATTTCGCACCAGTAGTGGCGCAGGCTCACATGTATAGTGGCATCGGCTCACGCAAGTAGTGGCATTGGCCTACGTCACTACTCGCATGAGCCGATGCCACTATACGTATAAAAACAGCCTTAACGAGCCATCTTCATCAACTCGTCGATAGTCGTTTTATCATATCCCATATCCTCAGCTTTCTTGAAGTCTAAGGCGGCCGATGCCTTCTCATATTGGGCGAGTTTTACTTTGCCTCGCAATACATATAAAGCGGCTGTCGGGGTACTTTCCACGAAAACGCGATTGATATCAGCCATAGCCCGGGCGTTCTTGCCCATCATGAAGTATAGATCGGCACGGCCCTCGTATAAGATCCATTCGCGGGGCATCTCGTTGATCAAGTAATTAAAGATGCGTTCGCTCTCATCGTAATTCCCCCGTAGCTTCTCGAGAATCGCGTGTCCCAGACGTCCTTTCACGGATTTCTCGTTTACTTCCAGTATCTTATCGAAATCCTGCTCGGCCAACAGATAGTTCTTATGTTGCAAATGAAGCATCGCCCTGCAATATAACGCCTCTTGATGATGGGGGTTCAAGATTAACAGGGCATTGTAATCGTTCGTCGCTTTTTCGATCTCACCCATTTCCGTATATAAGCCGGCACGATTTTCCAGTATGGCCTCATTATTCGGATGGCGGCTTAGGGCGGCGGTATAGGAGAGAAGGGCATCTTCCAGTTTCCCTTGTCTACGCTGTATCGTCCCGAGATTCATGAGCAAGGCATAGTTATTGGGGTTGCCCGGTTCAAGGCGCATGGCGGCTCGTAGGCTCTCTTCGGCGGAGACTAAGTCGTTCTTGTCCAAGAAGTCAAAACTTTTCTCGACAAACTTCTCGTATGTCTGAGCGTGGCCATAGCCTATTGAAAGGAAAAGGGCGGCGAGTATCGCAAGGATTTTCATGCTGTCGTATTTAACGTGTTATTTGATTGATGCAAAGCTACGTAATTATTTCATGGTTTTACCAGATTAAAAAAACTTTATACCTTTGCTACATTTCATAATATTTTTGGAAGATCAGATTGTTATATAATTAATAGATTAACTAAAATAGAAGAGATATGGTATTATTAGCAGCTGCAGAAGCGAGTTCTAAATTAGAGGAAGCTATCAGATCCTTGGTTGAGCATGGCTCCCAATTGGGTTTTACGATTATTAAAGCCCTTATTGTCTTTTTGGTGGGACGATTGGTTATAAACTTACTAAATAAACTGGTTCGGAAGATATTGAGCAAACGGGATATCGATCCTTCTGTCAAGACTTTTGTGGGTAGTTTGGTGAATGTCAGTTTAACCATTTTATTGATTATTTCAGTCGTAGGGGCGTTAGGCGTTCAAACTACGTCGTTTGCCGCCTTGTTGGCTTCCGCCGGTGTCGCTGTCGGTATGGCATTGAGCGGTAACCTGTCAAACTTTGCCGGTGGATTGATCATCCTTCTTTTCAAGCCTTATAAGGTGGGTGATTATATTGAGGCGCAGGGCGTTGGCGGTACCGTGAAAGAGGTCCAGATGTTCCATACCGTATTAGGTACGGTTGATAATAAGGTCATTTATATACCGAACGGCTCTTTGAGCAGTGGCGTTGTGACTAATTTCAGTAACCAGACGACTCGCCGTGTAGACTGGACCTTTGGCGTGGAATACGGCAGCGATTATGAGAAAGTAAAGCAAGTGATAGAGTCTGTATTAGCGAAGGATTCCCGCATCTTGTCCGAGCCGGCCGCTCCGTTTATCGCCTTGACAGCCTTGGCGGACAGCAGCGTAAACGTGGTGGTACGTGTTTGGGTAAATAGTTCAGACTATTGGGGCGTGTATTTCGATATTAACAAGAATATCTACGCGACCTTCAATGAGGTAGGTATCGGTTTCCCATTCCCGCAACTAACCGTACACCAAGCGAAGGATTGAAGTTCGTGATAATCTATGACTTGTCCTTAAAAGGAATCTTTTTGTTCAAAAATCTTTGAGTTTCGTTAGATGAGCGGTTATTTTATAGATGGTTGAACAAAAAGATTTATCTTTGTGAATCGCAAATTAGAGATTAGACACAGAGTGTATATGATATTACGGAACTTTATTTTATTACTTTAGTATTTTTATTTGATTATATTTAAGTAGAATGATTTAAGGCTCATCCTTATATAGATTAAGGGTGGGCCTCGTTTTTTATAGTAGTGTGTAGAGATTCCACACTCTCGTGGGGAAATTTTCCACATTCCACGGTTTGTTCCACACTTTGGCAACCGAATGATTGATTCTTCGCTTTTGGTTAATTGTCGGATTTACAACTTGTTATTCTCTTGTCGTTTTTTAGGGTGAGTTTTGGCACGGAGATTGCACCCTATACTGCGAATTTATGATGTAAGAGAAAAAAGGTTTAGGTATTTAGGTTTTTAAGGTATGAAAAAGATTGTTTACGGGGCTATTGTCGCTTTATGTGGCTTATTTATTGCCCCTGATGTAGAAGCGCAAGCCGGGATGGCCGGTAGCGCTAAGGAAACAGTGGCACAGGATAAATTTTATCCGATCGAGGTAACTGATATGCCCCAAGTATTGCGTGATGCGGTAAATACTTCCTATGAGGGATGTATGGTGAAATCAGTTGAGGTGTCAAACAATAGCACGTTTGTGAAGTATAAGGTAGTATTACTTTCCAGAAATGGTAAGATATATAAGGTTTATTTCGATGACAGAGGTCATGTCGTAAAAGAACATGCTTATTTCGAGTAAGCCTGTGAAGATATTTATTGAGTAGATTAGATTTCCAGCCGTTTTGCCTGTGAAGGTGGAGCGGTTTTTCTCCAAAATATATAGTTTCATGATATTACTATATAAATACACTGTTTACATTTTTAGTAGTATAGTCGTCCTGTTCGTGAGAATAGGACGATTTTTGTTATAAGACGCTAAATCGATTGTTAATCTCATACGCCCTCAAAACCTTTTCTAAACAACCCCTGTTTAGACTGTGATTAATAAATAAAATCTATTTGATTATGGACAAAAAATGTACTCTTATTGCTGCGGCCCTGATGGTTGCGGGCGTATTCTCGGCTAATGCTCAGTCGAGTACGACCGTTCCGGAGGCTCAGTGGAAAGCCGGTAACTATTATTATTTAAAGACAGGTTCTTCCGTTTTGTCTTTAAGTGGTGAGAAAGCCGACTCAGTAATTGTTAAAACTTTGGCGTCAGACGCTACCAAAGCCGCTATTGATTCTGCCTTGTGGCAAATCACGAATGCGGGCACGACTCCTGCTGGTCCTGTGTATCAATTCAAGAACAAGAAGACACAGGCCGTTTTGTCGTTTGCGGCTTCATCTACGGCAAAGCCTGTTATCACATCGGGCGTGAATCAGTGGACATTCTCTGACGCTGCCGGTGGTAGCGCTATTCAGGCTTATTACGGAAACAATCAAATCTTGGCGTTGGATGTAGTTGGGACAGACTTGAGTTTAGGTTCTTCTGCCTCTTCTACGAAATTTACCGTAGAGGCTCCTAGCGACGCTATGTATTTGAGCGCAAGTGAGCTGGGGGATGGTTTCCAAGTCTTTCAATTGACGTTTGGAGGAAATTATCAAGGAAATATCTTCGAGGGTAAGAACTTGATAGCGAAGAATACGGCGGCTCCCGCTACAGGCGCTATTGCGAACGCTAAATATGTGACCTTGCAGATCCAAGGTGACCAAGTATTTAGTGATGGTAAAGCAAAATACTTAGGTGTCGATACATTGAAGAATGTGATAGCCGGTGCTACCGGTGTATATGGGGCTAAGTTTACGGCTGACTCCACCTATGACGCTAGTGGCTTGCATACACTGGGTAACGCTGATTTCCAGAAATTCTATTTCACGATCAACTTGAAGAACGACGCTTTGGCTATGTATGCCGCTGCCGCTCCGACCGTGAACGCAAGTCCGATGATCTCCGTTCCGAACGTTCGTGTCGTATATGCCAGCGTGATCGAGACGAAAGCCTTGACCGTATCTGACTTGCAGTCGGGTTCTACTCAACCTGCTCAAGGAGCCGCTCCTGTTATTACCGTAACGAAGGGAACTCCTTCTACGATCGCTACAGGTACAGGCGTATACTTCTTGAAGAGTGCGAGCAAGGGCGATAAGGGCGGACAATACGCTGTCGCTTACGATAAGAGTGCCGCTTCCGATAAGTTGGTAACCGCGGCAGGTTTCAAACCTTCTATTTATCAACCGAAGGGACAATGGTATATCAAGGAAAACAACGGGATGTATTCGGTTGTAGACCGTAATACGAATACGACTATTATTTCTAACGAGGAGATCTTCGCCGTTCAAGGTATGGCCAATACCTATACATTTGGGGGTAGCACCGATTCTATTACGGTGGAATATCAAGCGAATGTGGATTTAAAGGATAAGTTCTTGGGTACTCGTCACTTCTCTGCGGAGGAACTCGCTGATAATGGTTATGTATTGAACTTAATCTCCGGTACTCCGGGTGTAGACGATCTGTATGCGTTTACTTCTGATTCCGTATTGATGATTAAATCCGGTGACGCAGCGAACGCAGCCGCTCTTCGTATCGTGGTTAGCCAAGATTCCGTACAGAATGTAACGGATGGTTTAGGTGCCCGTGCTTTAGGTGATACCTTGTATCATGCGACTTATATGTTGAAAGAACGTTTCAGCAATGATTTGGTTGCCAGCGAGAATGGCGGACCGTTGAAATTATCTGATTATACCGCTCCGTTGGAATTCGTATTCAATACGGCTACGACCGGTGGCAAATACCAGATGGCTACAAGGGTAGGTGCGACCACTCAATATGTCTTTATGAACGTGAATACGGCGAACCTGATCCTTTCCGATAAGGTTAACTACTTCGACTTTGTCGCTGTAGAGGCTCCAGAGTACGCTTCTATCGACAATTCTCACAAGCGTTTCGGTACGAATGGCAAGTTCTTGACGATGAATCCGCTGAATTTCTTCGCCGAAGTGAAGAACGAAGGCCAAGATATCTTGAAGTCAACTTATGAGACTGACAACTTCTCTTTGTGGGTTCAAGAAGCCGATACCGTGATCGCTGGTAAACCGTTGTATTTCATCACGACATCGATCTATACGCCAGAGACAACTACCAAAGCTGTTTCTCCTCGCTACTATATGGTATCCTTGCGGGATTCTAACGAGACATTCGTTAGCAATGGCGCTACTTACTACCGTGTAGGCTTCAGCGATAAAGCGAATATCGTTCCGTCTTTGGATAACAACGCTTTGTTCGCCTTCAAGACAACTCAGGATGGTGGTTACTTATTGGAGAACCAGAAAGAGCTGAATCGCACCGTGGCCGCAGGCGAGTTGAAGACTCCTTATGTAGGTGTGGTAAACAATGTTGTGGTAATGTCTAATGTTGGCGTTCCGTTCACGATCGAGAATGCTCCGACTCCGGTTTCCAACGAACAATTGGAAGAGGTTGCCAGCTTCACGGTAATCGCTGGCGAGGCTAGCGTTACGGTCTTGAACGCGGCAGGCAAGACGGTTACATTGTCTAACATCTTAGGTCAGACCACCGCTTCCGCTATCGCTTCTTCAGATAACTTCGTGATGCCGGCATCGAAAGGTATCGTGGTAGTTTCCGTTGATGGCGAGACCGCTCAGAAGGTCGTCGTTAAATGATGAATAACTGATAGTGGATATCAGTTTGTATACTAACACCGGGATTCCTACTGTATGGTAGGGGTCCCGGTGCTTTGTTTATAGGTAGGCCATTTGTATGGAGGAATTCTACTCCTCCAGTTTATTCTTTAGATAAGCGATCTTCTTCTCTGATTTCTCTTTCAAGGTGTTCATGCTCTTGATATCGCTTAATACGGTGGCGAGGTTGAAGGTGTTGACGATCGCTTTCTTGTCGGCGTCCGCCATATATATAATGTAAGGCTTGCCTCCCGTGTATTCCACCTTGATCCGCTCTTTCTCGTTATCGTAGATGAACTTGACGGCATCGACGCAGTGCTCCCCCTTGTAGGTCACTACCTCCGTGGTGCTTCCCATATCCTTGAAGCGGTAATTCAGTCCGCCGTCGTACGGGATGGAAGCGGTCTCGGCGAATTGGCCGTCTTTCAGGCTCAGCTTGATTCCCGTATGCTCGATGGGGCGTCCGCCGTAATATACGCTGGCCAGATACATCTCGCCCTCCTCGTTCACGCCGCAACGTACGTAACAACGTTGCACGTTGCGCTCGATCGTCTGCTGTTTCCAGATATAATTGCCGATTTCCTCGTAAACGGAATCCTTCTCGAAAGCGAAGCCTTTCTTCAATCCCTCTACTTCCTCCAGCTTGATCGGGAATAAGCTGTCGCAGAAAGCGATGTTTCGCTCCGCCTCCTTTACTTCTACTTGGCGCATAAGCGTTAATCCCTGCTTCAGTACCTTTACTTCCTTGGGATAGAGTGCCCGGATACTGTCTATCTCGTTCTTCGCCCCGAAAAACTCGTTATTCTCGTACATGGCCCGGGCCTTGTCCAAACGGGCCTGAGCCGCTTTCTCGTCTCCGTTACAGCCCGTTAAAATGGCGGCAATGAGCGTTATACAGATCGCTAACTTTTTCATATCTTTCTCGTTCAATGTATTTGATACCGCAAAAGTACATGAAATTTGATTATCTTTGCGCTCTTTATTGGATTTGGAATACATAAATATGTATATAAACGAGGAAGAGATAGTAAATCATATATCCGCGAAGCCTTTCCATTTGATATCGGAGGCGGCGGAAGAGCTAGGTGTTGAGGTATATGTAATAGGCGGATATGTGCGGGATATTTTCTTGAACCGCCCATCCAAGGATATAGACGTGGTAGCGGTAGGCAGCGGTATCGAGTTGGCCAAACGAGTTGCCAAGAAGATCGGGCGTGGCGCTTATCTTTCCGTCTTCAAAAATTTCGGGACGGCGCAGGTGAAAGCCGGCGATCTGGAGCTGGAATTCGTGGGGGCAAGGAAAGAATCCTACAGCCATGACAGCCGTAAGCCAGTCGTGGAAGATGGCACTTTGGAGGATGACCAGAACCGCCGCGATTTCACGATCAACGCTTTAGCCCTTTGCCTGAATAAGGAGCGTTACGGAGAATTGGTCGATCCCTTCGGCGGGTTGGAGGATATGGACGAGCTTACGATCCGTACGCCTTTAGACCCGGATGTCACATTCAGCGATGATCCGCTCCGGATGATGCGCGCGGTTCGTTTCGCCACTCAATTAGGTTTCTTTATCGATCCCGATACCTTCGACGCCATCATCCGTAACCGGGAGCGTATCTCCATCATCTCCAAGGAGCGTATCGTGGATGAGTTGAACAAGATCGTCCTCTCGCCAAAGCCCTCTATCGGTTTCGACTTGCTGGATAAATGCGGACTGTTGCCCTTGATTTTCCCCGAGCTTTGCGCCTTGAAGGGCGTGGAGACCAAGGAGGGGATCGGGCATAAGGATAATTTCGCCCACACCTTGATGGTGCTGGATCGCTTGAGCAAGACTTCCGATAATCTATGGCTGCGTTGGAGCGCCCTCTTCCACGATATCGCCAAGCCTGCCACGAAGCGTTTCGACCCTCGCTTGGGATGGACGTTCCATAATCATAATTTTATCGGCGAGCGGATGATCCCCGGTATTTTCAGGAAGATGAAACTCCCGATGAATGAGAAGATGAAGTACGTGCAGAAGATGGTAAGCCTGCATATGCGTCCGATCGCCTTGTCGGACGATGAGGTGACGGATTCGGCGATCCGCCGTCTGCTGTTTGACGCGGGAGATGATATCGACGATTTGATGAAACTGTGCGAGGCCGATATCACGAGCAAGAACCCGGAGAAGGTTCGCCGTTTTTTGAACAACTTTCGAAAGGTGCGCGAGAAGCTGGCCGATATAGAGGAAAAAGACCGTGTCCGTAACTTCCAGCCTCCGGTATCCGGCGAGGAGATCATGGAGACGTTTGGCTTGGCTCCCTCCAAGCCTGTCGGCGTGCTGAAAGAGGCGATCAAGAACGCCATCCTCGACGGCGTGATCCCGAACGAGTATGAGGCGGCCCGGCAGTTCCTAATACAACGTGCGGAGAAGATGGGGCTGAAGCCGATTCTGTGATCCGGGTATAGTCACAAGGCCCAGCCGTACAGTTGGCCCAGTCCCCTGTACGAAGTACTGCGGTACTTCCTAGAGGGTACTGTAGTACTTCGTACAGAGTACTACGGTACTTCGTGCACAGTACACTGTCTAAGAATTTAATCGCTCTACCGCTTTCACGCCGTTTACCGCCTTGATCTTTTTCGTCAGCAAGTTTAACGCGGTCGTATCTCTTACCAATACGGTAAAGTTCCCTTGGAATAATCCGTCTACCGAGTTGATGTTTAAGGAGCGAAGCGTGACGTTCGATTCCTTTCCGATCACGGAGGTGATGTTGGTGACGATCGCTATATCGTCCCGTCCGATCACCCGCAGCGTAACCGTATAGCCATTGTCTCCCTTGCCGCTCCATTTCGCGCGGATGATCCGGTACCCGAAGCGGCTGAACATCTCTTGGGCGTTCGGGCAATCCATACGGTGGATCTTGATACCTTGCGTGGAGACGAAACCGAAAACCTCGTCGCCATAAATCGGGTTGCAGCATTTGGCGAGTTTATATTCGATACCCGTCAGGTTCTTGTCGATCACCAAGACATCCTTGTTCGTCGATATCTCCTCCACCGGAGTCGTGGTCACGAATTCCTCCGCGCTACGCACCTCGGTGCGCTCGTTCGTCTCCGTCTCCTTGCGGAAAGCCTCCAGATATTCGTCGATTACTTGGTTGGGATCGAGGCGTTCCTCGGCGATCTCGATGTAGAAGTCCGTGACGGTCTTGAATCCTTTCTTCTTGATATAGCGCATCATGGTTGGCTCGTCCATGTCGATCTTCCGGTTCTTGAAGCGGCGCTGCAACATTTCCTTGGCGAATTCCACGGCCTTCACGGTCTCCTCCTTCAAGGCCTGCTTGATCTTCACACGTGCCTTGGAGGTGACGACGAAGTTCAGCCAATCCCGCTTCGGGCTTTGGGCGGGCGACGTGATGACGGATACGCTATCGCCGTTGTTCAAGGTGTATTTGATCGGAACGTTCTTACCGTTCACTTTCGCCGACACGCATTTGCTTCCTAGCTTCGTGTGGATGGCAAAGGCGAAATCGAGGACCGTCGCTCCCTTGGCCAGCTTGATAAGCTCGCCGGTAGGCGTGAAGACGTAGATCTCATCCTTATATAGATCCATCTTGAAATCCTGCATCAAGTCGAGCGGATTATTCTCCTTGGCCTCCAAGGCGGCACGTACGGTATTCAAGAACTCGTCTAGCCCGCTCTCCGCTTTCACGCCCTTGTATTTCCAATGCGCCGCCAGGCCTCGCTCGGCGATCTCATCCATTCGCCTCGTACGGATCTGCACCTCCACCCATTTATTTTGCGGGCCCATCACCGTGATGTGCAAGCTCTCGTAACCGTTGCTCTTCGGGATGGAGATCCAGTCCTTCATACGCTTCGGGTTGGGCTGGTACATATCGGTGACGATGGAGTAGACTTGCCAGCATTCCGAGCGTTCCTTCTCCAGCGGCGTATCCAATACGATCCGGATAGCGAAAAGATCGTAGATACCCTCGAATTCCACCTGCTGCTTTTTCAGCTTGTTATTAATGGAATGTATGGATTTGGTACGCCCCTTGATATCGAATTTGAATCCTGCCGCTGCCAGCTTCCGCTTGATCGGGGCGATGAACTCGGCGATATAAGCGTCGCGGGAGCGTTTCGTCTCATTCAGTTTCCGTTTGATGAAGTCATACTGTTTCCTGTCCGTATATTTCAAGGAAAGGTCTTCCAGCTCGCTCTTGATCGTATATAAACCCAGTCGGTGGGCGAGGGGAGCGTACAAATAAGAGGCCTCGGTAGCCAGCCGGATACGATCATCCTCTTGCATCTGTTTTCCCATACGCATGAGGCAGAGGCGGTCGGCGATCATAAGCAAGATCACACGTACGTCCTCGGCAAACGAGAAAAGCAAATGATGGAAATTCTCCGAGTTGACGGCGGTGTTCCGGGCATACAAGTCGGAGGTCTTCAAGAGGCGACGGATGATCAAGGTCACGTCCGCCCCGAATTTCTGCTCCACTTCCTCTATCGTGATCGCCTTCTTCAATACCGGGCGGTATAATAGGAGGGCGATGACCGAGGTACGTTTCAAGCCAATCTCCAAGGTGGCGATCAAGGCCGTGTCAATATTTCGCAATAAACCGTTGATACCATTCTTATCCCTGCCGTAGCAATCGAGGGCGACAACCCGCTTCATCAGCTCCTTCATCTTCCGGATATCTTCCCTCTCGAGGAAAGAGTAAAGGTTTCGTAACAGGAGCCTGTATTTGGAGAAGAACAGCTTCTTTTCCTCAGACGTAAAGAATCCAATTGTATCCATAGTTATATCATTTTTATTGCCCGGTTGAGGACAAACCGCAAAATATGCTGTAAAAATACTTTTTTCTATGGAATTTCAACACGTATCTTGCGGTTATTTTATACATTTGCGATACACATAGCGCATAAGTGCTTGTGGTGTTACTGATGAGATTATTCACATTAAATACTATACTATGTTAAACGCAAACGATTTAGAACAGCTGAAAGCCAAAGGAATCAGCGAAAAACAGATTGAAGAGCAACTCGCTTGCTTCGTAAAAGGTTTCCCTTTCCTTGAGATAGCGGCCTCCGCTTCGGTAGAAAAAGGTATTATGGTAATATCTAAAGAGGAACAGGCTTCTTATATGGATGCTTGGAACGCTTATCTGGCTAAAAACAAGAAAATCGTAAAATTCGTACCTGCCTCCGGCGCTGCTAGCCGTATGTTTAAGAATCTGTACGAGTTCCTTTCTGGGGATTATAAGGAACCGATGAACGCTTTCGAGAAGAAATTCTTTAGCGAGATCGAGAAATTCGCTTTCTATAAGGCTTTGGACAAGAAGTGCGTGGAGAATACAGGGAAAGATATTCCTGCGTTGGTAGCCTTGGGCGAGTACAAGGAGGTGGTATCCAATTTATTGGAGCCGAAAGGCTTGAATTACGGGCAGCTGCCGAAAGGCTTGTTGCTTTTCCATAAATATGCCGATACGGTTCGTACGGCGATGGAAGAACATTTGGCCGAAGGTGCCATGTACGCCAAGAATAACGCCGGAGAGGTGAATATCCATTTCACGGTATCTCCGGAGCATCAGGCTTTATTCGAGCAATTGGTTGCCGATAAATCTGGCGAGTACGAGGAGAAGTTCTCTGTGAAATACGATGTCTCTTTCAGTATCCAGAAACCGAGTACTGATACGGTAGCGGCCGTTATGGATAACACGCCGTTCCGCGATAAGAATGATAAGTTATTGTTCCGCCCGGGTGGACACGGTGCCTTGATCGAGAATTTGAACGATGTGGATGCCGACGTGGTATTTATCAAGAATATAGATAACGTGGTTCCGGATAGCTTCAAATGCTCTACGGTTATCTACAAGAAGGTGATCGCCGGTGTCTTGGTAACATTGCAGGAGAAAGCCTTCAGATATCTGGAACAGATCGAGACCGGCAAATATACCCATGCCGAGGTAGAGGAGATGATTCATTTCTTGCAAGACGACCTATGTATCAAGAACCCGGATACGAAATTACTGGAAGACGCCGAGTTAATCCTGTATATCAAGAGCAAACTGCTTCGCCCGTTGCGTGTATGCGGTATGGTGAAGAATGTGGGCGAGCCGGGTGGCGGTCCGTTCCTGGCGGTGAATCCGGACGGTACGGTTTCCTTGCAGGTGCTTGAAAGCTCCCAGATCGATATGAGCGATCCGGCTAAGAAGGCGATGTTTGAGAAGGGTACTCACTTTAATCCCGTGGATTTGGTTTGCGCCGTTAAGAATCACAAGGGAGAGAAATACAACTTGCCGGATTACGTGGATAAGAATACGGGCTTCATCTCTTATAAGAGCAAGGATGGCCGCGAATTGAAAGCGCTGGAATTGCCGGGCTTGTGGAACGGTGCCATGAGCGACTGGAACACGGTATTCGTAGAAGTTCCTATCGAGACATTCAACCCCGTGAAGACGGTGAACGACCTTTTGAGACCGGAGCATCAATAAATACCCAGTTGTAGAGACGGGGCACGCCCCGTCTCTACAACTAGATCCTTATATTTTCGGTAATTCCCACGGTGCCCTGTATTCCTTGCATAATAGTTTATCCGCCTCCGTATCATGGAAACTCTTTCCGTCCCAAGATAATTTCTTACCCGTGCGATAGGCTATATTCCCTAATTGGGAGAACTTGGCGATATGTGCTCCGATCTCTACACTTGCGTTGCAATTACGATTCCGACTCTTGATACATTCCAGATGATTCTTTACGTGTAAGTTCAGTCCCCCTTCGCCGTATGAGTTCTTTAAAGGTACCGCCTCCATACGTGCCTGTCCGTTCACTTTCTCCGGTATCACTTCCCAGCCGCTACGGTCGATCACCAATGTACCGTTCTCGCCTACAAATCCCAAACCGTGATTGCGTCCATAAGCGCCATCGTCGATACCGATCGCATGATCCCACATCACGGTGAAATCCTTGAATGTATAGATGGTTTGCAATAAGTCCGGGGTCTCGCAAGCGTCATCCGGATAACCGAACTTACCTCCGGATGCCATGATGGATTCCGGTGCGGTAACGTTCATGCCATATAATGCGTAGTCTAACAGGTGAACACCCCAGTCTGTCATCAAACCTCCCGCATAATCCCAGAACCAACGGAACGTGAAATGAAAACGGTTCCGGTTGAATGGGCGTTGCGGTGCCGGCCCTAGCCACATATCATAATCAACACCGGCAGGAACCGCCTCATCCGGCTTTACGGGGATGGAAGGGCACCAACCCTGATAAGAGAAGACACGTACCGTACGGATCTTCCCTAGCTGTCCTCCATGTACGAACGCCATGGCATCTTGCCAATGCGGATCGCTTCGTTGCCATTGTCCCACCTGTACAACCCGATTGTATTTCTGGGCCGCACGTACCATTATATTACATTCCTCGATGCTGTTGCCTAGCGGTTTCTCACAATATACGTCTTTTCCCACTTGGCAAGCGGATACCATTTGCAGACAGTGCCAATGATCGGGTGTACCTACGATCACTACGTCTATATCCTTATTGTCTATTAGTCTACGCCAATCTTTATACAGGTGTTTTACCTTCTTTCCGGTGATCTTCTCGGTTTCAGCCGCCCGGTTATTCAATACGCTCTCGTCGATATCCGACAAGGCGATACACTCTACTTCCGGATTACGAAGGAACGCTTTTAGGTCTTCGAATCCCATGCCGTTACATCCGATAAGCCCGATGCCTATCTTGTCGTTTGCGCCCACACCGGCACTCCCGGCTTTAATGAAAAAAGGACTGATGGTAAGTCCGGCACCGAGCAAGGCGGTCTGCCGGAGAAAATCTCTTCG
>ERZ777306.1900-NODE-1900-length-29775-cov-11.375168_pt1 | contig 29775 bp, 31 predicted proteins | sample MGYA00374966_ERZ777306 | MGnify/ENA primary metagenome ERZ777306 (study PRJEB29329, sample SAMN06343882) | mouse gut metagenome | isolation source: Mouse cecum | place: Austria: Vienna | collected 2014-11-15 ... | reverse complement strand
AAATGATTATGCAGTATAATAACAAAGATTATGAGCCGACATTGCACGACCGTTGGCGTGCATTAACCGTTAAAAACCCGTATGCAACGCAGTTGGTAACGGCGGCGTATGAGGACAACGGGATTGTTTACGGCGAAAAGTGCATTGAGGTACGCAGTAGAAACACGTCATACCGTGGCGACGTGCTGATATGTTCCGCAGCGTCCCCGGTTTTTCCGGGAATGGAAAGCGGCGTTACTTTGGGATTGGTTGAGTTGTACGACGTAAAGCCGATAAAAGAGTTTACGCCGGAGGATTGGGAAAACACCCGGATTCCAAGGGAAAAGAGGGCGAAAATAACAAAGGGGTACGGGTGGTTGATGCGCAACCCCCGCCGGGTTATTGAATTTCCGGTCAAGGGGCAATTGGGTATCTATAATCTAGTATATACAAAAGGTTGTATTGTCGAATATCCTAAAGTCATGGTATTGGATAAAGAGGCATACAACAAAATAAAAGAAACGTATTAGTTTGTTGTATTATGATGAGTAAAAAGCAAATTGGAATTATCCCGAACAATGGCGACGTTCATACGGCGCAAATTGGGGTTCATATCGGACGGGTTGGCATTTGCGTGTACGTCAGGGAGTATTGGAGATATAAGAGTTGGTTTATTGTTCCCGGCGTGTCCGTGGATGCGGTCAACGGTTACGACCGTTACGTTGACATTGAGGCGAAAATATTGTTTGTCGGCATTGGCATACGGTTTATATGTATTAAAAGAAAGGTAAAACGATGAAAGCAAAGATTTTATTGTTATCTTTGGCAACGCTTTTGTTGGGGGCGTGTCAAAGCGAGGACGAACCAACTGAAACATTTTATTTACAACAAAAAACCGAGATCATGGAAGAAAGAAACGAGCTTGTAACGAGTACCACGGCGGGACTGATACAGATATACGCCTCCCGGTATAATTGTGAGATTATCGAAGTCGAATTTGCGGGCGGCAATATGATACGAATTCGCATAAGAGGCGCAAAGGAAGATTTGGACGTATTGTTTGACATGGACGAAAGAGACGAGCTTGTAACGGGTACCATGGGGGCAATGATACAGATAAACGCCTCCCGGTATAATTGTGAGATTGTCGGAATCGCATTAGCGGGCGGCGATATGGTACGAATTTGTGTAAGAGGCGCAAAGGAAGATTTGGACGCATTGTTTGACTATGTAAACGAAGCGGGCAAATAATGAGAGTAAAGCAACCCGAACCGTTCGACCCAAAATAGAGAATACAGCCCCGGCGAACGTTGCGTTTGCCGGGGTATGGTATTGATTGCCGAGATATGGACGGCGGCGGATGCACGATTAGCCAACAACAACCCCGCAATATTTACGCAACGTTGCGTTCGCTGCAAAATTAAAAGATATATACATGAGACAACAAACGTTCGGCAATGCACCGGAAAAGCCGTAAATTTGCCCCGTGGTTGAAAGATAACCGTTAAGACGATAAAAGTATTGAGTTAATAACAAAAGCCTCTTAAAATGGAAATTCCCCACAAATAACTTGCAAACGAAATTGCCCGGTATAAATCCATAAGGGAAGCGGAAAGAAAAACGAGAATAAAAAATATAACGGTTACCCGATGTTGTAAAGGAGTGTATAAAACGGCGGGAGACTATGTATAGGAGTAAAATTTGACAATAAATAGATTGGACTATGAAGAGAAAGAGGCCATTAGGCTATAGTAAACGCTCTGAGGAACAACGAATTTACGACATTCGTTTTTGTTCCGATTTGTTTTTGCGTGGGTATTCGTATCGGGAAATTGCGGGCGCATTGAACCGGGATTTGTCCGCGCGTGAAATGGGTTACACAATAACCTTTCAAATGGTTTATTACGATTTGCAACAATGCCTTATTGAGTGGAAGCGGGAACGGTTGGATAATATCGACGAATACGTCACGCAAGAATTACGCAAATTGGATAAAATGGAGCAACAAGCATGGGAGGCGTGGGAAGCGTCGAAAACAGGAAAGATGCGCACCAAAAAGAAAACCAACAAAGGGCGACCAATCAAAACCGATGCCGAGGACGCCGACCCGGAATATTACGGGTACAATGAAACCGCAACCGAAACGTCCGCCGGGAACCCTCGGTTTTTGGATTTGCTTTTGAATATCCAACAACGCCGTGCAAAGATGTTAGGGTTTGACGCCCCGGTTAAAATTGAGATACCCGGATATAACGCCACGACCGACGACAAGCCAAAGTACGACGTTAAAGCAATCCCCGACGATCTGTTGTTTGCGGTTGCTGACAAACTGCAATCCGCCGAGTTTCAAAAGGCATTAGCCGAGAAAGGAGGGGCGCAATAATGGCAAAGAGAGTAACCGCACGCCGTCTGGGAACCAAGCAACCGGAATGGACGACCGAAATTTGCGATACGTGCCGTTTTTCTGAATGGATAACGGACAACCATAGACACCGGGATTTGAACGGGAACCCGATTTGTTTACGTTGCCCGCATTATGAATTTTACATTGTCCGGGGTCGTCGGGCGTGTGCTAAATGGGAGAAAGGAGCAAAGCAATGAACAACGAACAATTATTGCATATGTACGACGCAATCCGGCAACAACCGGATTTGCTTGTTAAAGCCGCCGCCCGTAAACGCCTTATAAACTTTGCCCGGTATATGCAACCGGATTTAGTATTAGAGCCGTTCCACGTCGTTTATTATACGTTGTTGGATATGTTTGCACACGGCAAAATAAGAAAGATGATTGTACAACAACCGCCCCAACATGGCAAATCGGAGGGGTCGAGCCGTAAATTACCCGCATTTATGTTGGGGGTAGACCCCGACCGCAAAATATGTATCGGTTCGTATGCGGCGACAATCGCACGGGATTTTAACCGGGACGTTCAACGAATAATCGACACGCCCCGGTATCGTGAATTATTCCCCGGCACGTACTTAAACGGGTCAAACGTCGTAACAATGGCTAATACCTATCTGCGCAATTCCGATGTTATCGAAATGGTAGGGCGTAAGGGGTCGTTGCGTGTCGTCGGTCGTGGCGGTTCGCTGACGTCTAAAACCGTGGACGTTGCGATATTGGACGACGTCTATAAGGATTACGCCGAGGGTAACAGCCCGATAGTACGGGCGGCGGCGTGGAAATGGTACACGACCGTTGTACGCACCCGTTTACACAACGATAGTCAAGAGTTGATTGTATTTACCCGTTGGCACAACGACGATTTGATAGGGCGCATTGAAAAGAGCGGCGAAACGATTATTGATGTTAAGTGTTGGGCGGATTTAGATAACGTAACGCCGGGGGCGTGGGTGCGCATAAATTTTGAGGGATTGAAAGCCGGGGAACCGACCGAGATAGACCCACGGGAACCGGGGGCGGCATTATGGGAAAGCCGACACAGTAAGCAAAAGTTGGAAGCGCAAAAAGCATTAGACCCGGTACAATTCCAATGCCTCTATCAAGGCAACCCCGGTTCCGCCGAGGGTCGATTATATCAACCGTTCAAAACATGGGTTGAAAAATCCGATTACGGCACGTACATACGTTCCGGCGCATACATAGATGTTGCCGATGAGGGGGACGACCTTTTGTTTGCCGCCACGTATGACGTTTATAAATCGGACAACATGATTTTCAACGAGAAAACAAAGCGTATGGAACCGTTGTTATTTGCTTTAATTACGGATATGGAAATGACGGACGAAAATACGGACGTTACAACCGTAACCGTTCCGGCAATGATTAACAGGAACGGCACGCAAAAAGTGTGGGTTGAGAGTAACAACGGCGGTGCGGGTTACGAAAAGGTTATTAAAAAGAAAATGCGGGCAATGACAGACCCGTTTTATCAAGGCGGCAATAAGGAAAGCAGGATAATTACGGCGTCCGCAATGGTAAATCAAAGTATTATTATGCCGTTCGGTTGGGAAACCCGGTACAAAGCGATTTACGACCATGTTACAACCTTTTTGCGCAATTTCGATGCGAACACGCACGACGACCCGGAGGACGGATTGACCGGGATTTACGAAAAAGAGATTGCAGACAATAATATACAACCATACGCACACGCAAACCGGGGCGTTAAACGTCGTAACTAACAATTTAATTGAGATATGCAAGTTTATAACGGAAAAAGTTTATAACTTTGCAATGTATAAGTAATACAGAGGGCAAAGGGACAGCCCAACGAGGTAACAAATGTAATTTTTAACGTTAAATTTTAAAGAGTATGATTACTTGTAAGTGTCCGGCGGCGGCTTCATTGCCCGATATTCCCGCCGTAAGGTGCGCCGAAAGTTTCGGGCAAATCCAAAAGGTAGCGTTTCAACGTCTAACCAAAGACAATGGAAGCAAAAACAGTTTTACCACGGAAAAGGCAATTACTTTGCTTGCATCATGGACGCCGTTGTTGTCGGCGTCTGATAGCACAAAAATTGTTGTTTCCCCCTATATCCAAGCCCCGACCAACGAAGCCGGAGCCGCCCGAACCTTTGGCGGCGGTAACGAAACATTGGGAGGCGTTGAGGAAATTATAGGGCGTGAACCGAACCCGTTCACGGGCGTAATGCGTAAAATCCCCCAATCAGTAATTAAGGCAATGAAAGAACTTCAGTGCGAAAGTTGGGGCGATAACTTGGGCGTTTATCTGTTTGACGAAAACGGAAGTATTGAAGCTATTCAAGACGAAAAGACCCCGACAACGTATTATCCTATTCCAATTCGTTCTTTGTTCATTGGCGACAAAACGCATGGCGGATTGGAAGCCCCGGACAGCAACTCAATACAATGGGCGTTTTTGCCGAACTATTCGGACGACCTCGTAATTGTAACCCCGGATTTCAACCCGCTAACCGATTTGAAACCCGCAGTTGTAGGATGACAATATGGCGGCAAAGGTTACAAAGGTTAAATTAGTTTGTCCGCCGCATGGTTTGACCGAAGAATTTGAGATTAAGCACGCCGAAAGGTTGTTGCGGATGCCAAACAACGGCGGTTGGCAGTTACCCAAAGACAGCGATTTTAAATTTACCAACGACAATGGGATTGAGTGTAGACGAAATAAAAAAACGGATAACGGAGCCGAAAAAGCGTAAGACGATAAACAAAGCCGTTTATCATCAACAACGCATTAATTTTCACGCCCGCACCCGTATTACGTCGTTTGACATTTGCCAACCGATTACGGATTTTATGGCATTTGTTTCTAACCTATTGCCGCATGACAAATTTAAGATGTTCAAAACATTGTTCCGTTACCCCGTTAAGACAAACGAGGTAACGGGCGTTTGTTTTGATAAGTTGAGCCGGATTTTTGACGGTCGTAACCCGGCGTTCAATTATCAGTTCCAAAACCCGGAACAAAGGGGCGATTGGGAGTATTACCGTCAAGACGTATTACACGAACCGGAAATTTGGAGTACAAAAGGGTGGGAGTTTTTCCAAACCGAAATAAATAGCGTTCTTGTTGTCGATATGCCGAGCGAACAAAACCCCGCCGACAAATACCCGCAACCGTATTTCTATTGGCTGCCTATTGCATCCGTGATTGATTACAGAGCCAACCCGATGACGGGGGTAATGGATTATATCATATTCAGACAAGACGGGGAGCGTATCGCAGTAATTGACGACGAACGTTATAGAGTTTTCAGAGAGGACAAAAACCACAATATCGGCGAATTGCTGATTGATAACCCGCACGACGTCGGTTATTGTCCCGCCCGTTTCTTTTGGAATGAACCGTTGAGTTTATCGGAACCCGACGTTAAGCAATCCCCGCTAACCAAGCAATTGGAGGCGTTGGATTGGTTTTTGTTTTACCATATCAGCAAGCGACATTTAGATTTGTACGGTGCATATCCGATATATTCCGGGTATGAACAAAGTTGCGATTTCAGTAACGGCGAAAATGGCGATTATTGCGACGGTGGGTTTTTAAAAGACAAACAAGGGTTTTACAGATTGGACGCCGCCGGGCTTTTGATGCGTTGCCCCAAATGCGGGGATAGTCGTATTAACGGCGTCGGTTCGTTCGTTGAAATACCAGTACCGGACGGGGATAAACAACCCGATTTGCGTAACCCAGTGCAAATGCTAACCGTTGACCGTGGGAGCTTGGATTATAACGTTGAGGAAGAAAGCCGTTTAAAGAATGACATTATTACGTCGGTTGTTGGAACCAACGAGGAAATAACCACACGGGACGCATTGAATGAGCAACAAATACAGGCGAATTTTGAGAGCCAAAGCACGGTGTTAAACCGGGTAAAAAAAGGATTTGAGGCGGCGCAACAATTCGTCGATGAAACCGTTTGCCGCTTGAGGTATGGCGGTTTGTTCGTTTCTGCAAAAGTCAATTACGGCACGGAGTTTTATTTATCCAACGCAACGGAGTTACGGGAACGTTACAAGGTGGCAAAGGAAAGCGGCGCAAGCGAGGCGGAATTAGACGCGCTACAAAACCAAATTATCGAAACGGAATACCGGAACAATCCAACCCAATTGCAACGTATGTTGACGTTGGCGGAATTGGAACCGTACCGACATTTGACCCGTAACGAGGTATTGGATTTGTACGACAAACAGATTATCAGCGAAAGCGATATGCGTATAAAGTTGAATTTTGCTAACTTTGTACGCAGATTTGAGCGTGAATATTTGAACGTCTTAGAGTTTGGGTATAATATGCCGTTCAACTCTAAGATAAATTTTATAACAAATAAATTTACTGATTACGCAAATGAGCACAATGTTAAGTAGTCATGTTCATAAATTAGTTGCTGATACACTTTTAGTTAGAATTAATTGTATTTGGAAATTTAATAAACAAATTTAAATTATGAGAGTGAAAGTAAGCGAGGGCAGAACTAAAGACGTTGCGATTATCGACGTTACGCCCGAAAATTACATTGTCCCCGACAATGAGAAACATTTGTATCATTGCGTTGTCGAAATTAAGAAATTCGACAGCGAAACGGGCAAACGGTTATCAATCCCCCGCATTCAGAAATTCGGCAAAAAAGGCTATGAAAACAGCATTGCCGAGCATTTGAAAAAGCAGGGTTATACGATTACCGTATTGCACGACCCAAACGAGTACATGAAAGCCAGAGCCGAGGCGGACGAAAAGACAAAGGCAGAAAGAGCCAAAGACGTCGAGGCAAAAGCCAAAGCCGATGCCAAAGCGAAAGCCGAGGCGGACGCCAAAGCCCGTGCCGAGGAAAAGGCAGCGTTGAAAGCCGAGATTTTGGCAGAATTGAAAGCGGCGGGCGTTATCCCGGCGACAACTGCAAAGGAAGCCGAGGCGGACGCCAAAGCCCGTTCCGAGGAAAAGGCAAGGGCAGAAAAAGCCAAAGCCGAAGCCAAAGCGAAAGCCGAGGCGGACGCCAAAGCCGAGGCAAAAAATAACCGAATATTAATTTAATAATCAAAGTGAAAGATTATGGCATTAACGATTGATGTTTTAAAGGCAAATGCGGCATTAGCCGGATTAACCGACGAACAATTGACAGCGATAACCACGTTATCAGTCAACGACGAAAATAGCGTAATAGGAAAGAAAACCGGGGAAATTTACGGCGGTTTGGATGCGGACATTTTAGCCGTTACCGGCATCGCCAAGAACGGAACCGAAAAAACGTTTGATTATGCCAAACGAGTATTAACCGAGTTCAAGACCAAAGTTGAGGGCGCAAACGGTCTGCAATCACAGATTGACAGACTAACCCAAGAAAAGGCACGTTTGGAAAAAGCCATTGCCGACGGTACAACGGACGAGGAAACCGCAAAGGCATTGAAGCAAGCAAAGGCAGATTTGCAAAGCGTTACGACCCAATACAACGATCTCAAAACGAAATACGACCAAGCCGAACAAACCCACACAAACGAGGTGTTCGGCATTCGTGTTGAAACGGCATTGCAGACAGCAACCGCAGGATTGAAGTTTAAGGCAGGGTTGCCGGAAAGCGCAACAAAGGTTTTGCTAGACCAAGCGATTGCAAAGATTAAGGGCATGAACCCCGAATTTATCGACGACGGAAAGGGCGGCAAAATGTTGGCGTTTAAGGACAAAAACGGCGCAATCATGCGCAACCCGAACAATCAGTTGAACCCATACACCCCCGGCGACCTTTTGACCCGTGAATTGGAAACAATGGGTATTTTGGATAAGGGACGCCAAGCGGCGGGCGGCGGAACGGTTCCCCCAACGGGCGGCGGTGCGGGCGGTAATGTTGCCGTTGACATATCCGGAGCAAAAACGAGGGTTGAGGCATACGACGTAATTGCAAACACTTTGCAACAACAAGGTTTGCAGATTGGAACGGCCGAATTTGATGCCGGAATGAAACAGGCATGGCAGGACAACAATATTGCCGCATTGCCGGAAAAGTAAAAGACAACACGGGTAAAGGGTAAACCCGCATTTATAAACAATTTAATTTTTCAAACAATGAGTTTAATTGCAACAAGAGTACAGGATTGGCGGATAGGGAACCCGGAGTTGGACCGTAATATGTTCCGCCCGTGCGAGTACGGCGCATTGGATTTCTTCATTGAACAAACCAATGCCCCTAACTCAATTATTAGCCCTAATTTAAGGGATAGGGCATTGGCAAGTATTGGCAACACGGTACAAATTCCAGTTATCAATTATGACGGAGATGTAGAGGTTAGCAATGTGCGTTCGTGCGTTATTGCCGACAATGAAAATACGTCTTCATTGGTAACGCTTGCTTGGGCTACCTATGCAATCGGGTTTACAATGGTTCCGGCGGCATACTCAAACAATGAGATTTCGTACAACCATGACTTTATTCGCAAAATGGAGAGAACAACCCGTGCGTTGGCGGACGCTTTGGATAAAGGAGCCGTTGCCGCATTGGAGGCGAACAAAACGCAGGTGTTCAAAACATTGCTCAATTACACGCAGGTCGGGAACGCTGTACAAGTGCCAACCCAAATGGCAACCGAGATTTTGGGCGACATTAACCCAATCATGCGGGCGAATTGTTACCCGGAATATATCCACCTTATCGCAAATGCGGGGGTTGATAGCCTGATACGCAAGTTGGCGCAACATGACGTTTACAACGACGTTAATAAGCGCATGGAGTACGACAACAAGGTATTGCATTATACCAACAACGTAACCGATGAAACTGGCAAAATGGGAACAATGTTTGCCGTTGCTGATGGAAATGTTGGTATCTTGACCCGTGTTGACCGTGAGGCATACCGCCGAACCCGTGCGAATTTCCACGAATGGGACATTGTACGTTTGCCGTACATTGATTTGCCCGTTGGTTCGCATTATTATACAGCCGTGGGCGACCAATCGGCGATTATGGACGACGCAACCGCCGATTTGACGTGTGCCGTCAAGGAGTATTTCGGATTTAGCGTTGATGTTGCCTACATGGTAGCATATAACAGCAATCCGACCACCGTGGCAAATCCCATTATCAAAGCCGAGATTGCAGCACGCAATCCGAACGAACCGCTAGGAATGCCCGTATATGTAACCAACGCCGGGGAATTTCCCGCCGGGGGGGCAGGCGCATGAGACGGAAAACGGAACAGTTATTTAACCGAGGGGACGGGGTGGTTATCCCCGCCCCTCTTTTTAAATTAATGATATATTGTTAATGCTGTAAGGGTGTAAAAAAACTTGTGGCGGTTATATTTGGGCTTATGTATAGAATTAAGGAAGTACAAGATAAGTTATTGCACGTCGTCGGTTGGGAGCAATCATATAATCCCGCCGAGGCAATCGCCGAACGGTTGACAGAAACCGAAAGCGGATTATATTTTCAAGGGGCGCACCCGCTTGTAACGTTGGATAATATGGCGGCAATCGTCCCGGACAATTGGGGCTTTCAATACCCGGTTTGGAACGATGCAAAGGAATGGAAAGCCGAAACCGTGGTGCAATACGCCAACGATGCGGCGGGCAAACCTTTGTATTGGGTCGCTTTGGTTGATAACGTCGCCGAGGTTCCCGCCGAGGGTTCGACTTTTTGGGATAAATACAATATATTGTCCGACTATTTAGAGCGTTTGACCCGCAACGGAATTTCCACGGCGGTACAAACGTTTACTCAAACAAAGGGATTGGATAAGGAAACAAAGAACCTATTGGAGCGTCGCACGTTCTTTGATGGTTCGGGACGTATCAGAGCAACCCAACCGAATAATCATAAGTTGGTAGGCTTTGAGATTATCCCGGTGCGGGCGATGGGAGTAACGGCACAAATACACCGAATTGGCTTACAAATGACGGGCGGAACCGGGATTGTGAAATTGTACCTTTTCCATAGTTCACAGATTGACCCTGTAAAAACGTTTGATTTGAATTTTACGTTGACAAATGGCGGCTTTCAATGGTTCACGTTGGAAGATTGTTTTTTGCCGTATATAAGCGACGCAAACAACGCCGGGGGTGCGTGGTTCCTTTGCTACAATCAAGACGATTTGCCCGCTGGAATGCAAGCAATTAACGTGTCGAAAGATTGGAGCCGGGAACCGTGCGGAACGTGTACCGGGTACGGCAATATTGAGGCATGGCGGCAATTGACAAAGTATTTGCAGATTTCCCCGTTTATGTACAACGCCCCGGAAACATTCGCCGAATACCCGGAGTTGTGGGATATAGCCTATACGATGTACACTAATACGCTGAATTACGGGTTGAATTGTGAAATAACGGTGGGTTGCGACCTAACCGATTTTATCGTTGAACAACGGGCGATGTTCCAGACGGTAATACAACGTCAGGTTGCGGCAATCGCTTTGCGCACGTTGGCAATGAACCCCAACGTAAGGGTAAACCGGAACCAATCCAACGCATCTAAAATGGAAATTTTATACGAGTTGGACGGGAATGTTGAGGGACGCCCCGGCGGTTTGGGTTATGACCTTAAAAAAGCGTTTGAGGCTTTGCGGTTAGATACGCAAGGAATTGACCGTATTTGTTTGAGTTGCAACAACCGGGGCGTTAAGTACCGGACAACGTAATTGCATTATGGCGGGATTACAATCAATAATTGATTTGCGCAACCGGGTTAATACATTTAACGACGGGTTGACGTCCGGGTTGATTATACGGGACATAATCGACGACGGAATGACAACGGCGTTTATCATTGATGCCAACGCCGAGGAACAATTATTTGAACAGGGTATTAACCGATTGGGCGTTGACATAATGGATTATCGACCTTACACCCCGCTAACAATAGCCATTAAGGAGGGAAAGGGACAACCGACGAACCGGGTAACGTTGCGGGATGAGGGCGATTTTGAGAGTAGTTTTTATTTGGAAGTCGGCGACAAACAATTTGAAATCAAGGCGTCGGATTTCAAGACGGAAGATTTGATAAAAAAGTACGGGCGGCAAATATTGGGATTGACGAACGAAAACATTGCCAAACTGATTTGGCAATACGTTTATCCGGATTTGCTAACCAAAGCAAAAAAAACGATATACGGAAATGGATAGAGTACCGATTATAAAGAACCCGGAGTTATTCGACCGGGTTATTGCAAATATTCAAAAGGGATTGGCGGACGGGTTGCCGTGGCTTAACTATTCCTTTGGACGCTCTGAACGGTTGGTTAAGTCCATACAAGGAAAACGATATTATACGCCCAATATTTACGTCGGCGGCAATGAATATATGTTGATTGCCCCGGATAGTAATATAGGGAATTTTTCGTTTTTCGTGTTGGACGACCCACAACAAATTGATTGGTTCCCCGGCGAACAAAACAAATATACAACGCCGTTTTCGGTTATCTTTTGGTTTGATATGCGCACGATAACCAACGACCCCAACAACCGGAATACGGAGGCGGTCAAACAACAAATAATGCGGGTATTGAATGGCGGTATTTGGTTACGTTCCGGTTCCATGACAATAAACAGAGTGTACGCAAATGCGGAAAACATATTTGCCGGGTTCACTTTGGACGAAATAGACAATCAATTTTTAATGCACCCGTTCGGCGGTTTTCGCTTTGAGGGTGTATTGTCAGTTAATCAACCTTGTAACATTTAACGATATGGTAACTTTCATTATTTGGGCTTTGGTCGTGGCAACCGTGGCGGCGTTCCTGTTGACCCTGTTAAAAAAGTGGGGCGTTGTTGAGTACGTCCAAGTTCACGGCAACGACTTTTTTGTTAAGATGTTCAATTGCGGCTTTTGCTTATCATGGTGGGCGGGGGTCGTTTTGTCAGTCCTGTTTGCTATATGCACCGAGAACCCGGCATTGTTATTGGTTCCGTTTTGTTCAACAGTCATAACCCGCATGTTCTTATGAAAACGACAAAGATAGGGGAACGGGCGGTTGTGTTGTATGACAGTATCGACGAATTGCCGATTTTGCGATTTCACGCATATAACAAAATGTTGCTTATCGACGCCGGGGTTGGGTCGGATTTGAACGATTGGGATGCGCACATTGAAAAGGCAATCCGGTTTATCCGAAAGGAAAAGCCGGATTTGGCGGAAATGGAATTGGATAATTTGCGGCAAAACGTTTATTTCGTCCAATCCGCCATATCGCCAAAGTATTTGGCGTTTGCCTGTTTGGTTAAGTCAGTGGACGGAACCGAATACAACGATATGACGGCGGACGGTTTGCAAAAGGTATTGGATTTATTCGCCGATGCGCCGAACGCCGAGTTGACCGCCCAATTGGAAGCGGTCAAAAAAAAAATAGATAAAGAGTTGCAATTGTATTTTCCTAAACTATTCGACGACGCCACGGTTAAAGATTATTACGACCAATTGAAGCAACGCACGATGTTAATGTTGGATGCGATAATAAAGGGGGACGAAAGCGACAAACGAGAAGAAATAGACCATATTACGACGTTGTTGTTGACTTATACAAAACCCAAATCGTTTAGCGGGTCGGATAGCGTGGAAATACAATACGACAAGCAGTTTGAAAATATGTGTTTGATGTTGTCCCAACATTTGCACGTAAACCCAAAATCGTTTAGCGTGTTGGAATATTACAACGCATTTGAATACATTAAGGAGCAAGCGAAAAAAGCAAGCGGAAAAAGCCAAAATAAGGCGATTTAAGGTGTTTTGTTTTTCAGACGATAAATTAACATTTGAGAGAGGAAAATCGATTGTAGGGCAAATTGCCCGAAAATAACAAAAACAAATAGTCGGATATATGGCAGATAACAACAACCCAATTAAATATTCAGATTTGGTAAGCCCCGATAATTCGATTACTGATTTGATAAAGCAATTGGATGAACTTTCAGACGCATATACAAATGCGTTGAAAAATATTAGGGCGGAAGCAATTCAGTTGGCGGCGGTTCTGCAAAAGGTTTCCGGGGCAACCGAGGACGGCAGGAACACAACCAAGAAAGCCGCAGACGATGCGGAACGTTTGGCACGTGCGCAACGTGATTTGGCGTTTGCAGAAAGCGAGAGCGCCAAAAAGTTAGCCGAGTTAAAATTGGCACAGCAGGAAGCGAACCAAATTAACAAACTGGTTGTGAAAATAAATCAATCCGCCGAGGGTAGTTATAACCGTTTATCGGCGCAATATTCATTGAATAAGATTTATTTAAACAACATGACTAAAGCCGAACGGGAAAACACCGAGGAGGGGCGAAAATTGGTTGCACAAACCAAAGAAATATATGAAGAAATGAAACGTTTGCAGGGAGCAACCGGGAAATTTCAATTGAACGTCGGAAATTATACGGAGGCGTCCGACGCAATTATTGCGTATGGCGACAAATTAAAAGAAACGTTAGGTTTAAATAGCGCATTTGGCGAAAGTCTTTTGGCGTTAGGACGTGGCGGGGCTGAAAGTAAAGCCGTTTTTACAGCTATTGGCGACGGGGCAATAGCATTGGGAAAAACTTTGTTGGGATTACTTTCAAACCCGGTTTTTTTGGCGATTGCCGGAATTGCGGCGGCGGGTGCGGCGTTTAAATGGTGGTACGATTATAACGCCGGGTTAGTTGAGGCGACGAGATTGACACAACAATTTACCGGGAAAAGTGGCGATGATTTGAAAGCGTTTAGAAATGAGGTGCAAGCCGTCGCCGATTCATTCAACGCAGATTTCCGGGAAACATTGATTGCAACAAACGCATTATCAAAACAATTTGGTATTTCTGCAAATGAGGCATTGCAGTTGGTCAAGGATGGTTTTTTGTCCGAAGCCGATGCGAACGGGGAATTTTTAGACACGTTGAAAGAATACCCGGCATATTTCAAAGAGGCTGGAATATCAGCAGACCAATTTGTTGCGATTGTAGCCCAAACAAACAAAATGGGTATCTTTTCGGACAAAGGCGTTGACGCAATTAAGGAGGCAAATTTGCGTTTGCGTGAAATGACGACGGCGACGGCGGCGGCTTTGGACGGTATCGGCATCTCGTCGAAACAAGTTCAAAAAGATTTGCAGACCGGAACCAAAACAACGTTCGATGTCATACAAGACGTTTCCGCAAAATTGGCAGAATTGCCGGATAATGCGGCAACGGTCGGGGCTGCAATTGCAGATATATTCGGGGGTCCCGGAGAGGACGCAGGATTGCAGTATTTGCGCACGTTGAAAGATATTTCAACAAACATGGATGAAGTAAAAGGGAAAGCCGGGGTTTTGGCGCAATTGCAGGAGGAACAATTGCAAAGCCAAATCGAGTTGCAAAACGCATTGTCCGGGTTGTTTGACGCAACCGGAGGAAATTTTGAAACGTTGACAACGCAGGCAAAAGTTTTTGTTAACCAAGGATTGACGGCGATAATAAAAGGGGTTATTGATGTTGTCAATTACTTGATTGAGTTATACAATGAAAGTGTTTTGATACGTGCAATTTGGAATGGGATGGTTGCCGGATTCAAAACAACATTTGATACGTTGGGAAATTTGTTTGGATTCTTTATTGATATAGTCAAAGCAACCGGAACCGCATTAAAGGGGGCGTTTACGTTAGATTTTGACGACGTAAAAAAAGGATTGGCAGATTATGCGGCAGCGTACGGAAATTTGGTTAAAGCCCAAGTTAAAGACATAGCAGAAAATTTCCAAGAGGGTTTGGAGGGTATGCAAAAGGAAATAAAACCGTTAACAATCCCGGTTTCTGTTGGAGATACCCCGACGCCACAAACAGACAATAAGCCCGTAACGACACAGAACCCAACCGTAACGCCAAGGGGTAAAAGCGAAGCGGAAAAGGCGGCAGAACAACAAGCAAAGCAAATTGAAGCGGCTTATAAAAAGAATTTGGAGGCAACCCGGAAATTGCAGGATGCACAATTGCAGTTGGAAGCCGACGAATGGGCAAAGCGTAGGCAGCAAACGCAATATCATTATTCCCGACAGATTGAGGATTTGCAACACCAATTACAGACCGAAAAGGATTTGAACGAAACCGGACGGCAGGCGATAAACGCAACAATTACGGCGTTAGAACAACAGCAGACAGAGGCGTTGTTGAAAATAGAGCAAGAACGGCAGTTGCAAGAATTGGCATTGCAGAAAGAAAGCATTGAATTACGTTTGCAAGCGGTTAAGCAGGGAAGCGATCAGGAACGACAATTGCGTATGCAGCTGTTAGATAATGAAAGACAAACAGCATTGTTGCAGAATGAGCAAAAGCCGACCGGACAACAGCAGGACGCCGGGGTAATTAATGCCGGATTTGACGTTAAGGGAAGCGCAATCGCCGACGAATATTTGCAAACGCAATTAAAGATGTTTGACCAACAACAAGCGTTGGCGCAATCTGAATTTGATTTATTAAGAAATTCAGAAGCCCGGAAAACCCAATTCCGTTTGCAGGCAGAAAAGGAACGTTTGCAAAAGGTATTAGAATTGAACGAGCAAGCAGCCAATAAATTGTCAGATGTTGAAGTACAAACAATTCAAAACACAATAAAAAAGATTGACCAAGAAATTGAGCAGTCAAAAGGAGAGGAACGAGGAACAGATATTTACGGTTTGTTTGGGCTTAATTTGGACGACGACCAAAAGGAGGCAATAAGTACGTCCGTATCCTTTGCAATGGAGCAATTACAGGTATTTTTGGATGCGAAATTGCAAGCCGCCGAAGCCGCCGTAAATGCCGCCGACAAAGAGGTTGAAAGCGCACAACGCACGTTGGACGCCGAAAGGGAAGCACGGGCGAACGGTTATGCCTCAAACGTGGTTATGGCACAAAAGGAGTTGGATTTGGCAAAGCGGAACCAAGAAAAGGCGTTGAAAGAACAACAGAAAGCGCAAAAGGCACAACAGGCAATACAGACAATCCAACAAATCGGAAACCTTGTAACGGCGTCCGCTTTGATTTGGTCGCAATTGGGGTTCCCGTTCGCAATCCCGGCAATCGCTGTTATGTGGGCTTCATTTGCCGCCGCCAAAATTAAAGCCGCACAAATGAGTAAAGCCGCTGAGGGTTCGGAAAGTTACGGGGACGGTACGGTTGAATTGTTGGCGGGCGGTTCCCACCAATCCGGGGACGACGTGGATTTAGGAACCAAACCGGATGGAACCCGGAGGCGTGCCGAGGGCGGGGAATTTTTCGCCGTTATCAATAAACGTAATTCCCGCCGTTTCCGTCGTTTAATCCCGGACGTAATAAACAGTTTGAACCGGGGGACATTCCCCGAAAAGTACCTTAATGCCTACAATACCGACGACATTAATGTAACGGTCCAACAAAATAACGCACCGGATTTGCGGGATTTAAAAGACGATGTAAAGGAGATCAAGGAACAAAACCGCCGCCGTCGTTACGTCGATGGCAACGGCAATGTTATTGAGGTTTACAAGAATTTGACACGTAAAATTAAAAATTGACATGAACCCGATTTATAGACATTCATTTGTAAATGCGTTTTTGGCGAACGGGAAGATAAGTAACACAACCGGGGACATAAACGGGAACAATACAGATTTCTATTATACCCGTACATTTGTCCCGGTTCGGAATGTGTACCCCCGCAAATTGTTTCAGAATAACACCCCGCAAGCCGGGGGCGCATTTTACGATAGCAATAAAAAGATTATCGGCGGTTGGGGAAGCGCCCCGGCCGCCACAAATACGGGATTTGACATACCAGGCGATGCCGCATATATCCGGTTTAATGTAAGCAAAGCGCGATACGCCGACGGGACGGCATGGTTGAGATTGGGAACGTTGGACGCCCCGAACGTCTTACAAGGTCAAACCGTGCATCCGATTTACAAGGATGATTTGGCAAAGGAGTACGAATTAGAAACCAACCAACGGTTTTATCGTGCCAAATTATCCGGCAAAATTACCTTTGTCCGGGATGATTACGACTATATAAACCGTCAATCGTTCGACAATGAATTTTTGTATTGCATTGAAAAGAGCGACGACGGCGGGCGTACATGGTTCCAATACTTTCAAGGCAAGTTTATGAAAACCGATTGCACGTTTACCGATTACGATAGAAAGGTTGTTGTACAACCGGACGTAATCGACGATTATAACGATGTATTGGCAGGGCTAGAAAAAGAATATAATCTAATAACATTAGCCCCGACAATTCAACGGATAACAATAAACAAGCGTCCATTAATTCAAATATATGTGCCGGGCGATAGCGTCGTTTCGTGTTTTTTAGGCGGTATGAATTGGGAGCAAGATGCAAACGCCACGACCGACCAAAACACATTAGAACAAACCTATCATTTTGCTTTATGTAATATATTGAAAGAAATACGAGTTACTGCAAATGGTACGCCGTCCGATATTGCTGGTTTATATACGGGACGTATGGCAACGGATTCAAGTACTGACTCATTTAGCGGTAATTTATTCCCGGCAAATAACGATTTGTATTATATTCATATAACACAACAAAGAATTGACAAGTTGCCAGTTGGGGTGGCTACGGTTGATATACGCCGCCGTTCTGATGATGCTGTGTTGTTTGTATACGTAAAAACAACAACGTCGCCATTTGATACGTTGGAATTTGATTTAGTCCCCGCCAATGGTTCCAGCGCAACCGGGACAATGCACGCTGATATGAAAGGTTATAATATATATGCACGGTATTTATGCGATGTGGAGAGAATAAACGACTTAAATACATATCCATTACCCGCCGATGATATAGTAGATGACAATCGTAATTATAGGCATGCGATTGGTTACAATGTCGACGTGGCGTTTATTTCAAACAAATTTTCAGACACCCCGACCGAGTGGGGATTAGCGGACAACGGAAAGTATTTTGCGCCCCCTTATTCCATATACAGACAAACGTTTTATCCAATCGCCCGGTCAACGTGGCGTTATGCGTCGTTATGGTTTGGATTTTATTTAATGGATTGGAGATTTGAGGAAAAAGCCCGGAAAGAATATACTTTGCGGGATACGTTCTTGGTTTCGTCTTGCATGTCTGTTTTGCTCAATCAAATTGCACCCGGAATTACGCACGAAGCCACGGCGGAATATAGCCAATTTTTATACGGGGGAAACAATCCAATATCCGGGTTGAATTTCCGGTTGCTTGTATCTCAGAAAACGAACATTATAAACGGCGAATATCAGCAACCCGCACAAAAAGCCCCGACGACCTTACAACAATTTACCAATATGTTACGGGATTGTTTCAAATGCTATTGGTTTATCGAGGACGGCAAATTTAAAATTGAGCATGTCCAATATTTCCGCAATGGCGGTTCCTATTCCGGCGAGGTTGTGTTAAGCCACGATTTGACAAAGGAGTTGAATTCACGCAACGGGAAACCGTGGGCGTTCAACACGTCGGAATATTCGTTTGATAAGGTCGATTTGCCGGAACGTTACCAATTCAAGTGGATGGACGACGTTACGGCGGCGTTTGAGGGTTTGCCGATACAGGTAATCAGCAAGTATGTAACGCCCGGGAAAATTGAGGACGTAAACGTATCTAATTTCACGTCGGATATTGATATGATGTTGCTAAACCCCGGCAACATGAGTTCGGACGGGTTCGCCTTATTTGCCGCCGTTCCGCCAACGTCCGGGTCGCAATGGACATTACCGTTTACACGTCAAACCGTCAACGGGGTTGAATACTTTTTGCAAAACGGATATTTAGCGTTTATTAATCTGCAATCGACCTATTGGTTGTATGATTTACCCGCCCGTTGGGTATCAATAAACGGTTCCGAAACAGGCGCATATGGGATCGAGAGAAAGAAGAAACAAACGCTTATTTTTCCGGCGAATGACGACCCAAACCCGATGCAGCTAATAAAAACGTATATCGGTAACGGTCAAGTTGATAAACTTTCAGTAAATTTGTGTAGTAGAAATATTAAAGCAACGTTAAAATATGATACAGAATAACAATACAAGCGTTTTACCATGGTACACGTCTGTAAACGAACAGAACCACCGTAAAAGTTACGCATACGGCGCAATTTATCCGTTATTTGCCCCGGCTGATAGATTGTTGCCGTTTCAAATAATTAGAAACACACGGTCAAATAATGTTACGTCAGTAATGTTGTACGATAAAACCGGGAAACTAATTGCAAACATAACAACGTACATTAGGGAAACCGGATTGCAGATTGTACGGTTTCAAACGTTGGGTTATGATGTTATATTGTACCCGTCGATCTTCCCCATGCCATTAAATCAGTTGGACGGAATATATTATATGACGTTATCGGATGGCGTGCAAACATGGTATTCTGAAATGTTCACGGTCGTACAAGATGTTTCCGGTTACTTAAAAATACAATGGTGGGATGTTGAAAATTTGGTATTTGACGCCGGGCAAATAGTATATAAAAACCCGGATTTTAAAAATATGTTGTACCTTTGTACAGAGTTAGGAAAACCGGATTATGAATTTGAGGAGGACGGCGAAGAACGGGACGGGTATTTTTTCCCGGAAAAACAAATATCAGTCAAAACGTTTAAGTGCACGATATTGGCACCGGAGTTCCTTTGCGACGTTATGCGTTTTATCCGTATGGCTGATTACATTCACATAACGGATAAATACGGCAGGGAATACGATTGCGACACGTTTTTAATTACCCCGAAATGGCAAACGCAGGGAGATTTAGCAGGCGTGGAAATTGAGTTTAAAACAAATACCGTCGTCAAGAAAATAGGACGTGGCTATATAATAGCAAACAAAGGAGATTTTAAAGGAGATTTTAATGGAGATTTTAATAATGATTTCAACAACAATTAAATTATGGGAAATTACAAACAATTAAAACAAATTATTTCCGGTGCTATTAAAGCAAACGGAAACCAAGAAATTAGCGGGGCAATATTGCAAAATTCTTTATTGTCTATTATTTCAACAATTGGAGCAAATGCAACATTCGCAGGAATTGCAACACCAACAACAAATCCGGGAGCTCCCGACCAAAATATTTTTTATATAGCTTATGAAAATGGTATATATTCTAATTTTGGCGGAGTTACATTAAACGAAGAAGTGGTAATATTTTCAAATGAGGATGGTAGTTGGAAAAAAAAACAAACAGAAATTGCAAGTTCAAAGAGTATAGAAGATTTGAAAAATAATACTCTTAAAAACACTGTTTCTATTGATAGTATAAATGGTAAAGAGGTATCTGTGAATATTTCAGTTAATAAAATTAGAACAAATATATTATATATTCAAACGATACAAGGGCAAAATATTAAGATAACAATAAATGCACCAAATACAAGTAGGCTTTTGGGCATTGAATTATCTAACGAATTATCGACTTCGGGAACAGATAAACAGAGATTATTTTGGGGAACTCTTGAATCTGAAAAAATTATAGAAACGATTGCAGAAAAAGATTATAAATATCTTTTAATTGAATTATGGACTAATGAGGAACTATCAGGAACATTTGAATATAAAAATACTCAAAAATATGCTTTACAAGATGATTTTTCAGAAGCGGAAAAAAAAATTGATTACGCATATAATAATATTATAAATGGAATTAATCAATATTCATATAGTGATGAATTATTTAATTTCCCGGAAAATATATTTGAAAGTTCTTTTTCATATTCTGCAACGTGGATTGGTGGAGGTCACAAACTTTTACAATCAGATAAAAGTATTTACGGAATTTCTCTTTATGTTGAATTTGATTCAGACGATATATATAATGATTATTCTTTGAATGAAGTTGTTGTATTTATAACAGATACAACACCCGTTAATGGAACATTATTAAAAGATATTAATATAATTTTTTCAGAATCAATACATGCAAACAAAAAAGGATTTTATGATATAAGACTAAATGAAAAAATAAAATTAAATAAAGACTTATATGTTTTTGCATACGGCGTAGAAAATAGCTTGAAATATACAAATAAAACATATTCAGAAAATAATCCTTTTACGACAGATTTTTACTTTATAAATAAAACGAAAGTATTTGAAAAAACACATATATCAGTTTATAATACAAATTGGATATTACAACCTACATACATTTACTTTGCAGAAAATGAAATAATACAGAAGAAAGTATCAGAAAACGACAAACGTATTGTTAAAATAGAAGAGTCGTTAAATTATTTAAGCGATTCTGTAATAAATATTGTAGATAAAGAATTTGTATTTAATGGAAAAAAAGTAAAAGTGTATCAAGATTCGTTTGGTTCATTTGTTCTTAGAAACGAAACGTTTATTACTCCTTTAGGCATAACTCTTGAAAGAAATGCAAAAGGAGGAAGAACACTAACAACACCGATTGGAACTATAAAACAGAATAATCCATTGAATGAAAATGTATTAGAATATGCTATAAATGATTTGGTTTCAGACGATTATTATGCTATTATAATAGCGTTAGGAACAAATGATTTAGGCGGCGTAATTAGAGGTACAATTCAATTAGGTGAATTTGATAGTAATGACACCTCAACATTATACGGCGCATTAAATTATGTAGCGAATAAATGTAAAACCGTAGCACCGTCTGCAAAAGTAATTCTAATTTCCCCGATTAATCGTGTAAATGGATGGGATGCTTTAGCTATGCAAAAAATAAGAACTGCAATAAGATACAAAGCAATGCAGAATGGATTTTCATTATTGGATGGTGGAACATCCCCATTTCCGTATTCAGATAATGATTTATCTAAAATCTGTTGGAATAACAATGATGGATTGCATCCTATTGTTGGGGTTGGAAGTAAGATGTATGACATGTGGGTGATTTGTAATTTGATATAAATTTATGGAAAGAATTTTTAATTTGGAGCAATGGCGTATAATTACCATTTCCACGGTTAGCCCGTTATTTGGGTATGTAACCCCGACAAAGGGATTTGTTTATGCGTTATTAGTAATGTTTTCGTTCAATATTTGGGCGGGAATGAGGGCGGACGGCGTGGCGATTGTGCGATGCAAAAACTTTTCGTTCCGTAAGTTTAAAAACGCATTGTGCGAATTTCTGTTGTATCTGTTTATCGTGGAGGCGATTTTTGTAATAATGAAAAATTGCGGCGATGAAAATGCGGCGGTTATCGTGGTAAAATCACTAACATACGTGTTTATGTATGTGTATTTGCAAAATGCGTTCCGGAATCTGATTAAAGCATATCCCACAAAGGTTGCGTTGCGTATTATTTACCACGTTATCCGGTTGGAGTTTACACGGGTATTGCCGGGATATTGGCAACCGATAATTGAGAGATACCAACGGGAACACGATAGCGATATTATTAACGATAAAGAAAAGGAGGGCGAACAATGAACCAAACAGAGATTTTAAAGTATTTGGAGGGGCAAAAAACAACCCGGACGATTACGGATTTGATTGTACATTGCACCGCAACCAAGCCGGGCGTAAAAGTCAACGTTGATGTTATCGACGGTTGGCACAAAGAGCGGGGATTTAAGAAACAACCTCAAAGCGGGCGAATTTGTGGTTATCACTTTGTTATATTGCCGGACGGGACGATTGAAACGGGACGTTATCTTTTTGAGATTGGGGCTCACGTTTCCGGGCAAAATTCCCGTTCTATTGGCATTTGTTACGTTGGGGGATTGGATGCCAACGGCAAAGCTGCCGACACACGCACGCCGGAACAAAAAGAGGCGTTATTATGGTTGCTTATGCGTTTAGCTGTTATGTTCCCGGATGCAACGATTAAGGGACACCGGGATTATTCCCCGGATTTGAACGGCGATGGCATTATTGAGCCGTGGGAGTTCATGAAAGAATGCCCGTGTTTTGATGCACAAAAAGAGTATATTAACCTATAAATGTTCGTATTATGACATGCGAAGAAATGCAAAAATTCATCCGCAACGGCATGAAAAAATATCTAATATTGGCGGCAATCATTATGGCGGTTGCCGCCGCCTTTTGGGTACAACAAAGCCGTATTAAGAGTTTGACCGCCGAACGGGATAAATACCGGAGCAATGCCGAAACGTTGTTGCAGGACGTCCGAACCTATCAAACAAAGGATAGTTTGAACGCCGCAAAGGTTGGGAATTTGGAGTTAAAATTATCCGAATATAAAAAGTACCGGGCGGACGATGCGGCGTTAATCAAGTCGTTGCAGACAAAGAGCCGGGATTTGCAAAGGGTTACGACGGCGCAAATGGAAACGATAAACGAATTACGGGCGAACGTCCGGGATAGTATTGTATATTTGCCCGGCGACACGGTTACGACCGTATTACGTTGTATTGACATTGTGGAACCGTGGTTTGAGTTGCACGGATGCACAACGCCCGCCGGGGTATTTACCGGGACGCATATAAACCGGGATAGTCTGTTAATAGCGGAAACGGTGCAATACAAACGCTTTTGGGGGTTCCTTTGGAAAACAAAGAATATAAAGAACCGGGAAATTGACGTTGTAAGCAAGAACCCGGCAACCCGAATATTGGGGGTTGAGTTCGTAATCATAGAAAAGTAATAAACCGGGGGTTGTAACAAGTCGTTGCAACCCCTTTTTCTATTGAGCCATTTCCAGCCCGTTTCCGGGCATTTTATTTCAAAGTGGATAATTTACCCGTCCCGCTTGCAAAAGCCGCTTAAATCGAAAATTCCAAGAAAATAACTTCTTTGGAACCAAAAACAAAACTTTTTGCAGTTTAAGCCAAAAATAAAAGACAAAACCTTTGGTAATTAAAAAAAAGGTTGTATATTTGCATCGTCAAACAAGAACGACCGGGCGTTTTCCCGGAAAATAGAGAGTGAAACAATATGAATACTCAAAGCGTTTATAACGGATTAGATTACACAACAAAAGAGATTAACCGCAATTTCAAAACCAAGGTAAACGGAATTGTAAACGGCAAAAAGGTTAATGTATTGGTTGGCGTGTCCGGTCTAATAAAGATTGTCGGCGACATTAAGTTAGTCAATCGCTTGTTAAAACGTGCTTTCAATTGTTACGACGACAAAGAGGTTTGCAAATTGCGCCGAGGCGTTAAAATCACTTTCTATTGCCAGTAAAACAACGCCTCGGCGTTTTCCGGGAACAAATAAATATTTAGAGCGATGAATAAAACGAACGATTATTGTAAAGTGATTGAGCAATGAAGAAACAGTTATTAATATCATTTTCCGGCGGATTAACAAGCGCATACATGACAAAATGGTTATTGGATAATTTGGATATGAACCAATACGAAACCAAAGTTGTATTTGCCAATACAGGGCGGGAAAGGGAGGAGACATTGGAGTTTATCCATAATTGCGATTTGCATTTCGGGTTTGGTACAATTTGGGTTGAGTGTATAACCAACCCGGAACACGGAAAGGGAGTTGCCGCCCGTATTGTTACTTACGAAACCGCAAGTCGCAACGGGGAACCGTTCGAGGAAAGTATAAAGAAACACGGAATTTCAAACGTTAAACGACCCTTTTGTACCCGTGAATTGAAAACCCGAACAATTAACGCATATATGCGGGCAATTGGTTGGAAAAAATATCATAGGGCAATCGGTATTCGTATTGATGAAACCGACCGAATAAACCCAAATTATAAAAAGGAACGAATAATTTACCCACTTGTTTCAATGGTTCCGATGCGTAAGGCGGATATTTTCAGTTTTTGGGAACAACAGCCGTTTACGCTTAATTTAAAACCATATCAGGGAAATTGCGATTGCTGTTTTAAAAAATCATTGCGCAAGTTATTGACGATTGCAAAGGAGGAACCGCAACGTTTTGATTGGTGGGTTGCAATGGAACGAAAGTATGGGGAATACGTCCCGGAAAGCCAAAAACACAATCCCAAAGCAATACCGCCGTTTCATTTTTTCCGGGGGAATGTATCGGCGTTAGAAATTTTGGAAATGAGTAAAACGTTTATCGACGTCGTCAAGGATGAACGAACCGAACACGCACAATTAACGCTGTTTGGGTTTGATTTAGATGTTTCAAACGGTTGTTCGGAAAGTTGCGAGGCTTTTTAATATGGCACGATTAAACATTGATAGACAACTATTAAACAGATACGACAAATGGCAATAATAAAAAGGAAATGCGATAATTGCGGCAAAGAGTACAACGCCGATACCCGCAATTTGCGCCGGGGTTGGGGGCGTTGTTGTTGTAAGAGTTGCGCCGCCCAATTGAGGGAAAAGAGAAAGCCGGGATATAATCCGAAACGGGTTGCAATAAATAACGTCCGGCGTCAATGTTGGACGGATTTCCCGGAAACGGAACGTTACCCGTTGAGTTATGACGGGGCGGATTTCGACCAATGGGGGGATTGTGAATTTGGAATACATGATTAAAAGAGAAACCCCGACGCAATGAAGTAATGCCGGGGGTTGATACAGGCAAACCAAATATACATAAAGAAATGAAGATAAAAGAGAGCGATTTATTAAAACAATTGGCGACCGATAGCGGGAAAACAGCCAAACAAGTTTCCGAAATTGTCCTTTCGGAATTACTCAAAAACAAAATTATTGAGGACGACCCGGCCAATTGGGGCGTTTCCGTTTCCGATGCAATAAACGAAGATGTAACCGAGGAACAAACCGCCAATTGTTATGCGGCGATTTCCGAGGCGTTGGGCGTGTGTCTGAAACGGGTATATTTCATTGTCCCGGATTTGGATTTGATGGGTAATGAAGATTGTCCGGAGTGCGGCGGCGAAATGGAAGTTACCGACGGAGAGTATAAACAGACCGGAGGCGATGGATATTTAACCCCGCCGGAATATACCGCAATTTGGGAGGAAAAAACGTGTACGCATTGCGGACACAAAGAGAGCAACGAACTGAGTTATTAACATAAAAAGAGTAAAGAAATGGCAGAAATGACGAAATTAAGAGTAAACGAGGCAATCGCACGGGCGCAAACCGCCGGGGTTAAGGTCTATAAAAAAGAGGTTGCCGCCCGTTTATGGGAGGGACGCACCGAAAGCGCACAACAAGTTAACATGACTAACTTGTGTAAAGGTAGAACCAAACAGATACGACCGGAATGGGTTGTTATCATTTGCGAAATGTGTAATTGCACCCCTAATTATTTGTTTGGCTATGAAAAATAACGGGTTACAATGGTTTGAACGCATGGCGGACGTTATGCTTTCCGATAGGTTCCAATCGAAAGCGATTATTGCGACGTTTGGAACGTTGGGCGTTGTTTGTCTGATTGGCGCATTGTGGAACCCGTGGCAATTGATGTTTGCGGGTATGTGTGCCGCAATGGTATTATTTGGATTTTCTGAATTAAAAAAAGATTAGAAAATGAGAGCGAACAAAAAGAAACCGGAAAACCCGGTACAAAAGACGGTTGAAAGTTTGGGAGCCGTTCCCGCCGACCAATTCTTGGAAATTACCGAGGAACAACAACAAATAATTCCACCGTTTGAAGCGGTCGAGGTTGAGCAACCAACCGGAATATTTGAGATATTGCCGGGCATGACGGTCGAGGAAATGACGGCAATGTTTTTTGATGAAAAAACGTTGATTGAACCCCCGTATAAGGTTTGGCAATTGAATAGTAAGGGACACCGCTATTATTATCGATATGACGACAACGGGAACCCGGAGTTTTTCCCGTCGGTTACAACGATATTGTCCCAAACGTTACCCAAAGCCCCGCACTTAATACAATGGATTGCCAACAAGGGCATTGAGGAAGCGGAACGATACAAAGGCGAACGGGCGGCGTATGGTGCGTTTATGCACGCCGCATTTGAGGAATTATTAATTAACCGGGCTTATGATTTGGACGGGTTAAAAGGCAAACTAAAAGAATATATTGAGGCTTACCGATTGCCGGACGATTTTATATATTATGCCGACGATTTGAAAAAGGACGTATTGGCGTTTGCTCAATTCGTATTAGATTACGACGTGCGCCCGTTGGCGGTTGAAATTGCTTTAGTGCATCCATATTACAATTATGCCGGAATGATTGATTGCCCGTGTACCATGTTGGCAAAGATAGGCGGCGACGAACGTATTAACGCAATCGTCGATTTTAAGAGCGGGCGCAAAGGTTTTTACGAGGAAAGCGAGATCCAATTAGGAATGTACCGGGATATGTGGAACGTCAATTTTGAGAAATGCCCCGTTACTCGCATTTTCAATTTCAGCCCGAAAGATTGGCGCAAAAAACCGTCGTACAATCTGAAAGAGCAAACCGAAAGCCCCAATATACGCAAAATTCCCTATCTGTTGGAGATTGCCGCAATTGAGGACGAAAAGCGGGATAATACGTTTACGTCGGTTAATGGTATGGTTTTATTGGATAATGCACCTGATTTGACGCAAAACGTAATATCCTTGTCGTTGGCTGAATTGATTAAAACGAAAGCCCCAAAGGAGGCAACCCCGGACGAAAACACGGACGCCGCCGAGAAAGTCAAGGCGGACGCACCGGAACCGGAAAAGGAGCCAAAGAAAACAACCATTGTTAAACGTGCGCCCAAAAAGGCAAATGAGGCGGAAAAGAAAGCCACCACGGGCAAAACGACCGCAAAGCGGGGTAATACCACGGAAAAGAAAGTAAAGCCCGCAAACGGGCCTAAAAAGCCCAGAAATGAGATCAGAGAAAAGATGTTGAACGACGACCCCGAAATTTGATTGAGTATGAAAGGAAGAATAAAACGACCTGAGGCGCAACAATCCCGTTTAATATTGCCACGTGTCGGTCAAATAAAAATCGGTATGAAAAACGCAAACGGTTATCCGCAAAGCGTTGATTACTTCATACCGACTGGGAAGTATGCCGGGTTATTTACGCAAGCATACGGCGAAAAGCCGCAAACAATACAAATTGTTTTCCCGGACGACGACCCGGCAAAAGTATGTAACGAGCGTTACGAATACCGGGACGACGGCGGGCGATTGATTGCAGCGGGCGATGGCGACACTTTCCAAGTGTGGGATGGAAAGAAATACGAAACATTGACAGCGGACAAATACCCAAACTTAATGCAATCGATAACGAAGCGTTACCCGAACAAAAAGAACCGCCAACCCGATTGCGACGGTTGGGAGGTTACATTAACGCTAAACTTTATTGTTCCGTTGGTTCGTGGGGTTGCCGGGGTTTGGCAATTCGCCACAAAAGGCATGGCGTCCACAATTCCGCAAATTCGGGAAACGTTTGACGGTATGTTAGCGGAACGGGGATTTTGCAAAGGCATTATATTTGATTTGAATGTACAATTTGCCATGACCCAAAAACCGGGCGACCGTTCTCGCTATCCGGTCGTTACGATTGTTCCCAACGAAAGCGAGGGAAATTTGTTCAAGGTAAAAGAAGCATTTAAGCCCGTGAATTTGGTGGAACAAAAATAAAGTATTATATTTGTGGCGTAAAACAATCGACCGTTACCGATTGAAAGACATTTGCTAATTAGCTACAAAGCCCTTTTTAGATGTGTAACGGCTCTAATTGGGGCTTTCTTTTTTATCTATTATGAAATACATCGAGTATTTACAAAAAGGGTACGCAAAGTTAGATTTTAACATTGTACCAAGACAATTGCACGTTTATTGGTTGTGCAATGATGTTTCAAATGACATTTTGAGGGTAGGAATAACAAAGAACCCGTATTTGATAGCGGCAAAGATACCCGATAAAACACATTTAATTCTTTTCAAAGTTGACGACAGAGAAGAAGCCGAAATATTGGCTAATAGCATGATTTCGGATATTAGCCCGGACGGGCAAAGATTGTTTAATGTTTATACATTTGGGCAAGCAATTTACCGATTGCGTGAGGTTTGCAATAATTATGATTTTGAAAGTATTATACAAGCATATAATGAGGCAAACGGGGTAAATCAAAAACTATTTTCATATCAAGGAAAAAAATGGATATGTAAAAACGTTATTGATGATTATTTTTCAATGGTTGAATATTTAAAAAGCAAAGAAAATGAAAGAAAATAACTACATAACAATTCCCGGTTTTTTACGTACCCGTTTAGATTTGAAAGGTAGTGAGTTGATAATAACGGCCCTTATTTATGGGTATTCGCAGGATGGAAATTCGTGGTTTATGGGAAAGACCGAATATATTGCAGAATGGACGGGAATTACTGATAAAAACGTTTTGCGCAGTCTTAAAAGTCTGGCAGAAAAAGGAATTTTGGAAAAGAAAGAAGTGTTTGTCAATAACAAAGCGAAAAGATGTTATTATAGATTCAACTTTGAATGTGTTGAGTCACAAAACGGCACCGTAGCCGGGTGCCAAAACAGCACCGTAGCCGGGTGCCAAAACAGCACCGTAGCCGGGTGCCAAAACAGCACCGT
>ERZ777306.1894-NODE-1894-length-29844-cov-7.498708_pt1 | contig 29844 bp, 17 predicted proteins | sample MGYA00374966_ERZ777306 | MGnify/ENA primary metagenome ERZ777306 (study PRJEB29329, sample SAMN06343882) | mouse gut metagenome | isolation source: Mouse cecum | place: Austria: Vienna | collected 2014-11-15 ... | reverse complement strand
CTCGAGACGGGGGTCTCGGGCTCGGCCGTGCACCGCATCTTCCTCGAGCGCCTCGCGCAGGGGCGCATCTCGATGCTTTCGGACAAGTTCCGCAGCGGCGCCGCGCTCTCGCTCGACGACATCCTCGACGCCGTGCTCAAGGAGGACGTGCTGGCCATCGAGATCATGGAGTCGGTGGGCCACAAGCTGGGCAAGGCGCTCGCGGGGCTCATCAACATGTTCAACCCCGAGCTGATCGTGCTGGGCGGCACGCTGGCCACCACGCGCGACTACCTGATGCTGCCCGTCAAGAGCGCCATCAACAAATACTCGCTCCGCATGGTGAGCAAGGACACGCAGATCAAATTCTCCCGGCTGGGCGAAAATGCCGGCGTGGTCGGCACCTGCCTGCTGGCGCGCGGCAAGTCGCTCCACCTGCTTTAGCCCCACCCCTCGCAACTAACCATCGAACACCCATACATGCAAACCAAACCCGTCTCTCCGCTCAGCTGGGTGCCCACGGCCTACTTCGCCATGGGTCTGCCCCTGATTCTGCTCAATCTGGTCGCGCCGATCATGTTCAACGACTTCGGCATCAGCGACACGCAGGTGGCCTTCTGGACCTCGCTGCTCATCCTCCCCTGGTCGCTCAAGCCCTTCTGGAGCCCCCTGATGGAGATGTACCGCACCAAGAAATTCTTCGTCGTGGCCACGCAGCTCCTCTCGGGCCTCTCGCTGGCGCTGGTGGCCATGGCGCTGCCGCTGCCCGACTTCTTCCCCTACGCGGTGGCGGTCATGTTCGTGCTGGCCTTCAGCGGTGCCACGCACGACATCGCCCTCGACGGCGTCTACATCCACGAGCTCTCGAAGACCCAGCAGGCGCAGTACATCGGCTGGCAGGGGGCCTTCTACAACATCGCCAAGGTCACGGCCATGGGCGGACTGGTCTACCTGGCCGGGGTGCTCGAGCAGCACGTCGGCGTGCTCTACGCCTGGATGACGATCATGGCCATCTGCGGCGCGCTGCTGGTCCTGCTGGGCCTCTACCACATGCGCATGCTCCCCAGCGGCGGCTCGGCCACGGCCCGTGCCGCGGGCGATCTGGCGGGCACGATGCGCGAGACGGGGCAGGTCTTCATGCAGTTCTTCCGCAAGCGCCACATCTGGATCTACATCGCCTTCATCGTCTTCTACCGCTTCGCCGAGGGTCTGGTCATCAAGATCGTGCCCCTGTTCCTCAAGGCCCCCGTCGCCGAGCAGGGCATGGGCCTCACGAAGAGCGAGATCGGCCTCTACTACGGCACCTTCGGCGTGGTGGCCTTCATCGTGGGGTCGATCCTGGGCGGCTACTTCATCTCATGGCGCGGGCTGCGGCGCGCGCTCTTCCCGCTCTGCTGCATCTTCAACGTACCGTTCGCCGTCTACGCCCTGCTGGCCTGGGCCCAGCCCACTAACGCGCTGGTGGTGTGCGGCGCCATCGTCTTCGAGTACTTCAGCTACGGTTTCGGCTTCGTGGGCCTCACCCTCTTCATCATGCAGCAGGTGGCCCCGGGCAAGCACCAGATGGCCCACTACGCCTTCGGCTCGGCGCTGGCCAACCTGGGCGTGATGCTGCCGGGCCTGGTCAGCGGTCTGCTCAGCGACACGGTGGGCTACCGCGCCTTCTTCCTCTGGGCGCTGCTGGCGACCCTCCCGGCTTTCCTCATCACCTGGTTCGTCCCCTTCACCTACCCCGACTCGCGCGAGGGCGAGGCTTCGGCCGACACCGCGGCCGAGGCGTAGCGACGCGCCGCCGGCAAACGAGAGGGGCTGTCTTCCGCGGAAGACAGCCCCTCTTGCATCTCACGGCCCCCGCTACCGCTCGCCCGCGAGCCGCACGAAGAGGTTCTCGCAGGGCGCCAGGCGGAGCGTCTCGGTCCAGTCGCCCATCGGACGGTCGAGGATGTCGACCCGGCGGAAGCGGAGCGGACGGCCCGCCTCGTCCACGAGCGTCAGCGTCGCCTCGCGCCCCTCGGTCTCGCGCAGGTTGACCACCAGAGCCCCCTGCCCGGCATCCGAGGGCACGCAGCCCACGGCCAGCACGCCATCGCCGCCCACGCGGAATGCCGACCAGCTGCGCGGCCGGTCGTTGGCCGCCTGAGCCGCAGGCACCACGCGCACATAGAGCGGCAGACGGTTGTCCTGCCCGAAAGCGGCGGCCGACGCCTCCGACGAGCCCTCTTCCGAGGTCAGCGCATAGCTCCAGCGGAGCTCGCCCTCCTGCGAAGCGCGGAAATTGGTCGTCCAGTAGTTGTTCATCACCCACGAGAAGAGGTGCGGACGCTCGTAGTCGCGCGGCAGGCGGTAGGGATCGCGCAGCAGCTCGCCCATGAGGAAGAGCGGCACCTGATCGCTCGACACGATCACCTGCGCCTCGCCGTTGCGCGCCGTCGCGAAGCTCTGCACGGTGTTCCACGAGGCCGTCGAGCCCGGGATCTGGTTCTCGCCCGCACGCAGCAGGCCGCCCGGCACGTCGAAGGCCAGCCGTCCGCGCTCCAGCGCGAATGGGAAGGCCACGTAGATCGACGAGGGGTCGCGCTCGGGCAGGCGTCTGAGCGAGTAGCAGAGCTCGATGCGCTTCACGCGCCGGTAGAGCCGCACCTCGACATGCACGCCGTAGGCCTCGTCGCAGCCGGCCAGCCTGCCCTCGAAGCGGTAGCTGCCGTAGATCGGGCCGAGGTCGGCGCCGGTGAAGCGCACGTCGCGCAGCCCCTCGCGCGAATACTTCTCGAACACCTTGCGCTCCATCTGGTTGCGGTCGCCCTCGAGCGATTCGTAGACCACGCCGCCCAGCGACCACTCCGAGCCGGCGTCGACCAGCTCAGCGCCCAGCTGCTTGTCCACGAGCGAGCGTATGCCGCCGCGCCCGGGGTCGAACTCCATGCGGTAGAAGTCGTTCTCGGCCACGCCCTCGGCTGCGTCGAGCGACTGCGGAGCTGCCGCACGCCCCTCGTCCAGCACGATCTCATAGGTCTTGTAACCCATCGCCGGCACGCGGTCGGCCCACACGGCGTAGTAGCGCCCCTCGCGCCGCGACCGGATGGGCTGCACGGCCAGCGCCTCTCCCCGCTCGTCGACGATGCGGAAGGCACGGTTCTCGGGGATGATCTCGTAGTCGATGTAGACGGTCGCCAGTGCCGAGCGCTCGGCGCCCGAGGCGTTGAAGAGCGTCAGCGTGGGGCGCGTCGAGCGGTAGAGCATGCCCTGCAGGCGGCCTGCGGCTGTCTCGTAGAGCATCTGCGCGCTCTTGAGCGCCTCCCACACGTAGGAGCCCTTCTCGGCCCACTGCACCTGCGCATTCTCGCACATCGGGTCCCGGATGCTCTCCGCGGCGCCGAACGTGTGTTCGTCGTAGAAGAGCAGGTTGCGGCGTATGCGGCGGATCTCCTCGTCGAGCATCGCGGCGCTCGCGTCGCCCTGCCGCGCGGCCATCGAGAGCATGCCCTCGACCACCGTCATGTCGGCCTGCGTCTTGCGCGAGGCGGCCGTCTCGCGGGCCGCCGATCCGAAGCCGTCGGTCCAGAAGTCGGGATAGGCCGCACGGTACACCGGCAGACGGTCGCCGTACTCCTCGTCGATGCGCTCCAGAAACTCGTGGGCCGTGGCGCTGCGCAGCTTGGGCCAGGCGTAGCACTCGTTCCACGCGCGGATCAGGGCGCACTCCTGCATCGACGGGGGCGAGTTGTCGGTAAGGTAGCCCGAGTACTGCGCCGCCACGATCGGGAAGTCGTACCCGCGGCGGCGGAGGCGCTCGATGTAGGAGAAGACCCCACGCTCGACACCGGCCATGTCGCCGCGGTCGATGCCCCAGGAGTTGGCTGTGTGGTAGTGGTCGGCGCGGAACGCAAGGAGGCTCTTGCCCGAGGGCGACTCCCAGCGGTAGAGCGTCGGACGGTCGAAGGGGATGCCGGCCCGGTGGCCGTTCGACCCCATGGTGATGTACTTCACGCCCAGATCGGGCAGGTAGTCGGCCAGGCACCACGCCACGCCGTTCACGTCGTTCTGCATGGCCGTCACCACGGGGATCTCCAGCTCGCGGAAGCGCTCCAGCGGCTCGAGGAAGGCGCGGTAGTTGCCCTCGCCCGAGAGCTCCGACATGTTGAAGAACATGGCCGTCACCTCGATCTGTCCGCGGCGCACGAAGTCGAGGAACTTCTCGACCTGCTCGCGCGGGCGGATGCGCAGCCACTCGTCGACGGCCCACGACGCCTCGCACGTCCAGCGGAAGCGCGCGTCGTCGGGATAGGAGGCCGTCGCCTCGCAGTACTCCACCGCATAGTCGATGTAGCGCAGGTGCTCGGTCAGGATCTCGGTCTGCGGCTTGGTGTAGCCGATGTCGGTGTGGGTGTGCTGCACCAGATAGACCGTCCGCTTCTCTGCGGGCAGGATCTCCGCCTCGGCGCGGTGGGCGCCGCGGCGCGTCGCGAGGGTGAACTCCACGCGCCGGCCCTCGGCCCCCTCGGGAACCGAGACGTCGACGTGCGTGAGGCCCGGGGCGAGAGTCGCCTCGCCGCCCTTCGTGCCGTCGTAGCTCCACGCGGCCTTCACCGGGCGCGAGCTCCAGTTGGCCGCGCGCAGCACCACGGGATGGCGCAGCTCGCCCCGCTCGCCGTAGACGAGCGCCGGCTGCGAGGTGGCCGAGAAGAGCGTCACGTCGCCCGCCGGCGCGGCGGAAGCCACCGGCTCGGAGGCGTCGAGCCGCAGGGCGTCGAGCACCATCCAGCTGCCCGCCACCGTGCGCAGTGAGAGCACGTTGTCGCCCGCACGCAGGTGGCCCGCCGGGATCTCGACCTCGAAGTGCAGGTCGCGCGAGGTCGTGCGCCCGTCGTCGAGGTAGTTCTGGTTCGACCCGCGGGGCACCTGCACCGTGGTCGTGTAGTCGTTCAGGCGCACCTCGACGCGGGGCGCCGAGGCGTTGTGCGCCTCCACCAGGTCGACGCGCAGCCGCAGCGCCGCCGAGGGCTGCCCGCGCCTGGCGCCGAAGCGGATCATCGCCCCGCCCCGGGGACCCCCGGCCCAGCTGTCGGCCGGACCGGGAATCACGAAGGGGATGTCCGCCGCCGAGCTCCGGCCGACCGTATAGAGCGCCGTCGCCTCGGCGAAGCGCTTGGCCACGTCGGCGTAGGGCTCGCCGTGGAGCGCGAACTCGGCCGAGGAGCCGTCTTTCACTCCGATCTTCCACACCGGCGCTTCGCACGGCACGGCACGGAGCTCCGCCCCCGCGAGGGTCGCGGCGAGCAGGAGCGCGGAAAATATACCCGTTCTGTTCATCGTATCGTTTTTTTAGAGTATTAGCTGTCCTGCTCGGCGTCGTGCCATGCCACGTCGGTCAGCACGGCCGTGCGCCGGCCCGTCTTGTCGAGGATCTCGGTGCCGACGTTGAGCGTCAGCGGCCAGTAGGCCTTCAGCCCCTCCTCCTCGCCGGTCAGTGCGCAGGCCGCGTCGGCGGCGACCTCCTCGTCGGTGCGCACGTCGGCCCAGACGGAGAGGTGCTGGATGTTGCCGCGCATGTAGCGGTTGGCGTAGGAGGGCGCCGTGCCGAGCTGCAGGTCGACCGTGGGGACCACGGTGGCCGTGCCGCAGGGGGTCGACCACACGGGCTTGCCGTCCAGATAGAACCGCATGCGGCCGCCCGCCTCGTAGCTCGCGGCGATGTGGTACCAGCGGTCCTGCTCGATGGTGCAGACCGTGCCGCCGCACCAGCCCGTGTCGAAGATGTAGAACTGGAGCTGGTTGCCGTTGTTGCGGATCATGATCGCCGCGTTGCCCTGCTCGCACGAGATGACGTTCTGGTCGCCGCCCACGAGCTCGTCGAAGCGCAGCTTCATCTCCAAGGTGAAGGCCCCCGTGAGGTCCCAGTCGCCCACGGGCCCCAGGTTCATCTTCGACCCTGCGCCGAAGTAGGGAATGCCCGCCTTGACGATGTTCTCGCGGAAGGCGGCGACGGCGGCCTCCAGCAATGCGACGGCGTTGTCGTAGCCCTCGTCCCACGAGGTGTTGTTCATGATGTGGTAGGCCTGGTCGATGCGTGTCTGCAACACGGCCTTCGACCCGGGGGCGATGTTGCCCTCCTCGAGCCCCTCGGTGGAGGTGGCCAGCAGCGTCTCGGCGGCCCGGATCGCCTCCTCGAGCGCGCGGCGCGAGGCCGACGCCTCGTCGTCGCTGCATGCGCCCGCAAGCAGGGCGCAGCAGCACAGCACAGCGAATCTTTTCAGTATGTTCTTCATGGCTTTCTCGGTTTTTTAAGGATTAGTAGCCTTCGTTCTGCCCCAGCGTGCGCCAGTCGGGCATGCCGTCGAACTGCGTCTGCGGGATGGGGCGCACGACGTGATGGTCCCGAATGTTGTTCTTGGCGTCGGGGTTGTGTGCCTTCACCCGCTCCACGAGCTTGCCGAAGCGCTTCAGGTCGAGGCGGCGCTGCCACTCGCCGAAGAGCTCGCGGGCGCGCTCGTCGAGGATGAAGTCGAGGGTCATGTCGGCCTCCGCGACGGCCATCGCCTCGGCGTACTCGGGCTTGGCGGGATTGATCGCGCGGCGGCGCAGCGCGCGGATGTCCTCGGCGGCGCCCTTCAGGTCGCGGTTCTCGACGCTACGGATGCGCGCCTCGGCGCGGATCAGGTACAACTCGCCCAGACGGATCACCGGGTAGGAGCGGTCGGAGAGCTGCGACATGTTGCCCGGACGGGTGTGGTCGTAGAACTTGGTCATGCCGATGAAGGTCCAGCGGTCCTGCGGAATGCCCTCCTCATTGAACATGTCGTTGCGGTCGAAGGTGGTGAAGCAGCGGTCCATGCGCTTGTGCTCGGCCTGCGTGAGCACGTCGGGGCAGAGGTAGAGCGCCGTGTCGATGTACTCGCGCCAGGGGTTGTCGGGGAATGCCGAGCGGTCGTCGGCCGGGTCGTTGTAGTACCACACCCACTGGTGCAGGTCGCTCCAGCGCAGGTCGGCCTCGCGGTCGAACAGATCCATGAAGTAGATCGAGGGGATGGCCTGGCAGCCGCCGTAGCCCGTCCACCCGAGCATGGTCTGCACGCCGGGGAAGCGGTCGATGTACATGGCGTACCACTTCCAGTAGCCGTTCTGCTGGCGGAAGGCGTCGTCCTCGGTAAATTCGGTGGTCCAGATGAACTCCTTGTTGGTCTTGTCGTCGGCCCACAGATCCCTGAGCGAGGGCGAAAGCTCAAGGCCGTAGTGGCCGATCACCTCCGAGGCCATCGCGGCGGCCTTGTCCCACTGCTCGTCGTAGAGATACATGCGTGAGAGGAACGCCTTGGCCGCGGGCATGTCGATGCGCCCCGACTCCTTGGTGCGCTCATCGGGCAGCAGGCGAATGGCCTCCTCGAGCGAACCGATAATCTCCTCGTAGAAGCGCTCGCGCGAGGAGCGGCGCGCCTCGGTGCCTTCGGTCTCGTCGGTCGACATCGGGAGGTAGGTGTCGCCCCACGTCTCTGTCACGATCCACAGGAACATGGCGCGCATAACGTGCATCTCGGCCTTGTACTGGCCCTTCTCGCTCTCGTCGGCGAAGGGTGTGGTGTCGATCGTCTCGAAGAAGGTGTTGATATTCGACAGCGCCTTGTAGCAGTGGTTCCACAGCCAGGCCACGTTGCCGTTGGTGGCGTCCAGGCCGTAGTAGTCGCACAGCGCCACGTCGCCCTGGTTCTTGCCGCGCAGATATATGTCGGTGCCCAGCTCGGTCATCAGCGGCCACTGCCCGTCGCCGCCGTAGAGGTTGTTGATCTTGGTGTAGCTCTGGTATACCAGGGCCTTGATGCCGTTCTCCTCGTCGAACAGATCGGTCGTCGAGCCGTAGGACTCCTCCTCGAGGAACTTCTCGCAGGAGACGAGCCCGGCCGCGAGGGCGGCGGCGAACAGTATGATGAGTTTTTTCATGATCGGTAGCGTTTTGGGGTTAGAACTGGACGTTGGCGCCGAAGATGTAGAACGACTCCCACCACGTGATGCCGCCGTCGCTCTGGAAGCGGCTGTAACGCCACGGCATATTCATCGTCACGTAGAAGCGCGTCTTCTTCACCACGCGGCCCATCCACTTCCGGGGCAGCGTGTAGCCCACGGTGATGTTGCGGATGTTGACGTAGCTGTTCTTGTAGTAGCCCGTGGCGTCGAGGTAGCGGATCGACTGCCCCTCGGTCGGGCGCGGATGGCGGTTCGACGGGTTCTCGGGGGTCCAGTAGTCGATCTTGTAGGTGTTCCAGCGGCCCAGCTCCGAGGCCCATCCGCTCGTCGAGCGGCTGTCGTAGGCCAGCGCGCCGAACTCGCCGTAGACGTCCACCGAGAAGTCGAGGTTCTTCCAGTTGCCGTTGATCTGCAGGCCGCCCACCCAGTCGGGGCGCGTCGTGCCGAGGATCATGCGGTCGTTGCCGTCGATCTTGCCGTTGCCGTCCAGGTCGGCCACCTTCACCTCGCCCGGCTTCTGGCCGTAGAGGGCGGCCAGCTCGGCCTCGTCCTGCTGCCAGATGCCCAGCTGCTTGTAGTTGTAGTGCACGCCGTTGACCGGGTAGCCCACGAACAGACCGTTGTTGATGTCCTCCTTCATGGTGGGATCCTGCAGGCGTACCAGCTCCTCCTTGTTGCGGTAGTACGACAGGTTCACCCCGAGGTGGAAATCCTTGGTCTCCACGGGCACGGTCTGCAGCGATACCTCCCAGCCGCGATTGCGCGTGTCGCCCACGTTGCTCCACGCGCGGTTGAAGCCCGAGGTGTAGGGCAGCACCTTCAGATAGAGCAGGTCGTAGCTCTTCGAGTCGTAGTACTCCACCGTACCGTGGATGCGCCCGCGGAGGAATCCGAAGTCGAGGCCGATGTCGAGCATCTTGTTGCGCTCCCACTTCAGGTCGGGCGTCGGGCGCGTGCTGGGCTCCAGACCCGGACGGTGCAGCTCGCCGCCGTTGAAGTTGGCGTAGGTGCCGTAGAGGGTTCCGGCCGTGGCGTAGGGAGCGATCGAGTAGTTGCCCGTCATGCCGTAGGTGGCGCGCAGCTTGAGGTTGGTGAGCCACTCCACGTCCTTGAGGAAGGCCTCCTCCGAGATGCGCCATGCGGCGGCCACCGAGGGGAAGAAGGCCCACTTGTGACCCTTGGAGAGCTGCGAGGCGCCGTCCTCGCGGAACGATGCCGTGACGATGTAGCGGTCGTCGTAGGAGTACTGCACGCGCCCCACGACCGAGACCATCTGGTTGCGCACGAATCCCGTCGCGAGCTGCTTCGAGTCGGTCAGGCGGCCCATGTTGTACCACAGGTAGGCGGGCGACTCCTGGTCGCGGCCCTGCATCGACGAGTTGACCGTCTGGCGGTTCTGCATCTCGTACACGGCCGTCAGGTCCACGTTGTGCTTGCCGAACGTGCGCTTGAAGTTCACCACGTTGTTCCACACCCAGTCGGCCTTGCGGTTGTTGTGGGTGTAGGCCACGTTGCGGTCGTCGGTGTACGAGACGGAGCGGTTGTCGTAGTAGTATCCGCGCGCCGAGAAGGCGGGGCTGTAGGCGAAGTTGGTGTTGAAGGTGAGCCCCTTGGCCAGGTCGACCTGGGCGAACATGCGCATGAAGAGCTTCCACTCCTCCGTCTTGTCCTTATACACCTCGTCGCTCTCGTTCAGGTAGGGGTTCTTCACGAACGGGTCGCCAAACGGATAGGTGTTGAGCGAGCCGTCCTCCTCGTAGGTGGGCGTCAGCGGCGACATGTGGAGGAACTGGTTGAACATGTCGGGCTTCGCGTTCCGCACGATGTAATAGGCGCGGTTCGACACGCCCACCTTGAGGAACGGCAGCACCTGGTGCATGAGGTCGGTGGTCAGGAAGAAGTGGTCGTTGCCGGCGTTCTTGTAGCGGCTGTCCTCGTTCTTGTAGTTGAAGGCGATCTTGTAGGAGGTCTTCTCCGTGGCCGCCGAGATCGTCAGCGAGTGGCTGGTCCACAGACGCTTCTTCTCGAAGTAGCGGCCCATCCAGTCGTTGTCCATCTTGCCGATGTTGGCCTGCTCGGCGCCGAAGAAGGCCTTGGCGTCGTCCTCCTCCGAGTGCCATGCGCCCACCGCGCGGCTCGCCTCGCGCTGGAAGGCGACGTACTCGTCGGCGTTCATCACCTCGAGCGAGCCCCAGTTGTTGACCCCCACGCCGGCGAATCCGTCGTAGGTCACCGTGGCGCGGCCCTCCTTGGCCCGCTTGGTGGTGATCAGAATCACGCCGTTGGCGCCGCGGGCGCCGTAGATGGCCGTCGACGAGGCGTCCTTCAGCACGTCGATCGTCTCGATGTCGCCCGGGTTGATCGAGGAGAGGGTCTCGTCGTAGGGTATGCCGTCGAGGATGATGAGCGGGTCGTTGCTGGCGTTGCGTGAGCGCGTGCCGCGGATGCGGATCGCGCCGCCGTCCATGCGGATGCCGGCCACGCCAACCAGCGAGGTGGTGATGTCGTAGGCGGGGATGCGGGCGATCTGCTCGGAGGAGATCGAGGCCACCGATCCGGTGATGTCCTTGCGCTTCATCGAGGTGTAGCCCGTCACGACCACGTCCTCCAGACCGATCGCGTCCTCGGCCAGAGTGAAGCCCACTTCGGTGCGGCTGCCCGCATCGATCGTCTGCGAGAGCATGCCCAGACACGAAGCCGTGAGGCGGTCGCCCTCCTTCACGCCCTCGAGCGTCGCCACGCCCTCGGCGTCGGTCACCGCGCCGCGCGTCGAGCCCACGACGGCCACCGCAGCGCCCACCACGGGGTTGCCCTTGTCGTCGAGGACCCGACAGGTCACGCGGCGCGCCGGAGCGGCCTGCGCCGTCGCCTCCGTACCGCGGGGGGGGGTAGCGCCGCCCTCGCCTGCCGTCGCCGGCAGGGCCGGCAACAACGCCGCCGCCAGAGCCGCGAGCGCGGCCCGGCGGGCGATTCCGCTCGCCGCCTGCGTGCGGAGGCGTGCGGAACATTCATTAGCGTAGAGATTTTTCATAAAGGCTGTTTTTGGTTGTTTGGTTAGTCGGTCGCAGTATTGTATAACTGAAATATATTTGTTCATACATTATTGCTCTGGCAAATTTAAACAGCGTTTTCGAAAAATGCAACTCCCGCGACCGTTTTTTTTATCGGTCGTCCCGCGCGACCCGACAACGCACTGATTTTCAAACCTCCGTTTTTCACCCTCGCCCGCCTCCGGCTCCCTGCGCCGGCCCGCAACGACAGCCGCGCGCCCCGTCCTCCCCCGCCGCGCAGCCACGCCGCTTCCCGACCCACACCCCGGCCCCGACCCGCGGCGTGCGCTCTTCGGCTTATTATAAGGCCCGCCGCATCCGTCCGCACGCTCCCCCACGGAATCGTCCGGCACCGCATCCGGCAGCCCGACGACGCGCCGACCCGCAGCCGGCCCTGCAACCCTCTTTTCCCATCCGCCCCCTACCGGCCTGCCGGGCGCCGTCCGCCACGCCCGAGGGTCCCCGCGCACCCCTTCGGGGCCCCTTCGCCCGAAAAATTTTCTGCCGATCGATTGCGGATCCGGGAAAAATTCTTTATGTTTGCACAATCTCAAACCAACCAAACATTCATACACACCCGACATGAACCGCCCCCTGCGCCTCCTGCTCGCGCCGCTCTGCGCGCTCAGCCTGCTGCTCCCGCTCGCGGCCCGCACCGCGCCCGCGCCCGACACCCCCGCCTCGCCCGCCGTCGAGCGGGTGCTCGTCGTATTCAAGACCCACCTCGACATCGGCTTCACCGACCTGAGCTCCTCGGTCGAGCAGCGCTACGTCGACCACTTCATCCCCCGCGCCATCGAGGTGGCCCGCGCGCTGCGCGAGGCGGGCGGCGAGGAGCGCTACGTCTGGACCACCGGCGCGTGGCTCATCGACGCCTACCGCCGTCAGGCCGCACCCGAGGCGGTCGCGCGGCTCGACGAGGCGATCCGCTGCGGCGATCTGGCCTGGAACGGCGTGCCCTACACCCTCCAGTCCGAGTCGGCCGACGCCGCCCTCTACACCGGCATGCTGCGCCTCTCGCAGCGCCTCGACGCCCGCTACGGCAAGCGCACCGTGGCGGCCAAGATGACCGACGTGCCGGGCCATACGCGCGCCATCGTGCCGCTGCTCGCCGACGCCGGCATCCGCCTGCTCCACGTAGGCACCAACCCTGTGGCCCCCGTGCCCCGGATCCCCTCCGTCTGCCGCTGGCGCGACCGCCCCTCGGGCAAGGAGATCATGCTCATGTACAACGGCGACTACGGGTCGGACATGCTGCTGCCCGACGGCCGCACGGCCGTGGCCATAGTCTTCACCTACGACAACCAGGGCCCCCACACCGTCGAGGGCGTGCGCGGGATCTACGCCGACCTGCGCAAGCGCTATCCCGGCGCCCGCATCGAGGCCGTGTCGCTCAACGCCGTGGCCGAGGCGCTCGACGCCATGCGCGACAGCCTGCCCGTGGTCGAGTCCGAGATCGGCGACACGTGGATCTACGGCTACGGCAGCGCCCCGCTGCGCATGGCCCGCTTCCGCGCCCTGCAACGCCTCCACGCGGCGTGGATCGACGCGGGGCGCCTCGACCCCGCGAGCGACGCGGCCGTCGACTTCGCCGTGCGCCTGGGAATGATCGCCGAGCACACGTGGGGCGCCGACATCAAGACCTTCCTCCAGAACTGGGACGCCTACGACCTCGACACGTTCCGCGCCCGCCGTCTGCTGCCCCCGTTCCGCCTGGCCGAGCGGTCGTGGCAGGAGCTCGACGACAACATCGGCAAGGCCGTCGCCCTGCTGCCCGAGGAGCTGCAGGCAGAGGCGCTCGAGGCGCTGCTCGCGCTCGAACCCGAGCGCCCCGAGCCGATCCGCACGCCGGCCGAACGACTGCCCGAGGAGCTCGACGCCGAGGGCCGCTACCGTTTCGACGCCGCGGGCGTCGGGTGCCTCGCGGGCGGCGTGGCCTACCAGACCTACTCGGCCGACGACTACCAGCGCTTCTTCGACCGCTACTTCACCCGCCAGGCGTGGTGGGCCATCAGCGACTACGGCAAGCCGGGGCTCGAGAACAGCGCGGCCCGCAGCGCTACGCTCGAGGCGCGCGTCGTCGCCTCGGAGCGCACCTCCGACGCCCGGGGCGAGCTCATCCGCTGCGACATGGCCTTCCCCGCCGACACGCGCATCGACGCGCGCGTGCTGCCCGAGGCCGTGCGCCTCGAGTACCGCCCCTCGACCGACGGGCGCTCGCTCGACATCTCGCTCACGCTCCACCGCAAGCCGGCCAACCGCCTGCCCGAGGCCTACTGGTTCTCGTTCCGCCCCGAGCGGCTCGCGGGGCTCGTGGCCGAGAAGACGGGCAGCCGCATCGACCTGAGCGACGTGGCGGCGGGCGGCAACCGCCGGATGCACGCCATCGACCGCTACATCGACCTTCAGACGCCGCAGGGCACGCTGCGCATCACCTCGCCCGACGCCTTCCTGGTAGCCGTGGGCGAGCGCCACGCCCTCAACTACTCGACCGACGCACCCGACCTGGAGCAGGGCATCCACTTCTGCCTCTACGACAACCTCTGGGGAACCAATTTCTCCATGTGGTGGGAGGGCTCGGTCCGCTATCGGTTTCACGTCGAGCTGCTTCCCGCGACGAAATAGCGCGTCCGACGGCCGGAAATCGAAGAATTTTGTTATTTTTGCATAACGAGTGAACTTTTTACGGAAAGATACATGGACGAGAAGATCGATTTTGCATGTAAGACCCCCTATCATATCCAGGCCGAGCGCATCCTGCGCCACATGATCAACGACGAGCAGTACAGCTCGGGCGCAGTGCTGCCCAACGAGATCGAGCTGGCCCGCGACCTGGGCATCTCGCGCAACACGCTCCGGCAGGCGATCAACCGCCTGGTGGCCGAGGGGCTGCTGCTGCGCAAGAAGGGCGTAGGCACCACGGTCAACACGCTGGGCAAGGCGAGCAGCAACGTCCGCAACTGGATGAGCTTCTCGCAGGAGATGGAGAGCCTGGGCATCGCTGTGCGCAACTACGAACTGCACGTGTGCTGGGAGATCGCCCCGCGCGAGGTCTACCGCTTCTTCAACCTGCGCAACGAGACGCCGCTGCTGCGCATGTCGCGCGTGCGCGGCAGCCAGCAGGCGCCCATCGTCTTCTTCGTCTCCTACTTCAATCCGGCCATCGGCATGACGGGCGACGAAGACTACGCCATGCCGCTCTACACCATCCTCGAGCAGCGCTACGGCATCGTCGTCCACAAGTCGGTCGAGGAGGTGAGCGCCCAGCTCGCCGACCAGGAGCTCGCCGGCAAGCTCTTCATCCACCCCGGCGACGCGATCCTCAAGCGCAAGCGGCTGGTGCTCGACAACACGGGCTCGCCCGTGGAGTACAACATCGGCTACTACCGCGCCGACAGCTTCACCTACCGCATCGAGGCGGAGAAGTAGCCGCCCTCGCCGCAACCGCCACTATTGTCGCCACGGCTGTTGCTCTCTGTTGCTGCCGCTGCGCTTTTGCGCCCCGCGGCACCTGCCCCCCGGGACACCTCCCGCCCGCGACTCACGACACGCATCCCCGGCCTGCATACAGGGCGGGGATGCGCATTCAGGCCCGATTTCTGTCCTCCGCCGGCTGCGGGCTGCCGAAGCTTTGGGTTTTGATTCCTTGGCGGCCATTCTATAATAAAAGGCGCCGAAATCCCGAAGCCGGAGGCTCCGTCCCTTTGCCGGCTCGCGCCTGCGACGCGAGCGCCCCAGCCGGCAAAGGGAGATCGTGCGCGAAAATGACAGCTCGTAGAGCCGGCAGGCCGCAGCCCACTGGCACAGAGGGCTGCAAACGCAAATAATAAACCCCGGCTCTTAGCCGGACAGCCCGTAGCCGCCCCCGGGCGAAGGGCTGCTCGCTGCTCTCGCGCCTCTTCGCCGGCTACGGCCTGCCCTACACTTTTTACTTTTCACTTATTACTTGCCCCTCGGCTCGCAGAGCCAGCGGGCCGCAGCCTCCGGCGGCGAAGGCCCGCAACTCGCCCAAGGCTCGTGCGTCCCTTCGCAGGCTGCCGCCCGAGGACGAATTGAAAATGCAAGGCGGCGCCCCCCATTATTCATTATTCATTATTCATTGCCGCTTCAGCCGCCGCACCCTCCGCACCCGCCCCGACACAAAAAAAGCAGAGACGCACCCGAAGTGCGTCCCTGCAGGAATCGGTCGTGGGAGCCGCGAAGCCCCCCGCCGCGGAAATTACTGGCGGTATACCTTCTTGTAGCCGTAGATAGCCTCCTCGCCGAGCTCCTCCTCGATGCGGAGCAGCTGGTTGTACTTGGCCATACGGTCCGAGCGCGACATCGAGCCGGTCTTGATCTGGCCCGAGTTGGTAGCCACGGCGATGTCGGCGATCGTGGCGTCCTCGGTCTCGCCCGAGCGGTGCGACGTTACCGACGTGTAGCCGGCGCGGTGCGCCATCTCGATGGCGTCGAGCGTCTCGGTGAGCGAGCCGATCTGGTTGACCTTGATGAGGATCGAGTTGCCGCAGCCCATCTCGATACCCTTCTTCAGGAAGTCGACGTTGGTGACGAACAGGTCGTCGCCTACGAGCTGGCACTTGCCGCCGATCTCGGCGGTGAGCATCTGCCAGCCCTCCCAGTCGTTCTCCGACATACCGTCCTCGATCGAGTCGATCGGGTACTTCTCCACGAGGCCCTTGAGGTACTCTACCTGCTCCTTCGACGAGCGCTTGGCACCCTTCTCACCCTCGAAGATGGTGTAGTCGTAGATGCCGTTCTTGTAGAACTCCGACGAAGCGCAGTCCATGCCGATCATCACGTCCTTTCCGGGAACGTAGCCGGCCTTCTCGATGGCCTTGATGATCGACTCCAGCGCATCCTCCGTGCCGTTGAGCGCGGGAGCGAAGCCGCCCTCGTCGCCTACGGCCGTCGACAGGCCGCGCTCGTGGAGCACCTTCTTGAGGTTGTGGAACACCTCGGCGCCCATGCGCAGACCCTCCTTGAGCGAGGGAGCGCCCACGGGACGGATCATGAACTCCTGGAATGCGATGGGAGCGTCCGAGTGCGAGCCGCCGTTGATGATGTTCATCATCGGAACGGGCAGCGTCTTGGCGTTCGAGCCGCCGATATAGCGGTAGAGGGGCATGCCGAAGTAGTCGGCAGCGGCGCGGGCCACGGCCAGCGATACGCCGAGGATGGCGTTGGCGCCCAGGTTCGACTTGGTCTTGGTGCCGTCGAGCGCGATCATCGCACGGTCGATGCCCACCTGGTCGGCTACGTTCATGCCGATGATGGCCGGAGCGATCTTCTCGTTGACGTTCTTCACGGCGGTCAGCACGCCCTTGCCCAGGTAGCGGCCCTTGTCGCCGTCGCGAAGCTCCAGAGCCTCGTTCTCGCCCGTCGACGCGCCGCTCGGAACGGCAGCGCGGCCGAATGCGCCCGATACGGTGCGTACTTCGACCTCGACGGTCGGGTTGCCTCGCGAGTCGAGGATCTCTCTTGCGTGAATCTCTACAATCTGCATAGTTGTAAAAGTTTGGTTTATGGTTTTCGGAATCGTTTGCACGCTTGCGCTCGCAAAGTTAACAAATAATTGCGGATTCGGGCGCACCCGCCGGTTATTTTTTGCGTTCGCGCCCGTGCCGTCCCGCGTCCTCACGCGCCCGAGCCCCCGTCCCGACCCGCACCCGCGCGGCCGCCCGCACGGAAATGCGGACGGGGCGTTCGTTGATGCGGCGGGCCTTTCGGCGGGCAAAAACCGCCCGTCGGTTGAAAAGATTTGACCGGGCGCTCCGAACGCCGCATCTTTGTCGGCGCGGAGCGATCCGCCCGAACCCATTCACACAACAAAAAAGAGAAAGCATGAAACGAAATCTCGCTACCCTCGCCCTGGCGGCGCTTCTCTGCCTCGCCGCGGCATGCAGCAAGGACGACACGCCCCGCTGGCAGCTTCCGACGGAGGAGCTCACGGGCGAAACGCTCGTCGTGACCCTCAACGGCGACCGGCTCGAACGCGGCTCGGCACAGCTGGCCCTCTCTGCCGGCAGCACGGCGACGCTCGCTCTGCGGGGCGTGGTCAACGGCTACGCCTCGATCGAAGTGCCCGTCGCCCTCAGCCGGCTCGCCGACGGAGGCACGGGCTTCGCCGGTTCCCGCGCCCTGCCGGCTCCCGCGCTGACGCGCACCGACGCCTCCGCCGAGGGCCCCGCGACGTTCGACCTCGAGGTCGAGGGGCGCCTGGCCGCCGACGGAGAGGAGGCCCCGGCGCAGATCGGCCTCACGCTGCGCCTCACGACCGAGGGCAGCGGCGGTCTGACGGGCGAGTGGCCCCTCTCGCGCACGATCTACGCCTCGGCCGACCGGACCGACGCCATAGCCGACCGCGCGCCGCTGCGCCTGGTGTGGAGCGCCGCCGACCCCGCCGCGCCCAACGCCGGGCAGCTGGCCAAGCTGGGCAGCGTGCTGGGCAGCCGCCTGCTGGGCGAAGTGCTCGCCTCGGTCACGCTGGAGGCCGACGGCAACCTCACGGCCTCGTACCACCCGGGCCTGGTGACCGACCGCATGCGCCACCCCGAGACGGGCGAGTGGGTCTCCACGCGCGAGTTCATGGAGCAGAGCGGCGGCACCGAGCTCTTCGGCGACGAGCTCTCCTACTGGATCTTCCAGGCCCTCTTCAGCACCACGCCGACCGTCGACCCCTACCCCCGCCGGTGGATCGCCTCGCCGCGCGGGCTGGTGACGTGGTACGTGGCTGACGGGCGCATCTACTTGCTGCCCGACACGGAGCGCATCGTGCGCCAGGCCACGGGCGACGACGCGCTGGCCGGGAGCATCCTCGCGCTGCTGCGAAACCTCCGCGAAATGGACGACGAGGCGCTGCGGACCACGATCGGCGAGCTGGGCGAGAGCCTGGGCGCCGACCTCTCGGGCATCGAGCCGGCGCTGCTGCGCGAGGTGCTCGGCTGGCTCGACACGGGCATCCCCATGCGCTACGAGCAGCAGGCCGACGGTCTGAAGCTCTACGTCGACCGCACGATGGCCGAGCCCTTCATGCGCGCCGTGCTGGGCTTCATGCCGCAGCTCGACCGGCTCTTCGGCGAGCTGGCCGCCCAGAAACCCATGATGGGGATGATCTTCTACCTGTTGGGCTTCGAGAACTTCACCGCCCTGCAGGGCATCTGGACCGACAACACCGCCGATTTCGAGCTGGCGCTCCACTTCGGCGGCCCCGCGGCCGAGGCCTCCCGCCTCGCGGCGCCCCTGCCCCGCCCGACCGATGCCGGCGACCTGCGGCGGCTCCTGCGTCTGCGCCTCGCGGCCCTCGCCGCCGTGCGATAAGCGGTAATCGGCACGCACCCCGAAACGACCGGCGGGCCGGAACCCATCCAGAGGTTCCGGCCCGCCGCATATTGCGCAAGCGCACTCAGCGCATGAGCACCGACGAGTCGCCGTAGCTCAGGAAGCGGAATCCGTGCCCGAGGGCGTAGTCGTAGATCGGCCGCCAGGCGCCCCGCGTGTAGGCCGCCACGAGCAGCAGCAGCGTCGACGAGGGCTGGTGAAAGTTGGTCACGATGTTGCGCACCACGCGGAACTCGAAGCCCAGCGGAGCGATCATGATCTGCGTCGAGGCCTTCAGGCGGTCCATCCCCTCCCGCTCGAGGTAGCCCGCCAGGTCATCGAGCGCCTCGGCCCCCGTGTAGGAGGCGGGCAGGTCGTAGGGCTCCCACTGCCCCACCGCCCGCGCGGCGTCGGGCGTGCCCCCCGTGCGGATGCGCCAGGCGAGGGCCGGCAGCGACTCGAGCGTGCGCACCGAGGTGGTCCCCACGGCCGTCACGGCCCCCAGCCTGGCGCGCAGCGCGCGCAGGGTCGCAAGCGTGATCTCGAAGTGCTCGGTGTGCATGGCGTGGCGCGCGGCGTCGGCCTCCTTGACCGGCAGGAAGGTGCCGGCGCCCACGTGCAGCGTCACCTCCTCGAAGGCGAAGCCCCGGCAGCGCATCGCGGCGATGACCTCGGGCGTGAAGTGCAGCCCGGCCGTCGGCGCGGCCACCGATCCCTCGATCTTCGAATAGACCGTCTGGTAGCGCGTGTTGTCTATCTCCTCGCTCTCGCGCCCCAGGTAGGGCGGGATGGGTATGCGCCCCAGGAGCTCGAGCAGCTCGCCGAAGGTGCGGTCGGCCGTCCAGCGGAAGCGCACCAGCTGCTCGCGCGCACCCCGCTCGGCGATCTCGGCCTCGACGAGCTCCTCGCGCCCGTCCAGATCGAAGCGGATCCGCACCGCCCCCTCCTTCCACTTCTTGAGGTTGCCCACGATGCACGACCAGAGGCACTCGCCCCGGGCGGCGAAGGCGCGCTCGTAGTCGGCCGGCTCGCGAGGCTCGAGGCAGAAAACCTCGATGCGCGCCCCCGAGGGCTTGTGCATGACGATCCGCGCGCGGATCACCTTCGTATTGTTGAAGACGAGCAGCTGCCCCTCGGGCAGCACCTCGCCCAGGTCGGCGAAGCGGCGCTCGGCGATCGCCCCGGCGCGCCACACGAGCAGCTTCGAGGCGCTGCGTTCCTCGAGCGGGAAGCGGGCGATGCGCTCCTCGGGCAGCTCGTAGGCGTAGTCCTCCATGAGGATGTGTCGTTCCATGTTTCGACGGCGTTTTGGTCGGACAAAGATAGGCTTTATATCCCATTTCCGCGGCACGCGGCAGGGATATTCCCGATAATTTTCTTAACTTTGGCCGTCTTAAAGCCACTTAACACGATGAAGACGGACTTCCTGGTCATCGGCTCGGGCGCAGCGGGGCTCTCGTTCGCGCTCAAGGCCGCCGCACACGGTCGCGTGACGATCGTCACCAAAGGCGAGATGAAGGAGAGCAACACCAACTATGCCCAGGGGGGCATCTGCTCGGTGACCTACGCTCCCGACACCTTCGAGAAGCACATCGAGGACACGCTCGTCTGCGGCGCCGGGAAGTGCGACCGCGAGGCCGTGGAGCTGGTCGTGCGGCGCGCCCCGGAGCTCATCGCCGACCTCATAGCGTGGGGCACGCGCTTCGACAAGACCCCCGACGGGCGCTTCGAGCTCCACCGCGAGGGGGGCCACTCCGAGCACCGCATCCTCCACCACGAGGACCTCACGGGGGCCGAGATCGAGCGGGCGCTCATCGAGGCGGTCAGGGCCCACCCCGACATCACGGTACTCGAGCGCCACTTCGCCGTCGACCTGCTCACGCAGCACCACCTGGGCGAGTTCGTCACGCGCCACACGCGCGGCCTGGCCTGCTTCGGGGCCTACGTGCTCGACCTGGAGACCAACGAGATCGAGACCTTCCTCTCGAAGTTCACGGTGGTGGCCACGGGCGGCTGCGGCAACATCTACTCGACGACCTCCAACCCGGTCGTGGCCACGGGCGACGGCATCGCCATGTGCCACCGCGCCAAGGCGATCACCGAGAACATGGAGTTCATCCAGTTCCACCCCACCACGCTCTACAACCCGGGCGAGAAGCCCAACTTCCTCATCACGGAGGCCATGCGCGGCTTCGGGGCCATCCTGCGCCTGCAGTCGGGCGAGGAGTTCATGGACAAGTACCACCCCATGAAGTCGCTGGCGCCGCGCGACGTGGTGGCGCGGGCCATCTACCGCGAGATGACGCGCCGCGGCGAGGACTTCGTCTGCCTCGACGTGCGGCACAAGGACCCCGACACGGTGCGCAATCACTTCCCCAACATCTACGAGAAGTGCCTCTCGATCGGCATCGACATCACGCGCGACCTGATCCCCGTGACCCCTGCGGCCCACTACTGCTGCGGCGGCGTGAAGGTCGACACCGACGGCCAGACCTCCATCCGGCGGCTCTACGCGCTGGGCGAGACTTCGTGCACGGGGCTCCACGGCGCCAACCGTCTGGCCTCCAACTCGCTGATCGAGGCGGTGGTCTACGCCGACCAGGCTGCGCGCCACGCCGCCGCGCAGCTCGACCGGGTCGACTTCCAGGAGGGGATTCCCGACTGGGATTTCGAGGGCACGCAGCACATCGAGGAGATGCTCATGCTCATCCAGTCGCGCCGCGAGGTGCAGCAGATCATGTCCAACTACGTGGGCATCGTGCGCTCGAACCTCTCGCTCAAGCGGGCCATGCGCCGCCTGGAGCTCCTCTGGCAGGAGACCGAGGAGCTCTACGCCCGCAGCAAGCCCAACCGCGAGCTGTGCGAGCTGCGCAACACGATCGCCGTGGCCTATCTGGTCATCAAGCAGGGGCGCGAGATCAAGGAGTCGGTGGGCTGCCACTACAACGCCGACTATCCCAAGCAATAGCGATAGAGCAGCAGACGATACGCGAAAATCTGCGGGATCCGCGGCCAGCGCGTGATGCCCGACTTCGACCTGGCGGCGCTCTGCCAGGTGGAGACCCGCGCGCTCAACCGAGCAGAGCTCGGGTAGCCAGACAGGCGCCCCACAGCAGCGCGGCAGCCGCCGCAACCCCTCCGAGCAACCAAAGTCCGCGCACCGTCGCCACGTCCCGCCACCTCAGGCGCCGGGCAAGGCAGGCGGCGCCATAACCCACCGCCCCCGCAGGCAGCAGATTCGCCCCCACAACCTGCCACGAGAGCAGATGCGCCTCGGCAACGGCCGCAGCCGCCAGCAGATCGAAGACCCGGCAGCGGGCCCACCACGCCAAAACGAGGCTTCCCGCCAATCCGACGGCAAGGGCCAGCCACCGCCTCCCCGCTCCGGCGGCCGCACAGCCGCAGGCCAGCGCCCCGGCACAGAAGAGCGGCAGCAGCGCCGCATGTACGATTTTCACAACCAAAGGATCCATAATACGAAATTACGAAAAAATCGCGCACCACGCAACCCGCCCGCTCCGGCAGGCGCGGCCCGATTGTGAATTATGAATTTTGCATGGTGAATTGCGAAGCCTCCGGCTTCGTCCCTTTGCCGGCTCGCGCCTGCAGCGCGACCGCCCCAGCCGGCAAAGGGAACTTTTCTGCTGACCGATGGCCGCAGGCCGGCAGCCCGTAGCCAGCACCCGGTTAAGAACCGGGATTTGCAATTCGCTTTTTCAGCGCGCAGCCGCCCCGGGCTATGGGCTGAAAACGAATAAACCTCTGCCGCGCAGCGGCACGAAAGGCTCCGCGCTATCGGTCGCAGCGGGGTTTGTCCCAAGCGAAGGCCGAGCGTCGAAAAACGGGGCCGGTTTGCTTGCAAACCCGCGTCAGGCGCCCGTTTTAGCGAGGACGAGCGGAGGACCCGCGAGACCGACGTGCGGATGGTTTTGGGTACCTTTTGCCATCAAAAGGTACAAAAATCCGGCTCGCAGAGCCGGCGGGCCGCAGCCACCGGCGGCGAAGGCCCGCAACTCTTGACAGAGTTTGCCGCCCTTCGCTGGCTGCGTCCGAGAACAAATCAAAAATCCCGGCTCTTAACCAGACGGCGGCTGCCGCCCGCCACTTCCTACTTCTCACTTTTTACTTATTACTTATCACTCCGCCTCGGCAAAACGCAAGCGAGCTTGCGATTGCCCTCGCTTATTCGTATCTTTGCCGCCCAGAAACAAATCCATCATGACCCAGCAGGAAGAGATCACACGCCGGCGCACCTTCGCCGTCATCGCCCACCCCGACGCGGGCAAGACCACCCTTACCGAGAAACTGCTCCTCTTCGGCGGCGCCATCCACGTGGCCGGCGCCGTCAAGAGCAACAAGATCAAGAAAGGAGCCACGTCGGACTTCATGGAGATCGAGCGCCAGCGCGGCATCTCGGTCGCCACGTCGGTCATGGGCTTCGAATACCAGGGCGCCAAGATCAACATCCTCGACACCCCGGGCCACGAGGACTTCGCCGAGGACACCTACCGCACGCTCACGGCCGTCGACTCGGTCATCATCGTCATCGACGGCGCCAAGGGCGTCGAGGCGCAGACGCGCAAGCTCATGGAGGTGTGCCGCATGCGGTCGACGCCCGTGATCGTCTTCATCAACAAGCTCGACCGCCCCTCGAAGGAGCCCTTCGACCTGCTGGACGAGGTCGAGAAGGAGCTGCGCATCGGCGTGCGCCCGCTGGCCTTTCCCATCTCGAACGGCCCCACCTTCAAGGGCGTCTACAACCTCTACGAGAAGCACCTCTCGCTCTTCACCTCCGACGAGAAGCTCACGGCCGACGCCTCGACTGTGGAGATCGCCGACCTGGCGTCGCCCGAGCTCGACGCGCACGTCGGCGCCAGGTTCGCCGAGCAGCTGCGGCAGGACGTCGAGCTGGTCGAGGGGGTCTACGATCCGTTCGACCGCGCTGCCTACCTGCGCGGCGAGGTCGCTCCGGTCTTCTTCGGCTCGGCGGTCAACAACTTCGGCGTCAGGGAACTGCTCGAGTGCTTCATCCGCATCGCCCCCTCGCCGCGCCCCGCACCGACGGCCACGCGCACGGTCGAGCCCGCGGAGGCGAAGATGACGGGCTTCGTCTTCAAGATCCACGCCAACATGGACCCCAACCACCGCGACCGCATCGCCTTCCTGAAGATCTGCTCGGGCACGTTCGAGCGCAACAAGAACTATCTCCACGTGCGCACGGGCAAGCAGCTGAAGTTCTCGTCGCCCACGGCCTTCATGGCCGAGAAGAAGTCGGTCATCGACACGGCCTTCCCGGGCGACATCGTGGGTCTGCACGACACGGGCAACTTCAAGATCGGCGACACCTTCACCGAGGGCGAGCAGCTCAAATTCACGGGCATCCCGTCGTTCGCCCCCGAGCAGTTCCGCTACATCGAGAACGCCGACCCGATGAAGTTCAAGCAGCTGGCCAAGGGCGTCGACCAGCTCATGGACGAGGGCGTGGCGCAGCTCTTCACCTCGGCGCTCAACGGCCGCAAGATCATCGGCACGGTGGGCGCGCTGCAGTTCGAGGTCATCCAGTACCGCCTCGAGCACGAGTACAACGCCTCGTGCCGCTGGGAGCCCATCTCGATCTACAAGGCTTGCTGGATCGAGAGCGACGACGCGGCGCAGCTGGCCGACTTCAAGCGGCGCAAGCACACCAACATGGCCGTGGACAAGCACGGCCGCGACGTCTTCCTGGCCGACACGAGCTACGCCCTGGCGCTGGCGCAGGAGAACTTCAAGGCCATCCGCTTCCACTTCACCTCCGAATTCTGACGCGGCGACACGCCGCACGACACGCCGCACGGCCGCGACCCTCAACCGAAGGTCGCGGCCGTGCCGCATAGTAAGAACCGCCGTCGCGGAAGACGTCTGCGGCGAAAGCAGGCGCGCTACCCCACCGGCACCTCCACCAGCAGCACGCGCGAGGGCTCCCGCCCCTCGACCGACAGACTCCCCGCACCCCGCACGGCCATCCCGTCGCGCGCGCCGAGCTCGGTCGCCTCCACGCCGACCGCCCCTGCGATGACGAAGAGATAGAGCCCGTGCCCGGGCGACTTGAGGCGGTACTCCACCCGCCGCCCGGGGTCCAGATCGAGCGTGTAGATCCACACCCGCTGGCGGATGCGGGCCACGTAGCGGTGGGCATACTCCTCGGGGGCCACGATCGGACGCAGGGCGTTGCGGCGCGGCGCCGGGAGGGTCACCTGCTCGTAGCGCGACGGAAAGCCGGCGCCCGCCGAGCGGAACCACAGCTGGAGGTAGCGCACCGGGCGGGCGGCGCTGCCGTTGTATTCGCGGTGGAGCATCCCCGAACCGGTCGACACCACCTGCACGTCGCCCGGCGCGAGCATCGCCGCATAGCCGCGGTCGTCGCCGTGGCGCAGCAGCCCCTCCAGCGGGAGCGTCACGATCTCCACGTCGGCATGCGGACTCGCCCCGTACCCCTCTCCCGGGGCTATGCTGTCGTCGTTGAGCACGCACAACGCCCCGAACCCCATGCGTTCGGGATCGTAGAAGCGGCCGAAGCTGAACGTGCGGTAGCTGTCGAGCCATCCCAGGTCGGCATGGCCCCTCACGGCGGCGCGGTGCACCGTCGCGTCGATTGCGGTAGTACTCTCCATCGGTCGTAGTCGTTTGCACCTTCTGCCAAGCAAACGGCGTGCCGCGGAGGTCGCCCCATCGACAACCCATCGGAATCACCGCAGCAATACTAGAGAAAACGCGTCAACAAACCGCTATAATTCGGGAGGCAAAAAGAATTGATTCAGATTATCTCTTTTTTCTATTTGGACACGATGCGGTTCACGACGCGAATCCCCCAATAAGTTCTTTACGGATTCTTGAATATTGTCAGGATTCAGATCCTGAATATATACTTTTCGGAGTTCCGGCATACACATAAATATCCGTTTGTCGACCATCCGATTAAAAAATGGGAACGAATAACCGATTACCACCAATACCTCGGCATCCGCCATACAATGCCACATGCGGGACTTAAACGCATCATCGAGCCCCTCCCATGCAAAAGAGAGCAGGTTGCGGATATTCGATTTTCCATATGGCAAAGTGGCCATATAACCCAGTTCAGTCTTGTATCCTCTTCGGTAAAAAGGGTCCAGCAGACTCCGATTATCCGTATCATACAATAGCGCCGTACCGTTCAATTTAAGAATATTGAATTTGCGATCGACATCGGTTCGATCCATCAAATTTTTAGCAGATATATTCAAATGCCGATGAATCGCATTCAAATCGCGCTGCCCAAGGTAATCTGCAAAAGCCAGCTCAATCTGACAATCGTAATTCCATGAAATAATCGAAACATCATTGGGTAAATCATCTATCGAATTACCCAATATGGCAGCAAAAAAAGCATCATATCGAGGATCGGGTTTACCGAACATCTGCTCCAGCATGAAATAAACGGACATGGAGTGCTTCAATCGATAATAGTCATCCTCTTTGTGGGTTACCCACAATTTTTTTGCAAATGTATCAATCGTTGCATGTTTGCTGCTGGTTTGCTGCATCCATTCGAGATTTTCCGCCAAATGTTCGAACGCCAGTCTACTCATATCACCATCCCGAATAGAGTTCAACACCTCCCAAACCTGGCTGACGACATAATCGATTCTTTGAGGCAATTCGGAGATTACCGGGAGACCGGAAACAATATCGGGACATGTTTTCCCAAGAAATTCCAAATTTTGGGACCCTTGTCTTTTGACAAGATCATAACTTTTCACTCCCCCGGGCCCCCGCTCTCCGAAGCTCGCCCCGGCACCCAATAAATAAACGATTCTACCCATAATCGATAGTTCTGGAATTTTCTTTTAAAGTTAGGAGAATTAGGTCGAATATCAAAATACGCCTCGTCGAAATGAAATCCAGAAAAGAAAATACATCGAATCTGCGGATCACAGTCCACATCCTGCAATGCGGAGCGCTGACCGTGAGCCGCTCGTACCGCACGCCACAACAAAAAAAGCCCCTGCTTTTCAGCAGAGGCTTCGGGGAAAATGGTTGTCGGGGTGACTGGATTCGAACCAGCGACCACACGCCCCCCAGACGTGTACTCTAACCGGACTGAGCTACGCCCCGATTACCGAAAACGCGGAACCGAAGATCGGATGTCTCACGCTTTCGGAGTGCAAATATAAGGACTTTTTCTTAAAAACAACTCTTTCGCGCAATTTTTTTGTTATTTTTGCTCCCGATGAAACGATTTTCACCCCTTTCGCTCGTCGGAGCGCTGCTGCTGGCGGTCGGTTGCGACGCTCCCGCTCCCCACACGGCCGACGATTTCACCCTCGCGCTCTACACGCCCGCCTACGCCTCGGGGTTCGAGATCCGCGGCCTGGCCGGCGACACCCCGGCCCAACCGGCCCCAACCGGCCAAACGCCCCAGATAGCCCAGATACCCCCGACGGCAACCGGCACCGCCCCACAAAGCCGCCCGGCCGACGCCGCAAAGCCGGCCGCCGTCCCCCCGCGGCCCGCAGCCGCCCCCCACTCCCCCACGCTGCTCACGATCCGCAACCCGTGGCAGGGGGCCCGGGGCGTGGAGCAGCAGGTGCTCATCCTGCGCGGCGACGCGACGGCCCCCGCCGGGTTCGAGGGGACGGTGGTCCGCGCGCCCCTGCGGCGGGTGGTCTGCCTCTCGTCGAGCTTCGTGGCGATGTTCGACGCACTGGGCGAGATCGCCCGCGTGAAGGGGGTCTCGGGCATCGACTACCTCTCGAACGCCTATGTCGCCGAGCACCGCGCATGCGGCGAGGTGCGCGACGTGGGGCCCGACACCAACCTCGACTACGAGCTGCTGGCGGCCATGCGCCCCGACGCGGTGCTTCTCTACGGCGTGACGGGAGCCAACTCCGTGGCCGAAGCCAAGCTCGCCGAGCTGGGCATCCCCTATATCTACATCGGCGACTACACCGAGACGTCGCCCCTGGGCAAGGCCGAGTGGCTGGTCGCCGTGGCCGAGCTGTGCGATCGGAGGGCCGAGGGCGAGGCGCTGTTCGGCCGGATCGAGGCCCGCTACGAGGCCCGGCGCGCGCAGGTGGCCGCCTATGTCGAAGAGCGCGCCCCCGACATCGCGTGCCGCCCCCGCGTGCTGCTCAACACCCCCTACCGCGACACCTGGTTCCTCCCCTCGTCCGAGAACTACATCGTGCGGCTGATCCGCGACGCCGGCGGCGACGCATTCACCGCCGCGGGCGACGGCAACGCCTCGCAGCCCGTCGAGCTAGAGCAGGCCTACCTGCTGGCCGCCGATGCCGATCTGTGGCTCCACACGGGCTCCTGCAACACGCTCGCCGAGCTGCGGAGCCAGAACCCGCGCTTCGCCGAGGTGCCCGCCGTGCGGCAGGGCCGCGTGTGGAACAACAACCGGCTGCAAACCCCGGCCGGAGGGTCGGACTTCTGGGAGTCGGGGGTCGTGCGGCCCGACGTGGTGCTCGACGACCTCTTCCAGATTTTCTACCCCGACAACGGGCTGGACTACACGCCCGTATATTACCACGCACTCCGATAGACGCATGACGCGCACCGCAACGTTCTTCCGCCTCTTGGCGCTGCTCACCGCCGCGCTCTTCGCCGCCGACCTCTTCATCGGCTCGGCCTCCCTTTCGGCCGGCGAGGTGTGGGAGGCCCTGACGGGGCGCGCCGCCGACGCGGCCGTCATCGACATCGTGCTGAAGATCCGCCTGCAGAAGGCCGTCACGGCACTCGCCGCCGGCGCCGCACTGGCCGCCAGTGGATTGCAGATGCAGACGCTGTTCCGCAACCCGCTGGCCGGGCCCTACGTGCTGGGCGTCAGCTCGGGCGCCGGGCTGGGCGTGGCCCTCTTCCTGCTGGGGGCGCCGCTGCTGGGCGTCGGCGCCCGCTCGGCCGTGCAAGCGCTGGGCATCGTGGGCGCGGCGTGGCTCGGCTCGGCGACCGTGCTGCTCGCCGTGGCCGCCGCCAGCCGCCGCATCAAGGACATCATGGTGATCCTGATCCTCGGCATGATGCTCGGCTCGGGCATCGGCGCCGTGGTCGAGATCCTGCAATACCTCTCCGACGAGGCGGCGCTCAAGTCGTTCGTCGTCTGGACGATGGGGTCGCTGGGCGACGTCACGGCCGACCGTCTCGCGCTGCTGCTGCCCGCCGTCGCGGCGGGCCTGGCGCTGGCCGTGGCCTCGATCAAGCCGCTCAACCTGCTGCTGCTGGGCGAGCAGTACGCCCGCACCACGGGGCTCGACGTCCGCCGCACGCGGCAGCGCATCTTCCTCTCGACCATCCTGCTGGCGGGCACCGTCACGGCCTTCTGCGGCCCCATCGGCTTCGTGGGGCTCGCCGTGCCCCACCTGGCGCGCATGCTCTTCCGATCGGCCGACCACCGGGTGCTGCTGCCCGCCTCGATCGTCGCGGGCAGCGCCCTGCTGCTGGCGTGCGATCTGCTCTCGCGCACGCTCGCTCTGCCGATCAACACCGTCACGGCGCTGGCGGGCATCCCCGTGGTGGTCTATGTCGTACTGCGCAACCGCTCCCTCTTCTGAAATGATCGCCTTCGAACACCTCACCCTCGCCTACGGGCAGCGCACGCTGCTGCACGACACCGCAGCCGCACTCCCGGGGGGCACGCTCACGGCGCTCGTCGGCCGCAACGGCACGGGCAAGAGCACCCTGCTGCGCGCCCTGGCGGGCCTCGACCTCCCCGCCGCCGGCGAGATCCTCCTCGCGGGCCGTCCGCTCCGCGCGCTCACGCCCCGCGAGCGGGCCACCGCCGTGAGCTTCGTGGCCACCGACCGGGTGCGCATCGCCGACCTCACGGCCGAGGCGACGGTGGCGCTGGGCCGCGCCCCCTACACCGACTGGATCGGCCGCATGCAGCCCGCCGACCGCGAGCGCGTGGCGCACGCGCTTCGCGACGTAGGCATGGAGGCCTTCGCCCGCAAGACGATGGACCGCCTCTCGGACGGTGAGCGGCAGCGGATTCTCATCGCCCGGGCCCTGGCGCAGGAGACCCCCGCGATCCTGCTCGACGAGCCCACGGCCTTTCTCGACCTGCCTAACCGCTACGCGCTGGCGACGCTGCTGCGGCGCCTGGCGCACGACGAGGGCAAGTGCATCCTCTTCTCGACCCACGAGCTCGACGTGGCGCTCGCCTTCTGCGACCGCGTGATGCTGCTCGACCCGCCGGCGCTCCACTGCCTCGCGACCGACGCGATGGTGCGCAGCGGACGCATCGAGCGGCTCTTCGCCGGCTCGGGCGTCGTCTTCGACGCCCGAACGCGGCGCGTGCTGGGCGACGCGGACGGGCGGTAGCCGCAGGCGCATCGCCGCCTCGGTTCGGTGCATGCGAAAAACGACAATCTTAGCCCGCCGCCGCGCCTTTTTTCACCGTTTTTTTTGCGCAAGAAACTTTTTTACTTACCTTTGCACCGCTAAAGCCGCCCTCACGGGACCAAGGCGATAGCGGTAAGGCCCATTCGTCTATCGGTTAGGACGCAAGATTTTCATTCTT